>Ga0156272_1194_pt2 | contig 38275 bp, 34 predicted proteins | sample RifCSPlowO2_12_FD_107921 | JGI IMG/M metagenome (GOLD analysis project Ga0156272, IMG submission 107921) | Planctomycetes bacterium RIFCSPLOWO2_12_FULL_39_13
AGGAAGCGGTGTTTTTGAGAAAAAAAGGACGGAGAATAGACGTATAAAGATTTGGTAGTGGTAATCGACCAGCTAATTTTAAAAGATTTTACCACTCATACGGCAACGGTCTATCTGGTGCAAGATTCAGGTAATAATTCACCCAGTTTTTTTGATTTTAAGGTAGCAGCCTCAACGGCGTTTATTACGGTTGACCTGAATCCGCCATCTTCCAGTTTACTTATTCCTTCGACTGTTGTCCCTCCCGATGAAGTCACGGCATCCTTTAACTGTGCAGGGTGCTGCCCTGTATCCAACACCATCTTTGCTGCCCCCATTACGGTCTGTGCTGCGAGAATTGTTGCTACGTCTCTTGGCAAGCCCATTTTGACGCCGCCATCCGACAATGCTTCAATAAACATATATACGTATGCAGGACCGCTTCCGCTCAACCCCGTTACGGCGTCGAGATACTTTTCATCAAGCTTAAATACCTTTCCAACTGCGTTAAATAAATTGTATACCAATTTTCCATCAGCGTCCGTAGCACACTTCCCCAAGGCAAATGCCGTTGCAGAAACGCCAATAAGACATGGAGTATTAGGCATTACGCGGATTATTCTAACGCCTGTCTGTAATCTGGATTCAATAAATCTTATTGGAATGCCTGCTGCTATAGATACCACCAAATGACGAGGTGTAATATCATTTTTCAAATTATTAAGCACATCGCTCATTATTTGCGGTTTCACCGCCAGTATAAGAACGTCAGCAAACGATGTAACATCTTTGTTGTTTTGAGTAGTCTTTATACCGATTTCTTTACTTAATAATTTGCATCGCTCCGCAACTAGATCGCTGACTATTATATTATCATTAACGCTCAGTCCGGCGCTAATAATACCCTTACACAGTGCTTCTCCCATTTTTCCACCGCCGATAAAACCAATTTTTTCTTTTAGCATAACACACCGTTCCTTTTTAAATAACTGCATGGAACTAATTCTTAAGAGATATGTATTTTCTGGGATTATATACTGTATTTTAAAAAGGTCAAGGAGAGAAAATTACCAATAATTACGCTAAAGTCTGCAAAAGTTGTTTTGACACCTTTGCCATGTTGTCATATAATTTTTATACTTATAGTTAACGACATACACGCTAAGATAACATGGAGGAATTAAATGAGTCCGCAGGATGAAAAAGGATATACACCATATCAACAAAAGATTATCAGGAATTTTTACGAAAATAAAGACCTTCGCCTTATACAAAAGTTGGGAGAATTAGTCTCGAATATGTATCTGGAGACCAGTGAAAAAAAGAGGGCTTCTGGATGGGAAAAGATCAAAAAAATACTTACTGATTTAAAGGTGCATCCTAACGAGGTAGAATATCTGACTAAAGACAAAAACCTTGCATTAATTTCAAAAAAGTTAGCAGAGATATTTTAAATACTATGTGTGCGATTATTAGGATATACTATTGAAAGCACCCACAAAGGCACTGAGACACAGAAAAAATAATTAACCAAAACAAGGTTAAAAGCTTTACTACGTGTTTTTGTGTCTTAGAGGTTTTAAATATTATTATAACAGTTTTATGTTTTGCCTTTTTATTTTTTAGCTTTTGACTGTTTTTTATACAATGAGAAATAATCCTCAGCTTCTTTAACCATACCTTTGGCTTTATAAGCATTTCCAATATCATTGTAAATTTCTATGTTGCCTGCGTTCGACATAACAGCTATCTGAAAGGCATTGATCGCATCATCGTATTGTTTTTTCTTCATATAATCTTTACCCAAACAATATTGAACATCCGAATTGGTTGAGTTAGAGTCAAGAGCTTTGTTGTAATAACGTATAGCTTCATCTACATTCCCAGTTTTATCATACAAAAGCGCCATATTATAGAGTGCATATTCATGACACGGATCGATATCCAGCGCCTTATTGAATTCTGCCATAGCTTCCTTATCCATTCCTTTCATTGAATAAGCAATGCCTAAATTTAAGTACGCCATAGCAAGATTTGGGGTTAATTCAATACGTTTTTTAAATATCTGAATTGCATCGTCAAACTTACCGATCTTTGTATATGCAATTCCCAATAAAGCGTAAGAAGCCTGATAATCTGGATTGAGTTGTACGGTTCTTTTAAAATTTTCTATTGCCTTATCAAAAATACCTTTGTCAAAATATGCAGCGCCTAAATTATAATAGGTGTCAACGTCGTTGGGCTTTCGCTCTACTACTTTCTGGAACGCTTCTATAGCATTGTCATACATACATTTTTGTGCGTATGCAATACCTAAATTTTTGTATGCCTCCGTATTATTGGGCTCCTTTGCAAGCGATTTTTTATACATCTCAATCGCTTCGTCATAAAGACCGTACTGCGCATAATTCAAACCCTGTTTGTACTGTTCGTTAGCAATATCAAGAGAGTCCAATGGACTCTTTTTTTGTGTGTTATCTGCGTTCTCTTTTTTGACTGCGTCATCTTTAGAAAAACAATGTGTTGAATTCAACAGGGACACAATTATAAAGCTAGAAATAGTTGCAATACATACCACTTTTCCCCTATTCACTGTGTTATCTCCTTTGGTTTAACTATATTGTAAAACAATTTTAACTCCTTTGTGCAGTCTCTTATGATATTATTTAGCCTCTGTCCGAAGCCTACAATTACCAATAAAACAATATTTTCATCTACATTGTTTCTAAAATTTATCTTTAGAATGACAACATTGCTTTAATTTACTTTAACAGCATTTTGCGCAATATCAATTAAAGAATCTTAATTACTTATTCCTGTATAAGAGGTTTTATGGTTTGTGAAATAATATACCTGTTGTTGGCAATCCACCTGTAGATAGCATACAATAACGGTCTAACCACAGGAACCCTGAATAATACGTATAGCCATCTGAAACCTCTCAACCTATTAATTATCTCTGGCAACGCCTTCTCACCAGTTAAAATCCGATTACCAGAAAGCACTAATTTCAAGGATTGTAAGCAGTTTTCGTCTGTCATTTCCGGGAATCGTATTCTGCGTTCCTCAGATTGACATGGAACAAACTCAAAAGCATTTTCTCCAATAGCATGTAATTCAATCCATTTCATACACCCACGACATAAACTGCACTTATTATCATAAATAAGAACCACAGTTCTCATCTTTCATACATGTATCTTTAAAATTCAAGCTCTCCAATATTTAAACGAACTTCGATTTCACAGAGTTCGATACCTGATAAGTTGGAGACATCTTTGACGGGTTTACTGCCATCGTAAGTACTTTCCAGAACCGCATTCCCGTTATTATAGATTGTAATAGGTACATTATTGATGTTTCTTTGAAGAATGAATTTGTAGTGAAATTGCATTCGGTTACCGGAATTACGGGTATTAACAGACACAACCCTGTTTTTACCTGGCAGTAGTTTATCCTCCGCTTTACAAAAACCCTCTCTTTTCAACCTCTCAGCCTTTTTAGTTTCCAAAAAAACCAAGGCAACTTCGTCGCCCTCAGACAACTCAGCAAGATTAAATCCCAATCCCTCTATTCCATCTACAATAACAATCTTTTTGGGGGACTTATGAATGATTGTCTTTGTGTCGTCCCAAGCCTTGGGGTCTTTTAAGAAATAGTCTACGATATTTCCCTGAGCAAAACATAGATTATTTATTGATAAAATAGTGAGTATTACCAGGAGATATTGAGTATATTTCATTTCTCATTTATGGAATCTTACTGATTCTCAACAAATTTAACATTTTAACTTTTAACATATAAATTATTGGCTTTAATATAATCTTCCACACATTGAGGAACTAAATATCTTATACTACGCCCACAGCGTAATCTTTCTCTGATTTCAGTTGAGGATATACCAATGGGTGGAATCGTAACTTTTAGTCTTTCAATCTCCGTTGTTTTTTCCTTTGAAAATGCCTTGATTCCTCTTAGTTCTCCTTTGGAAAAGGTAGATTCAGATAAATCTTCACTTATTGATGTCGGGAAACGATTAACCACAATAAAATGACATGTCTCAGAAAGTATGCTAATATCTTTCCACGTACTTATTTCATTTAGCATGTCTGTCCCCATAATAAGATATAGATTATGTTTCTTTCCATATATCTCTTTAAAACTTCTGATCGTATCTATGGTATATGATTTCCCAGAACGCTTAATTTCTATATCCGATACTTCAAAATGTTCATTGTTGCTTATTGCATCCTTTACCATCTGAAACCTATGAAAAGAGCCTATCAAATCTCTCGATTCTTTATGAGGAGACAACCCTGTAGGTATAAATATAACCTTTGATAAAGCCCGTAGCTGAAAAACTTCTTCAGCTACAATCAAATGACCTATATGAATTGGATTAAATGACCCACCAAATATGCCAATATCCATCGCACGTTGTAAGATGAGTGAAGCATAGCGCACCCATTAAAAAACAAACGCGATAAGACGGGTTCGCTTCGCTTAACCCATCCTGCTTGGTTTCTAAAATATAGAGCAAAACATCCAGAGATTGAATTATATAGATGAACATGGATAAGTCAATAAAAATGGATTTGTTTTTAATTGACTCATTACAAGACGTGTGTTAGCATTTTGAAGTTAGTAATGGTTCAGCAACGAATTGATATAAACAAATTCGAATGAAAAGAATTGAGGAACTTTAGTGAAGATTGCATATTTTGACTGTTTTTCAGGTATCAGCGGGGACATGATTCTTGGGGCTTGCGTAGATGCAGGATTGGATATTAATCTTCTAAAAGAACAATTGGCTCAACTTCATCTCCAGGGATATGAAATATCTGCTGAAAAGGTAAAACGTGCAGGAATATGTGGTATAAAAGTTCATGTAACAGTTTTCCCAGAAGACAAGCATAAACATATACAAGGTTCACATAGTCATCACCACAATTCACATCTTAAACTTTCTGACATACGAACAATTATTGAAAAAAGCAATTTACATACTGATGTCAAAGTTGATAGCATCAAAATTTTCAATAGATTAGCAGAGGTTGAAGCAAAAGTCCACAGTACATCAACAGAAAAAGTCCATTTTCACGAAGTCGGCGCAATAGACTCAATAATTGACATTGTCGGCTCTGTGATTGCCGTTAAGCAACTAGGAATTGAAAAAATATATTTTTCCCCTATTCCCACAGGACATGGATACACAAAGTGCGAACACGGCACATTCCCAGTCCCAGCCCCCGCTACGGCCGAACTCCTTAAGACTCATTTATTAAAATCCGCAGACATAGAAAAAGAATTAACAACACCAACTGGCGCCGCTATAATAACCACGCTGGGAGAGGGCATAAAAACTAACCCAGAAATGAAAGTCCTTCAGATTGGTTATGGTGCAGGCAACTACGATAATTCCACCACACCTAATTTATTACGCTTATTTATCGGAGAAGCAACCCAAATTGTGAAATCCGACGAAATGTGGGTTATCGAAACGAACATAGACAATATGTCTGGTGAAATATTAGGCTACGTCATGGATAAGTTATTTGAGGCTGGCGCCGTGGATGTCTATTTCACAGCGGTTCAAATGAAAAAAGGCCGTCCTGGAACAATCATCAGCGCCATTGTGTCCGAATTAAATCTATCTTCTGTTGAATTAGTTTTATTCAACCAGACAACCACCTTCGGCATAAGGAAATATAAAGTCGTTCGCTCGATACTCAATCGGGAATTTAAAGAAATAGATAGCAGATTTGGTAAAATAAAAGTTAAGATTGGTAAATTTAACGGCAATATTAAAAGCTTTTCACCTGAATATGAGGATTGTAAAAGAATAGCCGAAGAAACAGGCATTCCGCTAAAAGAGGTCTACAACATTATTTCAAAGGATTCGGAGAAGAACTGCGATTTTTTGAATAAATAATAATGTGCGGCACTAAAAGTAAAAGACATTTTTAATTTTGATTTGTATTTTCAATCTCCTCCCTTCACACCATATTTCCCTTCTAATGCGCTACGATTTTGCATGTATCTGTCACAGCTAATTCTACACAAAAAAAGGGGCGAACGGCCGTTCGTCCCCTACATTTTCTGTGAATTCTGTTTTACAAATTTGTAATACAGAGAAATCTTTGAAAATCGAAGAGCCATGCAGGATGGGTCAAACGAAGCGAACCCATCAAAATCATCAAATTAGGCTGCCTTTGGCAGTGACTTTTTTTGATATGCAATAAATTGTCCATCACAAACAACCCCCTTGCCCCCTTTATTAAGGGGGAATTCTTCAAGTCCCCCTGGAAAAGGGGGATTCAGGGGATTGTCTGATTGCTATGCCACGAACTTTGAAATTCCTATACATTTAATTAGGCCTTCGGCAGCGACTTTAAATCTCCCCTCTAAAAAGAGGGGCTAGGGGGGGTGTTGCGGCAAACTTACACACCCCTTAATCCCCTCTTGACAGAGGGGAAAAACGCCACATCTCCCCTCTATCGAGAGGAGCCTGGGGTGTGTTATTATCTAATTATGATTCACACAACCTAAAACCAACAACTTTGAAATTCCTATACATTAAATTTGAGAAAAACAGAGGATTATGAAAAAAATTTAATGAAATTACACTATTTTCTTATATAATTCAGAGCTTACAATTTTTCTAAACTAGATGCATGACGACAATTTTAGCCAAGAGAGTACAACCATGAGAAAAGTACCAAGAACAATGAGTACACAACATCCCGATAATGTAATCATGCCATTCTTTACTGAGGGTACGTACTTTCTGGGTGAAGATGAAATCAAAGAGGCATATTATGTTTTCTCACATCTGCGGTGTGAAGAACAGATGTGGGATTGCGAAGGAAAGGAAGTGGATGAGTTTGTTATTAAGAAACTGCTGACACGTTATGATAATTTCTTTAAAAACCACAGGATTGGCAAAGATGTCTTTATTACTTTGCGAGTGCCTAACCCTGTTGTGGAAAAAAGCGAAGCAAAAATTCTTTTAGAAACACTGGAGAGTGCCCCGCGTTCGTATGACACTGCGAGCATGTTTTATGGAAACGATAACATACCTCCTATCTTTGAAGTCATTCTCCCAATGACCACCAATACCGAGTCCATAAATCGGGTGTACTACTACTATCGTGACTTCGTTGTTGGCAAACAACACAAGAAATGTTTTGAGAACGATATTACTATAAAGGAATGGATTGGTGAGTTTAAGCCTGAAACATTGGAGGTTATCCCACTGTTTGAAGATATTCCTTATATGCTTTCTGCAGATGCAATGGTGCAGAATTATCTGAGAGACAAACAATTTCCATATCAAAGGGTATTTCTGGGGCGTTCTGACCCTGCACTAAACTATGGTATGTTACCGGCAATAATGGTTGTTAAAATTGCTTTACAGAGGCTGCATGCCTTGCAGGAAAAAATCAAGATTCCAATATATCCAATTCTAGGGTTGGGATCGAACCTCTTTCGCGGCAACCTGACACCGTTAAGCGTTGATGTATGTCTTAGTGAATACCCTAGTGTTCAAACCTTCACTATTCAATCCGCATTCAAATACGATTATGATGAACGGCTGGTTAGAAAAGCCATAGAGAAAATTAACAATCACACAAGAACAGTTCCGACCATTATAGATGAGGAAATCGCTTTAGATATTACAGAAAGATTGGCATCCGCTTACAGAGAACAGATTAAAGAACTCGCCCCACTTATTAACGAGATAGCCCGATTTGTCCCTCGGCGAAGAATGAGAAAACTGCATATCGGACTTTTTGGTTATTCAAGAAATGTGGAAGGAATTATATTGCCGAGAGTAATCTCTTTCTGCGCTTCACTTTATTCAATTGGACTACCGCCTGAACTGCTGGGATTACATTGCCTCACCGAAAAGGATTTATCATTCCTAAAGGTCGCATATCCATCTTTCTTGGAAGACCTTTCATTGGTGACTACTTATTATAATCGGGATGTTACGAAGTTAACCTCTCCAAAGATTGCAAAGAATATTGAAAAAGTACTGGATATGGTAAAATATACAGAGAACCTGCTCCATGGTGAATACACATCTCAAATCATTCAAGCCATTCTTTCAAGAAAGGAAGAAACTATTACAGAAAATATGATTGCGGCAGGAAAGATCAGGAGCTTCCTTGGTTAACGAATTCATTATAACTTTCTTATGATGGGAGGAGTTTCCTTCTGCCACTGGTAAACAACACCCTATTTCCCCTTTTCTAAGGGGGAATTTTAGAGATGCTTCGGGCTAACGCACTCGTATTTACAAAGTTTCAGCAGATGCTTCAATATTATGGCAAAGCTAGGGAGTAACAGATTCCTTATTTACAAGCTGTTTTGTGCAGGTACATTCAATTGATAGCACCTGCGACATACGGCTTTTATCCCTATATACTGTAATACCTTTGCAACCACTTTTATAAGCCAACAAAAAGACCTTTCTCACATCATCAACGGCAGCCTCTTTTGTAAAATTAATTGTTTTGGAAACACCGCTATCAATATACTTTTGACAGGTTGCCTGTATTTTTACATGCTGTTCAGGTGGAACATCCCTGGCAGTAATAAATATCCTTTTTACGTCTTCTGGAACACTTTTAATATTTTGAACTGAACCTTCTTTTGAGACATCCTCAATAAGTCTCTCTGAATAAAAACCCCGTTTCTTTGCAATTTCCACAAAGTATGGATGTATTTCAGGCAGTCCGTCCTCTACCAAAACATGACGTTTATAAGCAATGGCAAATAATGGTTCAATACCACTGGAACAATTTGCGATAATGCTAATAGTCCCTGTCGGTGCGATAGTCGTCCGGGTTGCATTTCTAAATTTTAAGCCATCTTTCTGAGCGTAAATACTTTTATAATAATTTGGAAATACCCCGCGTTCTGTTGCAAGTTTTATAGATGCCTCGTTTGTTTTCTGAGAGAAAAAATACATGAGTTTATCAGTAAATTGAATAGCTTCCTCAGAATTGTAAGGAATACCCATTTTAATTAACAAGTCAGCAAACCCCATAATGCCCAGTCCTATCTTTCGGTTGCCCTTTGTCAAACACTCGATTTGTGGTAAAGGATATTTGCTCACATCTATAACATTGTCAAGAAAATGAACGGCGAGATGAATAACTGATTCAAGATTACCCCAGTCAATTTCGTATTTTCCATTTTCAAGCTTAACCATTTTGGAGAGATTGATTGAGCCTAAGACACAAGCTTCAAAAGGCAATAAGGGTTGTTCTCCGCATGGATTAGTTCCTTCAATTTCTCCAATAAGCGGTGTGGGATTGGCTGCATTAATGATATCTAAGAACAAAATACCCGGTTCGCCATTTTCCCAAGCCGAATGCACAATTTGTTCAAAAAGCCCATTTGCGTTTATGACTTTTACAACTGCTTTTGTTCGAGGATTGATTAGTGAAAAATCTTGATTCTTTTCAACGGCATGCATAAATGCATTCGTAATTCCAATGGATATGTTAAAATTCGTCAACACCCCTTCAAACCGTTTCGATTGTATAAAATCTATAATATCAGGATGATCTACACGCAATACGGCCATATTTGCGCCACGCCGAAAACCTCCCTGATTAATAGCCTCTGTGGCTTCATTAAAGACCTTCATAAAGGAAATGGGACCACTGGCACAACCACCTGAGGTGCTTACGCCGTCATTTCTGGGTCTTATGCGAGAAAAAGAAAATCCCGTGCCTCCTCCGCTCTTATGGATTAGGGCTGCCTGCTTCACTGCATCGAAAATACTCTCAATAGAATCTTCCACTGGAAGGACAAAACACGCAAATAATTGTTGCAGGTCTCTGCCTGCATTCATCAATGCTGGAGAGTTTGGCATAAACTGGAGGGAAGTTAGAAGGGTGTAAAATTGTTCTTCAATGGATGCAATATTAGTCTTTTCATTGTAAATCAAATCTGCAGATGCAACGTTTTCTGCTATGCGCAGGAACATATCCTCTGGCGATTCAATAGTACTACCGGAAGTATCTTTTTTTAGATACCTTTTTTCAAGCACCAATCGTGCATTTGGTGATAAAGAAATGGCATTTTCACCCATAGTGTAACCTTGTCTGCCACAAAGCCGCAAAGGTACTAAGAGGACAGGACTGTGTATCCTGTGAACTCTATCCATTATTGATAAACTCGTATCCTGTGTCTTATTGACGAATAATCCTGGCTAAATAATCAACATACAATCGCCATAACTAAAAAAACGGTACCCTTCGCTTTTGGCTATTTCATAAGCATTCAGGATATTTTCCCTTCCAGCAAAGGCGGAAACAAGCATTAATAATGAAGTCATGGGAAGATGAAAATTAGTAATCATGGCATCAACATACTTAAATTCGTAAGGAGGATATATAAACAAATCAGTCCAGCCAGAAAGTTGAGGCGCCAGGTCATTTCTGGCAATCGTCTCCAGAACACGGCAGGAAGTGCTTCCAGTTGCAATCACACGTCCCTTCTGTTCCTTTACCTTTTTTATTTTTCGAATAATCTCTTCTGGACATTCGTAATATTCTTTATGCATAAGATGGTCTCTAATGTCTTCTGTTTTGACAGGCAAGAACGTACCTAATCCAACATGAAGTGTAACGAATTCAATTTCTAATCCACGCTTCTTTATCTTTTCAAGAATATTGGTAGTGAAGTGCAAACCTGCTGTGGGGGCGGCAATAGCACCTTCTTTTCTAGCAAACACCGTCTGATAACGTTCTCTGTCTGAAGAAAATAGTGTATCTTCACTCTTACTGCGTTTTATATAAGGTGGTAAGGGCATTTGCCCGATTCTATCCAGAACCTCTTCTATGTTATTCTTAGTATCAAATTCTATAACCCATGAACCATCTGTGAATTTCTCAAGCAGGATTGCAGAAATTGTGTTATTGTCGAAATAAAGTTCATCCCCCTTTTTTAATTTCGCATTTGACTTTACTAGCGCCTTCCATCTATTTCCAGTTAACCTTTCTGTGAGTAGCAACTCAACAAACGCGCCACTGGCTTTGTTCCCGATCAAGCGGGCAGGAATAACCTTTGTGTCGTTTAAAATTAACAAATCTTCCTGAGAAAGATAATCAATAATTTCATTAAACTTACGATGTTCTATCCTTCCCGTATCCCGATAAAGCACCAAAAGCTGCGCATCGTCTCGGTCTTTCAGAGGTTGCTGTGCAATTAATTCCTTTGGCAGGTCGTAATCGTAATCGGATAACTTTGTAGTGAATTTCACAGGTTTTATATAGGTAATAACATTAATCATTTATTTGAGATATGATAGCATTCTAAAAAAATATTATCAAGTTTATACAACTCACGAATTTTAAAAAAATATTTTAGAAATTTTTTTTAAATATTCTTGTGAAAAAGATGCCATATATAGTATCAACAATATCAATAAATACAACAATTTGGATATTGAACAGGCCATGATAATTTGTGCTTAAAATGTTGTTAAAATATTTCTTGACAAATATATAAAAAAGTTTATTGTCATAGCCGTAAGTGGTGAAAAGTGGTGAAAAGTGGGGAGAATAAAATATGTTCACCGGCGAATACCATCATACGATTGATGACAAAAACAGACTGGCAATACCAGCTCCTCTGCGTGACTGCATTGATGTGGAAACAGAAGGAAAGGGATTTTACCTAACTCGCGGATTAGAGACTTGTTTGTTTATGTTCACACCAAAGGGAATACAGGATGCTCTTTCAAAGATTGATCAGCACCCTTTCACTAAAAAAGAGGCGCGTGATTTTCAGCGTCGTTTTTTTTCCAAAGCACTGAAAATTCCAGATTGCGACCAGCAGGGACGCATACTGATTCCTCAACTTTTGAAAGACATTGCCAAGATTCAAAAGAATGTTGTGATTGTAGGAATAAGTAGTCGTATTGAAATTTGGGATGAAAAACGCTGGAAGGATTTTGAGTCAGAAACCGGAAAGTCATACGAAGAGCTTGCAGAAAATTTGTTTTAGCAGGATCATCCTTCCTACGAGATTGAGTAAATATCTGTCAGATTTTTATAAAAAATTATTAAATTAAATGCATGACACAACAAATGACCTTCTTCACAAACCTGTAATGGTCGAAGAAGTGTTAGATTACTTGAATCCTCAGACAGGTCAAGTTATTATAGATTGCACCGTAGGAGGTGGTGGTCATGCAAGCAAAATAATGAGCAAAATCAAACCTAATGGGCTTTTAATTGGTATTGACAAAGATATGGAAATATTACAAATCGCTAAGCAACACATATCAGAAATTGGAAATATTTTTAAACTTTATCACGCAGATTATTCCGAAATTGATGAAGTATTACGACAGGCAGGGACTGACAAGGTTAATGGTGTGTTACTTGATCTGGGAACATCCTCCTTGCAGTTCGATCAGGCAGAACGCGGATTCAGTTTTTCAAAAGAGGGACCTCTTGATATGAGAATGGATCGCTCACAGGGTATTACTGCAAAAGATTTAGTCCATAGGCTCTCCGAACAGAAACTAGAAGAATTATTCAGTAAATATGGAGAAGAGCGGTGGTCAAGAAGGATTGCAAGAGCTATTTTAAAAGAAGAAAATGATACAGGCATTACCTCAACAAGACAGTTGGCAAACATAATTGAAAGAGCCGTTCCTAGAGGTAAAAGTAAAATCCACCCTGCAACAAGGGTATTCCAGGCGTTAAGAATTGCCGTTAACAAAGAGTTGGAAAGCTTAGAGGTCTTTTTGAATAAAATCCATAACTATATGACGGTGGGCGCTCGAATTGTAATTATAAGTTTCCATTCGCTTGAGGATAGAATTGTAAAGAATAAATTCAGTGAGCGAGCAAAACAAAATATATTCCAAATACTTACAAAAAAACCTATAACTCCCGGTGAGGCTGAAATAGAGAGAAACATCAGGTGCAGAAGCGCAAAACTTAGGGCTGCGGAAAGAATTTAACTCAGATCGAATACGGCAGTCTTTATACATTGTACAGATTGAAGAAGTGAAATAAAAAGGAGTAGAAAGATGTTGAGACTCTCAGAATTAATCAAACAAGGCAAAATGCCAGAAAAAGAGACCACACAAGGAAATGAAGCATTCGAGTTTCAAGACTATTCTGAGGTAAAAGCATCCGAGAAGGTTGTTCATACAGCTTCTGTATTTAATTTTGGAATATCCAGGATATTGCTAGTGTTTGCCATCATCATCACGATGGCATTGTTTGTGGTGTGGGAAAGAAATAAAACAATAGAATTAGGGTACCAGGTGGCTAAGCTTCAAAGAAATTGTGCTGAGTTATCAGAAAAGAATAGAAAATTGAACTACTATGTTAATAGACTTAAATCGCCCGAAGTTATCGCCTTTAAAATACGTTCACTAAAGTTACCCCTTATTCAACAAGAAGAAACTTCATATATGACAGCAATGGGACGACAGTCACAACTTAAAGAGAATTTAACTAAACCAATAAAAACAGGCTTGAATAAAGACTTATATACACAAAAAGAACCTATTTTGAATTGCTGTTCATTGCATAATTAAACTTGAATTAGATTTTTAGTTCAGAATAACTTTGTGTTATACAGACGTTCAGCAATCAGCTTTCCAAAATCCGGGGTCTCTACATAGAAGGCTGATAGCTGAACTCTGACAGCTCGTATAAATATATTTAAGAGTAATTTATATTGTGCCCTCCTCCCGGACGCTTTCGGGGCAAATGATGTTTTATGTCCCGAAAGCGTTCGTAAAATTTAAACTTAGACGGTTACTTTTAATTTAGTATAATTTTATTGAATTGCCAACATGCTACCTTTAAAGAAGCATAGATTTCGGGCAAATATAATTGGTGTTTTTCTTATAATAGCTTTCATTGCTCTATCTGTTCATTTAGGGCGTGTTCAGTTAATTGATCATGATAAATACATTAAATTAGCCAAATCGCAACAATCCAAAAAAATTGTTTTACCTGCCAGAAGAGGTTTAATCCTGGATCGAAATGGGAATAAACTTGCCGAATCCTTACAAGTAGGTTCTATCTATGCAGACCCTACAGAAATTGAAGACCTCAACGCTGTTACACGTCATTTAAGTGCCATATTAAAACCCATCCCTTCAAAACTAGCCAAGATACGCAATAAAAGCAGACGATTTGTTTGGATTAAACGAAAGGTTGGCGATGAAGAACTCAACACAATCGCAAAATTATCTTTAAAAGGTATTTATGTCCAGCACGAATATCACCGTTTTTATCCAAATAACCAGTTAGCCAGTCATATCCTGGGATTCACCAATATTGACGGGAAAGGACTAGAGGGTATTGAGCTATTATTCGATAATGTGCTATCTGGAAAATCAGGATTTAAATTGATCAATCGGGATGCATTGCAACGTCAGATTATCACACCTGATGCGGAGATACAACTACCCAGGCATGGAAATAATGTTGTGCTTACGATTGACTCTAATATTCAGCATTTTGCTGAAGAAGAATTGGAAATCGCTTGCGAGAAATGGAAACCATTATCAGCAACAGCAATCGCAATGGACACAATGACAGGCGAAGTGCTGGCAATGGCTAATTACCCTACGTACGATCCTAATCACTTTAAGAAATATCCTTCCAACACCAGAAAGAATCTGGCTATTACCGATTTTTACGAACCTGGTTCATTAATAAAACCAATTGTAATTTCAGGTATTTTCGAGAACGGTCTTGTGAAACCTGATGATATATTTTTCTGCAACAATGGCGTTTATGAAATAGACGGCAGAGTTCTGCACGATACGCATGGAGGTCATGGCAATCTTACCGCTTCTGAGATTATTGTATACTCAAGTAATATTGGTATGGCAAAGTTAGGCATGCTTATGGGAAATGAAAGGATGTACAAGCATCTTAAACAATTCAATTTTGGAGAAAAAACAGGAATTGAATTACCCGGTGAGGTAGAAGGTATTTTCCGTCCTTTAAAACAATGGTCAAAAAAATTTACTCTTGTATCTGTCTCATTTGGACATGAAATTGCTGTAACTCCACTCCAATTTATTACAGCTTTTTGCAGCATTCCCAATGGTGGTCTTTTGCAAAGGCCAAGAATTATGAAATCAATAATGAAAGCCGATGGTGAAAAAGAAGATTTTGTTAATGGTACAAATGCAGCTAAACGTGTAGTCAATACCAATGTCGCACGCAACATCATGAATCCAATACTGAGGAAGGTAGTTACAGACGGCACCGGGAAAAATGCAAATTTAGTTGAATATGACGTAGCCGGTAAAACAGGAACGTCACAAAAATCAGAGATCGGTGGCAGATTTTCACACGATAAATTTATTGGCTCTTTTGTTGCTTATGCACCAGCAGAAGACCCACGTATCTGTGTGTTAGTAATGATCAATGAGCCTAAGAATGGTGCATACTACGGCGGAACTGTCGCTGCTCCCGTTGTGGCAGAAATCATTAGACGATCACTACTTTATCTTGGTGTAGAACCTACAAAATTTCAAATGGCAATGCAGTAATTTCACTTTATTTTCAATACGCAAAAGGAGGTGATAAACAGCTTTATATACATAAAAAAACATTAAATTATGTGACAAATTATTTCTGGTTTTGTTAAAATTATATCGCTGGAGGAACTAAAATGACACACAAAGAAATTGAAAAACAAAACTTCGTTTTATGGTACGGGTTGTACGCAACTGAAAAAGAACTTGAAATGGCCCGCTCCAATAACAAGGAAACACTAAATAGACTTTTAAAAGAATATGCCGATGAAGTAGAAAAAATTAACAAGGCTAGGGGTTTTTACGAACATATTATTAAATCAAAGAGTAAGCAAACACAAGGGTTTGATGCAACATTGAGAATAAATTATTTTTCAAATCGAATGGAAAATACTGTTTTGGAGAAAGTCTAATAAAAACGTATGAAATTAAATGAGCTTTGTTCCAGTCTTAAAGAACATAAATCTTCCGATTTTTTGGAAAAAGAAATACACGGGATAACACACGACTCCCGTAAAGTAAAAGATGGCTATGTGTTTGTTGCCATTAAAGGTCACAAACTGGATGGACATAATTTTGTCACTGCCGCACTGGATAAAGGGGCATCCGCTATTGTTGTAGAAAAAAAGATTGAAGTAACCCCACGCGTACCTCAAATTGTCGTAACTAATACACGTCAAGCCTTAGCATCTATTAGCAGTCGCTTTTACGGTGAACCTTCTTCAAAAATGATCGTTGTTGGTATTACCGGCACAAATGGCAAAACAACTACTTCATATCTTACAAAGTCAATTATTGAGGCTTCTGGCTATAAAACAGGATTGATCGGCACTATCCAATATCAAATAGGTAAAAGAGTAATACCGGCACAAGAAACGACCCCAGAGTCTGTTGAAATACAGAGTTATCTTTCTGAAATGCTTAAATCCAATATAAAATATGCAGTGATTGAAGCATCATCTCATGCCCTTTCCCAGCACCGATTAGATGGCGTTAGTTTTAGTTCTGCAATTTTCACAAACTTATCTATGGAGCACCTTGATTATCATGAAAATATACGGGATTATAGAACGGAAAAATTAAAGCTTGTAAAAAATTTAAGTCAAGAAGCATTTTCAATCCTGAATGCCGACCATAACACCAGCAAACATTTTGCTGAATGTACAAAATCAAAGGTAATATGGTATGGAATGAAGAGAAGCAGGGCAGATGTAACCGCAGAAATAATTGATATGAGTACTAATTCGACAAGGATTTTGTTAAATTCCCCATGGGGTAAAAAAATTATTAACTTAAAATTAATTGGTAAACATAATATCTATAATGCACTGGCTGCGGCTGCTAATGGTTTGGCGTTGGGTTTTACGATTGATGCAATAAAAACAGGTATCGAAACTTTAAGCACAGTACCTGGCAGACTGGAAACATTAAACTTTGGGCAGGATTTTGAAGTTTATGTTGACTTTGCGCACACACACCAAGCATTGCAAGTCATTCTTAGTACCCTTCGAGCTATAACGAAAGGCCGTATTATACTTGTTTTTGGATGCGGCGGAGATAGAGATAGGAAGAAAAGACCCAAGATGGGTCACATTGCAGAAAAATATTCTGATGTTTTCTGGATAACAAGTGATAATCCCCGTTCAGAGGACCCAAATAATATTATATATGAAATTCAAAAAGGAGTGAGTAAAGAAGCTTATTTTCGAGTGCAACCCGATAGAAAAATTGCTATCGAAGAGGCTCTTTTAGAAGCACAAAAGGGTGATGTTGTCATCATTGCAGGAAAAGGTCACGAACAATATCAAATATTAAAAAACACAATAATCCCCTTTGACGATCGTGAAGTTGTAAGGCAGGCTTTACAAAATAATATATTGTTACCACTCAGGGTGTAATAAATGGAAGTCATATCCTTAGAAGAAATCTTAAAAGCTGTCGGGGGGCACTTAATACTTGATCCTAAGTATAATCAAGTGTCTACTGATAGAAATGTAAATATAGCAGGCGTATCCATAGACAGCCGGACCGTTAAAAAAGGTGATTTATTTTTTGCAATCAAAGGAGAGCATTTTGACGGCCACCAGTTTATCATTCAGGCAATAAGTGCCGGAGCAGTTGGTGCGGTCGTTTCAAAAGGTGTTAAAATTGACTTAGAACATAAGAACCGTTTAATAATTCAAGTAGCTGATACAATAACGGCGCTAGGAAACTTAGCAAGATATTATCGCCAAAAATTGAATACGAAGATTATTGGTATTACGGGAAGTAACGGCAAGACCACTACAAAAGAGATGACATATCATTTATTATCTCGCTTCGGTTCAGTGATAAGACCCCAAAAAAGCTTCAATAATTTTATTGGTGTACCTCTGACAATATTTGAAATCGAAAAAAAACATCTATATGGAGTATTGGAAATGGGTACAAATGCTGCAGGAGAAATTCGACGTCTGTCAGAGATTGGTGCTCCCGATGTTGCGGTAATCACCAACATTTCAAAAACACACTTAGAGGGTCTTGGAAGTATTGAAGGCGTTGCCCTGGCAAAAGCGGAAATATTAGACTATCTCCGGAATGGTGGGATGTTTGTGTATAACTTCGATAACACATGGTGTGTTAAGGTTGCCAGTGAATTTAAAGGAAAGACAGTAAGTTTTGGTCTCAGTTCTAGTGCAGGTATAAGAGGTACAAATGTGAGAAAGAAAGATAGTGGATACGTTTTCACAATCAATGGGACTATAGAAGTTTATATTCCGATTCCCGGTTATCATAACATAAATAACTGTTTGGCTTCGTTTGCGGTTTGTCATGCATTAGGTCACAATATCAACACTTTAAAAGACGCCTTCTCTTCTTTTAAATTACCTTCAATGAGGATTGAACAACAACACATTGGGAATATCACGGTCATTAACGATGCGTACAACGCAAATCCTGAATCTGTACGCGCAGCTTTACAATACCTCAGTGAAATTAAAACATTGGGAAGAAAGGTATTTATATGTGGGGACATGCTGGAATTAGGAGAAGAGTCCCCTCGATTACACAGGGAAATCGGTGAGATAGCGGCTCGTCTAAATATTGATTTATTATGGACAGTAGGGGAACGGGCGGCAGAAGTTGCAAAGGCGGCTAAATCTTCAGGTATGTCTGAAAGATGTATTAACAGTTTTAAAGATGCCGCAGACATATCAGACAATGAAATAAATGAACTCAAAGAAAATGATGTGGTATTAATAAAAGGCTCCAGAGGTATGCACATGGAAAATATTATTAAGAAGTTTAGTGGATTTTTCATGAAGCGAGTACCAGTTTATAATTGAGTTTAAATATTGGTTTAAATAAAAACGGCAAGAAATCACAATTAAAGAGGTTAAATAGACTTTGCTATACAGTTGGTTTTCTTCTATAAGTTCGCTGGAAATTTTTAAGTTTATATCCTTTCGTTCCTGTTTGGCTGCTTTTACGGCATTTTTAATTAGCATTTTTTTTGGCCAATGGTTTATTAAGAAACTCCGGGCTTTAAAGATAGGTGAGGATACTTCAAAAACTGATTCCGAAGAACTCAAACGTATGCATTTTGATAAAAAGAGCACGCCGACAATGGGAGGAATTGTTGTAATCGTTGCCATTTTAGTTTCCACTCTTTTCTGGTGTGATATTTATAATGGATATGTCCTTTTATTGTTGTTTACATTGATATGGTTTGGCGCACTGGGATTTATTGATGACTATATAAAACTTACACAGAAGAATTCTGCGGGTTTGAGCGATGTATCAAAATTATTGTTTCAATCGGCATTAGGACTCATACTTGGGTTGATTTTATACTTTCACTTTAATAAATTTACATGGGGTACGCAACTCGTTATCCCTTTTATAAAAGGTTTTAAACTAGATATAGGACCTTTCTACATATTGACTGTAGCCTTTTTTATAGTTGGAATGTCAAATGCTGTAAATCTCACTGATGGCTTAGATGGATTGGCCATTGGATGTAGCATTATCGCGGGAATTGCTTTCGCCGTTATTGCATATGTTTCAGGCAGAGCCGATTTCAGCAGTTATTTGCAAATTCCTCATGTACCCGGAAGCGGTGAATTGAGCGTCTTTTGCGCTGCGCTTGTAGGCGGTGGCTTAGGGTTCTTGTGGTACAATAGCTTTCCTGCACAGGTATTTATGGGTGACACAGGTTCATTGACATTGGGTGGGATACTGGGACTGGCCTCAATCATTGTAAAGCAAGAAGTTTTAATGATTATTGTAGGCGGTATCTTTATCGCAGAAGCGGTTTCGGTTCTCTTGCAAAAACTCTTTTATAAATTGACAAAGAGAAGGATTTTTCGATGTGCACCCTTGCACCACCACTTCCAATTTAAGGGGTGGCATGAAACAAAAATTACCCACAGATTTTGGATCGTTGCAGCTATGCTGGCAATATTCAGTCTCGTATTACTATAAAGGGAGATTTATTTGTGAAAACGTGGCACTCTATTATATATATTGTGGTTGCCTTATTAGGATTCAGCATTATTACAGTATTTAGTACAGACATGTCAACTATTCGATCTGGTGTAAATAGTTATCAATTTACAAAGCATCTTTTGTGGATATTCGTAGGCACGTTATTGTTAATAACCATGGCAAAGGTGGATTACCATTATCTGCAAAAATTGAGCATCCCCCTTTTAGTCATATCCTTTATTCTCATTTCGCTTGTTTTAATACCAGGAATAGGTACCGTTACAAATGGTGCGCGCAGGTGGATTCGATTAAGTAATTTTTTTGGCATTCAACCATCCGAATTTGCAAAGCTGTCAATTATAATTTTCATTTCAAGTTATATTGCAAAAAACCATAATCTTATGTCCGGATTTATAAAAGGATTCGCAACACCACTTGGTATTACTGCGCTAACAAGTGGTCTCATAATCATGGAGCCTGATTTTGGGACTTCAGCATTTATTGCAATTTTATCTTTAATTATGCTTATCGTAGGCGGAACAAGAATTATTTATATTTTTTTCACTGCTATAGCTTCAGTGCCATTTATATATAAACTGTTGTTTGAAGTCTCCTTTAGATTAGACAGATTGAAAGCTTTCTTAGATCCATGGAAAGACCCTCTGGGAGCAGGATATCATATAATTCAGTCCTGGATTGCCCTCGGTTCCGGTGGTTTAACAGGATTAGGTGTCGGTGGCAGCAGACAGAAATTATTCTTTTTACCTGAAAGCAGCAGTGATTTCATATTCACAATTATCGGCGAAGAATTTGGTTTTATCGGAGCAATGATTATTATAAGCCTCTTCGTGCTTTTAATATGGCAGGGATTAAAGATTATACATGCCGCCAAAGACATATTCGGATTTTTTTTAGGGCTCGGGATTACTGTAATGTTTGGACTACAGGCAGCTATTAACATTGCAGTTGTATCTGGAAGAATGCCAACAAAAGGCATCCCATTACCCTTTATTAGCTCGGGAGGATCATCATTGCTGTTTTCAATGATTGGAATTGGTATCCTAGTAAATATTGCAAGGCAGTCCTTGGAATCAGAAACTTCGAATCTACTAACTGATAAAACGGAAACATCAGAAACTTCTAACAATAGTATACTGCCACTAAGAATTTGGCATAATGTAACGTCTAAGATAGCGAGCTTTTCCTGGCGATAGTATTTTACAGATTAAACTTTAATTTTACTAATTTCAGGCAAGAATTTTTAACAAACTTGTCCCTCCCCTGTTTAAAATATATATAGGGTAGGGTTATGAAATATGCAAAATATAAATTACAAAACCTGTTCGTTTTGATATGTCTCGTTTGGGGGTATAAAATAATGAAAGTTATTTTTGCAGGTGGTGGTACTGGCGGACATTTGATGGTGGGATTAAGCGTAGCAGAAGAGATTCGTTCGAGATTTCATGAGGCAGAAATTATTTTTTTTGGAACTGATAAAAAATTTGAAAAACGCTGCGTAGAAGAGCGAGGGTTCCTGTTCCGGCAAATGCGCTCAAAAAAATGGGAAAAATCATTCAAGCGTATACTCACGTTTGTTGGGGCAACGTTTGTTGGCATTATAGAATCACTTTTTGCTATCAGAAAATTTAATCCTGATATTGTCGTTGGTTTGGGTGGATACGCTTCCGTTGCTCCAATTATTGCCGCAAAATTACTCAGTATTCCATCCGTATTACTCGAACAAAATGTAATTCCAGGAAAGGCTAATCGGTTCTTAACCAACTGGGCCGATGAAGTATATTGTCACTGGCGTGGGTCACTCAAATGGTTCAATAAAGCAAAAGTTGTCCGTGTGACAGGCACGCCTATTCGCAAGGATATTTTATATAGCCAAAAATCGCGTTCTGCCGAAAAATTAGGATTAAGTCCCTCTAAAAAAACATTACTGATTACAGGAGGAAGTCAGGGCGCCCAGACAATTAATGAAGTTATACTAAGATGTTTACCTAAGCTAGAATCCTTATCCAATAACTTACAAATAATTCACTGTACGGGTGAATACAGCTATGAAATTGCAAAAGCAGCATATAAACAAACAAATATTAATGCGTTTGTTTGCAGTTTCCTTGACGACATGGGTGCTGCTCTTAGTATGGCAGATATAATCATTTGCAGGGCTGGCGCAACCACTATTGCAGAAATTACTGCTATAGGTATTCCAGCCATTTTAATACCGTACCCATATGCTGCGGATAACCATCAATACTGGAATGCAATGGAATTAGCAAGCAATGGTGGTGGGTATTTATTACAACAAATAGATTTAACACCTGAAAAAATTGTGGAGCTTGTTACAGACCTTCTTAACAATAAAGAAAAATATGACAGAATGAAGATGTTTAACAAGGGGATGGGTATTCCGAATGCGTCTGTAAGTGTCGTTGATAATATATGCGGGGTAATTGGTTTAAAAAGCTCACAATTTGCGTTAACTATCGGTTAACTTTTCTGTATTCTGTTTAAACTTATATACGACTTTGGGTTGAAATATTGCATAAAATAAGACCATGAGTTAGGAACGTCTTCCGACGGCGGGTAACAACAAGAGTTGTACCTTATATCTAACTTCAAAAGGTTTTTTATATAAAGGAAATGGTACCATGACTTTATCAGAAGGTATTGACAGGATGAAAACCTACACACCAGCATTAGAAAATTTATTTAATCGTATACCTTTACGTGGACGTTGTGTATACTTTATCGGAATTGGCGGTATAGGGATGAGTGCGGTCGCACGCATTCTCATAAACGAAGGGTGTGTTGTGTCAGGCTCTGATACTCGGTCTTCTTCCTTGACTACGACATTGGAAAAGATGGGGGCAAGAATTAACACAAAGCAAGACGGCCGTTCCATGCCATCTGAAACAGACATGGTGGTAATCTCAGCAGCTATATCCGAAGACAATCCAGACCTTAAAACTGCCCGCCAAATGGGTATAAAAGTAGTAAAATACTCCCAAATACTTGGTTCGTTAATGAAGGAAAAACGTGGCATTGCAGTCAGTGGTACCCACGGAAAGACAACCACAAGTGCAATGGTTTCCACAATATTAAAAACCGCAGGGTTAGATCCAACATTTGTCATAGGTGGAGAGGTGCCAGACATTGGCGGAAACGCACATCTTGGGAAAGGAAATTTATTTGTAGCAGAGGCATGTGAATATGACAGATCTTTTTTAAACCTTGCGCCTCAGGTGGGTGTGATTACCAATATCGAAGAAGACCACCTGGACTATTATGAAAATATTGATAAAATAATTACTGCCTTTGGCGATTTTGCGTCCTTGATTTCAAAAGATGGTTTGTTGGTAGTGCACAATCACGACAACAATATTGCAAGCGCTATACAAAGAGCAAATTGCAAGGTAGAAACATTTTCGCTAGACAACTCTTCTGATTGGCGTGGCAAAGTCCTTTCTACTGGCAAGGGTATAAATAAATTTAGAATTTATAGAAGAAATACGTTGTTTGGTGAGTTTTCATTAAAAATACCGGGAACACATAATATTTTAAATGCATTAGCCGCAACTGCAGTATGCACTTTTATTGGAGTTGACAAACATTCTATCAGGACTGCGTTAGCTTCCTTTAGCGGTGCAAATAGACGGTTTCAAATTATTAGTACAAAGAACGATATTACTGTAATTGATGATTACGCCCATCATCCAACAGAAATACGCGTTACATTAAAGGCCGCACGGGAACTTTATCCAGAAAACAGGATATGGTGCGTGTTTCAACCTCATCAATACAGCAGGACACGCCACTTATTAAAAGAATTCTCAAGGTCTTTTCAAAATGCTGATAAAATAATTTTTGCGGATATCTATGCAGCACGTGACAACGATTATGAAAAAACTGCAATGAACTCTTTTATGTTGTATGGAGAAACTCGCAATGCTGGTGCAAATGTCCAGTATATTCCACAATTGTGCGATATTGTAAATATACTTTATTCAAGTGTAAGACCAGGCGACCTTGTTATAACTATGGGTGCTGGTGACGTATGGAAAGTTGCTAACGATTTAGTTACAAAATCAGAATGAAGGAGAATGAAATGAAACCAAAAAACATTGCTGTGTTGATGGGTGGTATATCTACAGAGCGTGAAGTATCTTTGCGTTCTGGCAATGCAGTAGCAAAGGCATTAACTGAAGCAGGATTTAACGTCTCTTGCATTGATGTGAAAGACGAAAAGATCGAAGAACTTGATCATATGGAAATAGATGTTGCATTTATTGCCTTACATGGATATTTTGGCGAAGACGGCGGTGTACAAGAACTTTTAGAATCAAAAGGAATCCCATATACTGGTTCAGGAATAAATGCCAGCAAGCTTGCAATGGACAAATTAGCAACAAAAAAATGTTTTGTCGAAGCAGGGCTTACAACTCCAGACTATATTACTGTAACGGAATTTCAGGAATTTACCGAAATACAACTGGAAATAAACAAACTCGGGCTCCCGGTAGTTTTAAAACCAACAAGAAATGGTTCTAGTATAGGCATATCAATAATTAAAGACATTAAAAATCTTCAAACAGGTTTGGAAAAGGCATTTGAATTTGGTTACGAATTACTTATCGAAAAATACATAAAAGGCAGGGAATTAACCCTGGGAATATTAGATGACAAGGCATTACCCATTATTGAAATAAAGACAGCAGTGGAATTCTATAATTATGATGCTAAATACAAAGACAATAGAACAGAATATCTGATTGTGAAAACAACTTCTGGAAATGATAAAAATACCGTTGAAGACTTTCTCAATAATACAGGCTATCTCTCACCTTCTTTGTACAACGAAGCGCAAGAACTAGCTTTGAATGCGCATAAAGTCCTTGGTTGCAGAGGATTTTCCAGAGTAGATATGTTGCTGGATAATGTTGGCAAGTTTTATTTATTAGAAGTAAATACAATTCCTGGTTTTACCGAGAAAAGCTTGCTGCCTAAGGCAGCAAAGGCGGCAGGTATGTCCTTTTCCTCATTATGTAAAAAGATTGCCGAACTGGCTTTCCAGAACAGCCTCGTAACTACAGATGCATCAATACAAAATTAAAGAGATTATAAATAATACTTTCGATCTCAAGCCTTTTTTGAATCTCCTTTCAACGAGAATGGAGAAACAAAAAAGACTTCTATACCCCTTTTTGTTGCGTTTTTTTATATCTGCATTTGTGATAATTTCAACGATATGGGGAATAAAGTACGCATGGTATTCTACAACTGATTTAAATATTTTCAATGTCAGCCCCTCTACTTTTTCTTTTAACACACCATCTTGGGTAACAGATCGTTTTTCAAATGACATAAAACATGTATCATCCCTAAACGAATATTACGGCATGTATGAAAACAATTTGACTCAAAAAATATCAGATGCTTACGGGGGAATTGTTTTGATTAAAAAAGTGGATTCGATCAAAAGGATATTCCCTAATAAATTAAATATTAAACTTGTTTTGCGCAAACCAACGGCAGTAGTTAAAAGCGGACGCAATGCCTATCTTGTGGATGATGATGGCATCCTTCTGCCAAAAGAATATTACATATTACCAAATGAAGAATATGACAGTCCGTATATCCAAAATAATAGACCCGCAAGGTTGCCTTTGTACGGAAGTGAATGGAATGACAAAGGAGTTAAAGCTGGCATTGAGCTGATAAAATTTCTAAGGACAAACAACGTCCATAATATCTTCAAAATTTTGGCTGTAGATGTATCAAATGTGTGCAAAAAAAGAACTACAGGCAAGAGTGACATTATTCTGTGGACGGAAAATAATACACAAATACGATGGGGATGCTCTCCATTATGTAATGAGCCTAACGAACTTTCTGACGAAGAAAAACTGCAAAACCTACTAAGTATCGCAAAATCAGAAGGAACCAACCTGAAAAGGATGGACTATGTTGATGTCCGTTGGAAAAAACCATTGGGTAAACGTTGGGCAAAGGCCGACGGTATAAACGAGATAAAAGAAGACCGTTAAACGTTTCATTATGGTAAATCAGGATTATCTGTATCCCAAATCAATCCCTGTCCTGCCTGTCTGTTTGGCCAACCTTCATTTGTTTTACCATATGAATTACCATTTTGTATGCGTTCTACATGGCCATCTACAAAAAGAATGTTTGCAGCTTTTGAATGTCTCTGTGCAACACTTCCATACGATCCTTCAAATTTATTTGCTACTGCAGTACTGTAATCACCACTACTATTATAAATATTACCATCAAATAGCAATACAGTCTTTGTCGGATTTTCAATAGTTTCAATTGATCGTTGACACTCTGATGCTGGCACAAGATTTTGATTCATTTTTATTGTACGGGTTGCATCTTGCTCTGAAATAGGTACCGTTTTGAAAACCGGGTCTTGTTTTACAAACATAAGTCTTTCTTCTAATAAAATTTCGTCCCTTTTACTAGAAAGTTGTAATGCTGATAGGTAATTATCAACAGCCTTGAACCAGACCTCACCAATACAGTTTTTTGTACCATCTTTACTTGTATCGCTATTATTGGGACGAGGCAGGAAACCATTATTATCATTTGCATATTGTTCAAAGGCAATGAATAGCTGTCGCATATTGTTGACACATAGGATATGCTGCGCCTTATGCCTGGCCATATTAAGGATTGGAATTATGATGCCTGCAAGGATAGCTATTATACCAATGGTTACTAACAACTCAATAAATGTAAAGCCTTGTTTCTTTAGAACAAATGATTTCATAAACCGTTAGGTTCCCATTAATATTATTGATGATACGCATAATTAAGACTCTCTATTATCGTCCCATTTTTAAAGGCACCCTGAATAATTCAAAGAGAAATTCCTAAATATTAAATCTAAAATGCTCTCAATTTATAAATCGGCCTCTGAGTTTTGATACTAAAGGCATTCTAACTTTTGTTAAATTTACTAATCGAAACTGTCAATATATTTCTCAACAGATCTTCTTATTTATCCAAAAAGCCTCATTGGTTCATAACTGTAGTGATAATATCAAATTTTTCAGATATTGTATGTAATCCATATCACAATTCACACAAAATAATTATTAAACTAAAATAATCTCTTAAACATTATTACCAAAGCAAACTGCAATTAAATTCCCTTGAACACCTTGAATTTCATGATAGAACTAAAGAAAATCAAAAACATTTACAAGTGATTTTAAATACTGCGTTTTATTAAAAATATTTGACTTTTTGTAGTGTATTGTTAAAATTGTTAAGTAGTTTTATTTTAATCAGATACGAACAATTCTATGAATGCGGAAGTGGCGGAATTGGCAGACGCGCTAGTTTGAGGGGCTAGTCCCGCTGATACCGGGGTGGGGGTTCAAGTCCCCCCTTCCGCATCACTCTGCTCTTGCCTGCCAGCATGGTTTAAATTAAACGTATCCACTTGAAACAAATTTTAGTTGTTCTTCCTTATAATACATGACATAAATGAAAAGCAAAGTTGTACTAAAAAGTTTACCCACTTATTTGGGAGATTTATTGATGAGTAAATGCCTGTTCTTTTGCGTAGCAGCTCTTGTCTTATTTATAACTGGCTGTAAAGAGATGCAGAGAAAACAATCTGATTTTACACCATTTAGGAAGCCAGTGACTCTTTCAACAACAACGGAAGAGACAGAAAAAAGGGCTTGGGAATATGAAATTTCAGATGAAAAAAAGGTTGCAGAGGAAAAGGAAAAGGTAAAGAAGGAAGTCTTACCAGATGAGTTTTTATATCCGGCGGAACGAAAAAAACCTGAACCCTTACTTCATAAACCAGAATATACTGGAGAAAAAATTGACATTGCCTTTAATTTTGATAATGCCGAAATAAAAGATGTCTTGCATGTTATATTGGGTGGGATTCTTAATGTAAACTATATCCTTGATAGAAGGGTTGGCGGTCCAATAAACCTCCATGCCACTGGAAAGGTATACAAAGAAGAACTTCTTTCAATGCTTAATACATTGCTTTATGTATATGATTTTTCAATATTAAAAGACGGTGATATATATAGAGTACTTCCCAGAGCAGACGCCCGCCAGGATTCAAGTATTATTTTTACTGGAGATAAAATCCCCCCAGCAAGTAAAGATATAATAATTCAAATAGTTCCTCTTGAGTATGAAAGTCCAAAAAACTTGCAGCCTACCATAAGGCCATTTATGACAAACCTTGGGAATATCGTTACTCACGGTGATTCTAAATATCTTATACTTATCGAGCATGCCTCAAATATGGAAAAACTACTTACATTAATAAAAGTCTTTGATGTGCCATTTTTTGCAGGCAAAGCCGTAAAAATTTACGACTTCAAATATGCTGATGCAAGAAATATGGCTAAAGACATTGTAACGCTTGCACAATCTTTAGGAGCAAAAGCAGGTCCCGATGCTGAATTCAACTGCGTGCCATTTTCAGAATCAAATAAGATGATGGTTGTTACTAAGATACCCGAACTTTTATCCAAAATCGACGTCTGGATAAAAAGCATAGACGTACCTCCATCAGAATTAGAAGAAGACCTTCGACTTTATATATATAAAGTACAACATCAAAAAGCTGAAACGATTATGCCAATTCTATCACAATTATATAGAGAAAAAATGGCTGAACAACCCAGGCCGTATGGAAAAAAACCACTCGAGGCAATGAAGATTATAGCAGACCCAAAAACGAATGCAATCGTTATCAGAGCATTACCAAGCGATTATAGGGGTATGAAAGCACTCATAGAGGCTATAGACGCCACCCCTCAACAAGTATTTATTGAAGCTTTAATTATAGAAGTTGTTCTTAGTAGTAATTTGGACTACGGAACAGAGTGGTCATGGGACCTGGGAAGCGGCGTTAATTTATTTGGATTGGGAGACCTCAAAAGGACGGCTGAAACACCAACCATAACATATACTAAAGGAAATTTTGAAGTCCTGATGGATATCCTCGCTACAAGTTCTAATGCAAAAATACTATCTGCACCTCATCTCCTTGTGCGAGACGAACAATCTGCAAATATACAAATTGGTAGTGAAGTACCCATTCTTGCAAGTTCTGGTCAACAAGCAGGCACTACGGTTACATTTGAGCAGGTACAATACCGTGATACAGGTATCATTCTCACTGTAACCCCTCACATTGCGGAAAATGATTTTATCACATTAGATATAAAACAGGAGGTAAGCAATGCCGAAGAAACAACGACAGGTGTTAGTAATTCGCCAACTTTTTCTACCCGTAATGCAGAAACTTCCCTAATAATAAAGAGTGGACATACAATAAGCTTAGGCGGCATAATTGAGCAAAAAGATGAAAAAAGTATAAGTAAAATACCACTACTGGGGGATATCCCTTTTTTGGGGAATTTGTTTAAAACTACCTCTATTGCCAAAAGAAGAACAGAATTGATAATGTTAATAACCCCTTATATTGCAAATAATGCAGAAGATGCAGACTCATTAACCTCTGCCTTTCAGAAAAAACTTAAGGAAATAGAACCATTATTAACGCAGAGGACACATGATATCGAAAAATACTAATATACGCATTCAGTACGGTTTTACTATCCTTGAAGTCATGATTGCACTTGCAATCATTGGAATATCCATTGGTATTTTTTTTAGTATGATCGGAAATTCCTCGAGGTTAAGGGGAAAAATTGATGAGCATACAAAATATTTACTTCTTGCCAGAACGAAGACGGAAGAGGCTTTCTTAGGAATACTTGGCAAAGAACACGAAAAATTGAATGAGAAAAAGAATTTTGAAGGCACCGCAAAAGATGGCGTTCAATGGAAAGTAAAAGAAATAAATAAACGTAAAGAGGCTATGGAAAAAATAAACAATATGTACTTAACAGATGAAGATAAAGCAATATTAGACCTTCCTCCTGAAGGAGCTAGATTTCTTAGTATAGTGGTAGAGGGAATAAATATTGACACAATTTTTTTTACCCATGAACCCGAAGAAGATGAAACAGAGGAAAAGTCGTCAGATTAAATAAAATATTATTCTTACCCATAAAAAGGTGTCAAAAGTGAAACATAAAGAAGGCTTTACTCTATTTGAACTACTCATAGCTATATCCATTGGTACAATCTTGATCATGTCCGGCGCCCATGCTATAAGAACGGGCTTGTCTTCCATGGAAAGAGAAGAAGCATGGTTTAATAACACTACAAAAGAAAAAGCTGCCTTTGATTTTTTCTGGCAACAGGTCACCGCCTTGCGTATTCAAAATATTCTAAAGAAGGTTGATCTATTTACCGAAGCAGACGAAAAGACAAAGAAAACCGCCTATTTTACAGGGGAAAATAATTCTCTTACATTTGTTTCCCCCCTTTCTTTTAAAAAACATTACGGTCAGGGATTAATAGTAGCTAATTACTCAGTCAAATTAAACGACAACGGCTTGTGGGACCTCATTTACACAGAAACCAAGGTCAACCCGAAGATACTAATAAAACTATCCGAAGAACCCGAAAGTGGCATAAGTATATTTAAAGACCACACAATATTTCTCAACAATTGTACAACAATTTCTTTCGCATATCTTGAGACTGCAAAGAAAAATGCCGATGAAGAAACAGATATCGAAGAAGCTATTAATGAACCAGTTTTAGATACCGATATTATTGAAGGTACGAATTTAAAATGGAAAGAAAAGGTAATTGGAAAAATCCCAATGGCAATAAAATTGATAGTATCGAAAAATGGAAGGGAGCAAGAGATTATTTCTCCAATCATGGTTACGTCCTCATTTTTAGCCTTTGGGCAATAGTAATTTTTGGGTTTATTGCATTAAATTTTACTCGCAATACAAGCATCGCAATAAAGACAGAAATTACTTTTACCGAGCGCATAAAAAATATTTATGCTGCACGTGGAGCTTGTATTTACGCTACTCAAATGTTATTACAAAAAAAACAGGAAAAAGAAACAAAAAGTGGCAGTTCCGCGAAATTTGAAAAGACGGAAGATCCAGACGCAAGCAAGAAAGAGAAAACAAGCATTGCGTGGATGCCAAGCACCAGACCTTACTCACTAAAAATAGGCGATAGAAATTGCAAAGTTTTTATAAGTGATGAAGGTGCTAAGATAAACATAAATAAAATAACAAACGAAACAAGAGCTAGTTTCGTTAAGGTTCTAACTGCTTATAAACTAGAAGAGCTTGCAGCAGAAATCATAACGGATTCAATATTAGACTGGCTGGACGAAGACGAATTACATCACGTCAACGGTGCTGAAAAACAATATTATGATACATTGCCGGAACCATACGAACCAAAGAATGGTCCATTTGAAACTATTGAAGAACTAACCTTAGTTCGTGGAATTACCCCGGAAATATTTGAATTGCTACGAGAGCACCTTACAATTTACGGATCCGGCAAAATCAACGTCAATTTTGCACCAAAAGAAGTCCTTCTATATGTTCCTATGATCACCCAAGAAATAGCTGAAGCTGTAGTTAAATACAGGGAGAAACACGGAAAAATTAGAAACGCTAAAGATTTAAGAGAAATATTTAGACCCTTTGGTATTGTCGGCTCGGACTTTCAAAAGATTATCAATTATATAACAATAGATAACTCAAACTACATGACGATCAATTCAATTTCCTTTTCTTCGGACAATAAAGTAAAATATTATTATAAGGTACTTGTTCAAAAAGGCATTGATTATTGTAAAATTATTGCGACCTATCCTGAATAGTTTTTAATAAATTTTGTAATATGAATAAAATACCTTTTGTTAGTATGTTTTCTCAAAGAGCAATGGGTTTGTCCATAAATGGAAACGATCTTATAATAACGTCTATTTGTAGAAAACTGGTTAAATATTCACACGATACATTTAAAATCAAAGATTTTATGCTCAAGGATACCCATCAACTGAATCCTGCTTTAATTCCTGGGAAAAAATCTGTAGAAGAAATAATTCTTTCCTTACCAAGAGATATTGCTATTGTAAGAGAAATAGATTATCCACATTCTAACCTTAGAGAATTAAGAGAAGCACTCGGATACCAATTAGATAGTTTTATTCCTTTTAAAAACGAGGATGTTTATTTTGATATTCATCCCGTATCTCAGGCTAGACACGAAACAAAGGTTCTCATTGTCGCTGTAAAAAAATTAGAGCTGGATAATATCCTATTAAAGTTGCAAACATTAGAGATTACACCTTCGCGGGTTATTATTTCGCCATTTGCATTCCTCCCTATTTTAGAGGAAAAGAAGGGCTCGGTTGTATTAGCCTGTAAAAATGCTAAAAATTACAGCTTCAATCTATTTGAAAATAGTCATTTGATATCGTCTTCTATTGCAAAAACTGAAGTTGAATTAGCTAGCCAAATTAAAGCAAAACCCCTGGACGAAATACTATTACTAAACTTTAACAATGGGTTTTTATCAAATGAATATAAAATTCCTTTCCAATTGTTGGATGAAAATTCTGAATCATATGGCGCGGGACTTTACGGTTTATCAAACTATCCATGCAATTTAAGTCTTGTCAAATTTCATAGAAAGCGATTAAATACACAAATTACGTCAATGTGTTTCTTTGTAGGTCTTTTAATATTTTTAGTTTTCCTTATTCCATATATTCAGAAGATAAATAATCTGGCCGCGCTAAGAACTGTAAATATTCAGATTAAATCAATTAAAAAGGATGTTTCAAGTGTCGAGAAAATACATGATCGTATAGCAATCTTGGACGAAGCTGTTTCCAGTGTCAATAATATAAAAGAGAAATATATTCCAAGAATTGACATAATATTAGAGTTGGCTAAAGTGTTACCCAGCGATGCATGGGCAAAGGCAATAACAATAGTAGACAATATCTTTGAAATAGAAGGTGATGCCGTATCTTCTACGAATTTGATACCTACTTTAGAAAGTTCACCTCTTTTTTCAGGAGTAGGTTTAACCTCTCCAGTCACAAAAACACAAAGTGGCCGGGAAAAATTCAGAATAAGAGGAACTATTGAAAAACATTAGAATATGGGAAAACTTTTAGAACGGTTTAGAAAATTCAAGACAAGGGAAAGAGTATTATTGATTGTTTCAATAATAGTTCTCTTTTATATCGGTATTGACAGGATTGTAGTTACCCCTTTCTTAAAATCAATTAATGAAACTAAAGAGCGCTTGGAAACACAAAAAAAACTATTGAAAAAATATTATTCTTTTGTAATCAATAAAAAACAATATGAGACCCGGTTAAACGATCTGGAACAATATTATCTAGAACTCCAGGATAAATTTCTATCTGAAAAAACAGAAGACATTGCTTCTGCAAAATTACAGGATATTATAGATGAGTTGGCAGACAACAACGGCTTAGATGTAACCAGGAGCACGGTTTTAAAAAAAGAGGTAATTAATAAAAATCCATATCTAATTGCTATATCAATCAATGTCGAAATTAATGACATAGATAGCTCTCAGAAACTGCAGAATTTCTTGTATAGCATAGAATACAATAATGACAAACTACTTTTTATAGACGATATAAAAATCAAAACCTTAGGTTTAAGTGTTATAAAAGGGGCAACAGTTTCTTCTACCTTCACAGCCATCGCTTCAATAGAAATGGAGGAGAAATCTTAACGTATATGAACGTCACTAACGTCAACGCAAAATCATTACTGCTTGTAACACAAATCTTCGGCAAAAAGATAAAGAAATGGAAACATTATTTACCCATAATAAATCTTGCCTTGCTAACAGGGGTAGTCGGCCTTTCGGCTATTAGTGTGCTGTTGGTTTATTATCCTCCCGAAAACTCAATTAAATCGGAAAAGTATGTAGAAAATATTTCTATAAAGAATAGTCCATTACCTCCGCTAGTCATGGATTCCAAACCAATAGACTATTATGGACTCGCACTGACAAATAACCCATTTTCACCAAATCGCACTGCCTGGAATCCTCCTGAGTCAAAAACACCATCGAAAAAAGAAGAAGTTGAAAAATCTCAAGCAGAACAAAAAAAGCCAAAGGGAACGCCCAAAAAGATCAATTTGCGTGGAATTGTAATTATAGGAAACGACAAAAAGGCACTAATAGAAAATCCTGACACAACTAAAAACAAAAACCCTTTTATTTACATTGAAGAAGGCGATGAAGTTGCGGAATACAAGGTAAAAAGCATAGAAGAGGAACAAATTAAGCTTGATTGGTATGGCGAAGAACAGGTTATCGTATTAAGATCAAACATAAAGCAATAACATTTTATGAGTAAATTTAAATACAAATTACTAACTTCATCAAGTGGCATTGTTGAAGGTGAAAAAGATGCTATAAGTAAGGCGGAACTGATTAATGAACTCCGCAAATCTGGTCAAATTATTTTAAATATTCAACAGGTAACTAAGGATAAAAAATTAGGATTATTTACAAACCGCACAAACAAGAAAGCCATTTTACCTTTTACCCAGGAACTGGCAACGTTGCTTGAAGGAGGCATTCCTATTGACAAAAGCCTGTCCATATTGTTATCCGGACATGACAATAAAATCAAAGGCATTGTTGAAGATTTGCTGAATGGAATTAAGTCTGGAAAGTCATTTGCCGAAGCGCTCACAAACCATGTTAAACTGTTCTCCGGTGTCTACATAAATATGATACGCGCTGGAGAGGAGGGAGGAGTATTACCGCAAGTCCTTAAAAGATTGGGGACATTCCAGGAAAGACTGCAAAAAATCAGAGGAGAAATTATCTCTGCAATGATTTACCCACTCTTATTGAGCAGTACTGGCCTCATATCAGTTGGTGCACTGATTATTTATGTTATCCCTAAATTCTCACAGATCTTTGAAGGAATGGGAATTTCACTCCCTTTTTCGACTATGATACTAATGGGTATGAGCCGATATTCTATTAGATACGGTTGGGTACTAATCATTGCCTTTATAGCCCTATTCTTTTTATACAAAAGAATCAGGAAGGATAAGAATATAGCCGTAAAAATGGATCAAAAAATATTGAAACTACCTCTTGTTGGTAATCTTTTGTGGAAAATACAGGTATCCAGATTCGCCAGAACACTTGGAACATTGTTAGAAAATGGTGTGCCTTTGCTCAAATCTATGGATATTGTTAAAGACGTACTATCCAATCAATATCTTGCTAATATTTTGATTGATATAAAAGCCAATGTAAAAGAAGGGGCAAGTCTAACGATATCACTTGCACAGAGGGGATTTTTACCAGAAATCGCTGTCCACCTCCTGAAAGTTGGCGAAGAAACAGGAAACTTAGATCAAATGCTTCTTAAGGTTGCAGATAATTTCGATAACGACGCTGAACAGCGAATGAAAAGGCTTGTAACAATGATAGAACCGATGCTCATTGTGCTCATGGGCGCTGTTATCGGCATAATTGTTATTTCCATGTTAACAGCTATTCTTAGCGTAAATGATCTACGGTTTTGATTGAATTAATTTAGGACGCAGATTTTCACAGATACCCACAGACTTCATCGTGAACGCTCAGTCGAACGATAATAATTTTGTCTTCTAATTTTTGAAATCCTGATAATCCTTACTCATCAGAGTCCAAAAGTGATAAACATATCAGTGGAAGAATGTTTCCTATCAATAATAATTCCCGCTTATAACGAAGAAAAAAGATTACTACCCACCCTTAGTAACGTTTGTGCATATCTTTCCCAAAAAAACTATCCCTATGAAATTATTGTAGTGGACGATGGCTCTAAAGACAATACTTTACAAATAACACAGAATTTTGCGGAATCGGCCAAAAACATCATTATTTTGGCAAACGGACAAAACAAAGGTAAAGGTTATTCAGTAAGAAAAGGTATGTTATCTGCAAAAGGGGAATACATCTTTTTTACCGATGCAGATCTTTCTACTCCTATTGAGGAAATAGATAAGTGCTTGCCGTATCTTATAAATGGATATGATGTGGTTATAGGGTCGAGGAGTATGCCAGGTTCTAACATCATTGTTCATCAACCATGGTATAGGGAAAAAATGGGGAAAATATTTAATTTTATTGTAAACATGGTATTGCTAAGAGGAATTATAGATACCCAGTGCGGGTTTAAAGGATTTAAAAGAGAGGTTGCTAAAACAGTCTTTAGCAGGTGCAAAATTGATGGTTTTTCCTTTGATGTGGAAGCTCTTTATTTATCGCGAAAATTTAACTTTAAAATTAAAGAAATCCCTATTCAATGGGAAAATTCAGCACTAAGTAAAGTCAGCCCTATAAAACACTCACTTCAAATGTTCAAAGACCTTATAGGGATAAAAATTAAAGATATTAAAGGATATTATAAATAAAGTTTATTAAGAGACAATCGCTATGCATTTTGGAATCCTAAACATCGAGAATTACTCGACAAACATAAAGCAAAGCCTTACAATTCTCGTATCCCTTTATGAGGATACTTTTAAAGAGCGCATATCCTATATCGCTTCTTCTTCCAGCTTTATATCATAAGAATCCAGGATCGTTCCTTTCGCTTTCTCCAATTTTCCTAAAGATATCTCATAATCAATAATTGCCTTTGCCTCATTACCCTCAGCAGTTGCCAAGTCTTCCTGCGCCCTAAGAATTTCCAGACTTGTAGACCTGCCTACACTGTATTTCTTTTCCTCTACCTCTAACCTTCTTTGTGCTAACTCTCTAGCTTTTACTGTGGCATTGACCCTTTCAGCATTTGTCATAACCGCGCGAACAGACGCTCGTACCTCTACTACAATATCCAACTCCTTCTTTTTAACATTTATACCAGCCTGCCGCTCATCGGTTTTCGATTTATTGTACGCACTCCTTGCTGACCTGTTTCCTATCGGAAAAGCCAAAGTAACTGTAAAAAACTCCCCCTGAAAATCCTCAGAAAATGTAGAATCATTAGCATCGGATAACTCATCTCCAAGTCCTGTATAACGCATTCCTGCCGTAAAATCAAGTGCAGGAAACAATTCATTCTTGCGCCTTCTTTTCTCCATACCTGCATTATCTGTTTTGAGATGCAATTCCTGTAATTCAGGACGTTTTTCCATCGCTATTTTAATGGTGTCCTTCATCTCGACCTTTTTCGGTTGAAAGTCAGGTTTGTCTGTAGGGATGATTTCTGCCTCAGAGATAATTTCATTATCCGCAAGATTCATAATTCTTTTTAACTCATCCCCCTTATCCTTAACTGCGTTTCCCGCAGAAATTATTGCCTCTACCCTCGATGCAACACCCGCCTCCGCATCAATAATTTCAATAGGCGCAAGGGTGCCCGTGTTTACTTGTATCTTGTTCTTTTTCAATAAATCTTCTGCGCGTTCCAGAGACTTTCTGGCTACCCTTAAATCCTCGATTGCCCTCACGAGACTCCAATACGCCTCTTGAACGGTATTGGATACCTCTATTGCGGTACTTTTGAATTGTGCCAGAGAAATTTTTTTGTTGTTTCTGGCAATGTATATGAGACTCCTGTTATAAAACCAGCCTCCTCCTTTTAACAAAGGCTGTGTAATCTTCGCCTCAATATAGTTTTGGTAATATGGGTTTATTAAACTAAAAGGTGCTGGATCCGAGAAATCTCTGAATATATTGTACTCCAGAGATACTGTTGCACCTGTTGGAATCATAGATTGAATTATAGCATCTGCTGTTCTGCCCTCTTCAACATAAGGACTAATAGAAGTTGTTTCCAAGCCACCGACCAGTTTACTGCTAATGGGTACTTCGTTATTCTGGATATCGGCTGCTAATTTCATTGTAGGGTCATACTTTGCCTTTTCTGCAGTTATGTTATAATCCTCTTTTTTTGCATTAAGCTTTGAAATCTCTATATCAAAATTATTCCGGAGGGCAAAAACAACGCTGTCCTTAAGGCTCAGACTGACATACTTTATACTGGATGACAATTCCACACTTACCGTAGATGTTGGGATAGATATCTGTTCTTTTGTTTTATTTTCAATACCGAAGGAAAAATTCCCACAGAATAAAACAATGGGTAAAACAACAAACAAAATTAAAGAATTTATTCTAAATTTAGTTATCATCATGGCAAACGTTTCCGTATTTATTAAAACCTGATTTGCAATAATATCCAACTGGCAGTACAATCGTCTCGGTTACACAAAGAAAATAGCCGTTGCCGAAAATATCACAATTTAACTACGGTATCACCTCATATTGTATTATCTTGTTAATTACCCGCTCTACTTAGTA
>Ga0156272_1202_pt1 | contig 36897 bp, 26 predicted proteins | sample RifCSPlowO2_12_FD_107921 | JGI IMG/M metagenome (GOLD analysis project Ga0156272, IMG submission 107921) | Planctomycetes bacterium RIFCSPLOWO2_12_FULL_39_13
CTCTTTTCCCATCCTCTGTTTGTCGTGTTTATATTTTTCCTTGAGTTGACTAATCATAGGCTGTAATTGCTGCATTCTGAACATGGAGACCTGACTCTTCCTTGTCAGTGGGAATAGCATAGCCTTAATGATGATTGTCAATATAATAATAGAAATGCCGTAGTTAGGAACTACACGGTGGACTGCATTCAAGAAAGTCAAAAGTACCTTGCTTATTGATGTAAGCCAACCATAACTTAGAAGGGCATCTAAATTCTCATATTGTTTCAAAACTTCCTCTTTTTTTGGCCCTAAAAAGTATATGTAGCTGTGCGTAACAGCATTATGGGGTGAAATTTGAAACTTGTTTGTTTGTAAGGTTACCATAAAATCGCCACCATCCGCTTTTTCGTTTGTAAGAGTTCCCAGTATATCAAATGCCTGTACATTTATAGATGCTACCAAATCGCTGGAGGCTGGCTTTAAAATAGTGGAGAAATACTTATTTGTTGATCCGGTCCAAACAATACCTACAGATTCATTCTTTGAAGGGAATTCTTTTAGTGCTGTACGTACTAATTTAATCCTTTTGTTACCCGTATCCAACCCAGTTACGGCTGCCATATCAGTGGAAGGTTCACCTTCGTGTGTAATCATAGAGGATGCAATAATATTGTATGACAATGCAACTTCAGTATCGGTATTGTTTTCTAGAACAACAGTCATGTTTATATTGTATTTACCGGGTAATAGTTCTATCGTTTTGGTGAGGTTGATTCCATCCTCCAGCCCGATGGTAAATACAATTTTGTTTCCGCTTTGCTCAATGATCTTATATCGGTGTCTCTGAAAGTTTGTTTTTTGAAGGATATTTTCGATAGCAAGGGGGTGATATTCCGTTTCAGCATTCTTTATTAATTCGAGGATATTTTTTGCCTCTGCATCTTTAAATTGCTTGAGTTTAATAGATTTTAGTGATGCCCCCTCATTTGTCCATACAGTTTTCAAGAGTTCATTTTCAATAATAACTTCTTGTAACGGAATCTCCGCTTGGGGTTGTAATGTTTGAGTTGGCGGTGTGGTTGAAAGCTTTGATTCTGCCGCAGTTTTTGTATCTGCTTGTTTCTCTGAGATAACCTGTTCGTTTATTTCTTCTATAGGTTTAGGCTTTTTAGACGAGAACAGGGGTAATATAAAGGGGTAGTACAATAACATAACTACCCCACAAATAACTATTGCGATAAGTGTTTTTCTATCCATTAATTTTCCTTTTTTAGTTCCTCTGGTAATTCGGCTTCGTCAATAAGCATGATTGGAATGTCATCTTTTATTGGATACCGTCGTCCGCATTTTGTACATATAATCCTTTCTCCTTCCAGCCTAACATCCATCTTACATAGTGGACAAGCGAGGATATCCAACAATTCATTAGTAATCACAACAATTACCTCCAAATCAGGGTAAAATACAGTTGGCGCATTAAGCCATACCCACGTATCTTTGGAAATTAAAGACAGCGTTTATAATTTTGGACTAGGTGTCAATGCGGAATTATTAAAGAGATTTAAAATGTTAACAAACTATCGAGTTAATTTCAAACCAAAAATAAAAGTATGTTCACTATTATTTTTGTATTAGCATGAGTTTATAAGGAGCTTATAACTAGAGCGCTTAATTAAAACTATATTTTGTGCTATTTATAGAAATTGTTGAATGGGTGAAACGGTATCTATTTTTGTTCTGTGATGTTTGACTGCGATTTTGGGTACTATTGTTACATATTTGCTGTGTTACGATAAGTAACAGCCGCCTTTGACCTTTATTTATTGACATTTAGCCAGGTTCAAGCAAAAGATATTTCAATAAATGTTACTGTTCGTTATACAATATTCATGGAATATGTTTCTTAAATTTAAAATTTTTTACTGATTTCAACCCGTTAAGTACACAGTTGTTATAACTTTCAAAGAATATAAAATATTTTTTAGAGATTAGCGGCATACCATCTGCGCTTATAGGATGTTCAGCAATGTGACTCTTCAGGTTTTGGTTTCTTAATTGATATCTCTCTATCAAATCAGAAAGGATGATATAAAAAAGTATGGAGTTCGCACTTCAGGTTTATATTAAAGATTTAAAAAGAACATCTTTTCTTACTATGGAAGAAGAAAGAGAGTTATTTGAAAGAATTATCGATGGCGATTCCAAGGCAAAAGAGTCTATAATTACATCTTATCTCCCCTTAGTTATAAAGATTGCCAGTCGGTTTGCTTATTATGGAACGCCTATCCTGGATTTGATTAGCGAAGGAAATATTGGACTTATGCGAGCGGTGGAAAAATTTGACTACAAGTTGGGTCTATGTTTTGGTAAATACGCTTCATGGTGGGTTAAATGGACTATTATGCGGGCGCTGATTAATAGCTCAAAGACTATACACATTCCAGTTTACATGGCGGAAATGGTTTTTAAGTGGAAAAAAATATCTTCAAAGCTGGCGAATCGCCTGCATAGACTTCCAGATAGGGATGAGATTGCGCAGGAATTGCAAGTTGATGAAAAACGGGCGCAATGGATAGAAAGTGCGGCAAAACATACTTATACTATAAATGAAACGTGTTTACAGGAAGATGATTCAAGTGAATTCAGTGAATATATACCTGACGAACGCGTGAAGATGCCTGAAGATGAGTTAATGGAATCTTATGACAAGAAAGAGTTGAGAAGATTACTGGATACAATTGACCGAAGGGAAGCGTGCGTCCTGAAAATGCGGTATGGATTAGATAATTCAGAACCGATGACTCTAAGAGAAGTAAGTAAAAAACTCCATATCAGTCGAGAATGGGTTAGAAAGATTGAAAAGAAAGCCGTGTCCAGACTTAACCATCTTATGGCTTGTAGTGCGTAAGAATTTTTTAGAAATTTAACTCATATCCTGCAGTAGGTGTCCAATCTGCTCTTAAGCCATCATCATTAAGCGGCGTTTGCACATTAAGGAACACAAGCATTCCTAAATGCGGGCTCCACTTGAATCCTGTTGAAAAATCCACAATATCATTACCGATAGCTGATTCTTCTACTTTATGGCTTCCTACAATATCAAACGCAACAGAAAAATGGTGTTTTCCTTTACCAAAACCATAATCGCTACCACCGATATATACAATCCTGTCCTGTCCTTCACTACCGCTATTGAACTCATATCCTAAGTTTAAGTGTGGTGTAAAATGATTGATATTTTTTGATAATATAAAAAATGGTTTTACGCTTGTTCTACCCGTTCCTAAAAGTTCGTCAGCGTCTCCTGTTTGCAGTTTCACATCAAGTGCTGGTGCGAAATCAATCCACGAAGAAGTAAACAAATTGTATTTGCTTCTCAGGAATATATCTCCAATACCTGTGGATGCGCCTGAAACTGAATCGCTAATTGTTTCTCCAGAGTCTAAACTGTAACCCAGAGGTTTTCCGCCTGATCCCTTCTCCTTTGTCCGATTCAGTATTTTTGCACTGCTGTCAACATCGAGTTGAACTTGCATTACAGGTATAAGTATAGAAACATCCCATTTGTCAGTGATTCCATAAGTGCCGTAAAAAGAAAATAAATTAGTTTCGATATTTACATCGAAGTCCATTTGAAGCAAATCTTTGTTTTTTTGTTCCTCATCTAATGGCACGACAGATTCTAAGTTGTGTAAATCTTCGCCTTGCAAGGTAGAATAATTAATATAGGTGTAAGAGAAACCAAAGTTTATTTTCCCTTTTCCTAACGTAGATGCCCTTTCGGCAAAAACAGGACCAAGGCTGTCCGTTGTTCTCGTAAACACCTCTAGCTCACTGTCATACTGAAAAGTAAATCCACCGCCGGTCGAACTGACCGGGAATGCCCCCTTTTCTGTATTTAATTCTGAATTTAGGTTCTGAATTTCTAAAAGAGAGTCTAAAGGTACCGAAACGGTTGTGACTACGTCTATACCCCCTGTAGGTTTTTCCTTTTCGAATACCTTAGTTACAGGAATACCGCTTCCCCCATACAAAGAAGTTATTAAGTTTGATAAATCAGTTGCGAAACAGTTAGTTATCAAACGAGTGAAAGTTAATAAGAAGATTAACGTGATTACTATGTATCTTATTACCATCGAATTATTACGTTAAATCCAAGTTTATAATATAAATAAAGACACGCACATTCAAAAATTAATTCAGAACAACATTACACGATGTAATGTTGAATTGTATCAAAATTTAGAGTGGAGGTGAGGAATATGATCAGGTAAAGAATACCACCGAGAGAAAGAATAAAGCAAGAAATTTCTAATTTTCGGATAATAGTTTTGTAGATAATCATTTCATATTGAAAATCATTTGATTAATATTTCCCGTTTGATATAATTTCATTTTGAAATGGTACTGTCACGGTTTTTTGGAATAAATAATTAATTCTGGAGATTCATAATTCATGTCTGAAAAAAGAAAAAAAGTGGTATTGGCATATTCTGGTGGTTTAGATACCTCTGTGGCAATTAAATGGATTCCCGAAAAATATAATATGGATGTCATTACGGTAACAATTGATCTGGGAGCTGTGAAAGATCTGGAAGCTATTCGGCAAAAGGCGTTGAAAATCGGGGCAAAAAAGGCGATTGTCATTGATGCAAAGGATACATTTGTCAAATATTTTATATTTCCCGCCTTACAAGCCGGGGCTTTATATGAAGGCGTTTACCCGCTTGCAACAGCCCTGGGCAGACCACTCATAGCAAAGCTATTAGCAGATGTGGCACATGAGGAGAAGGCGGATGCAGTTGCCCATGGTTGTACTGGGAAAGGCAATGATCAGGTGCGATTGGATGTGTCTCTGCAGGTATTAAGCCCCAAACTTCAGATTATTGCCCCTGTGCGTGAGTGGAAGATGACACGTGATGAAGAAATCAGATATGCCGAGGAACATAATATTCCGGTAGAAGCAAAAATTAAGAGTCCATATAGTACGGATGAGAATCTATGGGGAAGAAGTATCGAGTGTGGAGTTTTGGAAGACCCATGGGTTGAGCCTCCAGAGGAGGTCTACAAATGGACAAAGAGCGTAAAAGATGCTCCTGATAAACCCGAATATATGGAGATTCATTTTGAAAGAGGAATTCCCGTGGCTATTAATGACGAGGAGATGGATGGTGTGAGCCTCATTAATACGCTGAATGCAAGGGGAGGAAAGTACGGTGTTGGCCGTATTGACCACCTTGAGAATAGACTTGTAGGTATTAAGTCCAGAGAAATTTATGAGTCTCCGGCTGCTATAATATTACATACTGCCCATAAAGCCATTGAAGGTATGATTATGACAAAAGATGCCCTGAGGTTTAAGGATATTGTGTCTGCTCATTATGCAGATTTGATTTATAATGGACTCTGGTTTTCTGCCTTTCATCAAGACATGGTGGCGTATGTGTTAAGTAGTCAGCGTATTGTGAAGGGAACCATACGAATAAGATTATCTAAAGGTACATGTACAGTGGTGGGGCGTAAGTCGCCGTTATCCCTTTATAGTGAAAAGTTAGCTACATATCAGAAAGAGGATACCTTTGACCACAGTGCATCGCTTGGGTTTATTAAAATATATGGTTTGCCTGTGAAGATACAAGCCCAAAAGCAAATGGATGTTTTAGCAGGTAGAGAAGCATTGCATCTGGATTCAATCATGCCGCCCAAGGTCAAATCCATCAAGGCTTCGGAGGCGGATAAGTAATGTAAAATTCTTAATATATAAGAGAGCACAAAGCACAGAGAAAACGATAGTGGCAAAGCCATTCGCCACTATATTGATTATTAAGTGCTTTCTCTGTTTCTTGTGATTAGTTTTAAATAAAAGGTGAAATTAATGAAAGTGTTGTTGGTTTTCCCACCATCATGGCATCCTTCCCAGCCTTATCTCAGTTTACCTTCCCTGACGTCGCTCTTAAGACAAAATGGCATTTCTGAAGTTATCCAGAGGGACTTGAATATCGAACTGCTGGATCTACTACTTACCCAAAAAACATGCAATGAATTTTATCAGAAGATTATAGATAAACTAAGGTACATGGATAGTTCCATAGAGCCGTCCCGTAGGGGCGTCTCTACAGAAAAACGTCAAAACCTGGTTGATGCCGCGGAAGCTATTCCGGCAATAATTGAAAAGGTGGAGCCCGCAAAAAATACCTTGAGGTCGGAGGGTTTTTATGACCTTGAGCGCTATATGGAGAGCGTCCATATCATCAATGAATCCCTCCAAATAATGTCTGCCCTGTATTATCCTTCATCAATGACTGCACTCAGTAATAATATGCGGCATTCTGTATATTCCTCCCAAGAAATTTTTGCTGCGCTGGAGGATGAAGAAGAAAATGTCTTCCTCAATCTTTATAAAGAAAACAACCTTTCTTCTATCCTCGAGACTTCACCTGATATTTTAGGTATTTCTATTACTAATACTTCTCAAATTATTCCTGGTCTAACACTGGCAAAATTAATAAAAAAACAGAACAAAGAAATTCACATTACTGTTGGTGGTAGTGTTTTTACAAAACTTATTGAAAATCTTAAAAAGGTGGATGGGTTATTTTTAATTGTAGATAGCTTTATTGTTTTTGAGGGTGAGCATGCCCTGTTGGAACTGGCGGAACAAGTGGCTGGAAAGAAGGATTTTAAAAAAGTGCCCAATCTGGTTTATCGAGAAAATGGAGTTACAAAAATCAATGAGCCATTTTATTCAGAAGACCTGAATGCCCTGCCTACGCCTGACTTCGATGGTCTTCCAATGAAGCTTTACTTTTCACCCGCATCTGTCTTACCAGTGCAAACATCACGAGGGTGTTATTACAGAAAATGCACCTTCTGTAACCTGCATCTTGACCACAGAAACTTTCGTACACGTCGGACAGACTTACTCATAGAAGACATCCGCACGCTTTCACAAAAATACCACGCGCAGTATTTCTTTTTTACGGACGAATCTGTTCCTGTCAATAAATTGAGGGAAATATCAAAAAGCTTACTGGAAAACCAGTGGAACATTAAATGGATGGCAGGAGTGCGATTTGAGAATGCTCTGGATGGAGATCTCTTAGAAAAGATGTCGAAATCCGGATGCCAGAAGTTGGTGCTTGGTTTAGAATCATATAATCAACGCATATTGGATTTGATGAAAAAAGGGATAAGGACGGATGTCGTAAAGAGAATATTGGATGAATGTCTAAACGCAGGCATATCATTTCATCTTTATACAATTGTTGGGTTTCCAACGGAAACTGAAAAAGAAGCGATGGAGACGCTTGATTTTGTGCTCCGGAAAGAATATCTGTCTTCACGCGGTTTTTCCTGTTTACCATCTCTGTTTGGAATGGAAAAGGATTCTCCGATTACACAAAATCCTGATGAATATAAGCTGGGAAGCTTAATGTCGCCTAAGAATGAGGATTTAGGGCTGGGTTATTTTTATGAAGTAGAGGAAGGGATGTCTCCGGAAGAAGCAGAGAGGATGTATAACTATGTTATAAGCAGATTAAGCGAGGAATTGTGTCCTTTTCCTTATAATTATTCTTTGTCAGATGGATTGTTATATATTACGCATATAAGGCAAAAAAATGTTTCCTTTTAAATCAATTAAAAACAAGTTAATAGTAATTTTTTTGTTATGTTCATTTACGCCATTATTATTGCTGCGTTTTATAGCATTTCCCAAGGCACAAAAGGATTTAGAAGAGGCTTTGGTAAGGAATTTGGAGGGTGTTAAGCAAAAGCAAGCAGAAATTTTAAAAATGTGGTTTGATGAGCGCAGGCATGATGCAAAGGTCGTTAGCAGATATATCTCCGCTATAATGGTAAAAAATGTTAGTGACAATGTTAGTAATTTTCAAAAGTTATACGACTATATTGAGATGATTAAAACAGAGTATGGATATAAAGATGTATATATCGCTTCGCAGTATGGAATTGTGCTGGTGGCTACAGAGAAGGAATTGGTTGGTTCTAATATTGTAACTTATGATTATTGCAGAGAGGCATTGAATGGAAATATCTTTATATCTAAGATGCAACGTCTTGTTCAGGCAGAAAGTGGGAATAAAAACAACAATGCCGATAGTCCAATAATGTTTATATCTGCTCCGTTAGTGGATTCTAATGACCTCAGAGTAGGTGCACTTATTCTTAAGGTGGATACGGTACACCTCAGCGAAATCATGAGAAGTGTAAAACTGGGAAAGACAGGAGAAACCTTTCTCGTTAACAGAGAGGGGTACATGTTAACAGAGTCAAGGTTTGTAGACGAGTTAAAAAAAACAGGTCTAATTCAACAAAGAACGGCATTGGAGTTAAGAGTGATAAACCCCCGTACTGGTAAGCTTACAGAGGGTGCTCAAAATTGCCTGAGTTGTAAAGATGGATATGATGCCGAAGGTTATATAAATTATGATGGAAATAAGGTTCTTGGTGTATGGTGTTGGATTCCAGAATATGATTGCGGTTTACTTGCACAGATTAATATTCAAGAAGGGTACGGGGCGGCTTATAGCTTAAAAAGTTTTGTTTTTTCAATGTTGCTAGTATTGGCTTTTCCATTAACACTGGTTGCATTCTATTTTGGGAAAAGGATTTCTGCCCCCATTTTAAATATAACTGAGGCAACAAAAAAGATTACAGGTGGCGACCTAGGCCAGAGAGTTAAAGATAGTGGTAAAAGTGACGAAATTAGCGGACTGGCACATGCGTTCAACTTGATGGCTGAGTCTCTGGAAGAAAAAACGATCAAGTTGAGAAATTATACGACTGATCTTGAAAATATTGTAAAAGAGAGAACCGTTAAGTTGCAGGAAACAACTAACTTTTTGAATAGCATCTTAGCTGGCTCTACAGAATATTCAATCATTGCGCAAGATTTAAATGGTAACATCCTTGAGTTTAATAAAGGAGCAAGTCTGATGTATGGTTACAGGTCTGAAGAATTAGTTGGAATAGCCAATGTAAGAATCCTCCATTTAGACGAGGATGTGAGAGCGGGCAAGATAGACCGTATGTTAGAGGTGGCGCATAGAACGGGTAGATATGAGGGAGAAGTTTTGAGGAGGAGAAAGAACGGTGAGATGTTTCCAGTTCATGTTACTTTTACGTTGCGACGAGACGAAAATGGGCAACCCATTGGTTTGGTAGCAATATCTAAAGATATTACGAAAGATAAATTAGTGGCGCTGGAAAAAGAGATTATAAATAATATCAATAAGACGATTGCCTCATGCCTGAATATTAAAGAAGTCTATATGAATATTTATATCGAGTTGAAACGCATAATTGATTTTATCTGGTTAGGTATAACGTGTATTGTTGATGGGTCGGATATTACTGAGGATTTCAATATTATCGATGGGGTGTCATCTATGGATTGGTTAAATAGCGATAAGTCTCCTTCTCATACAATGGCGCAGGGTATCGCTATTAAGAAGGGTATTCCTATTTTTGTAATGGATACACTTGAGGAAAAGTACCCAATCGATCGAGAACTATACGAAAAAGAAATACGTTCTTATTTGTGTTTTCCTTTGAAGTCGAAAGGAACAACCATTGGAGCGATTACGTTGGGCAGTAGGGAAAAGGACACTTTTACAGAAGTGCATTTTGGCTTATTAAATCAAATTACTTCACAATTAGCCATTGCTATCGAAAATACGAAACTTTTCGTTTCCATCAGAGAATCGGAAGAGAAATATAGAGACCTCGTGGAAAATGCACCAGAGATGATTCACGAGATAGACCCGAAAGGAAGATTTATTAATGTAAACAAGACAGAGTTGAACAAATTAGGTTATTCTCTAAAAGAGATGAGGCAGATGAATTTGGAGGATATAGTGCCACCAAAATATCGTCAGGATGTGAAGAGATATATTCAATGGATTATCCACACTGGGAGCGGTGAATTAGAGACAGTGTTCTTGACAAACTCAGGGAAAGAAATCAACGTGGAAATCAACGGTACAGGTCTTTATAATAGCAAAACAGGGGCATGTGTCTATACGAGGGCATTTGTACGGGACATTACAGAAAGAAAAAAAATGGAAGAGCAAGTCCGTCGGTCAGAAAAATTGGCGTCTATGGGTGAACTGGCCGCTGCGATTGCGCATGAAATTCGAAATCCATTGGGGGCAATATGCAACTCAGTTGGAATTTTAGATAGCCATTTGAAATTAACAGGTCAGGATAAAGATTTGCTAGAGATGATAGTAGGACAATCTGAAAGATTGGATAGAATCATAAGTGATTTCTTAACCTTTGCGCATCCACGGGAACCTTCCTTTACCTTACAGGATATTCGTGAAGTAATTAAAAATACTATCTTCCTTTTAGAGCAGGATAATCGGTTTGCGGATAAGGTAGAGATAAAGGAAACATACGAAAGTATATTACCAAAAGTCTATATTGATGCGGATCTAATCCACCAGGTATTGTGGAATTTATTCATAAATTCCTTAGATGCCATGCCTAATGGCGGATATATCAAGATAACAGTGAGAAAAACAAATTTGTTTTTAAGGGATGCGGTAGAAATTATGATATCGGATACAGGGATGGGTGTACCATCCAATGAGTTAGACAAGATATTTGAGCCTTTTTATACTACGAAATCAGAAGGAACAGGTTTAGGCCTTTCAATGGTTCAGCGTATTATTGATGATCATGGGGGAACTGTTGATGTTATAAGTAAAGAAGGCAAGGGGACGTCCTTTTATATAAAACTGCCTATTGGAAATGAAAAGTGGGGCAGTTCAGAATAATCTTTATGCAGGATAATTAATTATGGAAGACGGTAAAATACTTGTTGTGGAAGATCAGGACGCGATGAGAGAATCTCTTGTGATTGCATTTAAGGATGAGGGATATCAGGTCGAGGGTGTTGCAAGCGGAGAAGCGGCAACTCAAAGATTAAGTAATAATGTGTATGACTTAGTCATTACAGACCTGAAGATGAAAAAAGTAGACGGATTGGAGGTTCTTAAGGCGGTAAAGACTTCAAATCCATCCACAGAAGTAGTGTTGATTACTGCCTATGGCACTATTGGCACGGCAGTTCAGGCGATACGTGATGGTGCCTACGACTATGTGACTAAGCCCTTTCGCCATCAGGAAATTCTAAAAGTTGCAAAAAAGGCACTTGAAAAGAAGTTACTAAAAGATAGGGTTAGATATCTTGAAGGAGAAGTTAGAGATAAATATAGATTCGAGGGTATTGTGGGTAATTCCAATGCTATGCTGGAGGTATTAAAAGTAACTTCGCATGTATGCCGCACCGAGAGTACAGTGCTGATAACAGGTGAGAGTGGGACAGGAAAAGAGTTGATCGCAAGGGCAATTCATTATAATAGTCATCGAAAGGATGCTCCATTTGTTGTGATTAATTGTGGCGCATTGCCTGAGAATTTACAGGAAAGCGAACTGTTTGGACACGTAAAAGGGGCTTTTACCGGAGCTATTAAAGATAAGATGGGATTGTTTCAGCAGGCACAAAGGGGAACAATTTTATTAGATGAGATTGGCGAGACGTTGCCTTCTGCGCAGGTAAAACTTTTGCGATTTTTGCAAGACGGAGAAATTCGCCCTGTCGGTGGAAATAAAGCTATGTACGTGGATACGAGGATTATTGCTGCTACGAATGAAAACTTAGAAAAAGCCGTTGAGTCTGGAAAGTTTAGAAAGGATCTGTTTTATAGAATTAATGTGATACGTATCCATATTCCTCCACTGAGAGAACGAAGAGAAGATATACCTCTTTTAGTAGAATATTTTTTAGAGAAAATTTTGGAAAAATATAATAAAGGAAAAAGATCGTTATCCAAAGAGGCAATGCACGCATTAACGAATTATGATTGGCCTGGTAATATCAGGGAACTTCAGAACATAATGGAAAGGGCAGTTGCTTTATCTAAGAACCAAATAATTAATGTGGATGAACTCCCAATTCCTGTGAGTGAATTTGTGGATTTTACAGGGAATCCATTTGAGTATGATAAGAAAAGATCACTTATTGTAACAACACTTTCAGAACAAGAAAAAAACGCTATTGTTGAGGCATTGAATAAATACGGCGGTAATCAGACAAAGGTTGCTAAAGTACTTGGGATATCTACGACGACCCTCTGGAGGAAGATTAAAAAATACAAAATTAAACCACAACACGAAATCTCGGATAATATTGATAATTAATTTCATACTGAAACCGTCATTGCATAATGGAATGTTTTTGTGAATATATAAATTGAGTTTTATATAAATCTAAGAATATTTGCGTTTTTAATAAGATGATGATTTTATACCACTTATGTAAAACATAAACTGTATTTTATTTTTCATGCGGAGTTGGTATATTTTTCGTTAGCATAGTTAGTCAGACCGGATTAAATTCTTCGGCTTGTTTATGATCAAAACAAATGAGTATTATAATAAATTATCTAAAACTGTTGTGCCGAGCCAAGTGGAACATTCATCTTTATTGTTTCTGAAATTTTTAAGATTTATGTTATGGGTTTTATTTATGGAATGTATCACTGGTGGAATAAGGTAGGAAATAATAAGGCGTTGGCAGATGTTCAAGAGGAGAAAGGCGACAGAGTTTAAGAAAGTTATAGACGTTAAGTTTGAAGTAAAAGAAAATTTTGAAGAAGATAAGGGTTGTTTAGCGCATTTAATCGGATTTTTTAGAGTACACGCAAAAAGGGAGATGAGAAAAATGCCGTTAGATATAAATAAGATAAGGGAGAAAATAAAGAAATTGCCTAAAGCGCCGCATCCTGCCATTCCTGCAAAGGAGGTATGGCTTTCTTTGTGGGGTGCGTTTTTAGGTGTGGGATTTACAGCGCTACTAGCCTTTCTGTGGAAGTGTCCGATGTTATTAGGGCCGTTTGGTGCCAGTGCCGTGTTGATTTATGGCGCTTATAAGGCGCCGCTGGCACAGCCTAGAAATGTTCTTATGGGGCATTTCCTTGCCGCATGTATTGGTGTAACCGTAAATGAGTTTTTTGGCGCTACGTTTTGGTCTATTGCCCTTGGTGTTTCCCTTGCGCTCGTTCTAATGACAGTGACTTATTCTATTCATCCTCCCGCAGGCGCAACTGCATACGTGGCAGTTCAGACAGGAGGGTTGGGTGTTGGCTATATGTTCATCTTAAATCCCGTTATTTTGGGTGCCTTTATTCTGGTGTTAATCGGTGTGATCTTTAATAAGATGGGAAAAAGGGATTATCCAACACATTGGTGGTAAAATTATAGAGGGGTGTCTTATCCATAAACTTAGACGTACAAATTTGTTAAATTACGGAGAAAAATATAATGTATATCTCGATTAAAAATCGGCTTATTTTTTTACTAATTGCGTTTACGTTGCTACCTTTTGTTTTGCTGAGAATTGTTGCATATCCGCGTATACAGTCTGATCTTCAGGATGTATTGATACGGAATCTTGATGGCATTGGACATAAGCAAGCAGAACTTGTTACTTATTGGACGCATGAAAGGATGAAGAATGTACGTGTGGTCGCAAACAATCCTTTAATGAGTAAATGTGCAAAAATTAAAAAAGAGGACAAGGATTATTCAGATATAATTCAATATTTGGAAGTGTTAAAGAATGAATATGGTTTTAAAGGTGTGCTGGTAAGTAACGATAAAGGAATAGTAACGATTGCCACGGCTGATGAAGGAGTGGCAACTGATATTTCAGAGGCGGATTATTTTAAACAGGCAATACAGGGAAATACTTTTGTATCAAGTATTATTCCATCCGAAATCCCGTTAGTAAATGAACTTGGAGAGAAGGAAATTGGCGTACCTACCATGTTTGTTTCAACACCGTTAAAGGATAGGGATGGGATTATAATTGGTGTCGTTTCCTTGAGAATTGATGTAAATGCATTGAACGAATTAATGTTAAGCCTTAAACTTGGGAAAACAGGGGAAACATACCTTGTTAACAAAGATGGAGTTATGATTACAGAATCAAGGTTTGTTACGCATCTAAAGGAAATGGGATTGGTGAAAAAAAGATGCGCACTGGAATTGAAGTTGATTAATCGTGAAAAAGGTGAATTGACCAAAGGTGTTCAACAATGCGTTGCCGGCAATAATGGTTTTGATGCAAAGGGTTATAAGGATTATAGCGGTATTACAGTATTGGGTGTATGGCGCTGGTTACCTGAGTTTAATTGGGGTGTTATTGCGGAAATTGACAGGGACGAGGGTTATGGCGCTGCTTATAATCTTAATTATATTGTAAGTTCTGTGTTGTTAGTAATCGCATTTCCTATTGTGATTGTAGCTTACTTCGTTGGCAGAAAGACCTCTATTCCAATTATCAAGCTAAAAGAAGTAACTGAAAAAATGGCATCAGGGGATTTAAGTCAGAGAGTAGATATAAAGAGAGAAGATGAAATAGGGGCATTAGCTAATGCCTTCAATGCGATGGCGAAATCGCTGGATGAAAAGACGAGGGAAGTAATAAATTCCGAAAAGAGGTATAGGGAATTGTTTAATTCCATAAAGGAAGGCGTTTATCAATCAGAACCAGGTGTTGAGGGTGTGTTTACCTTTATTAATAAGGCTGGTGCGGAGATATTGGGATATGGTACGCCAGAAGAAGTAGTAGGAACAAAGGTAAAGAATATCTATGTAGATTCAGAAGACAGAAGGAGACTTTGCGAGAAACTTGAAAAAGATGGGGTTTGGAGGGAATTTGTATCGCTTTGCAAAAGAAAAAATGGCGATAGTTTCTATGCTGAACGTACCAGTAATATGCTGAGGGATGAGAAAGGGAATCCTGTTGTTATATATGGTGTATTTAGGGATATATCGGAAAGAAAAAAGGCGGAGATGGAGATTGTTGAATCTGAGAAAAAATACCGTTTGCTGTTCAATTCGTTGAAAGAAGGTGTTTATCAATGCGAACCTGAAGTTGACGGCGTGTTCACATGGATCAACCAGTCGGGTGCCGAAATTCTAGGTTATAAATCACCGGAAGAGGCGATTGGAACAAAGCTAAAAGATATCTATGTAAATCCAGATGATCGTGCAAAATTAGTAGAAAAGTTATCTAAAGAAGGCGCTTGGAAGAATTTTGTATCTTTCTGTAAGAGAAAAAATGGTGAGCGGTTTTATATGGAACGTACTTCTAGTATGGTTGCCGATGATAAAGGTAAACCTGTACGTATAGAAGGTATATTTAGAGATATTACCGAGCGAAAGAAACTAGAGGAAGAACTGCAGGAATCTGAAAGACATCACAGACAATTGCTGAATTCACTGAAAGAGGGGATATATCAGTGTGAACCTACGGAGGATGGGGTATTTACATGGATTAATCAGGCGGGGGCGGAAATACTTGGTTACAGTTCACCTGAAGAAGTCATAGGAACGAGGGTAAAGGATGTATACGTGAATCCCGATGACCGAAAAGAATTGGTTGATAAGCTGGAAAAGGAAGGAGTATGGCGTGACTTTACTTCCTATTGCAAGAGAAAAAATGGTGAACGGTTTATTTCTGAAAGGACATGCAATCTTGTGCGTGATGAAGGTGGCAAACCAATAAGAATTGAAGGTGTATTCAGGGATATAACGGAAAGATAAAGCATGTATTTAAATGAATTAAAATACACTGAACTAGGAGTATAAAATTATGGGAAATGGAACTGTGAAGGGTTTATCAGTGAATGCAAAGACCCTTATTTTAGTACTGTTGTTTGTTAATGTTGGGTTTGCCTCAAAGATGATAAATAAATATTATGCAATGAAGGAATCCGGATATATTAGGGAAAAGACGTTTAAAGATCAATTGCAGCAAAGGGTAATGAAGTCTTTTGGTTCTATGGAAGAACTGAATAAAATGGTTGCTGATATTACACGGCAAAAGGAAGAAGCAGAAAAAGCTGCAGCATCTTTCAAGGATCAAGATGAGCAATTGAGATTTGTAAACAAAAAACTAGAAGATACAAAGGTGAAATTGGAAGAGGAAAAAGCTCGTTTGCAGAAGGAAATATGGGAGTTAGAAGATTCGCTGACAACGGCAAAAAAAACGTTGGTAACTAAGGATGCTGAGATACTGGAACTTACGAAAAAGCTTGAAGAACATTCTAAAGCGCCTGGCGCCTGGAATCTTCCACAATAAACATGGTATCAATGATAATTGCGAAAGATTTTTATGCCAAGGGTTTTAATTATAGAAGATCATGAGAAGCTTAGAAAGTTATTGGTAGTTGCCTTTAAACGAGAGGGTTATGATGCATGCAATGGGATAGGTTTGGAGAAGGTAGCAGAATTCCTAGAGAAAGACATCTATGATCTTGTAATTGCTGATCTGGAAGTAAAGCCGTTGGTCGGCTTTGAGATGCTGAAGACAATTAAGCGTTCTAATCCAAATGCAGAGGTTGTAGCGATCCTCCAAACGAATGAATATAATGTTGGTAGTATAATCAGTTGCGGTGTTTATGATTACGTCCTGAAGCCATTCTTATTGAAGGATGTCGTAAATATAGGAAAGAAGGCATTAGAGAAAAAGAAATTGGCTGATAAGGTGCGTAATTTGGAGCAGATCATGGATATGGATAAAATGGCTTTATAGTTAAGAAGGTTGAAAATAGGTTTATTGGGTAAAAGTTTTCCTTATGTTTTTAATCGTAAAAGAAAGGGGGGGTGTGCGAAAAGGTTAAAAAGAAATTTTTAGGAAAATAGATTTTTAGATTTGTGTAGTTGATTGTAGAAGTGTAATAAAAAAGGGGTGTTGTTTTGAAAATAACCTTAACAACAGCATTTTAGAGGAGAACAATTAATGTTATATACTGCAGCTGTAGATACTCTTGCGGCAGTGTCTTTAAAGAAAGCCACTGCAATGAAACACAGCCTGACAGGTTTCTTGACGCTTTCTGTGCTGGCTGGTTTTTATATTGGATTTGGAGTTATTTTGGCATTTATTTGTGCCGCACCAGTAGCGGCGATAAATCCAGGGATAGGTAAGATAGTTGCCGGTGCAACCTTTGGTATCGCATTGTCTTTGGTAATTATTGGTGGTGCAGAGTTGTTTACCGGATATAACCTCCTGATATTTAAGGGAACACTTAGGGGTACGGTAACGCTTGCCGATTCCATGCTGGGTTGGTTTTGGACATACCTGGGGAACTTAGGCGGATCAATGATCTTTGCACTTATGGTTATTATGGCAGGCATCTTCGCCCCTGATCCATGGAAGTCGTTTATTTTAAAGGCAGCTACATATAAGAGCAATGGGCCATGGTGGGAACTGTTCTTTAGGGGAATTTTCTGTAACTGGCTGGTTTGTCTTGCAATATGGTCTGCTGTGGGCAGATGTACAAGTGACTCAGGTAAGTTGATTATGATCTGGTGGTGTCTGTTCGCCTTTATTACGACTGGTATGGAACACAGTGTGGCAAACATGACGATATTGACGATTGCGAATTTATTACCTCACGACCCTGCAGTAATTTCATGGGGTAAGATGTTTGGACATAACCTCGTCCCTGTTACCCTTGGTAATATCGTAGGAGGCACATTCTTCGTCACATTCCTATACTGGTTCGCAACTGCAATGGATGAGAGGGGAGCGAAGAGGATGGAGGCTGTAAAGGGCGGTTCTGGCGCCGGTGAGTTACCACGAGCAGGTGGCACTTCAGAAGAGATCAAAGATGTTAAAGTGAAAATGAGGTCATAATAGCGCGTACTTAACACTATCAAATAAGTTAAGTATGGAAGACCGTTAGTAAAGAGTTTTTATATTACAACACAAAAAAAGGGCCGGCAAAATAAAGCTGGCCCTTTTTTATTCTATTTCGTGTTTAGATTGAATCTGAAAAATATTTAGTATGTCCCATAAGTCAAACAACTGTTTAACACCGTGACTTTACTGAAAAGAATATAGAGAAAGAGTTTTATTGACTGTGATATGAAGTATGATCTCTTATCTTACGGGGCCGATTTAAAATCTTCCTCTTTGTCTGGCTTCGCAGTCTTTGATAAATTCTTCTGTTTGAGTCCTTCTGTATAACCAATAATCTTGTTTGAAACATTTTTTGGAATAATAGAAACGACAGTTTGCATGCCTTTGGCAATCTGAGTTGCAACCTTTGAGTTATCAATCCTGTCACAAGTGGGTTTGCTGCAAAACAACAATACGCCAAAGATAATTATACCGCAAAAAACCAGTCCCTTGATAATACCTAACAATCCACCAAATAATCTAAGTCCTATTCCCGTGTTCCATTTTCCCATTATCCTCTTTATGATATCTGTGATTATGAACATGCCAATAAAAGCAATTCCAAAGATGACAAAGTAGCCCAATAAATTAGCGGTGGAAACTGTAAAAATGCCTTTCAGGATGTTGCTCAAAATGCTATAGAGGAAGATCGCCGCAAAGAAGGATATAAATAAACAAACAATCCTTAGAAATTGAAGCGCGGGGCCACTTGCAAGCCCAAAGAGCGCTGCAAAGAATAAGGTGACAAATATTATATAGTCAATCCAGATCATCTCTAGTGACTTTCCCTTTCTTTTTTATGTTTTTCTTTGTGGTCATCTAAAAAATCATTTACTAATCCTTTGACGAGATTTTCCAAATTGTCTTTGGATATCTTTACTGCGACCTTTGGGTCTTTGGTCGTGCCCCGTATTTCCACTGGCAACTCATTTTGCTTTAAAACTAAATCTGCAATTTTTTCGATGTCCTTACTCAGTCGTTCCTTATTAAATTTAACTACAGCATCATAGGAGATTTTTCCTTCAAATTCAGTTGTGCCTGATGCACTGAGACTCATGACAGGCCCGTGAATATTCATTTTCTGGGTATGTATTCTCTCGTCCTTGATCTGTATTACAGCCTCCATTAAATCAAACGAATATGCATCCTTCGTTCCTATGATTTCCAGGATGGAAGAAATTAGCTTATTCCCACGAATGTGTCCATCCTTTATTGTGAGATTCATGTTGACATCGAGCTTTTTGTTAAGTATTTCCTTGCCCATGCCTTTGCCTCGCACATATCCTTCAAGGCTAAGGACGCCTCCGATTTCCCCTTCTTTTACTATAAAAATAGGGAGTAGGTTGATATTTGGTACATCCTGAGTGATATTAATATCCTTTGCATTAATTAAAATATCGAATACAGGTTTCTCTGGTTTAAGGTCAACACTTCCTTTGATAGTTGTAGGACCTTCATTCACGTTCAACCGTACAGAGGTGTAGATAATACCATTTTCAAATGAAAATTTGTCCGTAACAAGGTCTTTTACTAACAACCGATTTTCATAATTTATCTCTCGTATAGCAATCTTTTTAACAACAATTTTTTTTAATATCAGTGGGAGTAATTTTACCGTGCCTTGAATATTCTCAAATCGTATTGAAGATGCTGTATTCTGTTTTTGCCTTTGTATGATGAGATAAGAGATATTGACCCTGTTAGGCCAATTAAATGAGACTGGTCCAACCTGGTGGACAGATTCAAGTCTGCCTGCTAATGTCTGATCAATCTTTTGTTTTAGAAAATTTTTGGAAATGAATATTGGAGCAACAAAGATAACTACTGCCGTGATACAGAAGCCTATACCACATGAGATTACAAGCCATTTTAACCATGTTCTTTTATTTGTTTGCATTTGCATATTTGATTAGCAGCGGCATAAGCTGAGTGCCGTAGATTTTCCCTATCTTTCCGGTCAAGCAGGCTTTTTCCGAGAATGATTTTGTATTATCAGGTCTAACATCCCCGCCGCTGATAAGTAAAGGTACAGGATCGTCAGAGTGAGATTTTAAACGACATGGGGTTGAATGGTCTGCCGTTATCGCAACAATGGTTTTATCCATGTCTATCTTATTTATTAAAGGTGTAATATAATATTTATCAAGCATTTCAATTACAGTTTTCTTCTTTATTGCGTCGCCATCATGACCGGGTATATCAGGTCCCTTAATATGGATATAGAGTCCATCAAAGTTTTTAATATGCCGGATGGTCATATTAGCGCGCAGGGTGTAATCGTTTTCAAGGTCTTTTGTGGGTGGTGGTATTGGGACTATTTTCATGCCAGTCAATAAAGCTACACCCTCTTCGGTTGGCATTTCCACAAAACACCCAAAATTCTTTCTAAATTTGCTTTTTATACTCGGAAGTTTAGGAAGACAGTCGCCTGCATCTCTCAACAGGACAAGGTTTGCAGGCAGGTATCCCTTCTTAATCCGATTTTTATTTACCTCAGATTGATCCAGCACCTCACAACTCTTTAAGGTAAATTCATTCACAAGTAAGGCAGAACGATAGGCAGCGTTGGGGTTTCTGCTATCTTTTGAGGGTATGCAATACTCAACCATATTCTCATAACTTCCAGTTTTTTTTGCAACACCTAAAAGGCCGTGTTTTATATATGCAGGGTCTGTATTGGTAACATATCCAGAAAGCTTATTTTTAATACCACTGAATACTAATACCCCTCTATATTCAAGGGTACTTTTGAATTTAAACCTGGCAGGTACGGATTCCAACTTGATTTTTTTATTAATTTCTTTACAAAGTTGCGTAGCCTCTTCTGTAGAGAGATTCCTTCCAACGCGGCGATCTTTTATATTTCTTCCTGTCCCCCTTGTTGCAAAATTTGCACGAAAGGCAAGGTCTCCATCGTTTATTTTTATTCCCGCAGCGAGTGCTTCTAATGGACCTCTGCCGGTATAATATTTCATTGCATCGTATCCCAGTATGCTAATTACAGCAATATCGGATTCAGGCGCTATGTCTTTTCCTACGGTGTACATCAATCCTGTCTGCCCTTCTCTTGCCAGCATATCCATTGAAGGAGTCGCTGCCGCCTCAAGGGGTGTACGATTGTCAAGTTCTTTACAAGGATACTTTCCATCACCCAGACCGTCCAGTACTATATATAGAATTTTTTTCATGTCCAATATTCCCCTTGTTTTTTTGTCATTGTCAAAACTTAACTATAGATAAGTCAAATATCATTCATCTTTTTTTCAATTGTCGCCTTCATTTTTTTCATACTTCTCAACCCCTTCTTTGAATAGATCGTTCCCATATATATCATTGGCAACTACTACAGGAAAATTCTCTACCTCGATCCGCATAATAGCTTCTGCACCCAAGTCATGATAAGCAATGACTTCTGCCTTTTTTACGGACTTGGCTAATAGGGCAGCGGCACCGCCGGTAGCAGCAAAATATACCGCTTTATATTGTTTCATAGTCTTAATGACATTTTCAGAGCGATTACCTTTGCCAATAGTTGCCTTCAGACCTTTTTTAAGTAATTTTGGCGTATACACATCCATACGATAGCTGGTTGTGGGACCGCAAGATCCAATAGGCATGCCTGGGCGTGCAGGACTAGGACCTACATAATAGATGATTTGGCCTTGAATATCAAAGGGTAATTCCTCTCCTTTGTCAATAAGTTCCACCAGCCGTTTATGTGCCGCATCCCTTGCAGTGTAAATAATTCCGCTGATTAGAACTCTGTCACCAATCTTGAGGTTTACAACATCATCATTTGATAATGGTATTCTTAAATGTAAACTATTTGACATAGGAATTTCTTAATATGAACTAGCAGAACTAGAATATTTTAAAATCACGATTATGGATTTGGGATTTAAAGTCGTAATTCTAAAATCGCAAATAGTAAATAATAACTTTTTGTTAAAAAGGGTAAAGAAAATGTTAATGACCTAGCATAACTGTTCTAACCCTGTGCGCATGGCACTCGATGTTAACTGCAACTGGTAAGCTGGCGATGTGGCATGGGTAGCGTTCCACATGAACTGCAAGTGCCGTAATCCAACCACCTAACCCTTGGGCGCCAATGCCTAAATTGTTTATCCTTTCCAGCATTTCTTGTTCTAATGCGGCGGTATCGGGTTCCGTGTGTTTGGTTCCCAGAGGTCTTAAAAGGGATTTTTTTGCCAAAAGAGCTGCATAGTCAAATGTGCCGCCAATTCCAACACCAACAATAATGGGTGGGCAGGGATTGGCCTTCGCTATCTTTACGGTTTCTATAACGAAATTAATTACACCTTCCCTGCCATCTGCTGGAGTTAACATGGCAATCCTACTCATGTTTTCACATCCACCCCCTTTTGCCATGAATGTAATTTTTAAGTAATTTTCAGGGATAAGTTCTGTATGGATTACAGCAGGTGTGTTATCGCCCGTATTGATCCGGTTTATGGGATCTGCGACTATGGATTTCCGTAAAAAACCTTCTTTGTATCCCTTGCGTATCCCTTCATTAATAGCATCATAAAGACGACCGCCAGTAATCTCTATATTCTCTCCAATCTCAACAAAAACAACTGCAACACCCGTATCCTGGCACATGGGCATCTGGCATGAACGTGCAATCTTTGCATTCTCCAATAATTCCGCAAATATTTCTTTTGCAATGGGAGACCCTTCAGCCTCGTATGAGTCTCTTAATGCAACAAGAACATCCTCATTCAAATTGAAGTTGGCGTCCATACAAAGACGAGATACTTTTTCAATTATTTCAGGTACACTAATCTTGGTACGTGTAGCCATAGCGTATTGCCTTTACATTTTCGTCGAGGAATTGTGGTGGGAATTCCGAGGCAAAATTCACCGTTTCAATATTAATGCCAATCTTGCTTAACAGTCTTCCAAGTGCAATCATGTTGACAAAGATAGGGCTATTAAACTGTTCTGTAGCAAGTTTCTCGAAAGGGACGCGATCGCTGGCGGGGCAACGGAGTTCGCACTTTTTACATTCAGCATTACATGCCGAAGACTCGATAAGGACATGTCTGGCACGTACCGTTGGATCCGGAGACTTTGAGAGTTGAAGCCCAATATCTGCCTCTTCAAAGAAGGGGACTTCGATTGGCTCATCTGAATATACAATTTCTGCGCGAATGTTACCTCCGCGAACGGTAGCATCATAGACAAGGTTCAATGATACCTCTTTCCCCAATTTTGCAAGGATATCAGCAAGCGCATGCGCCATAAATTTGATACCCTGCCCTGCCTCGCCAGCCAGTACAATCTTTTTGGCGCGGTGTTCCTCCGGGATTGGAGTAATTTTCCGTACCATGAGGATGATACTAACCCCAAAAAATCTACGATCAATGAATGCTGTTTCCTTAAACCCATGCTTTTGAAAGAGGTGATATGCAACCTTCTCGGAAGGATAGGTAAACAGCTTTGCCTCATGGCAGCCTTTTTCAGTAAAAATATTTATCGTTTTTTCTAAGAGTGTGTCTCCATATCCCTTTTTTCGGTATCCAGGAGCCAAACCCATCCAGTGTAAATTCCCCACTCCTTCAGAAACCCAGGCAAACACAAATCCCACAACCATATCATCCTCTTTGCCAACAAGATAGACACAATCTTTGTCGTTTAACCGCTTTTTAACCTCTTCTACAGGATAAATATCCTTGAAATGCAGGCGTTCCACATCGAGACTCTTGGCATGTAACTCGTCTATGATGAGGTGGAAAAGATTTAAGGCTGCTTCTACATCGGATTCCTTGAGGTTTTCAACGGTAAGAGTCATTGTTATCTTATTAGTTAAACCTGTGTAATTTCTAACAAGAAATTACAACAATTTAAAATATTTTTAGTTTTAGTCTATATAAATTGGGAAAAGTGTTAATCCAGCCGATAAAATATTCTAAGCTTAAATTATCTAAACAATATTAAAAATGCAAGGTAAATTTACAGTAAGATAGTGCCAGCTTTTAGTTAGTATCATTAATAAAATTCTTGTTTTTTCCTTACACACCTTTATCTAATTATTCATAGTGTGGCATATATCACAAGTTTTGATAAAAATACTTGACATGGATTATTAAATATGATAAGAAGCAACTAAAATATTGCCACATCAGGAATTAGAGATAAAAATTAGAAGTAAAATCAATGATCTTTTGCTTACATTTAAGTAACAGGCGTTTTGGAGATTTTACTTGTTTAAACTACTGCAAAATAAAAAAATTTGTTGTTTCTATTTTCCTTACATACCTTCTTTTCATATTACCTCTAAAAATCCATATCGAATACCCAATATATGTTTTTTGATTTCGAGTAGTAAACTATTTACCTGATTTTATTCCAGACAAAATTAATTATAAGGAGGCAGTTATATGCATGACATTCATTATGTTTGCTTATCAGAGGCGCCTCTTGGTGAAGAAAATAGTCTATTAACCAATCTAAAAAAAGCCGAGATATTATTTTAAATTTAATATAGCCTTGTCATTAAAAGGAGAAAAGGTTATGCCAGGTATACGCTTTAAAGAAGACATGGATGGTTATGTAGGAGAGAATATCAAGGATTTCCGTGATGGGGAAGATTATGGGAAGCGATATAAAAATACTGTAAAAATTGAGGGGGAGATAGAGGTTGATTCGGTGGATGAATTTATACAGGTGTCTTCCCACGAGGCAGAATTTCGCGGGAAATTCTATTGTGAGTCTCTAGGTGGCAAGGCAAGCATGGTTATTGAAAATGGGAGATTCAACCTTTTTAGTATAGACCCTGATAGTGGTCACAGGAATATGAAGTACAGTTTTAATTTTAATACTCCTGGCGGGAAACAATATTACTTTTATGGCTGTAAAGACATCTTTAATGATAAGGTATGTGACTTAATAGAGGATATGACGACACTCTTTACAAGAATATACGAAGGAAAAGACTCGTCAGGAAAACTTTATGGTAGTGGCATAATGTATTTCAGAATTAAAGATATAACTTCAATTGTAAATATGATTAAGTCTAGCGAGGTGATAGGAACAGACGATCTTCTTGAGAAGATAAACACTATTGGGAAATTTCTTGGGTTTTTCATTGGAGAAACTTGGAAAACTTATGCACCCGGGCCAAGATTTTTTTACAAAACAAATTATGAAAATCTCGTTCTTTCAGGGAAACTCAGGGAAAATGGAGAAAATAAAACAAGGGAATTCTTCTTTTTTTCTGGAGAACACAACAAAGGTTTTCCCTGGGGAGATGAGGAAACAATGAGCGATGTTGCACTCCTCATTTCTGATGGAAATGGAGATTATATTCGTTTTGGTATTACAAAACGGTCCCTGCAAGGATTTTTAAATGTAGATTTAAAAGGCAATAAGTATACCTATATTGGTGAACTATATCAAATTAATGAAGGACATTCTTTATCTTTCTCTGAGATAAATTCCTATAAAGCAGGCGGTAACATAGAGAAAGTTACAGCTGAGATAAACCTCGAACTAGATACGCAAGCTCAAGAGAGAGTGGATGTAACATTCAAACTTATAGAAGATTTTGAAAAAATAATTCCAGATAAGTTTAAGGATATGGTAACTGAAATCCTTCTTGGATACTTTGCTGAACCATACAAAGTGAAGGTAACGAAAGGAAGTATAAAAATTACGAGTTCCACTGGAGAGACGGTTTATTCTACAGACCAGAAGGGCACATTTGGGGAAGGAGAATTGGGAAAGATAAACAATCTCAAAGAACCTACTATGTGGTACAACTATTTATGTGGTATAGACCCTAAGGCGCAAACATTGTACTTAAAAATGGATTATGGTACATTACGCGATGAAAGGGAATGGTATATTAAAGATCTTTTTGATAAGAAATTGGGGGAAATATTTAAAAGGGATATAAAGAAAAATCTTATATTGAAGAAAAAATTTGAAAAGAATCCCTCTGTGCCTGCCGTTGTAAAAGATAACCTCCTTACCCTTGTGAATGACCATTATCCTACAGCCGTATTCCTGAGAAGAATTGTTGAAATCAAGAATAATGGGAAGACATTTTACGGTCTTGAGGAACACATTGATGCAATAAACATGGCACCCATAAATTCGGATAAGGAAACTACAGTGGCCGTTTTTACATATAAGGATGCTGATAAGCGCTATGTTAAACCTCCTAAAATTGGTGATGAAAAAGGAAGAAAACTTTATGAGAAGAAAGTCCTGAATATTTACAACGATAAAGAGAAGTTTGATGTGTTAGATAAAGTGATAGCAGGATCAGCCTTTTTCGAAGTATTGGAAAAGGCACTGGCTAAATCAAATAAGGGGAAAGAAGATTTCTCTATAATCATTAAACCGAACTTTATGTTTGTTTACTCCACGAGCGATAAGACTACTTATACAGATCCTACTCTGGTTGAACATCTGGTGCAAAGGATTTACGAGAAAGGTTACCGCAATATAAAGATTGCTGAGGCAAGAAGCACACTCAGTGTATTCTTTGAAGGCCGTGATGTCAAGAATGTTGCGAGTTATGTAGGGTTCAAAGAAGGTGGCAAATATCAAATTATTGATCTTTCTGAAGACTTGGAAGATTATGATTATGGCGGGAAGTTAGGTAAGCATTTTGTAAACAAGGATTGGAAATCAGCGGATTTCCGCGTATCATTTGCCAAGAATAAAACGCACTCCTATGCATTATATACCTTAGCCATTAAGAATATTTATGGCGCTCTTCCAATGGAGTTTAAGTTTAAGGCGTATCATTGTGATATAGGAGATATCTATAAATCTACCATGGATTACATAAAACATTTTCCAATACATTTTGGGTTCGTAGACGGAGTGACAGGCGCTGATGGTCCGTTTGGTATATTTGCAGACCCATATCCACAATTAACTATGACTATTATTGGTGGGGAAGACATTGTAGCAGTGGACTGGGTTGGAGCGTCGAAAATGGGGATTGAGCCGATGATTTCCGTATACATGCAGGAGGCGGTAAAGATATTTGGTAAGCCGCGAATAAGACTTACAGGGAATGGGGAGTTATACAAGTTCTGGGCAAACACCCCGAGAATAGCAAGCTGGGCGTCCCACAACATACTAGATTATTATACTTTTGGTTACCCAGTTTACTATCTCTTGAGTGAGTCTGATCCCAGATTCCCAGCCAAACCTGCTACATCAGAGATATTAACAATGTTTCGTCCCAAACTTAAATTTATGAGGGAGATATTCTTCAAGGAGCCTGGTCAACTACCTTCTGTTTTCCATCAGGCTTTAAATAAACTTTTCTTATTATGGCAATAAAAAGGCCGTTTTGCTACAGATTGTTTTGGTTTAATCGGAGGAGATTATGTCTTTAAAAATTTTCATCAGTGACATTCATCTCTCAGATACCACTACAGGTGTCCACAATATCTCATTAGAGACGTTGGAAGGCTTCTGGAATGATATTAAGAGCGATGTTGAAAATGCAAATGGTACAAAAGAGCTTATTGTACTCGGTGACTTTATAGATGTAATTCGTTCAACGAAATGGAACGGGGACATACAGCCATGGAATAAAATAGATGATATAAAAAATGTAGTGGATGGTATCGTAAAAGATATATATAAAAAGAATGCACAGGTTTTTGATAGATTTAAAGGTTTTGTAGAAGCGGGACTCAGTATTACCTATATAATGGGTAATCATGACCGTCTGATTAATAGTGACGGTTATGATGATATCAGGAAGTACATACAGGAAAAATTGGGGCTTATACCTACGGGACAAAAATTCCCATGGAAATACAGTGTTGATGGACTTCCCATTTATGCAGTGCATGGTAATGATTTTGATATATACAATAAAACAGAAAACAGTTCGTTGCCTATAGGTGATGCTATTGTTACACTTTTAATCAATCAATATCCTGAAGAAGTAAAAAAGGCATTGGAGGAAAAGAATGCACCGAATGTTGCTAAGGTATATAAATCTCTTCAAGAGATAGATAATCTAAGGCCGTCCACCGTCACACCGTACTGGATTGACTATGTGAAGAAATCCTTACAACCCGATGACCAGAGTTTATTGGTAGATACATGGAATAATCTTTCTGAGAAGTTTTTTGATAATGGGTTTGTCAAAGACTGGTTTCAAAAAAATGACTATTGGAGTTTTCTTCCTGACGACGCCGACAAGCTTGAAATTGCATTCAGGCATTTTACTGACACCAAATTAGGGCGGGCATATGAAAAATTTTTAGAAATAAAGAAGGATTTTATAAAGGAGACAGACCAGAATGCAGTGGCGGCGTTAAAATTGATTAACAGCAATAAATGCGACTATGTCTTGTTTGGTCATACACATGAGAGCGCCGTTCATTTACTGGATGTGGAAGGAGGAAAGGAGAAATACTATATAAATACCGGCACATGGAGAAATAGAGTTGTGCCTGGTGGATACAAGAGGAAGGGTATTGTCTTTGGACATCAGGAGTCTATTGACTACGTTATGTTTAAAATTGATGATTCTGAAATAAAGGAATTTCAATTGTGGAATGGTACCCTACATGATAACGTGTGAAAACTAAAAAGTTATCAAAAGATAGTTCTTGTGGCAGTTTTTTTCTGCAATCCTTGAATTTGATTTTAAGATTTCTAATTTTGTATTTAGATAAGTAATCTTTCTTAATGGGGAGCAGTATATTGACTGTTAAATTTGAAATTCAACAATTTTTCTGTGTGGTTCTCTGTAGATAACTTTTGACAATACTCTCCTTTAACTGGAAGGATAACAAGTATGAAAAGTTTATCGCTATCTTCTCTACCCATTAGTATCTTGCTGCTAAGTTTAATCTTTATAAATTCAACAGAAATTCTAGCTGAAGATACAGAAACAACTGAGCTAGTTGCGCCCTCCTCAAATGATAGCAGAGAAAATGTGTCTAATGTAAAAACTGAGATAATAGAAGCTCACGCAATGGAAGCCATTTGGTTTGGATTTGATGAAGAAGTAGCCATTGCCACAAGACACGAAACTCCGATCAGCAAGGCACCGAGCATCGTTACCGTAATTACTGCTGAAGAGATTAAGAATTTGGGATACCGCACCTTCGCTGAAGTCTTGAGGATTGTACCCGGATTCGAAATTTTAAAAGAAGGCGATTTTGGTGCTACAAACCCTGTCGTACGGGGTATTTCAAGTTCACGTAAAACAAGGGTAATGTTAAATGGGCATGTTGTAAATAATCCTATACAGGGTTCGGCTTTTCTTAGTTTTGACGATTTCCCAGTGGAAAATATAAAAAGGATAGAGATTATACGAGGCCCCGGTTCTGCCATATACGGTGAAAATGCATTTGCTGCCGTTATTAATATTATTACATTTGATGCAAAGGATATTGATGGTGTAAAGGTCAGCAGTGGTTATGGCAGCTTTGACACTTATGATGAAAACATTGTATTTGGCAAGGCGTACAAAGATGTGAATGTGTCTGGAATGGTTCGGTACAGACAGACTGCGGGTTTCAATGGTATAGTTGAAAGCGATAGCCAAACAAATATAGATAACAACCTTTCTCTTTTCGGTGTTCCTCCCGCTTCACTGTCGCCGGGAACAGTACATGACGGCAGGCAGGAGTATGACCTGAATCTTAAAACGACTTACAAGGATTTTTACTTTGAGGGACTATATATTAATAAAAATCAAGGACCTTTTATCGGACCACAATATTCTTTAAATGACGAGTCATTTATAGAAAGTAATTATGTCTTTGTTGAAACAGGGTATAAAAAGACCTTTGATGAAAAATTTACTTTAAAACCACGTGTCTATTACGACCAGTTTGATAATAACTTTTTCATTGAATCAATGCCAGAGGGTACAACAACAGGTATGGATTTAATAGACACGAACGGGGATGGCATACCTGATACCCCTGTGCCAGTAATACATCCTGACGGACTTATTGGCAACGGAAAGGTTATCGAAAAGGTCGTTGGCACAGAAATTCCATTTGATTATGAATTGTTTGATGGAAATATGTTTACACTTGGACTAGAATTTCGCCTGATCAATCAGACCAATGTCCATTATTCAAGCAACTTTGATCCAATTACGTTGAAACCATTAGATTCAATACAGGACTTTTCAGATACGTATCCTTTCATAGAAGAAACCACACGGAGAATATGGTCAGTTTATTTACAGGATACGTGGGATATTACAAAAACCATAAACTTCACATTAGGAGCAAGGTATGACCAATATAATGATTTTGGTGGTAATATGAGTCCACGGGCAGGCTTAACGTGGGCATTTATGAAGGATGCATCTTTGAAATTCCTTTATGGAGAGGCTTTTCATGCCCCCAGCTTCTTGGAGATGTTTACTACCAATCAGCCAGCCATTAAAGGGAATCCAGATTTGGATCCAGAAACTATTAGAACCTATGAAGTCGGATTAAATTACAAGTTTAACAAATACGTTACAAGCAGTATTAATTATTTCAATAATGACATAAAGGACCTTATTGGCTTGAGTATAATAGACCCTATACAAAATACTATATCTTACGACAACATTGGAGATGCACGTGTTCAGGGCATAGAGATGGAGACCAAAGTGAATATCAGCAACGGGAATTATATCTTTATGAATTATACATTCCAGAATCCGGAAGATGATGATGGAAACGACCTCCCATCTGTTGCGGAACACTACGGTAATTTTGGTGCGAACATACACTACTGGAAGTATATAAATACAAACCTGAGCACATTTTTTAGCGGAAGGCGTTCAAGGAGGGAAGATGACTCCAGGGATGACCTGCCGTCTTATGCATTGCTTAATCTTTCTGTTATTGGAAAGGAATTTTTTAAGACGATGGAGGTGCAGGGGACGGTGTATAACTTACTTGACAAGGATTATAGCGATCCAGGACCTGTTTCTATATCAGAAGATTTACCTAGACCAGAAAGGACATTTTTTGTTGGATTGAGTTATAGGTTTTAACAAGGGCGAGATGTGATTATAAATGCAGTTGATTTCGCCTTAACTTATACACAAATAAATTAGGCCTTCAGCGACTTCACAAATTACACCAATCCCCTCCATTGATGGGAGGGGATTGGGGAGGGTTGGTCAGCCATTTTCCTCCACCCCCACCTAACCTCCCCATAAAGGGTGGAAGAACTTATTGTTTGAAATTCCTTAACATTAAATTAGGCTGTCTTCGGCAGCGGCTTTTTTGAATAGATTGCTTCGCTAACGCTTGCAATGACAGACATTGATGATGTCATTGCGAGGAGTGAAACGACGAAGCAATCTTTACCCTGATTTAATTTCAGCACAAGCTTTGAAATTCTTTAACGTCAAGTTAGGGGAATTTTCTTTTAAATGATTAATAAAACAATTATATTAATTCTATAAGCTGAAACCTAACTTTACATATCCCTAACCCGAACTAGTCGGAAGAGTGTCAAAAGTTGGGCACTGCTAAAACTTGATTCAAAGCCTTATAGATAGCGGAATTCGAGTTATTGTAAAAAATGTTTTTGCCTTAAGTAAAAAAACTATTTTATTAAGATACTAAGGTTGTACTGCACTGTAGTTGAAGCACTATTAATAATTAACCCATGCTTTTCATGTCTACAAGGTAGGGTATATAGACTTTTATATATTCACTTATAAAATTATTGAATTTTAGTACAGGGCTAAAATAGTAAAAAAGACAAAGATATGATAGGTCGGAGGGTTAACTGATAGAAAATAAAGTGATACGTAATATAATAAAAAACAAGCATTATTCAGCATGATGCAAAAACACCACAAATTTTATAGTTTTCTAATCTTCAGTATATTCTGGCTGATATTCAATTTTCTTATCCAGATTTCATTCCAAATCCCCTTTGCAATTGCCGGTGAAAAGTTAGTCACCATTGTCCGAAGTCAACAAATATCAGCCTATAATGAAGTAATCAAAGGTTTCGAAGAAAGATGTAAAGGGGAAAATATTTCCATAAAAGCAATCTATGATTTGAAAGGAGATGTAGAAGAAGGCAAAAGAATCGTTCAGAACATCAAGATTAATAAACTTCAAACTAATCTTATCTTAGCCGTAGGTGTACTTGCTACGACATTGGTTAAAGAACAATTCCCCGATATTCCTATTATATTTTGCATGGTTATTAATCACGAACGATTCAATTTCCAGGGAGTCAATATTACAGGCATTTCTTGTGAGGCATCTGTAGAAGATCAATTTACCATTCTAAAAGAAGTTCTCGGCGTACATAAAAATGTAGGAGTCATTTATGATCCGATAAAAACCGGGAAAATTATCTCGGAAGCAATCCTTATTGCAAAAAAGCTTGAATTCAATCTCATCCAAACAGAAATCACTTCGGAAAAAGAAGTCACATCTGCAATAAAAAATATTATCAGTAAAATAGATGCCTTATGGATAGTACCTGATGGTACGGTAATTACAAAAGAAACAATAGACGGCATAATTAAATTAACCCAAAAACATCGCCTACCAACATTCTGTACCTCACCCGCAATTGTTAAAGCAGGAGCACTTGTTTCAATTTCGCCAGATTATACATACATGGGTATTCAGGCAGCACAATTAGCCCAAACATTGTTAAGCAGTCAAGCAATTACTTCTTTAGGTGTTAAACAACCAGATAGATTAAAGTTAACCATAAACACCCAAACGGCAGAAATAATCGGGGTAAATTTATCATCCATTAAATCGCGTCCTGAGGTGGTTTTATATCCATGATTAGCATCCGTACAAAACTTATACTTTTCATGTGCTTGCTGATAATGATTATAGATGCACTTAGTTGCCTCTTTTTGTTTGTCCATGTGAAAAGAGAGCAAGAGGATGCATTCAAGAAATTAGGTATGTCCATTGTTACAATCCTTGCTGAGGACAATGAGGTCAAACTCGCGTTGAGTCATGCACAACCCGCATTCTTGGATGCTCCTATTAAAAGGATAATGACATTCGATAGAAACGATGAAAGAGGATATTGGCGCATATCAAGTTCTCAGGAGGTAATAGTCGAAGAAAAGGCTTCGTGGCTTAACATTGATATAAAAGAAATTCCTGTCGTAAAAGAATTCAAAAACACAGATGTGCCCTATACCAAACGAAGGTGGACAAGTGGCGGTATTAATGCTTTAGAACCATCCCAGAATCCAGATTTAATACTTATTAATCGTATGATTTCTGAGGGAAATGAGTTTTATGATTTTTCAGTGCCTGTCTATGAAAGGCAGATCTTTTCAGAGGAGGCGTTTGCCACTGAGATTTTAAATGAAGACAAGATTGCCGCAGAGGCAAAACAACGGATGTTGGGATATGTGCAAATCGGTTTATCCACGCATAAATTAAATAAGAAGATTCATGATTTTGTTTTACACAATATTTTACCAATGAGTTTAAGTATTATCCTAGGCGGCCTATGCATTGCCTTCTTTCTTACCAGGTACATTGTTTTGCCGTTGCGACGTATGGCAAGTATTACGCTTGATATTGCTAGAGGAAATCTAACTCATACCATAGCTGTCCGTTCAAAAGACGAGATTGGACAGCTATCTGCTAATTTTAACCAGATGACAAAATCACTTGAAAAATCTTATACAGAATTAAAACAAGAAGTAGCCGAGCATAAGCAAACAGAAAAATTACTGCAGTATCGGGTAAAAATAGAAGAGCTTGTGGCGGGCATATCCGCAAATTTCATTAATCTTGCGCCACACGAGGTTGACGCTGGAATAAACCGCGCACTGAAGGCAATCGGTGAATTTACCAATGTTGACCGGAGTTATGTCTTTTTATATTCTGACAATGAAAAGAAGAATATGGACAATACTCATGAATGGTGCGCAGAAGGGATTGCGCCACAAATTGAAAACCTTAAAGGTTTGCCTGTTGACAATTTTCCGTGGGCATTGAAGGAACTGCTGCAATTTGAAAGTATTCATGTTCCACGTGTGGCTGATATGCCAGATATTGCACTGGCTGAAAAAGAACTGCAGGAATCACAGGGAGTTCAGTCGTTTGTGATTGTTCCCATGATATATGGTGGGTCTCTTTGTGGATTTCTGGGATTAGACTCAGTTCGAGTGGAAAAAACATGGACTGAAGAAGACATAGCAATGCTTAAAATGGTTGGAGAAATATTCGTAAATACATTAGAGAGAAAACGGGCTGAGGAGCGGGTTAAACACCATGTTAAGCGCCTTACTACCCTCCATACGATAGATAAGGCTATTATTGGCAGCCTGGATCTGCAGGTTATCTTAAGAGTCTTGCTTGAACAGGTAACAGCGCAATTGGGCGTAGATGCCGCTAATGTATTGTTGATTAATAGACATACACAAAAACTAGGATGCGCAGCCACGCTTGGTTTTCGCTCTAATGCTGCAATCTCATTGTATGTGTGTCTGAAAGAAAACTACGCCCGTCGCACTATGCTTGAACGCCGTATTGTTTACATCTCCAATCTCTCCGAAACTGATGCTCCTTGCGTCAAACTTTTAGAAGGCGAAGAATTTGTTGTTTATTACGGCATTCCACTCATTGCTAAAGGAGAGGTAAAGGGCGTACTGGAAATATTCAACCGTACTCATCTCAATCCCGATCAGGGTTGGTTTGGTTTTCTTGAAACCATGGGGGCCATGGCAGCCATGGCAATAGATAATACATCCCTGTTCGAAGGTACGCAACGCTCGCATGCGGAACTGACTCTTGCCTATGATACCACTATTGAAGGCTGGTCTCGCGCTCTTGATATGCGTAACAAAGAGACCAAAGAACATTCCCATCGTGTTACTGAGATGACCCTGAAATTAGCCCCGGCTCTCGGTATTAAGGAAGATGAACTGGTACACATTAGACGAGGCGCACTACTGCACGATATTGGTAAGATGGGTATTCCAGACACTATTCTACTCAAACCTGGTAAACTTACCGAAGAGGAGTGGCAGATTATGCGCATGCACCCTGTGTATGCCTATCAGTTGCTTTCACCCATAACATATCTACACAAAGCACTGGATATTCCTTATTGCCACCACGAAAATTGGGATGGCAGCGGTTATCCGAAGGGTCTTAGCGGAGAGCAAATTCCACTGGCTGCACGCATTTTTTCAGTGGTGGATGTATGGGATGCGCTGCTCTCCGATCGGCCGTATCGCAGTGCTTTAACAGAAGATAAAACCATCGAACATATACAGTTAAATACTGGCAAACAATTCGACCCAACGATAGTAAAAACATTTTTTAGAATATATCAATAAAAAATATCTGATGGTTTAGTAAAAAGTAAATTGGTAACTCATTCATCAATTATAACGGCATAGAAAATTGTAAAACTATACCCCTCTCCCAGCGAAAAAAATTATGGAGGGAATTTATATAAATTTGGTAATACAGGCAATATCTCGTAAAAGAAGTTTTGTATTAGTAAAAACTTTCAAAAATAATTGTCCTAAACCGTATCTGGTTATATATTAGCTGCTATAGCATCTGCGATTATCAAAATCAGATTTATGTAAAGGAACTAATTTCAGTTCACTTTAATGAAAGGGAGGATAATGTTATGAGATATTCGTTGATAGTAACCTGCATGCTTTTGACAGGTATGTATTGTACGAAGTCATTTGCGGATGTTTCGTATGCCGACCTATTTTTAGACAGAAGAGGTTATAAACCTGTTGAAGATACCTGGCTGGATAAATCATTTGCGGCGCGTTTTGCCAGGGAGAAAGGCTTCCCTGATAACCAACTTTACAAAGAATGGTGTATTAATACCTTTAAAAACGGAGAACAAATCTACGAGGCTTATAAAGAAATAGCTTTTTATATTGATTACCGTGCCGAAGCGCTCAAAACGGATTATTGGCAGACACCTTTTGAAACAAGACAAAGCAGACAGGGAGATTGTGAAGATTCTGTTTTTCTGTTCTTTTCCAAGCTTTCTGAGCTGGATATTGATGGAGACATTATATGGGGCTGGGTTGTAGACGGGAGTAGCTCGATTACCTTTGCTCATGTATGGTATCAATTATTTGACAAGAGAGGCAGTCCCTATATCGTTGAGGGCTTTTCAAAGGACTGGAATGGTATTATTCCTTTAGAGACAATTACTGGATTGGAAGAACGCGTGCCGACGTTGATGTTAAGTCACGGACAGGTAAACCATGTAGTAGATGAAATGATTCCCATCCCCGATTATGGTCATGGACAGGAAGCTGCAGAATGTTCTGAAGATGCTCAATTTCGTTGGAGTGCTTATTTTTCTAATACATCTACTATCAAGGAAATCTTTCATAAACTTCATGATATGTTTATACGTTACAGGGAGCAGATGCATAATTATTGTCTTAGTGGGGCGAAGGAATCTTTAAGCAGATGAAAAGTGCAAATGAAAAGTGTAAATTTGTTCTTGCCATGCTCATGAATTAAAATTTACATTTTGATGCTTTCGTTTTATTCTCCGAATACGCCCTGTCCATTGATCTTTTGGGCATAAATGTCCCAATAACTACTATCTTTGTGACGGCTATCTTGCCAGGCAATAATCACTCCACCAGCGCCATCATTAACCATTACTGGAAAACATTGTGTCTCGGACGCTGTACTAACAGAGGTGCCATTGTTATTCCATTTTGTAAGACCCTTCGGGTCAATTCGCTGTGTATAAATATCAAACATTGAAGCGCGATTATCGTTCCATGTCAAAGTTGCGCCGCCAGCGCCATCACCAACAACATACACGCAATTTTGAATACCCGTTTCAGCGCATACGGCTAAACCGTCAATTATCCATGAGGCATTACCTGTAAGGTCAATATGTTGAGTATAAATATTGAACTCTCCGATGCGCATATCCCACCAGGCAAGAATGGCACCTCCTGCCCCGTTACTGGTAATTACAGGATAGTTTTGGTTGCCAGATGCGGTACATACTGGAATGCCGTTTTCTAACCATTGCACAGTACCGTTTCCATCTACCTGTTGTGCGAAGATGTCGTTATTACCATTGCGGGTATCTACCCATGCAACAATTGCCCCTTCAGCTCCATTGCCAATTAGGACTGGAAAACTTTCGTGTCC
>Ga0156272_1096_pt1 | contig 22136 bp, 23 predicted proteins | sample RifCSPlowO2_12_FD_107921 | JGI IMG/M metagenome (GOLD analysis project Ga0156272, IMG submission 107921) | Planctomycetes bacterium RIFCSPLOWO2_12_FULL_39_13
GTGCTCGATGATATTCTGACATACCTCTGAAAGGGCTACGATAAAACCATTAATTGCCCTTTCATCGTAGTGGAGATGTTTTGTGAGGATTGATTGGGCGCGTTCTTTGACCTTTCCGACAATGAAATGAATATCATCTGATTTTTCTATAGGTGTTATTTCAAGCAAGACATCCGAGCTTTGATTTCGTAAATATTTTTCTGATATTTGAGGTTGGGAGGGTTTTAAGGTGAAATATCCACCGGCAAATCTGAAGAAATCCATCCTTTCGAGGTATTTAAGGACTTCTTCTGATTCCGGAAGATACAGGGTTTTTTGGATGCCCTTTGATTTAAGAAGCTCTCCAATCTCAAGGAGACCAATCATGCCGTAAGGGTCTATAAAGGTCACACCATGAAGGTTAATTTCCGGTGCTTCTCTAAAGATGTGCAGCGCCTGTTCAAAGGTGTCTTCGGTTATTTGTGTCATCAGTTGAGATGAACAAAGAATATCAGGGAATTTATAGATTTTATTATCTGTGACTATCTGCGGAAATCTGTGTACTAGCTCATTAAACTCATAATTCTTTATAGAGTTACGTCTTGTTACTTTTTCTCATCGGGTTTGGTTAACACACCTTCAGACCAGTTGATGATTACTCCAATGTCAACAGGTTCGCCGCCGATGGTCATCTTGTGTTGCCGTCCTTCAAGTAATTTCTTTTCTTCACCTTCTAATAGCAAAGTGGCTTCGCCTTTTATAGATGTTACGATTGTTTGAAATTCCCCAGCCCTGATATTTAACGTACCTTTAGTTGTACGTATTCGTCCATTTGGTGTTTCAACTTCAAATGGTATCTCTGATTCTTTCACGGAAATAAGGACCTGTCCGGTCTTAAGCTTGATCTTCCACGCATCATGAAAATGCACCTCGGTATTTGCGTCTATTCCCACATCAACCCCTTTTTTTGTTGATATGGCAGTTTTCCCTTCGCTGCCAGTCTTCAGGGTAATTCCGTTCCGAAAATTGATACGGTTTGATACCTGCTTCCATTCCTTACCTCCAGGGTACAAAACTTGAATATTTCCCTGGGCATTCAACAGGCCAATTTCCCCGCCCTTATGCGTCAGATAAAAGAATACCGCTGCCAATATAATTGCCCCGCCCCCGACTATAGCGCCTAAAAATATGAATCCCTTCTTGGTAGGCCTTGAAATAAGTATTCCTAATTCGTAAAGGACAAGCATGGGGATGGCAGTCATGGTTTGGGTAAATGGGTCAGGTGGAGTGACTATAGCAGCAATGATAAATATTACTAAAATAGCATACTTTCTCCATGATATAAATTTATCGGGCGTGATGAATCTAATTTTTGTAAGGAGAAGCATGACAAGAGGCAATTGGAATACCAATCCCAACGCCACGGTCAACATGAAAACGAACGAAACATACTCCTTCATGGTGATAATAGGCTGGATACCTGGGCCAAGGATGCCAATCAGGAATTGAAGACCGAAAGGGATTAATAAAAAATACCCAAAGAGCCCTCCAACCACAAATGCACCATAAGAAATGGGAAGAAACAAAAGCACATACCTTTGTTCTTTTTTATACAGTCCCACACTCACAAATTGCCATATTTGGTAAATGATAATGGGATATGCCAAAAAGACTGACGTGATAGCGCACAATTTCATGTAGGCATAGAAACCTTCCTGATAGCTCAACACCTGCAACTCTGTTGATAGTCCAGCCTTTATCATGGCGAATTTATGCGGATTTTTTGCTATATCCAGTATCTGTACCTTAAAAAACCAGCATACTACAAAGCAAAAAACAATGGCGATAAGTGAATAAACAACCCTGCGCCGTAACTCTTCCAGATGTGTGCCTATCGACATCCTTATGTTTTCAAGTTCATTTTCAGTATTTATTTCTTCTGCTTTTGTCTTTTCCACACCAGTACCTCGATGGGTTTATACCTCTTTAATAATTATCTTTGCTCTTGAAAAATGTAACAAATATCGCAAATTTATATTACAGACATACTTTTGAAATTACAAGAAACAATTCAAGTACCTCTATTCAGGGGATTTTAATTAAATAGAAAAGCCTTGAAAGATTTATGGGTATATGCTACTATTTTGCATTAAGTTTTGATTTTATAATTTAAGCAGATTAATTTGTGATTTAGTGTTATCCGCAGACCCAGTGAGGGCTATTTTATGGGTAATGAATTACAAGGAAACTTAGTTGGTACAGGAAAGACTTTCGGGATTGTTGTCAGCCGATTTAATAATTTTATAACAAAACGTTTACTGGATGGTGCAATAGATGGACTTGTCAGGCACAGTGTAAAAGAAGAAGATATTGATATTTTTTGGGTGCCGGGCTCCCTTGAGATACCGCTTACAGCCTTTAAGCTTGCACAGAGTGGAAAATACGATGCGGTAATTTGTCTGGGTGCTGTTATTCGTGGGGAAACAGCACATTTTGATCATGTTGCGAGTGAATCCGCCAAGGGTATTGCACAAGTTGGATTATCCACGGGTGTTCCAACCATTAATGGCGTGATTACAACAGAGAACCTGGAACAGGCTATAGACCGTGCTGGCGCAAAGACGGGAAATAAAGGGACAGAGGCTGCACTATCTGCTATTGAGATGGTAAATCTATTTGATCAAATACAAGCCGGTGTAAAAACATTCAAAAAGCGTTAACCTGATAATTGTATTTCAACAATTTTCCCGCATAATTTTTCCAGAACGATGCCAGAACTAATATTATTTCGTTGATTTATTATTTTAATTGCTCTTATTAAAACCAAACATTCCATGCGTAACAGAACGATTGCCCGTGAGCTTGCCATTCAAGCCCTTTACCAAATTGACCTACGCGGTGACGAAATTATTGATGAAATTGATACCTTTTGTAAAAACAGCGCTGAAAAGCAGGATATTTACACGTTTGCCATATCTCTTGTCAATGGTTGTCGTACACACATTAAAGAAATTGATGAAAAGATATCGGCCGTTACAGAGCATTGGGAATTGCATCGCATGGCTATTATTGACAAAAATATTTTGCGTTTAGGTGTCTACGAATTATTGTATAGAGATGATATTCCCCCAAAGGTTTCAATAAACGAGGCCATAGATCTTGCCAAAAAATTCAGCACAAAAAATTCAGGAACGTTTGTAAATGGGATTTTAGATAAAATTTATACTCAGTTTGGAAATGGGAAATTGAAGGATAACAAATATACTTCAATTCTACAGGAAGAGTCGGAAATTGATTATGGGAATTCAGACCTGCACATACACACGGATTATTCCGATGGTACGTTAACGCCAGAAGCAGTTGTTGATGAAGCCATTCGGCTCGGCATTTCAACAATTTCTATTACTGATCATGATACTGTTGCCGGAGTAATGAAGGCATGTCGCTATGGATACGGTAAAAATCTCCATATAATTCCCGGCATAGAACTTTCCTCATATCTTGCCCCTTCTGAGATTCACATACTTGGGTATTTTGTTGATGTTTATAATGCATCTTTGCAGAAAGCGCTAAAACAATCCTATGAAGATAGGTTAAAGCGTATTTATGCAATGGCGGATAAATTGCGCAGTCTTAATGTTAATATTGACCCACAAGAGGTTTTTACACTGGCTGGAAGGGGGTCGCCAGGGCGTATGCATATGGCAGAAACTATATGGAAGCATGGTTATTGCAATACAATCATAGATGCATTTACAAGATACATAGGAGACAAGGCTCCTGCATATATTCCTAAAAAAACACTAAATCCCCAACAGGCTATTGAATTAATCATAGGAGCAGGGGGGGTGGCTGTTTTAGCACATCCTGGCTTAACCCAAAGAGACCACGTTATTGAAGATCTGGTGAAATACGGTTTAAAGGGAATAGAGGTGTACTATCCATCTCATACTCCACAAGCTGTCAAGAAGTATGTCGAGATGGCAAAGAAGTACAAACTGGCGATAACAGGAGGTTCTGACTTCCATGGGGAGAGAAAGATTGATACTCCTATTGCCAAAGTAACAGTGCCAGGTGACTTTGTCAGTAATCTTAGACAAAAATGTATTTGTCATAAAAATTGAATTAGGCCTTAGGCTACTTTTATTTGCGCAACTGAGACGGTTGCGCTACATAGAGCGGACTCAAGTTCGCATTACATAAACGTAGCACCGACCTTTATGGTCGGCATTGGCGTGGGATAGACCCCGCGCTACGGTCTTAACATTGAAATTCCTTGCATTTAAATTTATAGAGGATGTAGTAGTTTATGGAACAGCCGTCAAAAAAGGAAAAATCTAAGGTTTCGTCAGAAAAGCGTAAGAATAGTTTGGAACAATCCAAAGCCAATTTTTGGCATAGATTAAAAAACCTTACTTTTGAATCACCGAAGACTGTTGTTTATGAAGGTGATACAGTAAGGCTGATTCCAATCACACAAGAAACTGCCGTTGTTAAAGACGACACTAAATGTCAAGTTTCGGTTTTATCTGAGAAACAAGTCTCAATCTTGCAGGAAACTGCGGTTACTGAAGTTGAAATTGAAAGACCAGTTTTAGTACCACCTGAAAAAGTTGTCAAAAAGGAAGCCGTCGAAATTCGACCGACGGTTTCTTCTGAAAAACTAAAGAAAGGGTTGGAGAAAACGCGCAGTCGTTTTTGGTCTCGTTTGGGGAAATTCTTTTCTTTTAGAAGAAGTATAGATGAATCTGTGCTTGAGGAATTAGAGGATATCCTGATTGGTGCGGATATAGGCGTAAAGCCTGTCCAAAGATTGATTAAAAAAATCAAAGAAGCTTGGAAGTCCAAAACTTTAACCGAAACTTCACAGATAAATGATTTTATAAAAGGTATATTAAAGGAAGACCTCCAATCATGGCAAATTGATATCCACTATGCCCGAAAATCTCCTACAGTCATCATGGTTGTTGGGGTGAATGGGGTAGGGAAAACGACTGCCATAGCAAAACTTGCAAATTTTCTAATTAAGGACGGCAAAAAGGTAATGGTTGCGGCAGGCGATACGTTCAGGGCGGCGGCAACAGATCAACTGGAGATATGGAGCAAACGTATAGGGGCAGAGATCGTAAAGCATCAAACAGGTTCTGACCCCGCAGCGGTAGCCTACGATGCGTTAGAAGCCAGCATCTCAAGGGGTATTGATGTATTAATCGTTGACACTGCCGGACGCTTACATACACATGAAAATTTAATGAACGAATTAAGTAAGATTAAACGGGTTATTTCTAAAAAAATTCCTGATGCACCTCATGAGGTATTGTTAGTGCTCGACGCTACAACTGGACAAAATGCGATATCTCAGGCGAAGGTGTTTAAACAGGCTGTAGATGTAACTGGAATATTCCTTGCAAAATTAGACGGTACGGCAAAAGGTGGCATCGTGCTGGGCATGCGCAGTGAAATAAACATTCCAGTAAAATTTATTGGGCTTGGTGAGACAGCAGATGATATAGAGAAATTTAACCCCGACGCCTTTGTGAATGCCTTATTTGAATAGTATATTTTTCATCGCAGAGGATGCAGGGTTTGCTGAGAAAAAATACAAATAAATTCTATGCAATTCTATTTGTTACTTCTGATAATAATCTATATGACCGCAGCGTCTGCTGGTGGATTGAACAGGTACTTTGCTAACGATGATAAAAGACAAGGTTTTTTTTAATATCCTTCGCTTTAATCCGGATAACGATAAAAAACCGTATTTCCAGAAATTTGAAATCCCTTTTATTCGGAAAGATCTGACGGTACTGGAGGGACTTTATTATATCCAGCAGCGATTGGATAACTCGCTTGCCTTTCGGTCTTCTTGCAGGGCGGCAATTTGCGGTTCTTGTGCTATGCACATTAACGGGAAATATCGCCTTGCCTGCAACACCCTCGTTTTAAAGCTCAAATCAGATATTGTCACAGTTCGCCCACTTTCTCATATGGCAATCCTCAAAGACCTTGTTGTTGATATGAAACCATTTTGGGAAAACTACGAACATATCAAACCATATTTGATACCTGGCAAGTCATTACCAACGAACGGAGAACAAATACAGAGTCCAGAGGAAAGGACAAAGATTGATGTGGTAATTGATTGTATTCTCTGCGCATGCTGCCATTCCTCATGTCCTGTTACGGCGTTGCATGAAAAATATCTTGGACCGATGGCGTTTATCAATATGAGCCGTTTTCTATCTGATACAAGAGATAACGCAAAGGAGGAACGACTGGCAATTGTAAACGATGAATATGGTGTGTGGCGGTGTCATACGGTATTTAACTGTCAGGAGGCATGTCCCAAAGACTTAAATCCGTCGGGTTCTATTGCCAATTTAAAGATGGAAATTGTTAAAAATAAAATATAGAGAAAATAAATTTTGACAATACGATTTATCAAGGAGGGATGGTAAATATGGAAGAAAAGAAAAAGATTGTTGTCGTCGCAAGGGCTGAAGGTATTGAGATTGTTGTGGAAGGTGAAGAAGATACAGATGATTATGAATTGGTACTCTCAAAAACCCAGGCAATGGAACTTGCTATGAGTATATTGAATACCCTGTACAAGATGGGTATAAAGATGTAAGTGTTACAATGGGAGATAATAATTCCATCAAACGCATATGCGTGTTTTGTGGTTCCAGCCTTGGTGCTCGTTTGGTATATACTGAGGCTGCGCAACAATTAGGCAAGGCTATCGTATCAAACGGAATTGGGCTGGTCTATGGAGGAGGGAGCATTGGTTTGATGGGGGTTATTGCAGATGCTGTTTTGAAAGAGAAGGGTGAAGTTATTGGTGTAATTCCTCATGCCCTTTCTTCCAAGGAGTTTGCCCATCATGGTTTGGCAGAACTTAGAGTTGTGCCGAGCATGCACGAACGAAAGGCAATAATGGCTGAGTTATCTGATGCCTTTATTGCAATGCCGGGTGGCTTTGGCACTTTTGATGAGTTTTTTGAGATTGTAACCTGGGCACAACTTGGACTACATGCAAAACCGATTGGTTTGCTTAACGTAGATGGTTATTTTGATTTATTACTGGAGTTCATAAGCCATGTATTACAGGAACGTTTTATAAACGAAGACCATCATCGGCTGATTACAACATCTGACAACCCCGAAAAACTATTATTGGCGCTTAAAAGCTATAAACCCTCACAAAAACCGCCTAAATTAATTGATTGGAAAGAAACATAAAACATTGTAGATAGTTAACCATTGATACTCACAATAAAAAGGGTAAGTATTCCGTCTAACATTCATGGAATACTTACCCTGTTCGTTTATTACCTTAACTGACTTTTACCGTAATCTGCGTTGGCTTTACCTCTTCCTTCTTTTGCAGATTAATCTCCAGCACACCATTTTTGTATTCTGCCGATACTTTATTTGGGTTTACTGAGTTGGGGAGATCAACCGAACGAGAAAAACTTCCATAGCGTCTCTCCATACGATAGTAGTTTTTACCCTTTTCTTCTTTTTCTTCCTTCTTCTCACCTTTAATTGTGAGGGTATCACCCTGTATGGAAATATCTATCTCCTTCGGATCTATGCCTGGGATTTCTGCTTTTATTATAATTTTGTCTGCAGTCTCCGATAAATCAATTGGGGGCATCCATGCGCCAGTTGCAGAACCATATTCAGATAAATCCCAGCCCCCGAAAAACCGGTCAAACATCCGATTCATTTCACTCTGGAGTGATGAAATGGACGGTAGATTCGACCACTTTATTAAGTCTTTTGCCATAACAAACCTCCTTATAAAAAATTAAAGATATAAAACATTCCTTATTTAATAGCAAAATTAATGCCTAGAGAAAAATCGTTATTCAGATATGTAATAATGCTATGAAATGTAATTACTTATGAGGTAAGCAATATATTTGCATAAGTAAATTTCCAATGTCAAACTGACAGCTTGGCAGATATTACCTTAATTTACAGTAACAATTTAGTTCTTTGAAAAATCTCAATAAAGATTAGATTTTACCGATCTGTTCTGTGGAGGGGCGAAGCATTTGCCAGAATTAACATGGATGTCTTATTTAGACCAGCAAATGCTTCGCCCCTACAGTAATACAAGGCATATATCAGGTTTTTCTTTCAAAAAACTAAATTGTTACAATTTATAAAACTCTCGTGTCCTGAAAAGCCACTGCTGAAACAAAATAATATGTTATAATTGAACAAAAATTCTTTTATAATTCTTATGTTTATTTCTCTAAGATTATAAGATGGTTAATTTGGTTTCTGTTTGCTGTTGCTGTGTGCTATAAAAATATTAAACATTTAATGAAAAGTAACGCATGCAACGACCAATTGTTATTATTACTTTCTTGTTTATATGCGGCATTTATTTAGGATACATCACAAATATTCCCATCCATGTTACAATTGGAGCCGGTTTTTTGTCATGGGTAATTTGTTTTTTGTGTCTATTTTCACGTCAGTTAAGCGCATATTTACTTCCATCTCAGGCTGTTTTGATTATTGCGATAGCAATTGCATATTACGATTGTCGTACTGATTTGCTTCCTGTCAATCATATAGAACACGTATTAACCACCCGAAAGTCATTACACCGCATAACGGGAATAGTTGTAAAACCACCTGTCATATTGGATCAAATTGTATTGGATAAACAATTACCTCGGCTACAACAAAGGCAAAATTTTAAAAGGTCAGATTACAAAGTATCATTTACAGTCCGTGTGGAAGAGATAGAAACCGCAGTGGGATGGAAAAAGGTATCTGGGTTTATTAAGGTAAATTTGTATTTGCCGAAACAGGACATTTTGGATACAAGCGATACCATGTCTGTTTTACATAGATTAATTTATGGACAAAGAGTGGAGCTTTTTGGATATGTATTTCTCCCAAAATCAGCAAGTAATCCTGGTGAATTTGATTACAAAAGCTACTTGCACAGACAAATGCCATCTGTGCGCTGTTTAATGACAATTGTAAACACAAATAACGTAATAGCAAGAGGGACATACCATAATAATTGGATATACAGTTTTGTTTATGCATTGAACAATTATTTAAATAACACTATCTACGCCCACACTTTCAGTAACAGCGCACCGTTAATTAGCAGCATGCTATTGGGTAACCGGGTTGATCTTTCGAGTGAGACGATTGATAATTTTATGAAAACCGGAATTATTCATTTCATAGCTATTAGTGGTTTTAATGTTGGAATTGTGGTTTTTACTGTCCTTATACCGTTACGCCTGCTTGGAATAAACCAAATATTATCAACAGTCATCCTCATGATTGTCGTTATATTGTATGCCTTTTTAACAGGACTCAATCCACCTGTACTCAGAGCCAGTATAATGGTTGTTGTTTTTCTGAGCAGTTTTTTGGTGCGCAGGCAATGGGATATAACCAGCGGCATCTTTACTGCTATATTGTTTATTATTATCAGAAACCCATCTGACCTGTTTGATATTGGGTTTCAGCTATCAGTGTTGGCAACTATGGGTATTATTTGGGTGACGCCTAAAATTGAGGGAGCCTTGTTCAAGACGGCATTGTTCATAGAAACATTACAAGTAAAGTCTGAGCGAGGGAGGTTCTTTTTCTTAAAAAAATACCTTCGGAAATCTTTGTGTGTTTCCCTTGCCGCATGGTTAGCCACCCTGCCCCTTACGGCTTATTATTTCCATCTTTTCACGCCATTTATTTCTATCATTAACATCTTAGTATTTCCGCTATTCTGGATCATTATTGTTTGCGGCATCGTGTTGCTAACGCTTGGAACAATATGCCCTCCTTTGGCTGCAGCCTCAGCATGGTTAGCATCAAATACCAATGTTGCTTTAGAATCCCTTGTTTCTGCACTTTCATCCTTGCCATTTTCACATTTTTATGTTGTTGGACCTTCACAGACAGGAATCGTAATCTATTACTTATTCATCCTGTTACTATTATATCGCACATATTTATCTTTGGATGTTATTAGAATTTTAATATGGGGGTTGTTTAGCGCCAATATATTGGTTTTTTCAAGCATAATTAAATTTCCAAATCGTTCTTTAATGGTTACTTGTTTAGATGTAGGACACGGCAGCGCTATATTTATTCAATTTCCAAATGGGAAAAATATTTTGTATGATGCGGGTTCATGGCAAAATTATGATGTGGGAAAATACATCATTTCACCGTTTTTATGGGATCAAAATATAAAAAAGATTGACCTTGTAATCCTATCCCACGAACATGAAGACCACTGGAATGGGTTAGCCTCTCTGGTCGAAAGGTTTTCTATAAGATCCATTTATTCACAACCTCATTTATTTGCATCAGAAGCAGGACGAACAATACTCCATATCCTCAAAGAAAATCACATAAGAATCGCCGCTCTTTCTTGTGGTGAGGCACTGGCAGGTTTTGAGCCTATAGTGGTAAAGGTATTAAATCCTACATTTTTTGATTCTAATATTAACTCTGTCAATGATAATTCCTGTGTTTTAAAGATTGAATACCTTGGGCATTCTGTTCTTCTATGTGCGGACATTCAGGAACGGGGAATAGAATCAATCTTATCGAAGACCTCAGAAATCAAGTCAAATATAATTCAGGTGCCTCATCACGGCTCATTTATGAGCAATCTGGAAAGATTATTTAATACTGTACAACCGAAATATGCCTTTATCAATTCAAGCGAAGGTACTGTTTCTTACAAAACGCTTGATGTCTTACAAAAGCATCATGTCAAAACTTTACAAACACATCTGGAAGGGGCTGTAACGTTTAAATTGAACAAAAACGGGATAGAGTACTCTCCATTCAGCGAATGAAACCTTAATTCAGGACTTCGGCAATTGTTATTTCCATTAGTAAAGTAATTACAACCCCCTAAGTCCCACTTTGTTAAGTGGGACTTAGGGGGTTGTGTTTACAAGTGGCAAGTGGAAAATCAAGCCACCATATGAATAAAAGAAAATCCCTGCTTTAACCGTAATGACACCTCTCATGACTATTTTTCGGTACATTTATTTTGTTTATTTGAAATCATATTGTATAATTGTGGAAAAGTAGTTTATTCCATCCATATCATAAGTTGTTGACATTAGTTATAACACATAAATACCTTATGTCTCTTCCAATTTGGATACTTACGGGACCTACAGCCTGCGGCAAAACTGATATAGCCATAAAAATTGCTGAAATATTTAGTGCAGAAATAGTCTCGGCAGATTCTATGCTTGTATATCGCGGTATGGATATTGGTACAGAGAAACCTCTTCCAGAAGTAAGAAATAAAATTCAACATCATTTGATAGATGTTGTAGAGCCATGGGAGGAGTATAGTGTTGGGAGGTATGTGAAAGATTTTGAATCAGTTATTCAGAGTCTTTATCAACGGGATAAGCCATTCGTAGTAGTAGGGGGGACTGCTCTCTATTTAAAAGCCATTATGAATGGCTTGTTTGAAGGTCCATCCGCTGACTGGGAATATCGCAATTACTTAAAATCTATTGCCATGAAAGAAGGCTTAAACGCATTGCACAGAATGCTTGCTGATATAGACCCAGAAGCGGCTAGTAAACTACATTTTAATGACCAAAAGAGGGTCATCAGGGCACTCGAAGTATTTAAAAAGACAGGGAAAAGTATCTCGTCTTTTCAGACACAATTTGGGTGTAATAATCCTAAGTATAACTGCGTGGAGGTTGCTATTAATTATGATCGTGATGTTTTATATAAACGTATAGAAGCGCGTGTGGATCGCATGTTTCAGCGAGGACTAATAAATGAGGTGCAAACTTTATTAAACAATCCGCTGGGATTAAGCAAACAAGCCTCACAGGCGCTTGGTTATAAAGAAATTATTGATTTTTTCAATGGAAAATGTACACTTTCCGAAGCTACAGACGTGATTAAAAGAAATACACGCCGATTTGCAAAAAGGCAGATGACTTGGTTTAGAAGTTTCCCGAATATTCATTGGGTTCATGCACAAGCTGATGATGACACAAAACGCCTCTCAGAAATAGCCATTGAATGGTTTATACAAAATAAACCTTTACAGGTATAACAAGTTACCATGAAAGCCTTATGAATACTGGTAAACAAAGCAGTTTGCAACTTATATCTGTAGGCTTATGTCGTACTCCCGCCGATAATCCCCGCTTTTATAGCAGTGGTATAAATATGCGACAGGATTGCACCGTCAATATTAATACCACTGTCTTTGACCTTGTCCTTTTCTTTGCGGTCAATTCTATATTTCTCGATAACAAACGGTGTTATTTTATCAAGCGGGTAATCGCCTGGATACCGTGTCAATGTAGTGACCGTGCGAAGCTTTAACAAGCCGCTTTCTAATATTATTGTCTAGTTTGTCTAAATCTCTTTCCGCTTTACCTGTAATTAACACCCTCATAAGCTATGTTCTTTCTTGTAGGCTTTGAGAGATTTTGTATTACCATGCCTTACATCACCTAACGCCTCTTTAATACCTTTCAACTCATCTTTGCTTATTTCTTCATCTTCTTCTGGTACATTTAACAGAACATCAATGATTTTATTGTCTCTCTTTCTTTTCCCCATTATGAGAAACTCCACAAATTATTTAACTGTGTAAGTTTCTGCTTCCGACAAATTATCAATAAGTTCATAAAGTGACTTTTTACTATTACCTTTTGTGGTTTTCAGCATAATTACTTCCCTTCAAATGAAAAAGGCTAACTGCAGAAGGTCACGGCTTCCACAATTAGCCTTCAACACGGATATTGCTATCCGCTTCTTATTATTTTGCAATGACCGTGACTCATTACAGGACATTTCAATTAACTATTATTTTCTATGCACCAGTTCTACATGCTTTAATGGTCTTATACCCTTAATAATATCCTGTTTTCTCTCTTTCACAGTATAAAGGTCATACTGATTTTGCAGACTTAGCCAAAGTTCTTCTGATGTCCCAAAAAACCTTGATAGTTTTACTGCCATCTCAGGACTGATGTTTCTTCTCTCATTTACTATCTGATTTATAGTCCTGAATGTAGTGTTCAACTCTTTTGCCAATTGTGACTGTGTTATTCCTAAAGGCTCTAAAAAATCCTTCTCCAGAATCTCGCCCGGATGTGTCGGCTTTCTCATCAAATCAACCATATCTCTACTCTCCTTTAATGATAATCAATAATTTCAACATCATAAGTGTCCGATCCTCCAAACCTGAATACAATTCTATACTGGTCATTAATTCTTATGCTGTATTTCCCTTTATATTTACCCTTTAATAGCTCAACTCTATTACCCTTTGGTATTTTCAAATCACTCAAACAATGTGAAGAATTCAAGTAATCTAACTTGCGTAACCCAACTTTACAGACTGCAATATCAAATCTCTTGCTTTTACCTGTTAGATATAGCTTTTCAGTGTCTTTGTCTGCAAATGATTTAATCATGTCTTAGTAATATTATATAACATGTAATGTCATACCTGCAAACACTAATATTAATAATTATCCATGTCGAGAGCATCCCTTCGCTCATTAAACATATCCCTGGAATCAAAAGTAATGCTGAAAAACCCTAATCTAAACACGCGTTTTTGATACTCAGGACGCTTTAAACCACGCTGAGCATATTCGGAATCGTTTTCAACACGTTAAAACGCTGTTTTAGTGGGTGTTTTTTAGAATTAAAACAGTATCCATGCGTAGCAATACCTATAAAGTGGACTTTCAAAAAATATGGCGTACTTCTGAGAGTGTCTAATAACATGTACACGCATTGCTACCCACCCCTTTTTGTATTTTATAAGCATTAGAGGTTATATATGAGTACGGTATCCTAAAAAAATATCCCCAACCCTCTCCCCTGTTTAAGTCGTACTTATGTCGTACCTAATCATAAAAGAAGGTAAAAACAGATATAAACAAAAAATAAATGAATTTCCTTGAATGCCTTAAAAATAGTGGTAGAATCAAAATTCACCAAAAGCTATCAAAAGACATAAAAGCACACAAAAAAGAACAGTGGTTTACACAAAATAAACCCTTATTAAAAGGTGCAAAGCGATGAAATTTCGTAATATCACTATTACTCCTAAACTTCCCAGCTTTAACATTAATAAGCTATCACATGCCGTAAAGCAATTCAGAACAAATACTGCCTGGGGTCTGGATATTGGCGGACACGCTTTAAAAGCTGTGAAGATTATGCAGACGCCAAATGGATTGTTTGTTGAAGATATGGATATCATTGAATATCCTGTGATTCCACTAGGTGTTAATTTCATGCAATCTCAATACATTAGTGAAGCTGTTCACGCTTTTTTATCAAAGCATCATATTAAGAAAACGGATAATATATTGGTATCCATTCCGGGGCATCTCATATTATCAAGATTTACCACCATTCCACCTGTAGATGATAAACAATTAAAAGACGTCGTCAATTATGAAGTGAAACAACAAATTCCATTTGATTCCAAAGACATTGTGTGGGACTACTATTTACTAACTGAACGAACTCCAGGTATGGAGAGCTTAGAGGCCGGGCTTTTTGCATCCAAGAGAATTTCTCTTGACAATATATTGACAAATATCGGACTTCTTAAACCAAAATTAACTACATTGCAAGTCTCGCCTCTGGCTATTTACAATTTTACACTTTTCGACCGGCAAGTTTGTGACCCAACAATTATTATAAATATTGAGGCAGAAAACACCGATTTGATTATAGTTGATGGCATGCATTTTTGGATTAGAAGTCTCCCACTTTTCAGTGTAGATGCTGATTTTGTGAAAGAAATCCAGAGATCAATAGAGTATTATATGTCTTTATCCAAAGAAACGGCTCATTTTAAAACCATTTTATTAATGGGTCACGGTTTCAAAGATTCACACAATATAAATTTTATAACTGACAATTTTAAATATGAGGTAAAAGTTCTTAAAACCCTGAACAATTTGAGATTGTCCGATAAAGTTAATCCTGCATATTTCAACGAAAGTCTTATAGATTTGGGTGTCGCTTTAGGACTAGCAATCCAGGGTATAGGATTATGCCGGGTAAAAACAAATTTATTACCGCAGGAACTAATCAAAGCAGTAAAAATATCCAGAAAAAAACCTTATGCTATAGCCGTTCTCGGCTGTTTAGCCCTGTCACTTGCCATTCAATACTGTGGATCGCGTATTCAAATCAATGCTCTTAACAATTCCAGCAATTACCATCAAAAAGTATTACAAAACATAAAAGAACTTGAAAAAAAATATAAAAATACTGAATCCCTTGCACAAACTAGTAAATCAGCACTTAACCTTATTTCGTCCATTGACTCTTCAAGATTTTTTTGGATTGAGTCATTAGATAAATTATTATCATTAATCCCGAATAATGTATCTATAACCAGCATTCAAACCTCGTGGATAGATGCTGATACATTGAAAAAGGAAGTTGTTGGTAAACCGACGTCTCAAGGGTTTTTCCAGGCTAAAAAACAAGGTACGTCAGTAAAACCCGGTGCTTATAATAAAATACTCTTTATGGGAATCGAGGGAGAAAGCAAGGATCCGGGCATAAGCTTTATAGAAGAACATATTTTAAAACCTATCCAAAATTTAACCCTCTTTGATCAAAAAGTGCCTGCATTCAAAGATGTGGAAATAGTTCCAGGTTCGTGCCGTCAAATAGAATTTAAAGAAAGCAAAGATGGGTGTATTAGTTTTGAGATACGCTGGATTGTAAAAACACAGGATGAAATCCAGGCGGAGACTAAATCATTGCCTTCAATACCCGGCACCCCAACATCGTCTGTAAAATCCTGAGTGCAGGGAAGGAAATGTTAATTTATGGATATCGGTAAAAATGTAAATTTGTCAAAACTCAGGGAAACCCTGCATGGTATTTTTACTGTCATATATAGCTTCTGGATATTAATTGGTAGTGTGTTTTTTATACTGATAACATTCTTTTTTGTATTTATATATCCCCTTTCAGGTTTCTATAACAGGGCTTACAACGGGTTCAATGATTTAATAATGGCATTAGAACAATATGCCTTTAAAAAAGACATTTATAATGACAAATGGATCGCATCAAAAAAACAGGAGGCTGACTTGTATGATAAAGAGCATGAAAAATGCAAGTCCTTTCTAAAAGAAAAAGACTCTCGGCTGGAAGCATTTTTCTTAATAGAAGACCCTGAAAAGGGCATGGTTGAGATTGAGGATGAGGCGATCTGGAAGAACGAATATTTAAAAAGAGTTTCGGCGTTGTTAGCAAAATTAGAGGCAAATAATATTACCGTTAGCGAAGGTGCCTTGCCATTTCAAACGTGGGGTTCGGATATCCCAACATGGGATACTATTCTGCCTGTACAAAAAAGATTCTGGATTTTAGAGTCTCTTGTCAATATAGCTACTAACAATACTGGGGTTATAAGGATCGAAAGGATTACATTTCGGGAATCGGTCTATACCTATGACTCTTCTCTTGCAAACATTTATTCAGTTATACCAATCACCTTAAAAGTTGAATTACAGTCAGACCGTATTAAATATTTATTATACGAAATTCTTAAATCGGATATTCCGTTCGTTATTGAAGGTGTCAATATTTTAAGTACTGATAAAATTTTTAATCCTGGTTCTTTAACAGAAAGTGAAGGGACTTTAATTAAAGATACGGATAAAAACTTACTTAACCCAATTATTGACATTGCTATTGATGCGTATGTTATAGATTATAAGACGTAATTAAAAACATGGATATTAAAAACTTTATATTTAAATATATTGAGAAATTAATACTCGGCATTACGGTGTGTTATCTTATATATACCTTCGTTCATAATTTTATAATATTGAATTTAGAGACGCATAGAATGGACACAAAATTATTATCATTATCCAGCACAATTGACAGAAAGCTCAAGGCAAGTACGTCTCCTGCAATAGATACTGAGCTAAAGGATGCAGCACAGTTGGAACAACGTTTAGCAACTCCTCCTTCTGTAAGTTTTTTACAACGGCACCAAGTCTTCAGTAAGTTTTCAAAAGGAGAAACAGTTTCTGAGGTTACTACTAGAGATTTATTAAAAAAACAGGAATTAGAAGCTACACGGCGTTTAGAAGGTGCGCCACCAGGAAATATAGAATTTATCTTTAAAGGAGGTACTACTGATATGGCGCTGATTCAAGTCAGGAAACTATATAAAGATAAATGGTGGGTAGAAAGCTTTGTGGTGGAGAAAGAGAAAACTATTGGTGAAATGAGAATAATTGGGAATGATACTGTAAACTTTGATACACAATGTAAATTAATAGAAATTATTCCTCTTGCACAAAAACCGTTTGTTATTAAAAAAACCGTGGCTCTGAGGGATGAAAAGGGCGAATTTTTAGGCACTTCTATTACAGAAGAAACACACATGATTTCAACTTCAAAGATTGTATTTGAAACCAAAAAAGGGGAATCTTGCAATCTGTGGATAGGAGAATTAGTAAATATTGGGACAGACACCATTACAGTTCAACCAACAAATATCTCTTCGACTAATTAACAGACATTTTTTAAAAGAGGGCAACATGAAAAGCATCTTTTCTATAATCCCAACCATTCTATTGATCTTATTGCTCCTTGTACCATATCAACTATTAGCACAAAACAAAGATATTTCGGGTACACCAACTAGCGCTTCTATTACAAATAATCATTATCTCAAGACTGCAAAGACATACCTTGTACTAAATGACTATGCTAAAGCAATTGATGAACTCGAGCTGGCTATTCTTTTAGAACCTAATAATGAAGAGGCACAGACGTTATTAAAGGAAACCAGAAAAGTTTTAGAAGGTGAAATAAAGTCGCTTGGGGTGCAAGACAAAAAACGTGAAACAGAAGATAAAACAGATACACCTCCTAAAGATACGTATCAACTAATGCAAAACGTATATACTGCTATCAAAGAAGAACGATATAATGATGCCTTAGAAATAGTAGATTTAATCCTTATAATTGATCCTATTAACAAAGAGGCGTTATATATTAAAGGAAAGATAAACGAGGTGAAACATACACGCACAACTGAGAATTTAAAAACTACGCAATCGCAAGAAAAATTAAAAAGCTATGAATACCTCAAGGAAGCATCCATTCCTTATCAGGGCACCTTAAGATTTCCTGCGAAGGAGCAGTGGAAGGATATTTCAAGCCGTATTCTTCCAGAGTTGGATAGAATTGTAGAAGAAAACAAGAGAAAAACTGAGCAACTCCGACTGATTCCAAACCCGGCAGGATGTGAGCTTCCGAAGGCTATTGAAGATGCACTGAATACAATCGTTTCGTTTGAGTTTTTAGATACTCCCTTAAAAGATGTTGTAGTTTTCATAAGAGAAAAAACAAATATTAACATGATCATAGATTCAGAGGCTGGAAACGCTCCAGTTACATTGAAACTTAAAGATGAACCATTAAGGACCGCCATGAAATATATCTTACCCAAGGGGTGTGAATATGTTGTTGAAGGGAATATTATTCATATTTATAAACAAAAAATGGAGATGAGGGTTTATGATGTGCGTGATATATTAATTAATTTTGATGATAAAGAACCTCTTAGATTTGATATTACAGCGGCTGCAACCTCTCAAATGGGTTTAAGTAAGGCGGAATCAGTCAAAGTAAAGGACCCTTCTGAACGTGTATTGGACCTGATTGAACTGATCGCTATTACTGTTGAGCCATTATCGTGGTCATCCAGTGCCAGTGTTATTGGCGCATCTGCTACCGGTGGACAACAACGGCGCGTTAATATTCCCGGTCATGGCGAGGGTAGTATAATTGCGAGGATGGGTCAACCTGGTGATTTAGTGGTAGTAAATACTAAACATGTCCATAAACAAATTGAGGATCTGTTGGCTTCTTTAAGATCATCACAAAATCTCCAGGTGAGTATAGAAGCCCGCTTTATCACTGTTTCAGATGAGTTTATGGAAGATATTGGAAGTAACATCACTAATTTCTTCAGTGATAAAACATCAGTTACAACAGGCGCAGAGAGCATCAGTGGTGGACTCAACTTAAACTATTCTATACTAAATGATTCAATGTTAGCAGGTTTTTTAAGGGCTGTCCAGGAAAGCAAAGACTCCGAGTTCCTTACTTCTCCACGAATAACACTCTCAAATACACAGCGAGGAAACATTGCCGTCATTAAAACCATTAATTATGTTCAGAGCACCACCGTTTCTGAAGGGGTTGTAACTCCGATTATTGGCACGATACCACAGGGAACTACGTTTGATGTGCGACCTATTGTAACCGCAGACAGAAAGTACGTCTATCTTGAAGTAACTCCTTCTATTTTTGAAGTCGAAGAGATTACATCATTTACTTTCAGCGGATTAAATCCAGATGCTAACGTAGGAGGTGGAGGCGCCGGGACTACTAATATCCCTCCTGAACAAACAGTCCAGTTACCAAAGGTAAATGTTTCTCAGGTATCTGTTACAGTCTGTGTACCTGACATGGGCACGCTTATGATTGGTGGGCTGGGTTCTATAAACAAGGATAATTCAACAACTGGTATCCCAATATTATCTAAAATACCAGTTTTAAAAAGATTATTTTCCCGTGACCAGAAGTCTAATATAAAGTCAAATCTGATTATCCTTTTAAGACCCACAATTCTTATAAAGGAAGAGCAGGAAGCAAAATTTCTCAGCATGTCGAACAAAAAGGTTGATGCAAAAAGCCCAGATAACAAAAAAGATTAAGGCGTCTTTGCTACTGATTAATTATATTCAAAGAATTTCAGTTGGTAATTGCCAACTTGCTCAAAAATATTATAATTAGCAATAGGAATATTTATCAAACCAGGAGGTATCATTATGCGCAGAATAAATAACACAAATACAATTCTACTAATTATTATTGCCTTATTAGTTATGCTTCTAATCTTCAAGAATACGACAAATTATGTAGTGGCGCAAGGAGATGGAAATGCAAGGCATATCTTTGGTGTAGTTGGAGAACGGCTAAATAACAGGCAGCCATTTTATCTTGTTGATACTAATGAGGAGACCATCATGGTCTATGAATATTTTCAGGGAGGTGGATTAGGATTCGTAGCAGCTCGAAGTTATAAATATGACAAAAAATTACAAGAACATGGAAGGCCTTATGGTATGTCTATTGAAGATGTGAAGGCTGAAATCATAAAAGCACAAGCAAAATAATGCAGGATTGCTACAATTCCCCGATGTTAGAACTCTTTTTGGAGGCAATTTGAATCAGTCTTGTTTTGAGTTGTGCAAATGGAAAATTTTTACCTGGGCAGGCCGTTCCCTTTTGATGTACCTGATTATGTAATAATACATTTGCCAGAGGAATATTATATCTTCTGGAAAGATATTGGACAAGGTTTACTAGCGACTCGAACTGTTTGTTAGTAGGGTTGCCTCCATTTTCGAAGTCGCCGACCAAACAAATCCCAATTGCCACACGATTGCAATTCATATTCGCTGTATGCGCCCCATGTATTTGCTTTTTCCACCGATTAGCAACCTCAATCTCACCATCCCCTGAAAACGACCCGTTTCCAATCACAAAATGATAGGCCAGACCATATTCCCAACCCCTTTTTTTTCTATGATAATAATCAAATCTGGTAGCATTTCCCTTTACGGTGGCGCTATGATGAATGACAATATACTTCCACTGGTTTTCACTTACATCAATATTGCATAGTTGCGCAACATTTTGCGGAGGGGCAGGCTTTTTAAGTTTTCCACCATCGGAAAAGGATAAGTAAACAAATAGTCCCGATGTCGCAACAATTGTTGCTATCGAAAGACATTGAATGATTCTTTCATATTTACGCATGTTTTTAAACATTAGGGATATTTCTAACAATTCGATAATATATCTTGGTTAAGGACTGACTGATAAATCTGTTTTGAAACAAAATAAGCCTAACTGTGAAAATATTCTTTTTTGGAACATCTTCGGCAGTAAGGCTATCTTTAAAACGGTATTAGAACTTTTTCAATTTAGGATACTTCAACCACATACGTATAAAGTGTTTTAAAGACCCTGTTACTTTGCGTCCCCCGATCACTCGGTGTTTGCCTTTATCGATGCTTTAATTATAAATGCAAATCCTGCATTGTCAACATGTAAATTATTGATAATTTATGCCGACCACCACGATAAACTTCAACTAAATTACCCCTCATGCCTTTGCAAAGGTTACCATTTCCATATTTATTTTGCAAAAACTACATATAATATTATCAGGGAAGATGGCAGCCTGGGCGTCCATAATATTAAATATGTTAAAGATCTTCTAAACTACAGCATCATAAATTTACAATCTGTGTAAATCTGTTTAATCTGCGGTTAGGTATTAATTGATTAATTATGATTGAGGAACTTGTACATTTTTATGCAGATAGGCTGAAGCTGGAAGGGGTGCGGACATATAACGAAGACACTCCACCATCCCCGGCAATCCTTTTATGTGCACTGATCCCAATTTGGGTGGTGATATGGATAACAACGTTATTACAAGCCTTGCACGTGTTTCAGCCGACATGGGGTTTACATCTCTTCGGTTTAATTATAGAGGCGTTGGGAATAGCGAAAGCCACAAAGAAGATACTGCCCAAATATTTCAGTATTGGGAAGAATCTTTGAGCGGCGAAAACTACATGGGTGCTGTTACAGACACGCATGCCGCCCTCAACTATTTGGTATCACAGGTTGATGTTAATAGTGTAGTTTTTATTGCAGGGTATTCATTTGGCGCTATAGTTGGTCTGCGTGTAGGCGTTGAAAGAAGTAACAAAGTGACGGGAATCGCCTCCATTTCCACCCCGTTTGGCATATACAACCTGGATTATTTACAACACTGCAATAAGCCAAAATTGTTTATTTATAGTCAAAATGATTTTGCAACTTCTGAGGAAGATACCTTAAAGGGTTTTGCAATATTATCATCCCCAAAAACCTTGAAATTAATAGAAAATAGTGACCATTTCTATAGGATGCAAGAGGACAGAGTTTCACGTGAGGTCTGTGATTATTTTAAAAAGTTACTAAGGGATACCTAGTAAATTTGTACATATCCAAAAATAAGTAGG
>Ga0156272_1137_pt1 | contig 21205 bp, 17 predicted proteins | sample RifCSPlowO2_12_FD_107921 | JGI IMG/M metagenome (GOLD analysis project Ga0156272, IMG submission 107921) | Planctomycetes bacterium RIFCSPLOWO2_12_FULL_39_13
TAACCTTTTTTCCTTCTTCAATTTGGCTATCTAAGTTGGTGTTGTGAAACAATTGGGGAATTCTATTGAGATTATCCATGCATAAATTCTGTTAGAGTTATTAGTTGTTTTGTTAAAAACTCTTTGTTAACGGTACTGATTTTAGGATAACTTTGTTTACGTTCACAATACAGCCATTTTGGTATTGTTAAATCAAATTAGTTTTGATTTAAAAAAGATTTAGTGAATTCATTTTTTTATAAATGACCATTGTTGTTTTTTTGGGAATGAAATTATGGCGGCAACATATTAATCTTAAAAATTTTCTCTGCAAATTTTTAAGCTGGGCACTCGGCAATAAATATCCTGTTTTTATTTTGTCAAAATTCTATAGCGCAAAATTATCACCTCCTCTCATTTTGTAACCTATTTCAGTTAACGGTTAGTAACCTTACATGGGTGGTTTTTTTTCTAAAAATTAGATTATCAAATCTATTTTGTTTATCAATGATTAACAGAAAGCCACTCTTTTCTGTAATCAATCATTTTGGCATTGATGATTGTTCTGCATTTTCTGGTTTGGGTATTTCTCCTTCGGTTGTTTGTTCCGATGACTTCTGTTCCGCCCCAGCTTTTTGTTCTGCTTTTGTTTTTGCCTTAGCTGCGATTTCTGCCTCGCGCTCTTTCTGCCGGCGTTTTTTTTCTGATTCTCTCAGGTCATATTCGAGTTCTTTGTTTAACTTATCAGGGTCTGTTTTAGAATCATCAACATAGATTTCCCGTGGAGTCTTAAATTCTATGTTAACGCGGTTGCCACCACAGCTTAAAACTGATAAAGAAAGAATGCTGATTGGTAGTATTTTTAAGATGTGTCCATTTACTTGCATGTTAATCCTCTTAAAATTTAAAAATTATTGGTAGCGGACGATAACTCCAAAAGTATACATTTTAATTTGTATTTTTGCAGTTTTATTTTTGTTTTTTAGTTTATTATACTGCTCCCAAGAGCTGTTGTATATTCTCAACAGAAGGGTTCTTAATTATCCCTTTTTCAGTAATTATTGCTGTGATATTTTTTGCTGGAGTGACATCAAAAGCAGGATTAAAGACCTTGATTCCCTCAGGCGCAGTCCTTTTGCCGAATCCACAAGTGACCTCTTCGGAGGAGCGCTCTTCAATGGGAATATCATTTCCAGATTTTATACTTAAATCAAATGTAGAAACAGGAGCGGCAACATAAAATGGAATGCCATGCTCCTTTGCCAGAATGGACACGCCGTAAGTGCCGATTTTATTGGCAGTGTCTCCGTTGGCGGCGATCCGATCAGCACCCACAATTACGCATTGTACCTTTCCCAGTTTCATTACATGTCCTGCCATGTTGTCACATATCAGGGTAACATCTATTCCTGCCTGCATAAGTTCCCATGCCGTTAGCCTTGAGCCTTGTAAGAGGGGGCGAGTTTCATCCGCATAAACCTTAAATTGTTTTCCCTGTTCTTTTGCCTTAAACATAACTGCCAGTGCAGTTCCATAATCTGCAGTTGCCAGACCTCCAGCATTGCAATGAGTTAAAACACCGTTGCCGTCTTTGATAAATCCAGTGCCATTCTCTCCAATCTTTCTGCAAATGGCCTTGTCTTCATTTTGTATTTTAAGAGCTTCCTGCAGAAGAATTTCTTTTATTTCCTGAACGGATTTGTTTTTGTTATTTTGTGCAACGCGCTCCATACGGGCAAGTCCCCAAAAGAGGTTGACTGCTGTAGGACGAGACGAGCCCAAATAGGTTGTTGCCTGCTTGAGTTCTTTTAAAAACGTATTAGCATCTTTTGCGTTTATATTTTTAATCCCAAGGACTACCCCCATGGCGCCTGCAATGCCAATTGCTGGCGCACCCCTGACCATAAGGGTCTTAATTGCATGCCAGATACTTTTAATATCCTCACAATAGACATATTTTAATTCTGTGGGTAACAGGGTTTGGTCAATTAGTCGAATGCGACCGTTAATATTCCCTTCCCATTCGATAGTTGGTAAAGGCATTTCATCTCCCTTGAAATATTATACTGAAAATTTTCTTTTGTAATTTTAGAAATAATTATGTGTTAAGAGTTGTAAGTTAACGCTTTTAAATTTTGAACTTACTACTTGTAACTCGCAACTTCCAACTCTTTGCGTCTACAGTAATCCAAGTTCTTTTCTTGCCTCTTTATCCTTTTTTTCTACTTCATCTGACAGTTTCTTTTTATATGCAACAAGTTTTTGCCGTAATTTTGAGTCTGATACACTTGCTATTTGAACTGCTAATATTGCAGCGTTGATGGCTCCGGACTTCCCGATACCCATCGTAGGAACAGGAACACCCGAGGGCATTTGGACCATTGAGAGAAGTGAATCTAATCCGCCTAATCCTGAGGTTAGCATAGGTACGCCAATAACAGGGATAGGAGTTAAGCTTGCAATAACCCCAGCCAGATGCGCAGCTCCCCCCGCACAGGCAATAATCACTTCATATTTCTTTTCGGCATCTGTTGCGTACGATTGGACTCTTTCTGGTGAACGGTGGGCCGATATGATATTAACATCGAAGTCCAATCCGAATTCTTTCAATATATTTATGGCTTCCTTCATCGTTACAAGGTCTGAGTCACTACCCATTACTATTCCAATTTTTTTGTTTGTCATTATTCACCTTATCAATATTTTTAATAGTTTATCTCGCCGCAGAGGTGCACAAAGAGTAGGCAGAAGTTGGGAAGTTGAGGGGATGAGAGGCTGATAAATTCCAAAATTCACAACTTCTCAACTTCTCAATCTCTTATCTTCTGTCCAGTTTTGTGTCTTTGCGGTAAATCATTAGAATAATTAATTTATGTTAGCAAAGAATTATATATTTGTGTAATAAAATTTGGGAAGAATGCTGATAAAGTGTTTGTTGCTAATTTTGTTTGCTTCCGCAGGCGATTTAGATAAAGAATATGGTGAGGTTTATTCAATAAATGTCGTGCAGTAGCTGGTATATTTACATTTCCACCTTCAGTTACCATATTTTCGTTTATTTCAATATCTTCCTCTATACCGTCAGAAATGGTACGTATAACCACAAATGGAATGCCTAAGGAGTTGGCACGTTCTGCTATTGCGAATGATTCCATATCAATAGCTATCGCAGAAGTTTGGTTCCCAATATGTTTTTTGGTTGAGGCCTGACTAACTATTTTACTGACTGATAAAACATCTCCACAATGTGATTTAAATGTATCGGTACGGCTTAATCTAACAGCCAGGTCTACAATTGATGCATCACAGGAAAGTGTCGAATCAATCTGAATGTTTCCTTCAAATACTTTCTGGGATGAATGTAGTACGTGTTTTCCTATAATCAAATCCCCTACGCAAACATCGGAGTTTACACTGCCCGCAAAACCAGAAGAAACCATTAGCTGTATCCTGAAACATTTCGATAAGTATTGAATAACCGCCGATACATTTTTACCTATGCCTGTCTGAACGAGGGTTATTGGAAAACCACAAAATTCAGATTGATAAAATGTGGCGTGGGCATGGCGTATCTTTTTTAAGATATTTACTTTCGGTTTTAAGGAAGCCAGCTCTTGGCTTAAAGCAAAAAATATAGCTATCATAAATCTTCTTGTCTAATTAGAAGGATGGGTAAATGGAATCAAATTTACTTAAGATTTTCAATAACAATTATTAAAAAGTATAAAATCCAATCAATTGTTATTTAGAAAAGCTCAATATATTGTAACGTTTAAAATGTACCAGGTATAGTAAAATTTAGTTGAATTTCCAATGTATGTTTGTTAAACTCCAACATTTAAAGTTACCGAGAGTAATGTTTTTGGTAATAGCTATGTTTCTATAAATGTTGGAGGTTAAACAATGGGTACTGTGGTTGATGATGATATATCCCTGGATAAATTGTTGGATGCAGAAACATTGTCAAGGGAAACTGTTGCATACATAAGGAAACATGTATACAGTTTCAAAGAGTCCAGGGAAGACATGAACAAAAAGATTGAAGAATTAAAGGCTGGTATAAAAAAGGAGCACGGTGGCGCCAAATCAAAGGATTTTATCCTTTTGCTGGGTATATGTGAGTGTATCATTGGGAGTGTGAAAGAGGCATCTGAATTGCTAAAGGAGGTAAAATCAAGGAAGATAGCAGCTTATTACTTAGGGAAATGCTATCAAGAACTTGGTGATTATAATAATGCCTTAGAACTCTTTGGTCGTGCGAAGAAAACAGATGCCGAAGAGTTTGATATTAGTATGGATATTGCGGAGACAAAAAGAATGTCTGGAGATATCGAAGGCGCATTACATATTATCAAAAAATTTTCTCAGTCTCATAGAAATGACGCCGAATTGTATTACCAGTGGGGGCATTGTCTTGATGATCTGGGAGAATATCAGGAAGCATTTTGTAATTATGAGCAAGCGCTTCAAATTGACCCAAACCATGTAAAGACCCTTTTTCGTATGGCATTTAATTACGATATGGATGGAGAAGATGAAAAGGCCATTGAATATTACGAAAAATGCACAAATGTGTCCCCTGCTTATAAAAATGCACTTATCAATTTAGGCATATTATACGAAGATATAGGCAAATGCGATGATGCAATGTATTGTTTTGAGACAGTTTTAGATGCCGAACCAACCAATGACCGTGCATCGTTGTTTTTAAAAGATGCGAAAGCTTCATTTGTTATGTATTACGATGAGGAAATTTCAAAGAAACAGGGAAAAGAACACGAAATGTTAAATATTCCCATTTCCGATTTTGAGCTTTCTGTAAGAAGCAAAAATTGTTTAGAAAAGATGAATATCCATACTTTGAAAGATCTTACTAAAGTTACAGAGCTCGATTTACTATCTTTTAAAAATTTCGGAGAAACCTCACTTAATGAAATTAAAGCCATTTTGGCACAAAAGGGGTTACGTCTAGGTCAAGCATTGGAAAGCGATAACGAGTCCGAGTTGTTTAGTAGAAAAATCACAGAAAAAAAGACAGATGCAATTAAAACTGTTTCAGACCTTTGGCTTTCTACCAGATGTAAAAATGCCCTTGGCAAGATTGGCATTAAAACCGTTGAAGAACTTACAAATAAGACCGAAGCAGAGTTAGGACAAGAGGACATCAAAGAAAATTATATAGATGAAATAAAAGAGAAGCTTTCTAAGTTTGGCTTAAGTTTAAAAACTGGAAATGATTGTGAGGCAGATTTGGATAATAACACCGCGGAACAAAGTATTTAACAAAATTTTTCGGATGACATAGTTACGATATACTGAGGATGTTGCATTCATGATAGATTACATCCGAGGACGGGTGTTTAGCAAATCCCCAACCCGGCTAATCTTGGAAGTAGCGGGCATCGGTTATCTATTGCACATTCCACTATCTACCTTCGAGAAAATCCCTAACCAAGGAGAATTTACTGTTCTTACCCAGTTATTTATAAGGGAAGACCAGTTAAAAATGTTCGGTTTTGCAACGGTGGAAGAGAGGGACATGTTTCAATTGTTGTTATCAGTTAATGGTATAGGACCTAATATGGCAATTACAATACTCTCTGGCAGTACAGTAGCCGATATAAAACATGCCGTGATCAATGAAGATGCAAAGGCATTGGAAAAAATTAAAGGGGTAGGGAAAAAAACGGCTGAACGGATTATTTTGGAACTGAAGGGAATTATTAAAGAAATTACAACACCTTTACCCACGGGTATTGACTCACAGCAAAGGGCAATTATATCTGATGCTGTCATGGCTTTGATTTCTTTGGGTTATGGAAGGTCATTAGCTGAAAAAGCCGTAAGCGAAGCAGCAAAAAAATCGCAAACAGTTAATAATATTGAAATACTTGTGAGGGAGGCTCTGAATTATAAGGTCTAATTTCCGTATGGAACTACAAGCTATTTTGTAGGATTTTTTATGTTAAAAGAGGATATTTTATCTTCAACAACAATCCCTGAGGATAAAAATCTAGACCTTACACTTAGACCAAAACGGTTCAGTGATTTTATCGGACAGAACCGTATAAAAGAAAATCTGTTCATTTACATTGAGGCTGCAAAAAAAAGGAAAGAACCTTTAGATCACATCTTGTTTTCTGGTCCTCCTGGTTTAGGGAAAACAACGTTGTCGCAAATTATTGCCAACGAAATTAATGCAAAGATTACAACAACTTCTGGCCCAATCATGGACAAGCCTATGGACCTTGCAGGTATTCTAACAAACTTAGAACATGGCGATATCCTTTTTATTGATGAAATTCATAGGCTAAATACAACGGTTGAAGAGTATTTATATTCAGCAATGGAAGATTTTTCCATTGATATTATAATTGATCAGGGGCCTAAGGCTAGGTCGGTTAAAATCAATTTGCCGAAGTTTACGCTCATTGGATCTACTACACGCGAGGGGTTACTTACTTCTCCTCTTCGCTCACGCTTTGGTGTGTTGGAGAAACTAGAATTCTACCCATGGATGGACATTTACAAGATTGTGATTAATTCCGCCCGTATTCTCTCTATTCAGATAGATGAAAAAGGAGCAGAAGCTATCGCCATGCGGTCACGGGGCACCCCAAGAATAGCTAATAGATTTTTGAGACGCATTCGGGACGTTGCCCAGGTGCGCGGAAACGATATCATCAACGAAGGCGTTGCCAAAATAGGCTTAGAAATGCTGGGGATTGATGAAAATGGTTTGGGAGATATGGATCGTAAAATCCTGGAGACCGTAATTCGGTATGGGGGAGGTCCTGTTGGTTTGAAGACTATTGCAGTTTCGGTAAGTGAAGAGGAAGATACCATTGAGGAGGTGTACGAATCGTTTCTGATTCAAAGTGGATACCTTGATAAAACTCCTCGCGGAAGAATTGCCACAAAGAAAGCATACGAGCATCTGGGATATAATACAGATACAGGACTCCAAAAAAGACTGTTATAGAGGAGTAGTAATTATATGAATCTGTTGTTACATATTTGTTGCGCATGTTGTTTATGCGCGCCATTGAATGAGCTTAGAAAAGAAGGTTTTAAAGTAACCGGGCTCTTTTACAATCCAAATATTCATCCATTACTTGAATTCAGAAAAAGGTTGAAGGCTTTGCGCGTATTTCAAGAAAGCGACCCCATTTCAGCAATTTACAATGAGGATTACGGACTAAGGGAGTATTTAAAAACCGTTGATTATGAGGGTGGTGATCGCTGTGCTGATTGTTATGCCATGCGGCTAAAATTTACGGCGTCTTATGCAAAAGAGAATGGGTATGATGCTTTCACATCTACTATGTTGTTTAGTATTTACCAGAATCACGAACAATTAAAAATGCTTTCAGAAAATATATCCAGAGAATATGGGATAGACTTTGTTTATCGTGATTATCGTTATTTATCTGAGTGTAGTCATGATATAGCAAAGAAAAAAATGATTTACAGGCAAGGTTATTGTGGTTGTATCTTCAGTGAATATGAGAGATATAAAGATACTACTCGTGAATTATACAAAGGTAACAATCTGTGCGGCAAAGACAGTGAGAATGTTCATAAAACTTTAAAGACTAAAATCGAGCGGCAAAAATGCGATTGCTTTGGATAGCTATAGTGTAATTGGAGTATTTTGCCGCATCGTTAGGATAGCCTGGTAAATATTAAATTTATTTAAACACAATAGAAGAAGATAAAATAAATTGCCTTTAACAATTGTAAATATAAAATAATATGGGTAGGGTGCTACTCTTAATGATTGCTACATTATTGCCAACTATGTCTATAGGAATGCCTCTTTCATGCCAGAGAGGTACTACTGAAATTCAAGATGGGGTTCTTGATTATGGACCCCTTCTGGATAAAACACCTATCGTGCGCGTGCTCCTCATAAACGATGCTAAAGATGCGCAGCTAGCTATAAGAGGCAGCTATCAGATTACGGGCAGTTTAACCAATATTATAGAGCAAGGGCAAGGGTTGCAGAATGCCACAATATCTGTAACAAATAGCAGTATCAAGATTGGAAACAAAAATTATGATAATAGTGAATTACGTATTACAAGCCTGCGAGATGGAGAAATTGAATTAAATAAGGTACGGTATCGCGGTGAAATCAGGATATTGCTGCAATTCAACAACAAATTCTCAGTGATCAATGAAATAGACCTAGAGAGTTTTGTTGCAGGTGTCCTTGGCAGTGAAATGATGCCATCATGGAACGAAGAGGCTTTGCGCGCTCAGGCGGTAACTGCAAGAACATACGCATTGTATAAAAAAAAGAAAAGACGTGATGAAGTTTACCATTTGGACATGTTGGAACTTGCATACCGAGGTATGGCAGGGGAAACCACAAGACTTAACAAAATTGTGCAGGAAACTAAAGGTGTGGTTATGGTATATAACTGGAATATTTTCCCTGCATATTTCCATAGCACATGTGGCGGCCATACGGAAGATAGCAACCATGTATTCGGGAAAGATAGCATACCCCCGCTGAGTGGAGTAGTATGTAATTATTGCAATAACTCAAAATATTCCAGATGGAGCACTGACATTAATAAATCGGATATAGAAAAAAGATTGCGTGAATCGAATATTTATGTTTCAAATATTAATACAATAAAGACTCTTGATCCCGGAGTTGGCAATCACGGCTCCAGGGTTGAAATAATTTCTGCAAATGGAAGCAAAGAAATGAATGCAAATGATTTTAGGTTGCTGGTTGGTCCAAATTATTTATACAGCACGGCATTTAATTCCAGAAATAACGGGAAAAGCATTACCTTTTCTGGAAGGGGATGGGGACACGGGGTAGGACTTTGCCAGTATGGCGCCCAGGCTATGGCTGAAAAGGGTTTTAAATGGACAGCTATTTTAGAATATTACTATCCAAAGATAAATTTGGTTCGGGTATATTAATACCTCTATTGCGGAGGTGTTATTGGTTTTTAGAGTCCTGGCAGTAGATAAGCAAACAAAGGCTAGGTGTGGTGAGCTTCGATTGGCTAATCATAGTATTCCCACGCCAGTTTTTATGCCGGTCGGCACTCAGGGAACGGTCAAGACCTTAACACCGTTGCATATAAAGGAGGCCGGTACAAAGATAATCTTATGTAATGCGTATCATCTCTGTCTAAGACCCGGTGAAAAAATTATTAAGCAATTGGGCGGCCTGCATAAATTTATGGGGTGGGATGGTGCGATTATCACAGATAGTGGTGGATTTCAGGTTTTTTCACTCACCGGGCTGGTAAAGATTTCGGATAATGGTGTAGAATTTCAGTCGCCAATTGATGGAACACGGCTGTTTCTTACACCCGAAAGGGTAACGCAAATTCAGAATGATATCGGCGCAGATATTATTATGGCGTTTGATGAATGCGTACCGTATCCATGTGAATATGACAAGGCAAGTGTGGCAGTAAAAAGAACACTCAATTGGGCAAAACGTTGTTTAAGTGCACACAATAATAAAAGTCAAACGCTCTTTGGCATTGTTCAGGGAAGTGTGTTTAAGGAACTTCGGGTCGAATGTGCCAGAAATCTTGTGGAAATGAACTTTGAGGGATACTCAATTGGAGGTCTGAGTGTGGGCGAAGGGAGTCTCCTGATGAATGAGGTGCTCGACTACACGGTAGATTATTTACCTAACGACAGACCAAGATATTTAATGGGTGTCGGATTTCCAATTGATATTATAAATGCTGTGGAGCGTGGAATTGATATGTTTGATTGCGTAGTTCCCACGCGTAATGGAAGGAATGGATGTGCCTTTACAAGTACAGGTAAAGTAAAGATACTGAACAGTAGGTACAAAGAAGACACAAAGCCGCTCGACGAGAATTGCGGTTGTTATACATGCCAGAATTTTACAAGGGCATATTTGCGGCATCTATTTCTGGCAAATGAAATCCTGGGATTAACCTTGATGTCATTACATAATATATATTATTTTCAAAATTTGATGCAGCAAATAAGAGAATCAATTGTAAGAGGTGAATTCAAAGATTTTAAAACAGACTTTTTATCGAAACAGTCTGAAACGATTGCGAATTAATTTGGCAAATTATATTTCCGGCAAATTTTTTAAATACAGTTAGGAGGGATAATATGTTTTTTTTATTACAAGCAGCAGGAAAACAGTCTTCACCAGGTGGTATGCTGTCCATGTTGCTTCCATTTATATTAATGTTTGTTGTAATGTATTTCCTGATACTCAGACCACAGAAAAGAAAGGAAAAAGCGCGTAAGGCGCTGTTATCAAGAGCCAAAAAAAATGACCGTGTAGTAACTGCCGGTGGAATTCATGGGACTATTATGTCGGTAAGAGAAAACGAAATTATCCTCCGCATTGATGATGCCAAAGATATTAAGGTTAAGGTTGATAGGACCGCAATTGCTACAGTATTAGAAGTTTCCCACGATGATACAGAAGAAGTAGAAGTAAAAGTAAAAGAGACTAAGGAAATCGCAAAGGAAAATAAAGAAACAAAATAACATTTATTATTTATAAATATGCTAGTTATTAAAAACAGCGGAAAGGGAGTCTGGTGAGGAGAAACAAATGACTAAAAAGTTAAGGTGGAAGATACCTCTCATTGTGGTGGTTATTGCAATCGGCATAATGGTTTTGTATCCACCGTCAGAAAAAGTCTTAAAAAGGGAAAATGTCAGGGAAATAGATGGCAAGGTTGTGGATCGCACCACATTAGAAAAATCCTGGACACAATTTTTTGTAACGAATCCTGTTATACGCGAGATGGTTGTAAGTACAGAAACAGACAAAGACGGCAAGAAGATATGTAATAAGACCGTTGAGTATACGTCAAAAGGTAAAATCAAACTTGGATTAGACCTCAAAGGAGGCTCTGAATTACTTTATAAGGTAAGAGTGGACGAGAGGGAAGATCATCCGGGTATTACAAAAGAAATTATTGAGGTGTTAAAAAAGAGGATAGATCCACAGGGGGTTATAGAATACAGGATTCAGGAACAGGGCAGTCATCGAATACTCATTCAGGTTCCCGGTGCAACAAGAACAGAAATAGAAGGATTGAAGACTCGAATCACGCGTCTTGGTAAGCTTGAGTTCAGGCTGGCAGCCAGTAGTGACGGTCCTGAATATAAAGAGGCGCTTGGTGGCAAAGAAGTTCCAGGCTTTTATAAACACTGGATACGAAAGAAAAAAGGCGAAGAAGGAGAGGCTGGTAAATGGTACCTCGTTCGAAACAAAACAGAAATTTCCGGAGAACATCTATACAGAATATACTCAGAACGAAAAGGGATTGAACCAGTCGTTGGTTTTGAATTTGACGCTATTGGTAAATCTAAATTCGGGCAAATCACAGAACGCAACATTGGTAAACCTTTAGCAATTATCTTAGATGATATCCTCTATTCTGCACCCGTCATACGCGACCGTATTCCAGGATCAGGGATTATCGAAGGGAATTTTACGCAGGATGAAGTCAATGAGTTGATAGCTATAATGCGGGCGGGAAGCCTTCCAGCAGACCTTGAACTTGAAATGGAAACTATGGTAGGTCCTAGTTTAGGAAGAGATTCCATTAACAAAGGATTACTCGCTGGCGCTATTGGTGGTATTTTCGCCGTTCTTTTTATTGGTATCTATTATATGGGGGTTGGTTGGGTAGCCAACTGCGCTAACGCATTAAACATCTTTTTGGTAGTTGGAGCGATGGCGTTACTAAACGCTACCATGACACTTCCAGGCATAGCAGGTCTGGTGCTAATGATTGGCATGGGAATTGATGCCAACGTGCTTATTTTTGAAAGGATTCGTGAAGAAAAAGCCAAAGGAAAGCCTATGCGCGCAACCATTAAGGCTGGATACGAAAAGGCTTTTTCCGCTATTTTTGACTCCAATATTACCACCTTGATCACAGGAGTGATACTTGCAGCAGTAGGTACTGGGCCTGTAAAAGGATTTGCATGGACATTAATCCTTGGTTTAAGTATTAACCTGTTTACGTCCATTTTTGTAACAAGGGTTATATATGAACTTTTTATGGATTTGAGCTGGATCAAGAATTTTTCCATGTTCAGACTGATAGGTATTCCCAATATCAAATTTATTAATTATCGCTTCATTCTGGTTGCAATTTCTGGTGCGTGTATCATTGGTGGAATAACAACGTTCGTCCTTCGTGGAAATAAAAAGTACGACATTGATTTTACAGGTGGAACTTTAGTCCATTTGCATTTAAAAGATCAGACCCCGCCAGGATTTATAAGGACGGCACTGGCTGAAACGGGTTACGAAGAAGCCGAGGTACAGAGTATTTGGTCTGAGGAAAATCTAACTCAGTTTGCAACAACTGCAGATGAATTTGGTATCCGAATAAAAGAACTTAATGAAGAAAAGGTAAAACAAAAATTAACAGAAGATATAAAAGGAGTTCTGGATAAAACGGGTTTGTTTGCAGGAATAGATTTCGTTAAACCTTATGTGTTTAACCTCAGATTGCAAAACCCAGCAGATGAGATAACTATTCAAAAAAGTCTAAAAGACGCAAGATATAGTGAAGAAGATGTGGTTTCTTTATCACCTGTCAATCAACCTGCCAAAGAATATTTAGTGAATGTGGCAGGTCTGGAAGACGTTAAAAAACGCCTTCAATTGATAGGCGCGGTTGGGGATTGTTTTAAGAATAATCTTGTGTATCATGATGTCAGAATGAAACTGGGCGATATTACCGAAACATTACAGACACAAGACATAAGTTTGAAAACATCTCAGCCTTTTATAGATGTAGAAGTCAGTGAATCTATAGAGCCAACCGTTCTGAATCTTGAATTGGACAAGCTGGGCTTTAGTAATGTTACAGTGACAAAACAATCACAAGAGACTGAAAGGACACGCGCAAGTAAACTGAGAATAGAGGGTCCAAGAACAAGTTTACAGGATATAAAGCAAACTGTTAAGGAAACGGTTTCTATCCCGAGTGTTTACAATATCGGAAATGAAGCCATCCATGTGGAATTAAAAGAGGGTATTAGTAAGGAAAATTTTGTAGCCTTGATTGGCGGGATTAAACTTGCCAAAAGTGCAATGAAGAGTGTTAATACACTAAATGCTCCTGCACAACTATTCGCAATTCATATGCAGCCTCTGAGTGCGGAAAAAATACAGGAGAAAATCAAGCAAGATGTTGTAAATAGATTTAAAGATAACTTGTATAAAGAAAAAATTGATATTAATTTTGAATTGCTTAAAGATGTTTCCATCTCTCAGCCGAGCACAACAACTGCAAAGTCTCAAAATGAACCGAATTTAGTGCAATTTCGTATGACATTATCGAAACCCTTGAAAAAAGAGGCTGTTGAAGAAGTATTGACCTCCGCAGGGTACCCAAATGTGCTGGAGCAAGATTTACAGGCTGGAATGGAATATCAAACTGTTAAGATTGCTTTTAACTCTCTTGAAAATGTAGAAGCTGTAAAAAGTACAATTAAAAATGCATTTGAAATACCCAGTCCGCTTAAAAGAATTGTGAGTATAGGTTCTACAGTTGCAGAGGAGATGAAGAGCAGGGCTATACTCGGAGTAATTTTCTCTTGTATTGCAACGATATTTTATGTGTGGTTTCGTTTTGGGGATTTTAGATTTGGCAGTTCGGCAATCATTGCAGTAATTCATGATATCTTGATTACTTTAGGTGCTGTGGCTGTAGCAGACTACTTGTTTGGAAATATGAAAATAGATAGCGCCATGGTTGCAGCGTTCCTTACTGTGATAGGTTATTCTCTGAACGATACGATTGTTGTATTTGACAGGATCAGGGAAAATATGGGGGGACGCGGTAAAATATTAACCCCGCAATTGGTTAATGACAGCATCAACCAAACTTTGAGCCGCACCCTCTTGACAGGTATAACAACCATTGGAGTGTTGTGCGCACTGTTTTTCCTTGGTGGGCCTGAAATTCATGGATTTGCATTTGTTATGTTAGTGGGGATTATCGTTGGTACGTATTCAACAATATTTATTGCATGTCCCATGCTACTTAGGTGGAGGGGACTTACCCCATCAATTCAGCCATTACCACAACAAAATTACTCAATTAAAGGAAAGGAGGTCGTATCCAAGAACGCATAAAGGATAAAAACTAACGATACTTATGGTATACAAAAGGAGTCCGTGTATTTTATACCCATACAGGTTCGGAAGTTGGTTATAAAATGTCTGTGTTTCTTTTTACTGGTGTGGGAAAATCAAGAACATGCATAAAGTCATTTGCACAATAATTAACGATAACCCTGATATGCAAAAAGATTGTTTTTTAACTTTTTCATTCCTATAAAAACCTTCGAAAGGAATAAAAAACAATGAAAAGAGATGTGCAGGTTGGTGTAATTTTAGGAGTGATTATTCTTGCAATTATTGGTGTATTTCTGAGCACAAGAACTGCTGTTAAAGAACCCGTTATTCCTATTCCTGAAATAGAAGAAGACACACAGGTGGGTGCACTAAATATAAATGAACTGACGCAGGATTTCCCGGGTGCACCTCAGGAATCTTTTAAAGAAGTAAAGACCTCCATAAATACAGGACGAAAAGAATCAGCCGTTACTAATGCCGTAAAGACCGAGGAGTCGCCGTCAGCAAAAGAAGGAGTAACAGCAAGTGTTGAAACAAAACCTAAAGAAGCCTCTTCACCTTCAAATCAAGAAGATTGGAAGGACGTTTCCTCTCCCGATGTAAATAAATCTGTCTCAAGCCAACAAACACACAAGGTGCAATATAGAGACGACCTTTATAAAATAGCAAAAAAATATTATGGAGATGTATCCAAGTGGCTCCTCATTTTTAATGCAAATAAAGATAAAATTCTGGACCGTAACAGCTTGAGAATTGGCACAGAACTCATTATACCGGAAGATAGAACAGTATCACCGAAGACAAAAACTGAAGCAACCACTCCACAACTTTCACAAGTAATTCAAATAGAGGATGCAAAACCAACCGCTAAAAAACACGTAGTTCAACAAGGTGATACACTATACAAACTGGCAGTAAAGTATTATAATGACGGCACAAAATGGAATAAAATATTTGATGCCAATAAAAAGACCCTAAAAAACCAGAAAGATTTATCAATAGGACAAGAATTAGAAATCCCAGACTTTTAATACATATCGAGGAGTAATGCAACAATGTTTAAAAATATTTCTTCAAGTGCTAAAGTTTTCTTTTCTTGTTTAGGCATAATGGCACTCATGATGTACAGCACTTCAACAATTTCCACGATTTATGCACAGGGCACAACCAATATTTTTCCCATGTATAGACATAATTTACAAAGGACAGGCAGAGTGCCATTTGCTGGTCCTTCAAACAATGATATAAAATGGAGTATTTCCACTTCTGGAGAAATATGGTCATCTCCTGTCATAGATGCTGATGGAGTCATTTATGTAGGAGGCACAGACGGGAATTTACTGTCTGTAACCCCAAATGGAAAGGTGTTGTGGGCATACAAGGTCAGTGATGAAATATTTGGGTCTCCAACAATTGGTTTAGAGGGTGTTGTTTATTTTGGTTCTGTAGATGGGCGACTTTATGCTATTAGTCCTGATGGGAAGCTAAAATGGAAATTCCAGACTAAAGGGGCTGTTCATACATCTCCTGCTATTGATAGTAAAGGTATTGTATACTTTGGTTCTTATGATGGAAAACTCTATGCTCTTGGCGCTAATGGGAAACTTTTATGGAATTATCAAACAGGGGCTGAGATTTTCACTTCTTCTCCTGCTATAGGAACAGACAATACCATCTATATCGGCTCTCGGGACAAACATCTGTATGCATTGAATACAGATGGGAGCTTAAAGTGGAAGTTTGAGACCGAAGGCAAAATAGACACCACGCCGGCGGTTGGTAGCGGTGTTATATATGTTACAGATACAAGTGGGAAACTATATGCCGTTAATGTAGACGGAACGCTGAAATGGAGTTTTAATTTAGGTAGCCAAACATACTCTTCCCCTGCAATTGCTTCAGATGAGACAGTATACGTGGGGACGCAGGAAGGCAATTTGTGTTCGATAAAAAAAGATGGCACCTTGAAATGGAAATTTAAAGCCGAAAATTCAATTACAGCATCTCCTACTATTGATGCAAATGACGTTATTTATGTGGGTTCATGGGATGGTAAATTATATGCTGTCAATAATGACGGCACCCTTAAGTGGAGCACCACAATTGGCGAACAATTACTTTCTTCACCTGCAATCGGCTCAAAAAACACACTTTATATTGGTTGTGTGAATTGGAAGATCTACGCAATAGGAAGATAGGTTTTTAAATTTACAAAATCCTTTTTACTTAATAATTAATTTAAGTTACAATAATTTCATAATGCTGATTTTATTTACTGATAAACTCGCTAAGGTAAGGCGTTGTTGCTAACCAGATTTTACATTAGCATAAATACTATTTGCAGGAGATGTAGTACATGATAGGCATATCAAAGTTATATTGTGGCACTGTAGAGCCGTCTGACGCATTACGATACGGCAGAGAATCTAAGAAACTACCGTCACATCTATTACAATTCTCTCAGGACAAAAAACCGGTTGTCGTATGGAACGTAGGACAACGTTGCAACTTAAAATGCATTCACTGCTATTCTCAATCAAAAGATATAGAATACCCAAATGAGCTAACAACAAAAGAGGCGAAAGCCATGCTGGATGACCTGGCAGATTATGGCGCTCCTGTAATACTGTTTTCAGGTGGAGAACCACTCATGCGGCACGACCTTCTTGAATTGATTGACTATGCCAAAAAGAAGGGTTTGCGCGCGGTCATCAGTACAAACGGCACTTTAATTACAAAAGAAAAGGCAAATGAGTTAAAAAAATTTGGACTCTCCTATGTGGGAATCAGCCTCGACGGTCTTAAAGAGACAAATGATCGTTTCCGTGGCATTCCCGGCGCATTTGATTCTGCATTAGAAGGTATACGAAACTGTATGTCTGTGGGTATCAAGGTAGGTCTGCGTTTTACGATTAATAAGAGAAATTATCGCGATATTCCAGGTATCTTTCAGCTCATTGAAAAAGAAAATATCCCAAGGGTTTGCTTCTATCATCTTGTATATTCTGGCAGAGGTTCTAACTTAATCGAAGAAGATCTTTCTCACAAAGAGACCCGTGAGGTTGTTGATCTCATTATCAATAAAACCAGGGAAGCGCATGACAGAGGCAGGAAAATAGAGGTGCTTACCGTGGATAACCATGCGGATGGTCCGTATGTTTACTTGCGGCTATTGAAGGAAAACACAAAGAGGGCAAAAGATGTATTTGAACTCCTCCAGTGGAATGAAGGGAATAGTTCTGGCAAGGGACTTGCCTGTATAAGCTGGGATGGGGAGGTACTTGCCGACCAGTTCTGGAGGCAATATTCTTTCGGAAATGTCAGGAAAAGAAAGTTCGGCGAGATATGGGAAGATACTTCAAATGAGTTAATGGCTAAACTTAAGAACAAAAATCCTTATATTAAAGGACGCTGCGCAAAATGCAGGTGGCTTAATATCTGTGGTGGAAATTTCAGGGCGCGTGCAGAGGCATATTACGGCGACATGTGGGAACATGATCCTGCTTGTTATCTCACCGATGAAGAAATAGGCATTGAATCTGAATCCCCTAAAAAAGTCAGACAAAAAGTAACTATTTAACAAACCTACCCTCTCTAACCACAGTGGGGGGGGTCAATACCTACCCTTACTTTTAGAGAAGTACTTATTTCCCTCTGTCTCAGTAAGTAGATTTACCCTCAAGGCTGAGAATCGTGGGAAATGTTTTTCACCTTATTTAGAAAATACACATTATAACAATTGATATCATTAGTTATTGGAAACTATTCAATTGGCAAATATCGCTGTCAAAAGGCATATCCCAATGTTCTGGAATTTCAAACCGGTAGCGTAACCGTCTCGGTTGCGCGAATAAAAAGTTGCTAAAAGTATAAATTGATGCCTAGAAATTTCAAGTAATAATTAACAATTAAGGGTTGTATGGAAAACCCAATTATTCCCAATTAACAAAGGGGAGGGTGGGGGTTGTCTATGCATAACGTGATATAGAACATGGACAATGTAATTTCTGTAATTTTGGGTGGAGGGCGTGGAACAAGGCTCTATCCTTTAACAAAAGAGAGATCAAAACCAGCAGTTCCGCTCGCTGGCAAATATAGAATTATTGACATTCCTATCAGCAATTGCCTGAATTCTAATCTGAATAAGATTTACGTATTAACACAATTCAATTCAACATCCCTTCACAGACATATAACAAGGGCATATAAATTCGATAACTTCTCCAGAGGTTTTATTGAATTGCTTGCGGCAAATCAAACCATCGAAAGCATGGACTGGTATCAGGGCACAGCCGATGCCGTCCGGCAAAACCTCCGGTTTTTTAATCAGCCTAATATTGATTATGCCCTGATACTTTCGGGTGACCAGCTTTACAGGATGAACTATCCACAGGCCATCAAAGAACATATCAGAACAGGGGCTGAAATAACCATAGCAACTATTCCGGTTGAAAGAAAATGCGCCCCAAGCTTCGGTATATTAAAGGTTGATGAACAGGGACGCATTGTTGATTTCTTTGAAAAACCAAAAGATGACAAAACAATTGATTCTCTTTCGCTGGATGCATCTTTTTTTGATAGGCATGGCGTTAGAGCCAAAGGCCGCACCCTCCTTGCCTCAATGGGTATTTATATATTCAACCTGGAGGTGTTAAACGACGTACTAAAAGAAACAAATAAATCGGATTTTGGCAAAGATATTATCCCTGAAGTTATAAAGAAAAGGCGTGTATTTGCTTATTTTTTTGACGGTTATTGGGAGGATATTGGAACTATAAAATCATTTTACGAAGCCAATCTCAAATTGGCTTCTCTTTCCCCTAGTTTTAATTTATATGATGAAAAAGCGCCAATCTACACAAACCCGCTTTTCTTGCCAGGATCTATCATCAACGCATGTAAGATTACCCAATCCATTATCTCAGATGGTTGCGTTATCAATAATGCAGAAATACATAATTCAGTAATAGGCAGCAGGAGTATTATTGGTGAAAACGCTATTATTAAAGATTCTATTATCATGGGTGCAGATTATTATGAATCAGAATCCAATATTCGGACAAATAGGTTTAAAAAGATACCAGATATAGGAATAGGCAACAATTCCCGTATAGTAGGAGCAATCATTGATAAGAATGTCCATATTGGAGCAAATGTGAGCATAGAGAACACAAAAAAGATAGAACGGCTTGACGAAAAAAATTACATGATTCGCGATTATATAGTCATAATACCCAAAGGGAGTGTTATACCACTAAATACTGTTACGTAGTCCATGATTCAAAATTTTTTTACCAAAATCACTAAATTCAAATCGCACATTCAATAATGAAGTGCAACACTTGGGGAATCCAATACTATAAACATCGTCAAAATTATTTATGTCTGAATCACATGATTTATTCCGTTCGGTAAGGATTATCAGCGTCTGTACCTTCTTAAGCCGGTTGCTCGGTCTTGCTAGGGACATGATATGCGCCAGTATCTTTGGAACAGGCATGGTATGGGATGCCTTTACGGTAGCCTTTAAAATTCCAAATTTGTTTAGGCGTCTCTTTGGCGAGGGAGCCCTCAGCGCAGCCTTCATTCCAGTATTCACAGAACACATCGAAAAACGCGGCAAAGAAGAAGCTATGGACTTTGCCAACGTCATAGCCACAGTACTCATCATTATTTTAGGTGGAATTGTCTTAATTGGTGAAGGTTCATTTTTTGTTATTCCTAAAATATTTCATGTGCATGAAAAGTGGCAGCTTGTTTATAAATTGCTCATCATTATGTTTCCCTACGTCTTTTTCATCTGTCTTGTGGCGTTTATGGGATCTGTGCTTAACACCCTTCACCATTTTTTCATGCCTGCCTTTGCGCCAGTAGTCATGAATATATGCTGGATTCTGGGAGCCGTTTTAGCCCCATACACAGGAAAGACACTGGAAAAGATGATCTATGCAGTCGCCATCGCGACCTTTCTCTCCGGTCTAGTTCAGGTATTAATACACATCCCCGTTTTGCGGGAAAAAAAATTATACTATCACCCTCTCCCAAAATTTTCACATCCGAGTCTGAAATTAGTATTAACACGCATGGCGCCGATTGTTTTTGGATTAGCCGTAGTTCAGATCAATGTCTTGGTTGACAGCCTTATTGCCGTTGGATTTGCTGCACCTCAAGGCGGTCCAAACTACTTCAGCTTCGCAGGGATGACAATCCATTATCCGATGAAAGCAGGCGCCGCGTCTGTGCTGTACTACAGCGATCGGCTGATTCAATTTCCATTGGGCGTTTTTGGCATTGCTATGGCTACGGCTGTATTTCCGCTCTTTTCCACACATGCAGTGCGGGAGGACTGGAACAACTTTTCTATTGCCTTCAATAAGGCAATAAAATTTATTCTCTTTATAGGTATACCTGCTTCTCTGATTTTAATCGTGCTTCGGGAACCTATCGTTGATCTTCTTTACAGAAGAAATCAGTTTAATGCAGAATCCGCATACAGGACAACAAACGTAATTCTTTTCTATGCCATTGGAATATGGGCTTACTGTGGACTGCATGTATTGATCCGCGCATTTTATTCAGTCAAAGATACCGTCACGCCGGTTAAAATTGGAGCGATATGCGTAGGTTTGGATTTCATCTTAAATATGTCGCTTATTTGGTTGTTGCGGGAAGGTGGCTTAGCGCTCTCCACGGCTATCAGCGCCATTGTGCAGATTATTATTTTAACCATCATTTTGCAGAAAAGACTACGCACCAAGATAGGAAGTGAGGTTGTTGTATCAATACTGAAAACTGTAATTGCTTCCATATTGATGGCATTTGTTTGTTGGATCACCCTCAGGATGTTTCCCGCCTCAGAGGGGACTGGCAGTCTTTATTTTAAAGGACTTCGCCTATTCGCCCCAATGACCGCCGCATTTGTGGCATTTGCAGGGACTTCAATACTCATTAAATCCGAAGAGTTTACACACCTGGTCAAACTATCTTTGAGAAAGACATAGTAGTTCCACCTAGCATTTGGCAATACTTTAAGAGTGTGTGAAAATGAGTTACATTCAACACTCGAAGATTGGATTCTGT
>Ga0156272_1119_pt1 | contig 20739 bp, 20 predicted proteins | sample RifCSPlowO2_12_FD_107921 | JGI IMG/M metagenome (GOLD analysis project Ga0156272, IMG submission 107921) | Planctomycetes bacterium RIFCSPLOWO2_12_FULL_39_13
CTATACCGTATTCCTTCTTAGATTCAGCCACCAGATAGTCAACAATAGCGTTATCCATGTCTGTGCCGCCCAATTGGGTATCGCCACTTGTTGAAACCACTTCAAAGACGCCCTGTCCGAAATCCATAACTGTACAATCCAGGGTGCCTCCGCCCAAATCGAATACAAGGATTTTTTGAGCCTCTTCAGTCTTGTCCAATCCATAAGCTAATGATGCAGCAGTAGGTTCATTAATAATTCGTACAACATCCAGCCCGGCAATTGTCCCGGCATCTTTAGTTGCTTGCCTTTGATTATCATTGAAATATGCAGGAACAGTGATCACAGCTTTTTGAACTGGTTCGCCCAGAAATGCCTCTGCATCGTGTTTTATTTTCTGTAAGATAAATGCCGAGATTTGTTGTGGCGTAAAGGTCTGTCCACGAACGGTAACTTTATAGTCTGTACCCATCTTTCTCTTAATTGCATAAACAGTACCTTCAGGGTTACTGACAGCTTGTCTTCTTGCTGGTTCTCCTACGAGTTTTTCACCATCTTTTGTAAATGCAACATAAGAAGGAAATGCTTTTCCTCCAATAGTTACGCCCTCAGCACTTGGAATAATTGTGGGTTTTCCGCCAATTAACACGGCTGCAGCAGAGTTACTTGTTCCCAAGTCTATACCAATAATTTTTGCCATATCTTACCCTCCTTTTGTCTCTTCTGGCTTTTCTAGATTCTGAATATTTTCGTGTGATGATTTCTGTGATACTACCACTTTCGCAGTTCTTAATACAAATGTATTTAATAAATAACCCTTTTGAATTTCTTCCAACACTGTGTCCTCAGGTACATCATCATTGATCTTTCTCATCAATACTTCGTGTTTATAAACATCCAAAGGAACACCTATTGAATTTATAGGTTCCACGCCTTCTGATTTCAATATGCGAGAAAATTCTTTGTAAATCATTTTAATCCCGTTAACGAATTCATTAACACTTTCATCTTTTACCGTACATACAGCTTTTTCTAGGCTCTCGTAAATATCCAACAATTTTTTTATCAGTGACTCAGAAGCGGTACGTACTATTGTTTGACGCTCTTTTGCAGACCATTTTTTATAATTATCAAAATCAGCCGCAAGCCGATGCACAGAGTGCTGGAGTTCGTCAACATTTTTTTTGCTCAACTCTAATTCCTGCTTTAGAGATTGGATTATTGCCTGTTGCTCAGTAAACAATACCTCTGATGCCTGTACGACTTCTATTTTTTCAGATGGACTGGTATCTTTTTCTGTTTCATTTGACATTGTTATTTTATCCTGAATAACCTATCAAACAAATCTTGTTTTTATAAATAAATTAGTTTTTAATGTTAGCACAATTATTAAAATAAGGCAAGTTCTTAAACTCTCTATAGGAATTATTTGTCAATAAACGTTAACCTACATGCCACCATTTTTTAAAATATCTGTAAGAATAGTGATATTTTTAGACGGCATATTTGTTGCACGTAATCCCTTTACAGTTGCCTCTATATTATAAGAAACTCGTTTTATTTCAATGCGACCATCCTCCCAAACAGCATATGATGCCATAGGAATACCATCACGTGGCTGTCCCACACTCCCAGGATTTACAATGGTCACATCCTTTATCTTGCGTATCATTGGAAGGTGGGTATGTCCGATAAAAACGACATCAGCAATAACATCCTTTAATTCTTCCTCTAGTTCTCTATCAGAGACATCAGGCCTAAGATATTTATATAAATCACCGCCTGGAGAACCGTGTGATAACAAAAATTCTATCTCATCCAATTTTATATTTAGCGTTACAGGTAAATTCTCAAGAAATTCTCTTTCATACTCGTTTAAAACTGTCCTGGTAAAGATTTTTCCTGCATCGCTTAATTCCTTGTACTTTGCAGAGCATCCACAGTCAACGTCACTGCCCACGGCATTGTCGTGATTTCCACGAACTACTTTATCAGTTAGATCTTGAATTCTTTTGATGCATGCTTTTGGATGCGGGCCGTAATTTACAATATCACCCAGACAGAAAACCACATCGGCTTTTTCATGTACAGCTTCCAGTGCAGCTAAATTGCCATGAATATCCGATACTACAAGTATTTTCATACCTTGTATTTTCCTTGCCTTAATATAAATAAATACTATAAAATAGCAAATTATAAAACATAAATACCTGTAATCAAGGTTTATCTTCTTTTAAATAATTCGTTTAATCTGAAGTGATAATACTAAATTATTTGTTGATTTGGACGATTACAACAAATAAAAAATCTCAATATAAATACTATTTATCTCCATGTTCTTTGCTAAAAAATTCCCGTATTATACCCGCATTGCATATATTTACGATGCCAGAGCGGGTATATTCTTTGGTATTTTTAACGGATTAGTTGTATTTTTTGTTCCAATCATTGGACTGAGGTTGGGTGCAACTTCCATAGAGGTCACAGTCATTACTGCCGCTCCCACTGTATGCCTCCTTCTCACATTATTGTGGTCAAAACTTTGCAGAAACCGCAAAAAGGTAACATGGGTAGTTTTTTTCACTTTGATTTCAAGAAGTTTATTCATATCCATGTTTTTTGTGAAAAATCCTTTAGTTTTTACCTCAATCATAGTATGTGCTGCAATCCTTGAATCCATGGCAATGCCAGCATACAGCAGTGTTATGAAAGAGGTTTATCACGAAAATTATCGTGGGAAGGCAATGGGATATGTACGGTTATTTTGTAATATGGCTTTGGTGCTGGCTTCCTTTGCCGGAGGATATTTACTAGACCTCGGTAATGGTACATTTTACAAATTTATCTTTCCGTCAGGAGCACTATTTGGTATGACCTCTTCCCTTTTATTCAAAAAGGTCAAAATCCGAAGAGAGGCACAGATTCCTGCAATTCACAATTTATCTGTGATTTTAAAAGAATTCTCTAAAAATAATAATCTCAGATATTTTACGTTTACATTTTTTATCGCCGGGTTTGGCAACCTCATGAATTTACCGCTCTTCCCTCTCTTTCAGGTTGATGAACTTTCACTCTCTAATACAGTCATAGGATATTTGGGATCTATTACAGCGCTGGCGGGTTCTATTTCTTTCTTTTTCTGGGGTCATCTTATTGACCGTTATAAGCCGTTAAACTTGTTTAAAGTTATCACAATAATTGCTGTGTCTATTCCTTTCCTATATGCTATTTCACACAGCATATTCCCTATTATTTTTGCGGTAATTATCAATGGTGTAATAATGAACGGCTGGGATTTATGCTGGTACAGTCATATAATTCAGGAGGTCAAAAGGGAGCATACCGTGGATATGTTTGGTATACAATTTACTCTTATCGGTTTACGCGCCCTCATAGCGCCTTTTGTTGGGACAATTCTTTATCATAACTTTGGCATTCGTTATGCCTTTATAACATCAGCCTGTATTATTATGACAGGGGCAATATTGATGTCATTTTGTAAGAAAAAAGTTTATGATAAAAATATCCAGATTGTCACAAGAAATGTACATCTGGAATAACATTACTTCGGAGGCTAATAACAATGAAACTTACAGAAAACCTTGTGACTTTTCGTTTAAGGCTAAAAAATATTCCCGGTACATTAGGCATGGTGCTTAGCACCATTGGTAAGCAGGGTGGGAATATGGGTAACGTCCAGATTATTAAAGCAGATAAGGAATTTAAGATTAGAGACCTGGGGGTTTACGTTAGCACGGATAAGCAGATTAAAGAAATTACGAACGCCCTATCGGCTATCGGAAAAGATGTCGTTGAAGTAATCAGCGTAAAGGACAAGGTCTTTGAACTACACGAGAAAGGAAAGATTTATTTAAATAATCGCATCAGCATTACTACCTTTGAAGACCTTTCACGTGTATACACCCCTGGTGTGGCAAAGGTATGCAAGGCTATACAGGAACGACCAGAACTTGCCAAAGAATATACCATTATCAAAAACACCGTTGCTGTTGTTACAGACGGTACAGCTGTCCTGGGATTGGGCGATATTGGTCCCGTAGCCAGTATGCCTGTTATGGAAGGTAAGGCAATGTTGTTCAAAGCATTTGGAAATATTGATGCGTTTCCTATCCTGCTAGATACTAAAAATGTTGATGAAATAGTCAAAACAGTTATAAACATAGCTCCCACCTTTGGAGGCATTAATCTTGAAGACATTTCAGCCCCCCGCTGTTTTGAGGTTGAGAAAAGATTAAAAGAATCGCTAAAAATTCCTGTATTTCATGACGATCAGCATGGTACGGCGGTTGTTTGTTTTGCAGGTCTTATTAATGCTCTGAAAGTGGTGGGAAAGAAGATAGAAAATACTGCTATCGTAATTAGTGGCGCTGGCGCCGCAGGGACCTCAATTGCTAAAATACTACTCAGCGCTGGTGCAAAAAATATCGTGGTTTGTGATACTGCAGGGATTATTTATAAAGGCAGAAAGATCAACATGAATCCAGACAAAGACGCCCTTGCTCAAATCACAAATCCTAACAATGAAAAAGGTACAATTGCTGATGCCATTAAAGGAAAGGATGTCTTCATTGGCGTATCAGGACCTAATATAGTTACGAAGGATATGATAAAGACCATGAATAAAGATTCAATCGTATTTGCCATGGCAAATCCCACCCCAGAAATAGAGCCTGATTTGATTGAGGGAATTGCAAGAGTTATTGCTACGGGCCGTTCAGATTACCATAATCAAGTCAATAATGTGCTTTGTTTTCCTGGTCTATTCAGGGGGGCGTTAGATATTGGAGCTACAATAATCAATGATGAGATGAAAATGGCAGCAGCTTATGCCATTGCAAACGTCATTGATGAAGATCATCTGTCTGAGGATTACATTATACCAAGTGCTTTTAACGAAAAGGTTCATAAAGACGTGGCAAGTGCCGTTGCTAATGCTGCAGTTAAAACTGGTGTGGCGACCAGACAAATGCTTTAATTGGAAGGTAGTGATTGGAAGCCAGATAAATGTGGCAACAATCAGTGCAGTTAGCAATATCTGTATGTTATACTGAGTGGCAGCTAAATTCCTCGGTAATTTGCGCTACTTAGTGAGAAATGTTAAATAAGTAGACTTTCGATACAATTTTCGCTTGGGGAAAGAGGAGTTGTAGTTAATAGAAAGAATCAGCCTCCTACTTCAAACATCAAGATTCCAAACTCAAAAATGGAGTTCCATGCCTTCATGTGCCGCAAAGCAATCCATAACATGGGAGGTTTCACCCTGGTATTCCTGACAATTACAACTAGCTACAAGGACATCCATCTCTTCATCGAAATGATCTGGGTCGTGATGAAAAAGCGCCAATCTGTGTACTCTGCCTTCTCTAGCAAGACTTAATACTTCATTAAAAGAAGAATGTCCCCAACCAATTTTTGTTTTGTATTCCTCTTCTGTATATTGAGCATCATGTATGAGCAAATCAGCCCCATTAATTAATTTTAAAATCCGCTCTCTGGTGTCAGGCTTATATTTAAGCTTAGAAGATTCCGTTACTGATTTAGGTACAAGCTCATTATCTGTAAAATAACAAATTTTTATCTTTCCATAATTCACCATGTAACCCATTGCTTGGCCTGGGTGATTGAGATATATTGTATCTACTTTTACACCATCGATATTATTACTTCCTTCCGAAAGTATTTGAAATTTAATCTGTGCCGATAAAGATTGCAATTTAACTGGAAAATAAATACTTTCCATTTGATCGGATATAATTTTATCTAATCTTGCATTTTGCATATCCATCCCTAGTATAATAATCTCATTCCCCTCAATAGATGATGGCATAAAGAAAGGTAATCCTTGAATGTGATCCCAATGAAAGTGGCTTAGAAATATGTGTGCTTTAATCTTTTCATCTCCACTGCATATCATACTCCCAAGTTCTCTAATACCCGTACCAGCATCAAAAATAAACAATTTATTATTGGATAATCGCATTTCCACACATGGAGTATTCCCACCATATTTTATATACTTTACCCCAGGGGTTGGAATAGACCCCCTTACACCCCAGAATTTGAGCTTAATCCCAACCTTCACTGACACTCCTTAGCAAATGATTTATTCTTTTTGAGTATGCTGTATTCTTGTTGCTTCATATTTCTTTGTGTTGGCAAAAACGGTTACGCTATCAGTTTAAAATATCTGAAGTTAAACTAATTTAAACACGTCTTATTATTACCCTACCGTTATTAAACTGTCAAGTTTATTAATAAAATTTGAACTTAACACCCTTTTGGGTAAATTTTTATTCTGACTCTATATGTCCTTATCACGTTGTAATCATGAATGGCTTTGTGGCGCTCCATTAGGAGCGCTATATTAATAGAAAAAAATAATTCGCGTAAGATTTAAGCTCCATCGGAGCGACACCTTTTCAATCTTATGTTGCTCCTCACGGAGCTTTAAATAAAAATAACAATTTTTTTCTATTAATATCCTGCCCTTACAGGGCAGCTTAAAATGCTATTTCTGGTCTAATTACCAAATAGGGTAAAGGCTTGGCTACCGTGCCCTGAAAACCCGCTTAAATAAAACGAAAATTCCTATACAATCAAGTTTGATTTACCACCAATATAAATATTAGCGCTAGCCTTGAAAGATTCAATACTGAAGGTATGCGTTACTATAAGCATGAAGCGATACTGATTAAGTTCAATTCAGATGCAGAAATTTCTAGGGACATCAATTGATTTTACTGCGTGTACCCCTCCACTCGCGCCTGCCTACAACATGATTAATGGCTGAAGACACTGTCATAGTCAAGTAAAGTGTACCTGTAAGGGGTAGTGTAAATGCTTGAATTAAACTCAAATTGTAGAAACGTAGAATCGGTATGTAAGTAACTGACATCAACAAAAATGCAAAAAATGAAATTGACGCTGTAATATAATAAACACCTCCAATGCCAGATAAGAAAATTCCAAATATTGGAAATATAAATAATATTGACATCCCAAGCACAGTTCCAATCAGAGCTAACCATGAACACTGTAATTGAGTGAATGCACTGCGTGAAACCATATTCCAGACATCGCAAAGTTGCCGGTAAGGACGAATGCTTACTGCCGATTTTGTTAGTGAAAGCGAAAGTGATAATCCTGCGCGCTTGATTCGTTTGGCAAGAGCAAGATCGTCTATCCATGCATCGCTATGTCCGGCTATGCCTCCTATTTTATCAAGGGCTTGACGAGAGATAAGTATACATCCTCCTGCTGCCGCTGTAACTTTAGACCGTAAATCTTTCACTTTATCAAATGGATACAAAAGATGAAAGAAGTACACAAAGGCTGGAATTAATAAACGCGCCCACATTCCAACCGTATCAAGCAGAGCCATCAATGAAACCATAGCCCGCTGTTCATTCATTGCCTTTGTAACAAGTCCACGCCAAAGGTTAGGACTATGACGAATATCAGCATCTGTAAACAACAACCATTCCCCCGAAGATACACTAATACCCTGCTGCAGCGCCCACAACTTTCCCGTCCAACCTGGCGGAGGAGGAATTCCTTTTAAAATACGAACATCATGTTTATATTGCTCCGCAATGCCTCTTGCACAATCTTCAGTACCATCACTCGAATCGTCGTCTATTAATATAATTTCTGATTCAGGATACTCCTGGGCAAGCCATGAAGGTAACGTTTGCGGAAGGGATGTACTTTCATTACGTGCAGGTACTATAACAGATAGGCTTGGCAATTTAGAAACAGGCAAATATGGATTACCAACCGCCTCCCATCGCTCCGACATTCGCCAGCGTGCAGGCATAAATGTTAACGCTAACCATATAAATGCAGAAACAGAACACACAGAGAGTAAGGTTAATTCAAACATAATTTACTTGATTTAGCGTTCCTCTATTAATTGTATTATTTTATCTATATTGTTAGTAGGAGCATTACAAGTATAGTTTTTGCAAATATAGGCTGTAGCTTTGCCATTTATAGCTTTCTGTTCTCTAATAAACCCAACGATTTCTTCAATAGATTTATCCTTTTCAGGATGTAATAGCAAAACCTTTTCCGGCAAGAAACGTTTCCATATTTCATGGAGTATCAGCTTCGTATCTTTTTGGTCTGGTTCGCTTGCTATTATTATTTCTTTGGTTGGACCAATAGCAAAATCTAATGCACACAGGAATTGAGTATAGCCTGACGGATACTGGTTTATAGTTTCAGCAAAGATTTTAATGATATTTTCTGCCATTTTCATTAAATTCTGGTCTCCAGTCATTCGGTTTAATCTCAAGATATTTAATAGAGCAACAGAATTCCCCGAAGGTATTGCCCCATCATATATCTCCTTTATCTGAGTTATGAGTTGTTCATTAGCCTTGCCATTAAAGAATAAACCACCCCCCTTTTCATCCCAGAAATTATTAATCATTTGTTTATTAATTTCCAGTGCAGTTTTGAGGTATTTTACTTCAAATGTTGTTTCATAGAGGTCAATCAATCCCCAGACAAAATAGGCATAGTCATCAAGATAACCAGGAATAGCAGCTTCACCCAGGCGATAGCGCCTAAATAACGTTTCGTCCTTTTGACGCAATGTATTCAAGATAAAATCTGCCGCACGCACAGCACCCTGTGCATATTTTGGCTCATTTAAAGCCTGAGCGCCTTTTGCAAGTGCAGCAATCATCAATCCATTCCATGATGTAAGTATCTTATCATCCTTATTTGGACGAATGCGTTTTTCCCGTACGGCGAAAAGTTTTTTTCTGGCTTTATTTAGCAGTTCTTGTAGTTGTTCAAGATTTATACCTTCCAATTTAGCAAATGTAGTTAGAGGTTTATCAACATGTAAGACATTCTTTTCATCATAATTACCTTCATTTGAGACGTCATAATAATCACAAAATATTTTACTGTCTCTTTCGCCCAAAATATTTAAAACTTCATCAGGTGTCCAGACATAAAACTTCCCCTCAATCCTTTCGCTATCGGCATCTTCAGCAGAATAGAATACACCTTCGGGAGAGGTCATATCACGTAAAACATAATCAAAGATACCTTTTGCGATATTTGCATAAAACGTCTTTCCTGTAGCTTGGTATGCTTCCGTATAAGCAATAGCGAGTAACGCCTGGTCATACAGCATTTTTTCGAAGTGTGGTACAAGCCAATATTCATCGGTAGAATATCTGTGGAATCCACCTCCCAATTGATCGTAAATGCCCCCTTGTCCCATCCGTTCGAGCGTTTTTTCAACGATTTCAAGTGCCATTGGATCCTTGCTTCGTTTCCACCAACGAAGTAAAAATGTATAATTATGTGGCGTGGGAAACTTAGGGGCGGGGCCAAATCCACCATAAAGCAAGTCGAAATTATCCCTTAATTGCTCATAGGCATGCCTTAGTGTCTCTTCGGTCAGTGTTTCACCGCCTGTTGCATTAACCGTAGTTTGTAAGACCTTCACTATTTGTTCGCTAGAAGCAAGAACACTTACCTTATTTGTTTTCCACAGATTTGATATATGATTAAGAATGGCAATAAGACCTGGATTTCCATACCGTTCCGTTTTTGGAAAGTAGGTACCAGCATAGAAGGGCTTTCTTTCTGGTGTAAGGAAGAGATTTAGAGGCCAGCCACCACTTCCGGTCATTGCCTGGCATACGGTCATATAGATATTGTCTATATCCGGACGTTCTTCTCTATCAACTTTAATAGATACAAAATTTTCGTTCAATATATTTGCTACTTCTTCATCCTCAAAGGATTCATATTCCATAACGTGGCACCAATGGCAAGTCGAGTAACCGATTGAAAGAAAAATGGGTTTATTTTCTTTGAGTGCCTTCTGAAACGCCTCTACACCCCAGGGATACCAGTCAACAGGGTTGTAAGCATGTTGCTGGAGATAAGGACTTTTTTCGTTAAATAAATGATTGTGTTTTCTTTTGTTTGATGCACTAGTTTCGTGTTTCTGCGTTTTTGGTGGGATACTATTTTCGTTCGCAATCATTTCTTTAACTGCACAGCCTTTCATAAAACTGGATAGTATAAAACTCCTGATTAGAAGTGAATATATACTATCATTAGAAAAAAACAAATATCTTCCCATACTAAGTAATGAAATGTAAATATATCAAATTTTATTGGTTTTATACAATTAAATACATGTATAAACATATCGCCTTAACTTAAACAAGTAGCAACTAATAATTTCTTGTCAGAAAAGGTAAAATTTATGCTAAGGCATTTTACTCCGGTCATATTATACAACATTTCCGAATTACCGTTTCCGCATAAATTTTTTGGCACATATTTCGCGCAATTGCTTCACTTAAGTTTATGACACTGAGATAATTATATTTATTTTTATTATTACAATACTTTTCACTTGATATTTACTTTTAAATGGAATATATATATCCCCAATAATAACAATATGAAGCAACAAATGATAGAGTTTTAACCCTTCAGAAAAATACCATCAATAATAAATTTTCTTTAAAATATTTAGAAAAGATATGGTGTAAATAATCATAATTTAGTGGTGGAAATCATGCATTTTAGAAAATATTAAAATTTTGCTATTTCTAAAATGCATTAGGTATGGGATAAATATTATTAAAGCAATGTAATGTAATAATCTCAGAAACATTAATAGGGAAAGGAGGGCGAACCAGATGTCGATAAAAGGGTTTTTGAAGTGGTATGTTGTTGTATGCATCGGTCTTCTATGCATACCTTTGCTGGAAACAACAAAAGCAGTCACTGGTACCGAATTATTAGAAAACCAATTGGTTGAACATGCATTAGTCGCAATACAGGAGAACCACAGCGATTGGAATACATGGTCGTCTATAGATAATACAGCAAACGTAATTTCCGAAGACCATGTTGTAGTGCTTGCCGGTGGCACTGTGGAATCACATGCAAAGGCGAATCCAGAATCTGCCAAACGCGAGGCAGAAGGTGCAATGACTTCCACCACAGTAACTGATTTTCTTGAATTAGCTAAATATGGCAAGTCAATCCATGTCATGGCTATGTTGATGGTCGGTTTCGGATTCTTAATGGTTTTTGTGAAGAGATATGGCTATAGAGCTGTTACCGCTACATATATTGCTGTAAGCATTGTCCTTCCATATTATATGTTCTTAAAGACGCTTGGAATCTTTGGAGAACCAGCAGAACTAAAAATGGATCGTTTAATACTTGCAGAATTTTGTGCGGCAAGTATTTTAATTGCAATGGGGGCATTTTTAGGTAGATTAAAGATGTCTCAATACATTATTTTGGCGATGATGTTTGTCCCATCCTATATGCTTAACGAATGGATTATGTTAGATAACGGAATGGGCATTATCCCAAAGGGGCAACTGATTGATACTGGCGGTTCGATTGTTATTCATCAATTTGGCGCTTATTTTGGATTAGGTGTTATTGTAAGGATGACCACCGGTGAGGATTTCCTCAAGAAGATCGAATCAGATAAAGTAAGCAATCAATTTTCAATGTTAGGAAGTATGGTACTGTGGATATTTTGGCCATCTTTCTGTGCAGCGCCTGCTGAAATATCAAGGATGCCTACTGCTGCTGTAAATACGATCCTTTCATTGTGTGCTGCAACTATAGCTACATATATTGCAACCACCATGCTTCGCAAAAAGATTGCTATTGAAGATATGGCAAACGCGGCACTAGCTGGTGGTGTTGCTATTGGTTCTTCCTGCGCCCATACCACTCCGAAGTTATCTCTTTTATTAGGCTTTTTAGCCGGTATCTTGAGTGTAATTGGCTTCGCAATAATTCAACCACGTGTTCAAAGGGTTTTAAAAGGTATTGATACATGCGGTGTCCACAATCTCCACGGTATGCCTGGTATGCTAGGAGGTTTGGCAGCTATCTTCATCGCCCAGGGCGCTGTACCAGGATTGCAAATAAAAGGTGTATTTATTACATTTATCGTTGCATGGATTACCGGACTTGCTGCAGGTACAATCGTATCTCTGTTTGGTTACAGAAAGCATTCATACGAAGATTCGGTTGAATTTATCGTAGAAGAACACCACTAAAAATTCTTTCTGAGAGAATCATTTTCAAAAATCTCCTGCACCTTTTATGGTGCAGGAGATTTTTTTATTTTAAAAGCCGTCTGTTTTAAATTGACTCATGATATATTCTAATATAGACTTTTACGTTAAAAATAGATACAAAACATACTAAACCAGGAGATACATCAATATGGATTGGAAAATTATCATTAGCACTTTTGTTACAATATTTCTAGCAGAACTCGGAGACAAGACTCAAATTGCATCTATTCTTATGACCAGTAAGACCAATAAACCAGTACTGGTTTTTATCGGTACCATGCTTGCCTTTGCTGTAGTTACGGTTATTGGTGTTGCCGTAGGTTCTGTTATAACTAAATTTCTACCTATAAATTTTATTAAAGTGGGAGCGGCAATTGCCTTTATTATTGTGGGTATTCTTATTTTACTTGGTAAAATTTAAAATGGGCGAAGAAAATACAATAAATCATCCACAACGTGTTGGGAAGGTAGCAAATCTGGTAATATTCCTGGGTATATTAGGTATTATTCTAAGCATATTGGCTTTAACTATAAGCCAGGGACTTGCACAACGTGGCTACGGGTTTAAATATATTATAATTGGTTTGTCAATGATTGGACTAGGATACGGCATCCGTTACCGTTATAAATACTGTCTCTATGCTGCAACTTTGCTGTTTATAATTCTCTCGTGTAATTTCCTTTTTAAACTATTTATGCATCACACTTCATATCTTACTCTCAGACTTTTCTTATGTAGTTGGGTAACTTTTCGTCTCATACAGTCTATTTCTTCCATGAAAATACTTATTGTTACAAATACATCCCCAGACAGAAGTAATCGCTTTATGGAATATTTATTTAGGCAAAGGCATTTATGACAATTTTAGATGAGATTTGCAAACACAAATTAGCCGAGGTTGCAGAAAACAAAAAACGTGTTTCTGTTGAAGAATTGAAAAATAATGTTAAAAAGAGTCAGGCATCTAGACGGTTCGGTTCTGCACTAAAATCGAACGTCAATATTACTATCATAGCAGAAATTAAGAAGGCGTCTCCGTCTCTTGGTGTTATAAGAGAAGATTTTAATCCTGTAGAAATCGCCCATCTTTACGAAGCAAATGGTGCATCGGCAATTTCTGTCTTAACAGATGAAAAATTCTTTCAGGGTAGTTTATCTTACTTAACTGCTGTTAAAAAATCTGTAAATTTACCTGTTCTACGAAAGGACTTTATCATTGACCCTTATCAAATATATGAAGCACGATTTGCTGGGGCTGATGCCATATTACTCATTGCCGCTATTCTTTCAAAAGAGGAAATTCAACATTATTTAGAATTGGCCAAAGAATTATGTATGGATTGTCTCGTTGAAGTGCATTCGGAGTCGGAATTAAAAATGGTATTACAAACAGATGCTAATATTATTGGTATAAACAATCGTGACCTTGCAACATTTAAAACAGACCTGGAAACCACCTTTCGATTAAGACCCATGATCCCGGTCGGAAAAATTGTAGTAAGCGAAAGTGGCATTAAGACAAGGGCTGATATAGAGAAACTAATGAGAAATGGAATTAATTCTGTATTAGTCGGTGAAACCTTGATGGAGAGTGATAATATACCTCGTAAGTTACATGAATTACTGGGGGTATAGTTTAACTACAAAACTAAAGAACAAGGGACAAGAGGCAAGTAGCAGGGTACATGCATCATGACCCTTAACCCTATGGGCAAATCCCTTTATTCCATTTTAAACTTTATATTTGCCTCGCGTCATCGAAATGAATCGTAGCAATTATTTTAACTGGGCGTCCAGAGCGACTTTTAAGTCTTTTTTCGATTTTGAACCAATCATCTTATTTACTGCCTGCCCATTGTTAAATATGATAATTGTGGGTATTGCCGTTATTCCAAATTTGACTGGTGTGCTGTTGTTTTCTTCAGTGTCAAGTTTTCCAATCTTGGCCTTACCTTTATATTCCTTTGCTAATTCATCTATCACTGGTGCTAGTTGTCTGCATGGTCCACACCACGCCGCCCAGAAATCAACCAATACAGGTATGTTTGATTTCAATACCTCTGTATCAAAATTTGCATCCGTAATTACAGCTACGTCTTCAGACATGTCTATTCTCCTTTTCTGTTTTTAATATTGTCAAACCATAATTGCTAAGAACAAAGAAATTCATTAAATTAAATTCTATACGCTAACTATTTCGATACTATATTTTCTCTATGTCCTATGTATTTCTCCTTTTTTTGCGCTTACAAAAAGTTGGCAATGACATTCTCCGTCACGCTCAATTTCTTCAACATGATAAACACATGGACATATGATCTTTTTGTCTTTTTCTATATCTCCCATAACTAAACGACATGGACAGTAGGCATAACCGTATTTGATCTTACGCATTACCAGTCCTTTCACCACCCTATCTACAATCTTGGTGTCCGGATTTAACATATATTGACTGTGAGATACGTGTTCACTAATCATCTTGCGAATCTTTATTTCCTCTTGCTCTTTGTTATTATCCATTATATTCATTCAATAGTATTATAAATTTAGCTTAAAATATTCCCCCTCAATAAAGGGGGTTGTCTTTATATCTGTGTAACTGTCTAAACCGCTGTTTCAGATGTTCACTGTTAATTACTGATTAATGTGTAGGCTCGCTATCTGCCGTTTCACGTAGTACACGCTTCAATTCCCATACAGCACCTGTTGGGTCTGGACAGTGGGTTAAAAGGGTATTTTCGCTCGTCTGCCAGGGCAATTTTGCGCCATATCGCAGTGCAAGTGCGTCTCTGGAGAGAACGGCGTAGGCGCTGTCACATAGTCCTTTAGGTGTAAATCCCGTTAACGGGTAGGTATCTCCCTCTTTATAATAATTACAACTACCTTTCTTTACCACAGTAGCAAATACCTTGAAACTAGAACTTTTACACTTCACAATTAACCTCCTGCAACTTTTGGGATAACTTACCCGAACTTTACTTACTGAAACTAACTTGGTAAAAAGATAATAAAAATTTAAGATTTATTGTTTTGGTTATTTCGGTTTATAAGGTTTATAGGGTTTCTTGTGTCAACTCAAGAAACTCAACTAACAGAACAAACCCAATGAACATAAATCTTAATTTCTTGCCAAATTATTAAAGGAGCAAGCGTTACGGTATAAATTATATTTTATGCACTCCATCTATTTCAAGGAAAAACCTAAATGTATAGATTTTATTCAATAAGCATATTCTATAAATGAAGTATAATATTTAGAATTGCAATCGCCTTTTTATTTTTTAAAGTTTGTACCATCAGCAAATACTTACAGATTTTCCAGCGAATCCATTTTTCAATTTCTGGATAACATTATCTATAATGGATTTATCAAGCCATTTGTTAAGGTTCATGCGTTTGTATATTTTTAGAGTCTTTGAAGAATAGTTCATCCTGTCAATAATAACGCTGTCAACATGGGGGCTTATTTTCTCTGAAAGTGCCTCATGATTCATGGGCAGCACTGGACCTATAAAGGCATAGGTCTGTATCCCATGGTCATGGAGTGTTTTCAGGGTACAAATTCTAGCCATGATTGATGGGGCATGTGGTTCAAAAACTTTCCTGATCGCATCATCATCTGTTGTAATGGTAATACCAACCTCTATGTCTTTAAATTCCTTTATCAGATCCATGTCTCTCAGAACAAGAGGGGATTTCGTGAGTATATCTGTAGGGAACTGGTGTTGTAAAAGGACTTCAAGGCACTGCCTCGTAAGTTTATATTTTGCCTCGATTGGCTGGTAGGCATCCGTTACTGAGCTGATTATGACCTTACCCCTTATCGCCCTTTTGAGCTGCCTTTGTAATACTTCCGGTGCGTTAGTCTTTACATCCACAAAGTTTCCCCATGTCTCTGTATGGCCCGTATATCTTTTCATGAATGTAGCATAACAATATTTACAGCCATGAGCGCAACCTACATAGGGATTAATACAGTAATAATAACCAGGGATTCCCGACCGTGTGAGTATGGATTTAACCTTTATTTCCCGAATAATTAGGCTCATGTCATTTTGTAAGACTTTCCCTATGAATGAGATTCTACAAAAAGGGACATACCGTCGTTTTATGGAACGATATCTCCAACAACAATTCTGTTTATACCTTTAAAAGATTTTAATGGGCTCTTTAAAAACATTTTATCCAGCAGCAGCCCCGTAAATATTCCGAGTGCAACAGTCTTATCATTCCTATTGATACCAATTAAACAGCCAGCTTTTATGGGTTCTTCTTGTATGTCAATTTTCTTTCCATTGTAGAAAAACTCAAATCTCCTGTGTAAAAGCTTTATAGTTCTGGATCCTTTGAAATATTCTAGATATTTTTTACTTCTGTATTCAATGCGTTCTTTTTGCTTCCTTTTCCTTGCATAGGGAGATACTGTGAGACGGTGTATACAAATACCTTCAATAAGGGATAAGATATGTTCTAATTCATCGCCTTCTTGTAATGCTAGAATATGCTTTGGTTTTATAGCTATTATCTTTCCCATCTTCAAAGTCATACCTTCATTCCCCGCTATCAACCCAGTTGTGTCAACAAGTATTGTCTTTACACCTTCGGTTCTTGCAATATCGATCATTTCCATCGTTCCATCTACCATGATGGAAATCTTTCTAGCAGGGTTAATATCGCCTACAAAGAAGATTTTATCTGGTTTAAAGCTATCAAAGTCTTTTGGCTTGTCAAATCTCTTCATGCTGATAATTCCAGGAATGCCAAGAGATGATTGACCAATATCAGAATCAACAAGTGAAACCCTTACTTTATTCGTAAGAAGTTCTTTTATCAGGTATTTCGTAAAGGTGGATTTGCCAGTGTCTACTGCGCCTATAAGGATAGTTGTACCTTTATATCTTTTTAATTCCTTAACAATTTTATACCATTCAAACTCTGGAATGATTTCCATAAAATTATTTAGTAACAATTACTGAAATCAAATAGCAAATATCTTATTTATCTGAATTATAAGGTTTAGCATGGAGGAATACGTTCCTTTAACTGCGACATCTTTTTTTGATGTCAAGCATGTTTCCTATTTCCGGTCATGACGTGAGTATTCATCTCTCTGTTTTATAATAAGCCGCTCGTTTCCCTTTCCTCTTCCCTTGAGATGTACCAGGGTAAAATCCCCTTAGCCTTTCCCATTTTGCGTTCTTTGATAACTAAGACCACTGAGACACAGAAATATGGAAACACGGGAAATTATTTTTATCCGTGCTTCCATAGTTCCGTGTTTCCGTGGTTACTTTTTTCAGACTCGCTCGGGTTAGAAAATCTCGTTGTCTTTTATGACTATCCTGTTCTTTACAACAGATAAGGGCCTGCATGGCGTCATTCATGGCTGAAACTAAAATTATTTAAGATCGAAATCACCTCATCGTCTTCGAGGTCATACCAATTCTCATATGCATCAGCCACAGCAAAAGACAACCCGCTTCTCACGTTGAGACAAATAAGCTCATCTACATTAGGCAGAATAAATTCAACCTTTCTCTCTGACCCTGTCGGAACGGCAACCACAATCTTTTGAGGTTCGTGCCTTTTTACGAAATCTACGGCAGAAAGCATTGTATAGCCCGATGCCAGCCCATCGTCCACAATGATCACAACCCTGTTTTTTACTGAGGGGAACGGCAGCCCTTTTCTGAAGAGTTCATTCCGCCTTTTGATTATATTCATTGTCATTTTAATCTGTTGCTCAACCTCTTTTTCTGAGAGATCGAGACTCCTGAGAAGTTCTTCGTTTAATAATACCTTGCTATCAGGCCCGACAGCACCAAATCCGGCCTCAGGATTATAGGGTATCTGAACCTTTCTCATAATGATTAAGTCAAGGGGAAGTACGATGGCTTTGGCTATCTCAGCGGCTACAGGAACTCCGCCGGAAGGAATGCCGAGTACTATACCGTCTGTACCTTTGTATCCTAAAAGCCTTTGGGCAAGAAGCATTCCTGCTTCCTTCCTGTCTTTGAATACATAAAGTTTATCTCTTAGAGAACTGTCTTCAATAATCCTTTGCATAAAGTAATAACCTCCATTACATCTTTTAAAATTTCCAATGATTGAGGGTCTCTATTAGTGTGTGCCATCTCAAACGATTTTATAAAGAGCAAAGGCAACGGAACATATATTTCAAGATTTATCAGTCTCTTAATAAGAATATTTTATCACTTCTTGGCAAAAATATGCGTAAGGAAGGAGAAAAGGCGATGGTGTAGAAATAAATAGTGAACTCCTGAGGTTGTCCAAATATTTCTAACTATTATAATATGTGTAAGGGCAATTCATGAATTGCTCCTACAGGTAAGTAATTTGATTGTATAGGAATTTTCATTTTATTTATGCGGGTTTCGGGGTGGCATGGAATGTAGGGGCTGAAAATCTTCAGCCCCTACAGTTTGTCCGTGCCGAACAACTCAAGAACTTCATAATGAAGGGTATTACAGACAACCCCCCTCATCTCCCCCTCGTTTCCAAGGGGATTAATTCAAATTGTTTTTCACCTCCATTATTAAAGGCAAATTCGTCATGGTAAATAATTCATTTTCGCTTGTATTTCCCCATTAATTGACCTTCAGCCAGGATATGTCCTTCCATCGCCTTCAGTAATTGCTTTTTCGTAATTCCAGCGTCAAGATTAATTTCTGTATCTAAGGCATAGAGTTTGAAATAGTATCGATGCGTGCCGCTGGGCGGGCACGGTCCACCGTAGCCGATTTCCTGAAAATCAGTTATTCCTTGTTTCGCTCCATTTGAAAGTGTATTTTGAGCCGGTATATTTTCTGGCAGTTCCGTGACGTTTATAGGCAGGTTAAAGACGACCCAGTGTACCCACGTTCCCATTGGGGCATCAGGGTCATCACAGATGATGGCAAGGCTCTTTGTTTCAGTGGGGACAGCAGTCCATGTAAGAGGCGGGGAAACATTTGGGCCGTCACAAGTATACTTTTTTGGAATCATGCCGCCTTCATCAAAGGCTGGGCTTTTTATTTTGATTTCCATATCCATTCCTCCTGTAGAATTGGCGTGAGAATGATTTGAATTATGATACAGGAATAATAAGATAAACACAATGAGCAAACAACAAATATTTTTCATCATGAATAGCCTCCTGTTCGAATAATGGTCGTATTTTTATCAGTGAGACGATACCCGCGTTTTCTTAAAGCATGGAGACGTTGTTTATTTGATTTTATGTCTTCGAGTATTTTGTAAAGGATTGATATATTTTATAATCAATAACTCGTAAATCGTTTAATTAGGTTGGGTTTTAAAAGATAAAACCCAACGACTTTTATTATGATTACACACCCCTTAATCCCCTCTTGATAGAGGGGAAAAACGCCACATCTCCCCTCTATCAAGAGGGGCCGGGGGTGTGTTATTATTTAATTATGATTCACACAACATAAAACCTACAACTTTGAAATTCCTATACATTAAATTAGACCTTCGGCAACTTTTTCCCCCTCCCTTGATGGGAGGGGTTAGGGGAGGGTGATCATCCTTTTCCCTCCACCCCCACCCGACCTCACCCATCAAGGGGGAGGAACTAAAGTTTAAAATTCCTAAATATTAAATATAGTAGAGGAAAAAAAGTACCGTACTATTTGGCTTTTTTACACCCGCATTCAGTACCTAATGGACAAGTATCGCACTTTCGTTTTTTACAAAAATCCTTTCCCAGTCTTAAAAGCACTGCCTCGAAGTCAGAAAAGTCCTTACCTTTGATTGTATGCGCTAACCAGATTTTTTTGAGCGCTCTTAAAGGTTCTTCCGTTTGACTAATGAAACCCAGATTTCTGGCCGCAAGGATTACCAATTCGGATGGGATCGGGTTTGCCATTTTCCATACATAACGGAGTTCTCTCAGGAATATATTTACCGTCACATCCCCGATTCCCTTCCCTAATTCCTTCAGTAAGTCTTCCATGTCATCTTCGTCATCTGCCATTTCATGGAGTTTATTCAAATCACCACTGTAATATTTCATTAAATCCTTCGTTATCTCCAGGAGTTTCGTTGCAGTGGAGAAGTCGTACCGTGCATACCCTCCGTCGTCCAGTATCCTCACAAGCCCATCCCAGCCGGTCTCAAGAATCTTTTCTGGCGAAAGGGCAGCGCACCTTTAGAATTCTCTATAGGTCTTTACGGCAATATTTGTGCCTATCCTGGCGCCAAATAACTTTGAGGCGAGGAACCACTTGAATATTTCTGTGGATTTCCCTTCGGATAGGTCAATCCCAAGTTCCTTAGAAAATTTCCCACCAAGCGTAGAAAAGAGTTTCTTAATCGTATCTTTTACATTTCCCATGTAATATTTGTAATTCGGTAACAAATTAGCTTTTTTAGAATACCAATATAAACCGTATTTCTCACATACTACTGTCTTATAAAGGAACATGAAATACAACACCCTCCCTTAGTCCCTCCCATCAAGGGAGGGAAAATTTCCTCTCCCCTTGTGGGAGAGGTTAGGTGGGGGGTTCTTTCAAAATACTAAACGGATACGTAATTCGTAAATTATTTGACGTATCTATGTTTGAACTCTACGCATCTAGTGATTGTTGTTGTAAAAAAGGGCGGTTGATTTTGATT
>Ga0156272_1108_pt1 | contig 19621 bp, 15 predicted proteins | sample RifCSPlowO2_12_FD_107921 | JGI IMG/M metagenome (GOLD analysis project Ga0156272, IMG submission 107921) | Planctomycetes bacterium RIFCSPLOWO2_12_FULL_39_13
AGTCTCTCTGATTCCCGTTCAATATCCAACTCTCTGAACTCTTTGGAGCGAGCCTTCAAGGCAACCTCAATATCATGTTTTCGGTCATCATAATGTCGTTCGGCGTGCCCATCAAGGATGCTTCCTGCCCTGCGATCGTATCCTACTTCCTTCTCAATGTGGTCTCTTGCCAAATCCCATAATGAACGATTATTTCTAGCTACATAATCCACCACATCGTCTATAATCCGATCCAGATCTGTCTGCGGATTTAAAAGCCCATACACTTCCCTTTTAAACCGCTCGTTTATCTTTTCCCTTCCCACCTTGGAAAGAATAACAGATTTCATGGTGACATATGAATTAAGGAAATTATCCAATTTTTCTTTTAATCGGGCGAATACCAGTTTGATTTCATCTTTATATTTTACTGTGTACTCCCTCATATCCTGTTTTTTATTCTTAAGGCGCGTCTCAAATCGTTCAATACTCTTGATATCTGTATTGCACTTGTTAACCTTTTCGTTTAGATTTTGCTGGAGCTCGCTGAATACATTAAATAGGTATTTTAAAGGGCTAACCAGTTTAAAATCTATCTTTGTGTCCATGTCTAGTTTATCAAAAACAAATGCCTCAACCTCTGCGATTCTACTTTTTTGAAGGAGAGTTTCGTCTCCTTCAACCTTTGCTTTGTATGCTTCCTTGGCAGATACCGATAGGATTTTTGGTTCAAAACCAAGCAACCGGTAACAATTCTTTTCTAAAAAGGTCACGATTTCATCGAGCTCTTCCTGCGTTTTTAAGTCTATTTTGTTGAGGACAAACAGCACCTTTCGACCCCACTTGCCTTTCAAAAACTGCAGGAACTGACGTTCACTCTCTGTAAATGGATGGTCTGCTGAAGTTACGAAGAGAACAAGTTCTGCCCTGTGAACAAAGCTTTCTGTTAGAGCGGCGTGTTCTACAATAATTGAATTCGTGCCTGGTGTATCAACTAAAGTTACGTCTCTCAACGCATCCATAGGGTATGTTGCCTGACAAAGATGATCGCCTATTTCCTTTGTCTCTACCTTATCACCATATGTCAATAAAGTAATTCTATTAGTCGTAGGGGTTGGACCGTCTGCAAGGACGTGCTCGCCGCACATAGCGTTAATAAAACTGGATTTACCTGAGTTATACTCACCAGCTACCAGAAGATAAAATGGCTCATCCAACTGGCTACGCATCTCCACAACTTTTTTCTCCATATCAGCAGTGCCGATCCGCTCAAAAAACTTCTTGGAGTTATCGAGGAGATTCACAACCTCGGGATAAATATCCCTATGCTTTGCTTTTGTTGTAATATTTAACATAAATATATTAATTTAAGACGCAGATTCCCGCGGATAACACAAATAATAATTTTAATCTGATACTCTGTGTTTATCTCTATATCCAAAGTTGAAACTGCCATATTTAAGTTATGATACTATCAGTTTTTGGAATGCAAGTCAAATTTTCTTTTTCAAACGCCAACGGCAATCGCTTCTATCTCAACGCCCACATCTTTGGGCAATCTTGCAGCCTGAACCGCTGCTCTTGCTGGCGGTTTTTGGGGGAAGAATTCCTTATAGACATCATTAATTGCTGTGTAATCATTCAGGTCTTTCATAAAGACAGTCGTCTTTACCACATTATCCAAGGATGAACCTGCTGCCTCTAAGATATTTTTTAGATTTTCCAAAACTTGTCTTGTTTGAAGCTTTATATCCCCCAGAAGAATTTCTCCTGTTTTTGGTATTATTGGAATTTGTCCCGATACAAACACAAGGTTACCCATTTTGATTGCTTGAGAATAAGGTCCAATTGCTGCAGGCGCATTGTTTGTCGAAATAACCATTTTTTCCATAACATCCTCCAATTTAAAATAATCAATTATGTTATAATTATCGGCATAATAACAAAAACACATGCCATCTTTCAACCTCTGATCAAACCTATTTATTAATGTTTTTCATTGATTGACTGTATCTTTTTTGTTTCAATCTTTGTAATTACTCAATACTTTACACTTCTCTCAAACCAACCTGCTAACAAGGATTCTTTGAATAACCTATGCGCAACATAAGGCTCTTGATAGAATATGAAGGTACTAATTATGCGGGCTGGCAACGGCAGAAGAACGACAAAACCGTTCAAGAAACCCTTTCGAAAGTAATAGAGCAGGTTGCTCGGGAAAAAATCACACTTTATGGCGCCGGCCGCACCGATGCAGGAGTGCATGCACTCGGACAGGTGGCTAATTTTAAAACTAATTCTGCCATTCCCTCCGAACAACTCGTTCATGCAATAAATTTTTATCTGCCTCATGACATTACGGTAAAAGAAGCTACAGATGTGCCGGAATCTTTTCATGCTCAATATAATGCCAAATCCAAGGTCTATCAATATACACTTCTCAATGACTGGATTCGAAGTTCACTCAAACGAAATTTTTGTTATATATGCGGATTTCAGCTGAATATGGATAAAATGGCCGAAGCTTCAAGATGTCTGATAGGAACTCACGATTTCACCTCCTTTACAACAAAGGCACTTCAGGAGAAAAACCGCATTCGTACCATAAAAAAGTTGGATATCAGAAAAGAAGGAAAATATATATATTTTACAATAGAGGCAGATGGATTTTTGTACAATATGGTAAGGACAACTGTTGGTACGCTGATAGAGGCAGGGAGAGGAAAAATAACGGTAGAAATTGTGAAGGAAATTTTAGATGCAAAGAATAGGAACATGGCTGGACCTACAACACCCGCCAGGGGACTGTGTTTGATGGAGGTTAAATACTAAAACGAACTAGGAAAGTCAATATAAAAAATATATATGTAATCACGCTATTTTTTGTTATTCCTGCAAAAGCAGGAATCCATATGAATAATGTAAGCATATGGATTCCTGCTTACTTGGGAATGACATAATAAAACGAAATTTAACAGCCATTATTTTCGCATCCTATTTATAAGTAATCCAGTATGATTATATTTTTACTGATATATCGCTTACCAGGATACTCTGCCCTATAATTCCACTGGTTTTAATTCATTGACACAACTTTTAAAAACCGTTATATTTGTTAGAAATATATCAAATTCTAAATCCGAAGTCCTAAATTTCAAATAATATCAAATGCCAAAAATTTAAACTAGCATGTTTTTATGCCAAACTCAGGGTATGATGAGGTGTGAGGCATTTGAATTTTAGATTTATTCAGGATTTAGATATTATGATTTTGAAATTGGACGACCGAACTGATAAAGCCTTATGAGTTGTTCAATTGAATTTCCAAATGTAAGTTAGAAAAAGGATTTTTTACATGATCTCTATTGAAGATTTTTTGAAGGTAGACCTGCGGGTAGCTAAGGTACTGCATGCCGAACCACACCCGAATGCAGACAAACTGCTCATATTAAAAATTGACGCTGGCGACAGTGTTGAAGGACGTCAAATTGTAGCAGGAATCAGGAACTTTTATAAACCAGAAGAGCTTATCGGGAAAAATATCGTTATAGTAAACAATCTGGCTCCTGCAATCCTGAGAGGCGTTGAGAGTCAGGGAATGCTGCTGGCGGCAAAGGACGGAGATCAATTAACAATCATAACGACGGAAAAGGATATAAAACCAGGTTCCAAGATACAATAGAAAGAATAGTTTACCGCAGAGACGCAAAGAAAGCAGAGGTTGGGAAGCTGGGAAGCTGAGAAAATCTCACCCTCTCATCTTCCCGGTCTCCCAACTTCTTTCTCTTTGTAATCTTTGCGCCTTTGCGGTGAATAGGCCCGTTTCCTTTTACGTGCAGAAAATGGCAATTTAACCATGCTGCAGGAGTTATACATAACCAACTTTGTATTGATTGATAGGGTTACAATTAACCTCTGTGAAGGATTGAACGTATTTAGCGGCGCAACAGGTGTGGGAAAATCATTGGTTATTGGGGCGCTCAATTTCATCCTCGGTGGGCGCGCAACCTCTGATGTCGTACGGACTGGCAAAGAAGAAGCCGCAGTAATAGGTAAATTTTATATCAAAGACAAATATCTTTTAAGGCAGATTAAAAAGGTGTCAGATAACGGCGAAATTGATGAGGAACTATTAATTCAAAGAAGCATAGATACTAATGGGCGAAGCAGGTGTCGCCTGAACGATATGCCTATTACCGTATCCATGCTCAAAGAAATCGGAGAAATTTTGGTTAATATCCACGGACAACATGAGCATGAGGCGCTATTACACAGCATTAATCAACTTTATATTCTTGACGACTTCGGTGAAATTTCTTCATTACGAGAAGATTTTTCCGAGATTTTTAGGCGGGTTACCGAAAAAACAAAATTGCTGAACGACCTGAAAAACAATCAAAACGAAAGAAGACAAAAGATAGATTTATGTACCTTCCAGATTGATGAAATTGATAAGGCACAACTTAAATTGGGCGAGGTGGAAGAACTCGAAAAAGAGAGGAATATCTTAAGTAATGCTGAAAAAATATACAGCACAATAACCTCATCTTATTCACAACTTTACGAATCTTCAGATGCCGTTGTTGAAAGATTAAAATCCGTTGTTCGAGAATTGCAAACAATTGCAAAACTTGATGAATCTTTACAAAAAATAGCTGATGTCTGTATCCAATCACTGTATCAAATAGAGGATGCAGCCTTTTCTTTAGGAAAATATAGAGACGGATTCAATTATGACTCCCAGAGGTTAGAATATATCGAAGAGCGCTTAAACACAATTCGTAAATTAAAGTTAAAATACGGAAACACTGTAGAAGAAATTCTGACATATCGTGATGAAATAGAGTTAAAATTGAAGCAATTTTCAGGAGAAAGAACAACGGCTGAGCAGGTGGATGAAGAATTACAGGCATTGACAGAGGTATTGAAACAGAAAGGCAATGAATTAAGAAAGAAACGTATTGCGGCCGCTGAAAGATTGTCTCCTCTGATAGATCAGGAACTTCATGATCTTGGGATTCCACACGGCCGTTTTTGCGCTCAAATTACATCCCCCTTTTTAAATAAGAGTGAAAATACTGATATTTCAAGTGCAAATAGTCACGGATTTGATCAGGTTGACTTTCTAATTTCGCCAAACCCTGGTGAGGATTTAAAACCTCTCAGGAAGATTGCTTCTGGCGGTGAAATTTCCAGGGTCATGCTGGCGCTGAAACATCAACTGGCAAAAGCAGATAAAACGCCGGTACTTGTTTTTGACGAGATTGACGCCAATATTGGAGGTAGGATGGGAGAGGTTATTGGTGAAAAGTTACGCAGTATTGCAAGGTCACACCAGGTGATTTGCATTACCCATCTTCCTCAAATTGCCAGTTACGCAGATGAACAATGGAAAGTAAATAAACTTGTAAAAAATGGCAAAACGTATTCTACCATTGAAAATCTATCAGGCGATACGCGCCTTGAAGAAATTGCAGACATGATCAGGGGCAGCGAAAAAACGGAAATTACCAGAAAACAGGCGCAGGAAATGCTGCGGGATGCGAAAAGGAAAGTAAAAAGTAAGAATTAATTGGAAGTAGCTATTTAGCTACAAATTTACACGAATAGCCACAAAAAGATTGCGGAGAAAGGAAGAAAAACAAAGTGCTTATAAACATTAAGATTCTATCAATTAAATCCTCTATCTCCATTTTTCGATTTTCACCATTTCTCCTTTTTTACACAAAATAAAATTAGTGCATATTTGTATTTATTCGTGGCTTATTTTGGAAAATATAATGTTAGAACGTTTACAAAAAATACTGGCTGAGGCAGGACTTGGCTCACGTCGTGAATGTGAAAAAATCATTACTGCAGGGAGGGTAACGGTTGATGGGAAGCGAGTCGCAACCCTGGGTACAACTGCCGACGCCGACAAATCCAAGATTTGTTGTGATGATATCCCTATACGGAAGCAGCGCAAAATTTATTATTTACTCAATAAGCCGAAGGGTTATTTGTGTACAAATCGTGACGAGTTGGGTCGGCTCCAGGCAATTGATATAATAGAAAATGTAACCCAAAGAATATATTCAATAGGAAGGCTGGATAAGGAAAGCGAAGGGCTGATCATTTTAACTAACGATGGCGATCTTGCAAATAAACTGTCTCATCCGAAATACGAGGTACATAAAACGTATTTTGTAGAGGTAGACGGTTACCTGACAGACACGGCTGTTAAGGCATTGAAGTCGGGCATCTGGCTTTCTTTCGGCAAGACACGGCCGGTAAAGGTTCAACATGTGAAGAAAGGCAAAGACAGAAGCAGGTTTGAGATGATGTTGAAAGAAGGCAAAAACAGAGAGATCCGCCGCATGCTCAATGAATGCGGATACAAGGTGCGTATTTTGCGACGCATAAAAATCGGCAATTTATATGATCCGACCTTGAAAATGGGCAGGTATCGAAAATTAACGGATGCCGAAGTAGCACGGCTCTACGCATTGGCTAAAAGAGGAATCAATTCGCCACGCAGGACACACAAAAGACCAGAAGATGAGAATCTGGAAAGTTAAGAAGTTGAGAAACTTAGCCTCATGGCTTCCCAACCTCTAAACTTCCTGCTTTTTATCTCTGCTCCTTTTGTGCTCTCTGCGGTGTGCTGAATTTTATGGGTAAAAATTGGGGAGAACATGACACAGTTACAACTGGCTAGACAAAACATAATTACACAAGAAATGAAACGGGTCGCAAAAGATGAGTGCTTAGACCCTGAATTTATCAGGTCGCGTATTGCCGAAGGTAAGATTATTATCCCTGCAAACCACAAGCGTAAAGCCACAAAGCTTTGCGGCATTGGTGCAGGACTCAAAACTAAGGTCAATGCCAATATTGGCACTTCTGGCGATTATGCTGACATTGGAAAAGAAATAGAAAAATTACGTGCTGCCGAAGAGGCTGGAGCTGACGCCGTTATGGACCTTAGCACAGGCGGTGATTTACGAGCAATACGTAAAAAAATTATAGATACAGCCTCCATTGCGGTAGGCAGCGTACCGATTTATGAGGCAGCCGTCAAGGCTGTTCAGCAAAAGCGTTCAATTGTCGATATGACTGCAGGCGACATGCTTGAAGCAATAAAACTGCACTGTGAGGACGGAGTTGATTTCATTACCATTCATTGTGGCGCTACTAGAGGAGTACTTAAGCACCTAAAGGAGAACAAACGTATTTGTGGTGTAGTAAGCCGTGGTGGGACTTTTTTAGTGGAATGGATGATACACAACGGACGCGAAAATCCACTATATGAAGAATATGATGAGATACTGGCTATTGCAAAAGAATATGATGTAACCATAAGCCTTGGAGACGCCATGCGTCCAGGCGCCTTGGCAGACGCATTTGATCGGGCACAAGTTTACGAATTAAATGTCCTTGCTGAACTGGCACAGAGGGCACTCGCCGCCGATGTGCAAGTTATGGTAGAAGGACCTGGACATGTGCCGATGAATCAGGTTGTCTCTCAGGTACAATTACAAAAGGAACTCTGTAAAGGAGTTCCTTTTTACGTACTCGGCCCGATTGTCACAGATATTGCTCCCGGCTACGATCATATTACATCTGCCATTGGAGGCGCTATCGCAGCCGCCGCAGGGGCAGATTTTTTATGCTACGTAACGCCGACAGAACATCTAAGCCTGCCAAGTCCAGCCGATGTCCGAAATGGTGTAATGGCAGCACGAATTGCGGCCCACGCTGCTGATATTGCCAAAGGTATTAAGTCGGCATGGGAATGGGACAAAACCATGTCACAACTCAGGCGAAAGCGGGATTGGGAAGGCCAATTCAACACGTGCATTGATCCTGTGGTGGCTAGAAGTATTCGGGAAAAAGGACGCCCTCAAAACGATGAGGTTTGTTCCATGTGCGCTGAATACTGCGTGTTCAAGCTCAGCGATAAAGAATAAAGTGTTTGACACAAATCACACGAATAATAGAAAATCCTAAACCCGCCTCACTAATCGGAAGTTAGAGATTGGAAGATAGAGACATACAGAACAAGTCATTGGTAATTTAGAAATTGGAGTTTCGAATTTAGGGATTTAGTGTTTAGTATTTTTAAATCTGTGTCCCATTGATACGAGAAGAATATGGTCATATTTATAAAACATATTGATATAGAAGGACCGGGAACAATTGCTGATTTCCTTGAAGACAATAAGATAGAATATGCCGTTGTGGATTTATCGCAAGGCGACAAAGTCCCAAAACTGCATAAAGACATACAGGCGGTTATCAGTCTTGGCGGTCCCATGAACGTGTACGAAGAAGAGAAATATTCTTTTTTAAGAGACGAGGATATTTTACTTCAAAAAATAATCGTTGAAGGTAAGGTATCTTTTTTAGGCATCTGCCTTGGTGCGCAATTGATTGCAAAGGCGGCGGGGGCAAGGGTAACGAAAAACCCTGCGAAAGAGATTGGATGGTACAAAATAGTTGTTAATGACAGTGGATTACGTGATGATTTATTTAAAGACCTTCCGGAAATTTTTAAGGTATTTCAATGGCATGGTGATACTTTTGGCATTCCAGCAAATGGGAAAAGACTGGTTTTTTCGGAACTCTGCCAGAATCAAACGTTAAAAATTGGCCGTAATATTTATGGTATCCAGTTTCATGTTGAAGTGACAAAAGACATGATTATCCAGTGGGCAGACACTTATAAAGGAGAATTAGAATCTTTAAAGGGCATTGTTTCCGACAAGAAAAAGATGCTGGAGGATTATAGCAAACTAGAAGGCGCTTACATGAAACAGGCAGAACAGTTTTATGTGAACTTCTTTAATATTGCAGGCTTGTTGAAAAACAGGAATTATTCATTTCCGCATAAACAGTACGACAACCAACTTGGATTTAATCTTGTAGTTTAAAATCTCCAAACTGTTTTATTACCCGCTGTTTCAGAGCACCAACCGGAAATTTTTGCATCACACTTATACTTTCGCATCTGCAATAAAAGCATTGAGTATAGGTGGTTCAAGTTCAAGAATATCTTTTCCAAATGTTTCGATATGAAAACGTATTACAGATTTTACATCAGAAAGGACTTCTTCGTATGTATCTCCCTGCCCAAAAATAATCTGAATCTATTTTCTTGATTTCAAATATTCTATGTGTTGAAGTTCCACAGACAGTCTTTCAATAATGGCAGCATAAATTGTTAACAATCAGGTATTGCCATATTTTATGCCTTTCCTTTACAAGTAAAAATCTTTGCTGCCTCTAATAAATCTTTTACGACGTAATCCATATTCATTACAGGAACAATGCCTGCGTCGCCCGCACAGCCATTTCTTACCAATACTGATTTGCAGCCCGCATTTTTACCAGCCAGCATATCCACTTCCGAATCACCAATCATTATGGACTGAGAAAGATCAATGCGGTGTCGCCTTGCGGCATCAAGAAACATCCCGGGTTTCGGTTTTCTGCAATCACAATCTATTTTGTATCGTTCAATAATTCCTTCCGTGTGGTGTGGACAATAATAGAGACCGTCAATATTCGCTCCTTCATTTTCAAGCATACCCACCATTTTTTTATGAATAAGCATTAAGCATTCTTCATCAAAAAGTCCCCTTGCAATGCCTGACTGGTTAGTTACAACGATGACCAGATAACCATGTTTCTTGAAAAGGCGGATTCCTTCTGCAGCATTAGGTAGTAAACTTAATTGGTCAGGAGAACTTAGATATGGTTCGTGGACGAGAATAGTGCCGTCCCGGTCAAGAAAAACGGCTTTTCTCTTTTTCATTTGAAAACCCTACAATCATTCATCACATCACAATATAAACCTAATAATTGCTTAGTTAACGGACAAGCAAGTTTGTCCATGCCACCTTATCTTATCTACAATTGTTTATTTAGTTACTGCACCAAAAATCTCTTTCTCCACAATAGAGCATATAATGTGCCCAACGGTGATGTGACATTCCTGTATCCGCGGCGTGTTGTCTGAAGGGATTTTCAGGCAGATGTCTACAACACTTTTTAAAAGCCCGCCGTCCTTACCTGTAAATCCAATGGTAATTGCCCTGAGACTTTTTGCAACTTGAACCGCATTTAATATACCCTTTGAATTCCCGCTGGTACTGAATGCCAAAAGGATGTCGCCTGGTTTTGCTAACGCCTCAATCTGCCTTGCAAAACAGGTTTCATAGCCAAAGTCATTTGCAATGGCAGTTATTACAGATGTATCGGTTGTCAGTGCAATCGCAGGAAGCGGGCGTCGGTTTATTTTGAACCTCCCGATTAATTCGCCTGCAATGTGCTGTGCGTCTGCGGCGCTTCCCCCGTTGCCTATCAGATAGACACAGCGCTTGTCTTTGTATGCCTTGATAATAACATCGGCTATTTCTCTGATTACATCTAGATTCGCTGACAATAATGCCTTTTTTGTATCTATGCTTTCTTGTAATTGGATTTCAATGTCGTTCATAAATGATTCTTTTTTTATCTCAAAATAGCCACACAGCCACTAATTATTTTCTTTGCGGCTTTGTAACGTGTTTTTGTGGCATGAAAAAGGAAAGTCGCTGAAGGTATAATTTAACGTTCGGGCATTTCAATGTTGCAGTTGTAGTGCGAACTGCAGTTAGCGCTACATTAAAATAGTTCCGAATGCCTAATTTAACGAGTTTGACCAATAGTCTTTTTCTCAGGCTGTGTCTGGTTATGTCTATTGATTATTCTTGAAATAATATTGGTCGTTGAAACGCCTTCTACAAATGGCGCAAGCACAACCTTCCCTCCGTAAGACTCAACAAATTCTCTGCCTATCACGCCGGCATCTTTCCAGTCTTCCCCCTTCACCAGCACATCGGGTCTTACGGCTGTGATTAAATTTACGGGGGTCAACTCGTCAAAAAGCACTACATAGTTTACATCTTCCAATGCGGCAAGCATTTTAGCGCGTTCTGCCTCAGAAACAAAAGGACGCGTGGGGCCTTTCTGGCTTTTGACAGAGCGATCGGTATTTAGTCCTACAACGAGTAAATCGCCCTGTTTTCTGGCAAATTTAAGGTATTCAATGTGTCCAACATGTAATATATCAAAACACCCGTTCGTGAAAACAATTTTATCGTGTTTTTTTCTATGCTCGTTCAAAATACCCACAAGCACTTCGGCATCTTTGATTTTGCCCGATATTTGATTTTCCCCACCTATGAGCTCGCCTAATATTTCACCTTTGCCGACAGGAGTTGCGCCAATTTTCCCAACCTCTATTCCAGCCGCAATATTGGCAAGATAAGCAGCTTCCTCAAAACTATAACCGCTCCCAACTACCATACCAAACATACTGAGCACCATATCACCTGCCCCTGTCACGTCACACACAGTGCGTGGTACTGTTGGTATAACTTTCCCAGCCACATTTTTGTGATACAAGAACATGCCGTCTCTATCAATAGTGATGATGCAATATTCCAGTGAAAGACTTGAAGCAAGCTTATTCCCTGCACGATTCAGGCTATCATTATCAGTAATTTTTATTCCCGTGGCAAGCTCGGTTTCTTGTCTGTTAGGAGACATAGCTGTAAATCCCTCATAACAGGAATAATCGTTTGCGAGTTTAGGATCCACAATCACAATCTTTTTATATTTTTTACAAAGGGTTACTATCGTCTTCAAAAATGAAGCAGAAAGCAATCCTTTATTCATATCAGAAACAAGGACTATATCACATGCTTGTATAGTTTTCTTTAAGTAATTATTAAGTTGTGCTTCTATTTCTGCAGATATAACATGCGTCTTTTCATAATCAACCCGCAATAGTTGCTGCACTCCTCTGCCAGCGGTCTGCAAATGACCCATCAGGCGCATTTTTAGGATAGTTGGCCGACTTTTATCAATAATAATCCCTGTAGTGTCAACATTCATGCCTTTAAAAATACTCATAAGGTTGTGTCCATGAACATCGTCTCCTATGATACCGCAGGCAAATACCTGTGCACCCAAGGTCTGCAAGTTGTTTATAACACTTCCAGCGCCACCGGGGCGAATGTCTTCTGAAGAGACATTAATAATTGGTATGGGAGCTTCCTGTGAGATACGTCTTACTTCGCCCCATACATACTTATCGAGCATCAAATCACCGATGACCATAATCCTGGGCGAACCCAGGCTTGAGATGATATTTATCAGTTTATCCATTTAACGCAAAATTCCTACAAAAATACTATTTTTTGGAACTCAATATTTTAATTACTCTTTAATGCGAGCTCATCGGCTTCTTCATCAAGGAAATATGACATTTTAATATTTAGAGCGGCAGCTAACTTATCCAGTGTCGTAAGAGAGGCGGCAATTTGCCCATTTTCGATTTGGGACAATAAACTTGGCGACAAACTTGTGCGAATTGCCAACTGCTTCTGAGTGATTCTTTTGCTCTTTCTTATGGATTTAAGCTTTTTCCCAACAGAACTTTTAAGTTTATCCTTTGAACTCCCGATAAGACAATACGTTTTTTGCGCATTATTGAGCGCCTTTCGCAAATCATTTAAATCAAAAGGTTTTTTCAAATAGTCAAACGCATCAAGCTTCATCGTCTCAACTGCCGTTTTAAATGAAGGATACCCTGTTAAAATAATAACACAAATATTTGGATATTTAGATTTTATTTCTTTGAGCAATTCCGTCCCGCTTATTTGAGGCATTTTCATATCCAGTATTATGATATGAAATTTTTCTTGTTCCAGCGTTGACAAGACATCCATCGGTTTTGTAACGCCCTTTGTAACATAACCTTCGTCAGACAGGAATTTGGTTAAGTACAAATTATAGTCCTTGTCATCATCTACTACTAATATTTTTATTCCTCTATCCATGAACAATTGCCTTTCCAAAATCTATTGGTAGATTGATATCAAAGGTAGTTCCTCTACCCGCTTTACTTTTGACATGAATTGTACCACGATGCCTTTCTATAATTCCATAAGTAATAGAAAGGCCAAGACCCGTTCCTTTTCCAACTTCTTTCGTTGTAAAGAAAGGGTCAAAAATTTTAGACAAATAATCTTTAGAAATTCCCATACCTGTGTCTTTAAAATTAATATTGATATTCTTTTTGTCCTTTTGCGTTGTGGTTATTAAAATGGTATCGCCTTTGCATGTCGCATCGTCTGCGTTAATTAGTAAATTCATAAACACCTGTTGCAATTGTTCTGCAAAACACTTGATTTTTGGTAATTGCGAAGATAGTTTCAAGACAATGTTCTTGTTTTTTGCAGTAAACTGTTCAGCAATAAGAGAAATTGTATTTTTAATCAATTCATTTACATTAATGAGTTTCGGTTGTTCATTTCCTTCAGAGTGCGAAAGGTCAAGCAGAGAATCCACAGTTTTTTCAATACGTTTTGTTACTTTCTGTATTGTTTTAAATTCCTTTACAGTCTCCTTTGTAAACGTATTATCCCTTTCAAGAAAGCCCTGTACCATGCCAGAAAGGATGGCAAGAGGAGTATTGATTTCGTGAGCAACACCGGCTGCAAGCCGTCCCATAGAAATCAACCTGTCGGAGTGAATTAACTGCTGCTGAAGCTTCTTTTGGCTTTCTTCCTCATGTTTTTTTTCCGTAATATCTTGAATCAGCTCCAACACCTGTACTACCACTCCTTTTTTATCAAAAATTGGGGAGCTAACCACATTGTAAAATATCTTTTTATGATGATTATGAACGACATACTCTGTTTGGTTTATTCTCCCAGTTTTGAACACCTTGATGGAAGGACAATCATCAGGAACGGATTGAAGGTGGCAATAGGTATCAAAACATGTATGATTCAGGATACTTTTGCCCAAAGGGTGATTTTCAATTAACCGTTTATTCGCCCAGCATATTTTATAATCCTTGCTAATGACTAACAGATCCGCTCCTATTTCACTTACAATATTATCTAGTTTTTTCTTTTCTTCTTTCAGCTCCAATTCCAGATTTTTTCTTTTAGTTATATCTCTAAAATGCACCAATATATACAAAACATTGTTTTCTTCTTTTACCACCGTAATATCTAATTCCATAACCAAGGTCTGCTGGTATTTGCTAACAACCTCAATCTCTGTTGTCTGAACTTTAGTGTTAACTGCCATTGCAAGCAGTTCTGTCACAAACTTCTTTGAAGTTTTAGGTAAGAAATCATAAATATATTTGCCCAAAAGTTCTTCCGTCTTATAACCAATAATTTCTTCTTCCCGCTGGTTTATCGTAAGAATTTTCCCATTCAGGTCTAACATCATCATAGAATCTGCAGCATTGTTAAATAATGTTTTATAGCGTTCTTCTGAGGCTTTGATGCGTTTAAACAGCTTTGTGTTTTCAAGGGCTATTGTGAGTTGCGGCGCTATCTGCCAGAGGTAATAATGACAATGGTCACTAAAACTGTTTGCTTTTTCACTGCCAAATGTAATAGCGCCAAGTACTTTACCTTTGTATGTAAGCGGAAATCCTAATCGGGAGCGTATCCCTTCTTTGCACAGCACCTTGTCTGTCCAAAAAAGACCTCTTTCTGTGTTATTTACTATGACTGGTTCTCCGGTTTTGATAACTTCCTCCAGAAGACTGCCAGACAGCGGAAAAGATTCCCCCTCGTTGATCTCGCTGAAATTGTATGTTTTTGTCAGTGCAAATACCTGGAACCCTTGCCCTTGTTCATTGGAAATAATCAAGCAAGCGCGGTCAAATTGGATAACTTTTTTTAATTCGCTGCATATGGCTGGGAAAACCTCCCGAATGTCCAGACTGGTAGCAATAATTTTATTAATATTGCTAAACATTTCTTTCTCTACAAGCGTGTTTTTAAGACTGGTTTCCAACTGTTGCTTGTAAAGTGCTTTTTCGACAGTTTTTTTTAAATAATCCGGGTCTAAAGGTTTTAAGATATAGTCAACATTATCCAGACACATGGTATTGATAGCGGTCTTGATTTTATTTTGATCAATCATAACGAGTATGATTGTATTGGGAGAAGCCTCTTTAATCTTGTTTACCAGCGAAAGTTCGCTGATATCATGTAATCTCAAATCAAATAAAATTAAATCCACTACCTGCTTGTTTAAAAGCACAACGGCTTCATCCCCGTTAGAAACCGTATAAACAAAGTACCCGTTTTCTTCTAGTAGACTTTTAAATGATATACGCATCAAGTTATCATCATCTATAACAAGTATTTTATGACTTTTATTCATAATAAATTTAGTCCACAAAGTTTATTGTAAATATAGGAGTCTACAAAAGTTATTATCACTTATTATATTAATATTATAGAAAATTTATGTCAAGAATAAAGCGTAATTACAGTAATAGCGTTGTTTATATCAGTTTAATAAAGCAGAAATTATCCGCTAAATAAAACGTTGACAAATAGATGCGAGTAATTACAATTAGTAAAGCCCTTTTAAGGTAATGTCAAAACTTTTATGAAAAGAGAGGAAAATAGATGGAACCACAGAGTATTTCTCTGGATACAAATTTATAAAACCTTGTTTTTTTAGCAAAGATTTTTAAGCTGCAAAATCTGTGTAAATCTGTTTAACTTGCGTAATCTGTGTGCTATCTTTGGTTGCGGCTCTGCCACGCTGTGTTCTCTGTGGGACAATACTTCAAAGTTACAAAGGAGGCGAAGCATGTTGTATGCAAAGAAATACTCTATTGCGCTTTTCGTAATTCTTCTTTTTCTTATTACAGGCTTGACGTCTGCCTATGCCCAGGAAAAGAGAGAGTCAAGCTATACATCAGTTATTGAAGAACCATTTGACAAAGTCATGGCGCAGGATAAAGCACAAAAGGCTGATGTGATGAAACGTCATATGGACTTACTTGACGAACGATACGATCTTTCCCAAAAAGCAACCACAGAAGTTACCATGTCAGGGGGAAAACCGTTACCTGTGGGACCAACTGCCCGATTAAAAGGTAAATTGACATGGGAAAAACTAGCCAACATGACCCCTGATGCAATTAAAGAAAAAAATTTGTTTCCCTATCTTCCACTACCACACCCAAATCACTCTTCAGGTGGAATGTTATTCTCACAGAAGCAAATAAAACAAGTTACACGCCTGGAACGTTTTGATTTAGACTTTGACATACCAGATCACTTTCTGCCCGAATTTCCACCACCAATTTATTTAACCACTCACAAAGACATGGGGGATGTTTCGCAAGGCAAGTTGGTGACATTGGATAATTATTACGAAATATTCAACGGCATCTTAAACCCAAAACAGTTAGAAGGTCTGCGACTTTTGGTTACACAGTTTCCTCAACAACAGTTCAATGCAACGGCAGATAGAAAAAGCGAAAAACCAAGCCTGGGTGTTGCATGTTTTGACTGTCATGTGAATGGACATACCTCGGCTGCAACTCATTTGGTTGGTGATATTCGTCCACAATCTCACAGAAACCGCATTGATACTCCTTCTTTGCGTGGGGTAAATATTCAGAGGCTTTTTGGCTCGCAGCGTGCCCTTAAATCAGTGGAAGACTTTACTGAGTTCGAACAGCGTGCTGCTTATTTTGATGGCGATCATCTGACTGCTTCCAAAAAAGGCGTAAACATCCTTGAACGTGGCAGTCAGGTTCATTTCATGGCAGAGTTCATGGCACTAATTGACTTTCCGCCTGCGCCTAAACTTGATATTTACGGCCAGCTTGATCCAAAAAAGGCAACCGATTCTGGAAAAAAAGGCGAAGTAATATTTTTTGGTAAAGGGAAATGTGTAGTTTGCCACCCGGCACCCTACTATACTGATAATCAGATGCATGATCTACAAGTAGAGAGGTTTTACAAACCCCAGTTGATTAATGGTCAGTACATTCGCGCTGAGGGCCCTATCAAAACATTTCCCTTAAGAGGAATCAAAGATTCTCCTCCTTATTTGCATGATGGGCGATTACTAACATTAGAAGATACGGTCGAGTTTTTTAACCTTGTATTACAAATTAACCTGAATGCTCAGGAGAAAAACGATCTGGTTGCTTTTCTCAGACAATTGTAATTTTACATATTGTAATATTCGTTAAATTTATGCCTGGGAATTTCAATGTCGAGTCTTTTAGTTACACTTCGACTTCGCTCAGTGTGACGTCATTTCGAGCGGAGATGAAGAATCTATTCATTTACAGCGGAGTATCAAATGATATTCAACCAGTTAAATAAGGCTTCCTGTAAAACCTACCTCGTCGGTTCGGAAAATACAAAAGAAGCGATCGTGGTTGACCCTGTACTGGAACACGTGAACGAATATGTATCCTTCATTAAAAACGAAGGGTTAAAACTTACCCATGTATTAGATACACATACCCACGCAGATCACATCTCTGGTTCTGGAGCACTTGCTGACCAACTAAACGCTGTATATGTCATGCACCAAAATTCACCTGTTCGCTGTGTATCGTTTCGTGTTTCGGATGGTTTTGATTGCCACTTGAGCGATATACCTGTAAAGGTCATGCACACACCAGGCCATACCAAGGATAGCATATGTTTGATATTTACGGATCGTATTCTAACGGGCGATACATTATTTTTAAATGATGGTGGAGCGGGCCGTACAGATTTACCAGGCGGCGACCCCGGTGAACACTGGGAATCCTTGCAAAAGATTATAAAGTTACCTGATCATTTAATTGTATACCCTGCCCATGAATACCGAGGCTGCAAACCATCAAGTTTGGGTGAGCAAAAAAAATGCAATCCCAATTTACAACCGCGTACAAAAGATGCATATATCAAATGGCTTACAGATATGAAACTAGGGGCTGCTGATTGGATGAAGGATGTACTGAAGGCTAATTACGCTTGTGCCCGAGACCCTAAGGCAGCCTGGATTCCCGTAGATGCACCAGCTTGTGAGATTAAGGGCACTCTTTCTCCCGGTATTAATGAACAGCCAGTCCCCACCATTCCTGTTTCAGAGGTTAAGCGTCGCATCAAAAGTAATCAGCTAGATGGCACGATAATACTGGACGTCAGAGAACCTGCCGAACTTAAGGGCGAGTTGGGAGTTATTCAAGGCGTCCTCAACTTCCCCGTTGGGCAAATAATTCAAAGGCTAAATGAACTGGAAAAGCACAAAGAAACCGAGATTATTACGGTATGCCGTAGTGGAGGCCGCGCCCACACTGCAGCCGCCATCTTGTTAAAGGCAGGATTTAAGAAGGTGTTCAACATGAGTGGTGGTATGATGGCATTCCGTGAGGCCGAAAAAACAAAATAAATTATTCGCTTTGTCCAGAATTGCATTATACACTCTATAATTCCTGAAAGAGCGTCTATGCCAAAATCCACATAAAAATACATTTTCAACGCTACTCTTAAAAAATATTACACAACTTCCATGCTAAAGAAACACAGTAAGTTCTTTGAGTCGCTGTTACTTATAATAGACTGGATTATCTTGTCCATTTCATGGATATCCTCCTATTATTTACGTATGTACTCTGGCATCGTGCCAGTTTACAAAGAAATCCCGCCTTTCAAAATTTACCTGACACTTCTGATTTTTATGATCCCCCTGTGGGGTACTGTTTTTAAGGTATTTGGGCTATACCGTCCGCGCAGGATCTCAACAAGGTTTTCCGAGGTTGTAGATATTGGTAAGGCATCTACCTTTGCCACCCTAATTCTTATCTCACTTACTTACCTCTTCCGTCAATATGAATTTTCCAGATTAACATTCCTTTACTTCTGGCTTATCAACATTGTGTTTCTTAGTCTAACTCGTACTTTATTTCGTGAATTTCTACGTCTGCTAAGGAAAAAGGGATACAATCAGAGATTCGCTTTGGTTGTCGGTACTGAAAAACTGAGTCAAGACCTTATAAACAAATTGCAGAAACATCCCGAGCTCGGAATTCATATATCGGGATTTTTATCAAATGATACAAATAGCATTGGAAATGAAATACAGAGAATAAAGGTCTTGGGAAAGTATTCAGAGATTCGCGAAATAATTAAAAAACTTGGCATTGATATCGTTTTCATTGCCTTACCCTACCATGCCCACAGTCAGTTAAAAGAAGTTCTGGATTATATAGCGGACGAGACTGTTAGCATTATAGTTTTACCCGACCTCTTTGAGTTTGTTACCTTGCGCGGTAGTGTAAGTGATTTTGATGGTATGCCTCTTATCAGCCTGCGCGATTCACCACTTTACGGATGGAATATTATTGTAAAACGGTTTTTAGATATCGTCTTTTCTTCTTTTGTGTTAACTTTTATGAGTCCTGTTATGTTACTTATCACCATATTGATTAAACTAAATTCCGAAGGACCCGTCTTGTTTAAGCAGGAAAGGATGGGGTTGGATGGCAAGTTATTCAACATATTAAAATTTAGAACAATGGACGTAAACGCCGAGCAGGAAACAGGCCCTGTTTGGGCAAAAAAGGACGATCCCAGGTGCACAAAAATAGGTAAATTCCTTAGAATGACGAGTCTGGATGAACTTCCACAATTTATTAACGTATTGCGTGGAGACATGAGTATTGTAGGACCCCGTCCTGAACGCCCTGTCTTTATAGAAAATTTTAGGAATACTATCCCAAAATATATGTTGAGACACAAAATGAAGGCAGGTATTACAGGTTGGGCACAGATTA
>Ga0156272_1125_pt1 | contig 17867 bp, 15 predicted proteins | sample RifCSPlowO2_12_FD_107921 | JGI IMG/M metagenome (GOLD analysis project Ga0156272, IMG submission 107921) | Planctomycetes bacterium RIFCSPLOWO2_12_FULL_39_13
AGAGCTTCATAAAGGACTATATGAAGGCACACTCCGCTTTGAAATGCGGTCGCCGTCTGCTCAAGTTGAGGGCAGCGTACACAGTCTCTATTCATTTAAAGAACCGCATCTTGGATTTCTGAGAATGGGTAGATAAATAAACTTGTTAGATTTCTTGACTTCGCTTGGAATTTTATTCTTAATAATTACAAAGCTTTTCCTTTCGTTTGCCATGTCTGAGCAACCAACTGAAAGTCTTTTCTCCAAAACCGGCATGTTGAGAACGAAGAGATTCCAGGATTCTCTGAGGTACACAGGTGTCAAAATATTCTTTACCCAGCCATAAACTATAGAACAGTTGTCCCTTCAATTGAAAGTCCTCTGCTTCTCTGTAAAGCCTTTTCCAGTTAAAAGCTTCTTTAAAGTGATTTATTAACTGATGGATATCCCATACATGTATGAGTGTATTGTAGGAATGCTTCATAGCATGTTCTTAGAGGTGGGGTATTTGGTGATGAGGAGCAAGACAGTGGACATGAGTCTGCTTTACCATTAAAGGAATAGCTTCCTTCTATGCCTTTTCCATAGTAATTTTCTTTATCAATAAAACCTCTACGAAAACTCTTTGTGTAATGTGAGTTGAAACAAATGATATCTATTCTTTACTCAAGCACTTTAATCACATATCTATTAATAAACCCTGCTTCTATTCCTACTAGCATAGCTTCAAAGGGTTTTACGCTGTCTTTCGGAATGTCAGGAATAGTAAATTCTTCTTCTTTAAGAATCAAATCCCGATCATCGTATATTTCTAACTTAAATTTTGCAAAGCGATAATTCTTCTCAGTCCTATTGGCCATCTCACCTGTAAAAAGGACATTTGTGCCAAACGGATTGAAACGCACATTTCCGACAGAAAATCCTTTTCCGATGTCCTCGAATCCATTCGTCAAAGAAGGTAATTTAGTAGATTCCTTGCTGGAAACCTCTTTTTTGGTAGCCTTCGGAACACCAGTAGAGAGATTTTTCTCTAATGCATTTACACGTTTTTCTAAAGATTCAATTCTTGCAATAAGATTTGAAATGACAATCTCCAACATATCTAATTTATTAGACGAATCTTGTGCGTATATAATATTTCCAAATATTTTTGGGAACGTTAGTGCTGTTAAAATAATCGCTATAGATAAAGCCGCAAAAAACTTTTTCATTGCCAGCCTCATTGTCCAAACCAGAAATAAACTACCTTCAACTCAACACGTAAGGAATTGGAAGGTTACTTAATTTCCGTTACAATTTGTGAAAATGATATTACAAAAGATTTAATAACTATTGGTTTGATTATTGAGAATAGTATCATATTTTAAATAAACAATGCAAGTGATAATCCCTTTTAAGCTAGTACACGTGATTACAATAAAAAAACTGGAAAAAAGATACATGCGAGGTTGTCATTTCGATCAGAGCGTGATTATCATCATTAAAGATTGTTACATAACCTTTCTGAGCCTATTAAATTACTCGCTTATTGTTTTATAAATACATGTAAATTAATATGGATAGGTATTCTATGTCAATTTACCATAAAAGCGTGAAAACTTGACAAGATATAACATAATTGATATGATAATTAAGTATTTAATTTATTAAGGCAGTAGTATTTATCTCATCTATAAAAAATACCTTCATGCGACAAATTCTAACTGTTCGATACGGTGTCTTAAAAAGCACATCTGATTTTTTTGCCGCATTTAATTCGTTAAAAAAGGGTGATCAAGTCATAGTCCGTTCCAGTCGTGGTGTAGAATTTGGTGAAATCGTTGCCAAGGTGCAAGAAATACCCGATGATGCTCCGGTTGAAAATCTTGGTGAGATTTTACGTAAAGCTACCGTTGAAGATAAAGAAAAACAAAAAAAGATAACTGACGAAATGATTCCCATGGAATTCAAATTTTGTCAAAAAAAGATAAAGGAACATAAACTCCTCATGAAGTTGGCCAGCATCGAACACTTATTTGGTACTAAAAAAATCATCTTCTATTTCCTGGCCAACGGACGGGTTGATTTTAGAGAACTTGTAAAAGACCTGGCAAAAGAATACCAGGCGCGCATAGAAATGAAACAAATCGGTGTACGTGATGAAGCCAGGCTTTTGGCAGACTATGAGCACTGTGGACGGGAACTGTGTTGCAGAGCATATCTTAAAAATCTTGAACCTGTCACTATGAAAATGGCAAAGAATCAGAAAGCTACATTAGACCCATCTAAGATCTCCGGAAGATGCGGACGACTTATGTGTTGTCTGCGTTACGAAGATAAAGTTTATGAAGAGTTAAAATATACAATGCCAAGAAAAGGGACTATTGTCAGAACGGCGAGAGGAACTGGAGAAGTCATTAATTATGACGTTTTACAGCAGCAAGTTACCATTGAGTTGGAAAATCAGGGTAACGTAAATATATCAGTCCACGATATTCTGGATAAAGTAAGAGAACCACTACAGCAAAAAGAGACAACGTGCGATCGGCATTGCGAAGAAAAGGGTTGCGGTCTTGAATAAGCGCACCTTTTATCTTACAACGCCCATTTATTATGTCAACGATGTGCCGCATATAGGGCATTCATATACAACAATTGCCGCAGACGTATTAGCTCGGTATAAAAGAACCAAAGGGTTTGATGTCTTTTTCCTGACGGGAACGGATGAACATGGACAAAAAATCCAAAAAGCGGCACAGTCTTGTAATAAGACCCCAATAGAATTTGCTAATTCTGTGGCAGATAAATTCAAGACTTTATGGACAAACCTCAACATTTCCAATGATGATTTCATACGAACGACAGATGAACGACACTGCCGTCGTGTTAAAAAAATCTTTCAACAAATCTTTGAAAAGGGCGATATTTATCTTGGAGATTATGAAGGTTGGTACTGTATTCCCTGCGAAAGTTTCTGGATTGAATCACAGCTTGAAGAAAAGAAATGCCCGGAATGTAAACGAGCTGTTGAAAAGGTAAAGGAAAAAAATTATTTTTTCAGATTATCAAAATATCAGAAAAGCCTTCTTGAATATTATGATAAACATCCACATTTTATACAACCTGAATCAAGAAGAAATGAATTATTGCATAGATTAAAATTCCATGTAGAAGATATCAGCGTAAGCCGTTCAGCTGTGGAATGGGGCATTCAAGTCCCAATGGATGCAACTCATACCATTTATGTCTGGATTGATGCCCTGCTGAACTATATTACTGCCTTAGGTTATGATGATGACATGCAAAAATTTAAAATATACTGGCCTGCAAGTGTCCACATTATTGGGAAAGAAATCTTATGGTTTCATGGCGTTATCTGGCCTGCCATACTTATGTCTTTGAAAATAGATTTACCTTCAAAAGTGTTTGCACATGGCTGGTGGACTATTGAAGGACAAAAAATTTCGAAATCCCTTGGAAATGCAATAGACCCAACGAGTATTATTCAATCTTATGGTATAGATGCCTACAGATATTTTTTGCTCAGGGAAGTCCCTTTTGGTTTAGATGGGAATTTTTCCTATAGCGCCCTTATCCAAAGAATAAATTTTGACCTTGGTAATGACCTTGGCAACCTGCTACAACGCACACTAACAATGATAGAAAAATATTTTAATGGAGTTATCCCAGAGGTTGCTTGTACAGAGGGTGAATTGAGAAAATCGTCACAAGTCACCCATGATAAAATAGTTCACGAAATGGAGGAACTCCAATTTAGCAGAGCGCTTGAGATTATCTGGGAATTTATAAACCGTGCCAACAAATTCATAGAAGAAAAGAAACCATGGCAGTTAGCTAAAACAAGTACTGCAAAACCACAGCTTGCAGCGGTTATTGGATCATTGGCTAGGTCTATCAAAGATATTTCTGTGCTAATCTATCCGTTTATGCCAAAAACTGCTGTTGAAATTCAAAAACAGCTTGGCATCATAGAGGACAATCAACCTCTCTGTCTAGAATTTGACCAAGGTTTTAAGGAAGGCACTGTTGTGCGAAAGGGTAAGCCTTTATTCCCAAGAATTGAGCATACAGAATCCATTCAATTGAAGCCATAAGTTAAATTTAGCGTAAGGAATTTTCAATTTCTTATGTCCCACCCCTTAATCCCCTGCGGGGAGGGAACTATTCCCCCTTAGCAAAGGGGGTGAGGGGGCAGTTTAAGAATATAAAATATTGTCAACAGTTGGAGATAAATTATATGGCAAAGACGTGGAATAAAATAAAAGAAATTATAAAAAAAGACCCTCGTTATCTTCCGCAAGCTTATCAATTTGTATTTGAGGCGCTTGACTATACCACAAATATCCTTGGTAAAAATCAACGTAAAACAAACGAACTGGAACGACACGTAACCGGAAAACAACTCATGGAAGGACTTAGACAATATGCCATAAAGCAGTTTGGTTTTATGGCATTAACTGTATTTGAACAATGGGGTGTAAAACAGGATGCAGATTTTGGTAACATTGTTTTCAATTTGGTGGAAAGTGGTCTTATGGGGAAGACAGAAACAGATTCTAGAGAAGACTTTAAAAATACTTGTGATCTTAAAAAGGTCTTTGATGAAGAATTTAAGTTTGATGGGAAATATAATATTCAGCTCTCGCTAAATGCCTTAGGTATAAAGAAAAGATAGTCAATGCTTTCGCAGCAGCTTAGGATTTGCTTTGATAATTATTTTACATCTTTTACGCAGCGAAAACCGACATTGTTATCTTTGCCTTCGGGGTAACTGCAACTTCGATATGCACTTCTGAGAATATAATGGTGGTTTACCCATGACCCTCCTCTGACTACACGGAATTTTCCTTCTTCGTACCAATCTTCGCACCACTCCCAGACATTTCCAGCCATATCAAAACAACCAAAGGGACTTGAGCCATCTTTTCGATTGCCAATTGGCACTGGAGCGCCTGTGTTCGGATCTAAATTATATACAGCCTTTGTATTATCTGGTTGTGCATTTCCCCATGGATATTCTCTGCCATCAATACCTCGCGCTGCTTTTTCCCACTCTAATTCATTAGGAAGTCTTTTGCCAGCCCACCTTGCATAGGCAACTGCATCATGCCAGCTAACACCCACGACAGGTTGTAATGGTTTATTGAATCGTTCATCATCCCAATAAAAAGGCTCTTTAGCTCCAGTGGTATCAATAAGCTTTTTATACTGAAAATTGGTTGTCGGAAACTTATCAATATAGAAGGCGTCAACATGCACAGTTTTTCGTTCCTCACCCATGATAAAATTACCCGCTGGCACAAGAACCATTTCGGAGCCGTCTTTTTCGTTAATAATGCTGGTTGACCGTGTCATAAGTGTTTTACCGTATCCTTAAAGAATGTATATTATTTATTTTTCAGTTTCCATGAATTCATTTTTACCAATTGTTAATGGTATCTTTATGATGTCGCCCTCTTTTACATTATGCACCCTGAACCATCCGTCATTCATCTCTAAAGCGTATTTGACCTTTTCTTTTGAAACATGACTATCTAGGCTATACGGCTTCATTGATTCTATTTGTATAATTCGACCATCAGCCTTAATAAAGGCTATTGAAAGGGGTATACGTGTATCCTTCATCCAAAAAGAGAGAGTCTGTTCTTTTGGAAAAACAAACAACATGCCACCTTTATCTTCCAGTTTGTCTCGGTACATCAAACCTAAAATTTGTTCTTCGGTAGTTGTTGCCAGCTCTACTTTTAATTCAATTCCAGCTACATTTATGGCTGTTACCTTATTTCTCTTTTGCTCGCCTTGACACACTGCATCAAAGCTATTGCATACAGCACCAATGCAGACAAGAACTATCATTAAAAAATACAGTTGGTACTTTTTGTTCATACAATATCAAATATTTTGGTGAAAGTCGCAACTAAAAACTATTTACCCCGCTGCTTATCGTTCATTTTACGAACCCAGAAACTAAAGTCAAACTATTTCTAAACTTGATTTACTTAAACTAAATAGATATATTTTAATTAGGCTGTCTTCGGCAGCAACTATTTTTCTCCTGTCTTTCCCGCGCAAGCGGGAATCCAGAAATAGTTATTATGGCTATGGATTCCTGCTTCCGCAGGAGTGACACAGGTATTACGAAACTTTGAAATTCCCATACATTAAATTATGCGATTAGACAAACTACCATTTGCGGTCTTTAACACTATAAACAAATATAATCTTATTAAACCCAATGATTCCATTATTATTGGAGTATCTGGTGGTCCTGATTCCGTAGCCCTTCTAAAAATCCTGTATTCCATTAATTTAGCTAAAAACCTTCATTTGCGCTTATTTGTTGCACATCTTAACCATCAACTTCGCGGAAAATCTTCAGAAAAGGATGCACAATTTGTCCAGAATTTGTCAAAAGACCTTTCTCTTCCTTTCTTATTAAAAAGTGTAAATGTTCAAGAAATTGCAAATCAAACTAAGCGTTCAATTGAAGAAACTGCCCGTATAGAAAGATACAAATATTTTGGAGAATTGTCGCAAAGGCATAATGTTGCTATTGTGGCGCTCGGCCATACTGCGGACGACAACGCCGAAACAGTTATTCATCGGATAATCCGAGGGACCGGATTAATGGGGCTTGGAGGAATTCCCATAAACCGTCCATTAGTTGCGGGTTCCTCTATACAGGTTGTCCGTCCTCTCCTTTTCACATGGAGAATGGAAATTATCGAATATCTCAGGAAAAAGCAAATAAACTACAGAACAGATGAGTCCAATTATGAAACAACGTACCTTAGAAACAAGATTCGACTGGAACTAATCCCATTATTAGAGAAACAATATAACCCAAATATCAAAAATTCTATCGTACAACTATGTCAAATCTTAAATGCGAATAATGAATATTTATCTTTAGAAGCAGAAAGGATTCTAAAAGATTCCACTATAGAAAGCTCAGAAGATTCATATACAATCAACACCCATTTTTTGACAAAACAACCAAAAATATTACAACAGTTAGTATTTCAAGAAATATTGAATGTAATGCAGATATCCTTAAAAGAGATTAAATATGAACATTATACAAAGATATTTGATGAGATAACAAAGAGAGGGAAAGGACGGCATTTCCAATTGCCTGGCAAACTTTATTTGTGGCATGAGCACGGTATGCTTTATTTTAAAAAAGGTACTCTATCCAGATCGTGCATGCCATCATCTGATAGTATTCAGGGACAGATATTATCTGAAACCACGCTCCAAATCCCAGGAATAACTACTGTTTACCCCTTGGGACAACTGATATCTGAAATCTTAGATATTCGGGAGCTATCGTTGGAGACGTATAAAAAAACCAAAACAATAAATGAAGAAATCTTTGACCTGCAAAGCATTACAATGCCCCTTGCAGTGAGATTACGCAAAGACGGAGATGCAATTTCGCCTTTGGGTGTGCAAGGTCATAAAAAACTTAAAGACCTCTTTATTGATAAGAAAATTCCAGTAAAGGAACGAGACACAATCCCGGTGATTGTGATGAATGATCAACCTATTTGGGTTGTTGGAATATGTATTGATAACAAGGTAAAAGTCACTTGTAACACAAAGAAAATTTTAAAATTAACTTTTCAAGAGAGTGCTTGGAAGCAGCCGCGGGAAATACAGATTTCATAGATATTTGTATTTGGTGATTATAATCTGTAATGTTAGGCGGTTTTAAAATGGAAGTTTCTATTCGCCTATAATTTTCTCAAAATCGGCGCTCCCTTTAAGTTCTGAAAAATCGGGAGTATTTTTTGCAATACTTTTGTATCTCGGATTTAATTCAATGGCTTTCTTTAGTGAACTCATAGCATCGTCCCTGCTTGAAAGCAAAGCATGTGCACACGCTTTATTAAACCATACTGCATCAAAATCAGGTTTTATCTTTAAAGCCTTATCGTAAGTTTCTATAGCCTCTTTATGTTTTCCCGTAGCATCTAACAAGAGCCCTTTGTTATTTAGCGCTCCAACAAAATCTGGTTTAATCTGGATTGCCTTGTCATAAGCATCAAGCGCCTCCTGTTGTTTTCCCATTTCCTCAAAAACATATCCCTTATAATTCCACGCCTCGTGCACGTTGCCACTTAGTGTCGTAGCCTTGCTGAAGGCGTCCAACGATTCCTGAAATTTCATTAACTGTACAAGGGCAAGTCCTTTATTTATCCACAGACTAAAAACGTCTGACTTTATATTTATTGCCTTGTCAAATGCCTTTACTGCCTCTTCGTAATTTTGAAGTTGTATTAAGGCAAGTCCCTTATTACTGAGCGCTTCATACTTAATCTTTGCCTGCCGAGGTATGTTGGCGGCTTCTTCATCTGAAATTATCTGTGATACCTTGTCAAAAGACTTCACAGCCTCCATAAACTTTCCCAACCGCAAAAGAACCCACCCTTTGCCATTCCACACCTGTGGGTAATCTGGTCTTAGCTTTATAGCGCCGTCAAATGCTTTTATAGCCTCTTCATACTTTCCAAGCTGAAACAGTTCACCCCCTTTATTTGTTAGGGTTTCATAAGAATCAGGCTGTATCTGTAATGCCTTTTCATAAGCCACTACTGCTTCTGCATGTTTTCCGAGGCGGGCCAATGTAAGTCCCTTGTTTGTCCATGCCCCGTAAGAATCAGGCTGTATCTCAATGGTCTTCTCGTATGCAGTAAGGGCTTCTTCGTACCGTCCCAGAGCATCAAGGGCAAGCCCTTTCCCATTCCAAGCCGCGTATGAATCAGGTTTCAGTTCAATGGCTTTATTGAATGCGTTAACGGCCCCTTCATGTTTCCCAAGATCAGCAAGGGTAAATCCCTTATCCGCCCATGCCGCATGTTCGGTAGGTTTTATTTCAATTGCTTTATCATAGGCATCAACAGCTTCCTTGTATTTACGTATTCTTACAAAACAGTTGCCCTTGTTAATCCACGCCTCGTAATATTTCGGATTGATCGCAATTGCCTTATCGTATGCTTCTATTGCCTCATTTCGCCTATCAGGAACTCTTGCCAACGTAAGTCCTTTATTATTCCATGCCTCATACGCATCTGGTTTTATTTTTATAATGCGGTCGTAGGTTTCAATTGCTGCATCAATGTTACCGACATGATCGAGTACATTTCCCTTATTGTATAAAGTTGTAATATGGTCAGGTTTTATTTCAAGCGCCTTATCAAATGCTTTAATAGCCTCTTCATACTTACCTGTATGATCCAGAGACCTTCCCTTCATGTACCATGCCTCATAGTAATCAGGCTTGTATTGGATAGCCTTATCAAAAGAATCAATTGCCTCAAAGTATTTGCCTAAGTAATCAAGCACAACTGCCTTATTGTACCAGGATTCAAAGGCGTCGGGTTTTAGCCGAATGGCATTTTCATAGGCACCAAGAGCTTCCTGGTACATCTGCTTACGGATGAGAACATTCCCTTCGTTAAAAGCCGTCTCATAACTTTCTGCGGCAAATAAGATACTTCTCAATCCTACGAGTATAATAAAAACAACACTCGATATAGCCATCATAACTTTTGTCATGGCTGCCTCCTCTCGCTTTAAGCGAAATACAACTGGAGAACCCCTTTAAAATGTTAAGTAATATTTTTTTAATTTCGATATGTACGACTATTTAACGGTTACGAAGTTGCCGTCTTCTAATACATAGGGAGAATGATTTCCACATCTTTCAATAAGTTTTCCTGAGTAAAGTACTGTTTCGCCATCCTGAAAATTTAAGACCTTATTCTTTTTTGCCAAACCTACTTTTAACTCCACAGAGAGCCGTTCATTTTGCATCATCCCTATTCGCAAGCCGGAAGCAACGTTTAAATTTTTATAGGCAATTTGTCCCGACCAACTAACGTATTTCCCTTTATATTTTTCCCACTCCTCGTCCTTTTGAGCATCCGGCAACTTGCTTCCACTACCAAAAATATTGTCTATATCCTCAAAAGACTCCACCAGTAATATTTTTTTAGGCCCCTGCGAAACAGGTACGGTATCGTTTTCGAGTAATTCTTTGTCGCTTAATGGCGTAGGGCGTGTATTTTCAATTTCAAGCACATTTCCATCTTCGAGTTTATATGGGAATACCCTCGTCACCCGCGAATCTAGCTTCCCAGAGTATGTAACAGTATTGCCATATTTTACATTAGAAAAATTAGCCTTGTTGGCAGGGTTTAGCTTTATCTCAACACTGGTATCGCCGTGGTTTACACCAAGCATCCACCCTGTTACTAGTCCCCAACCAATATAAGTAACTTTCCCGTGCCACTTAACTTTTTTACCCACACAGTGATACCACAAGGACTCTTTTTGCTCATCTGACAAATCGCTTGCCACTCCAAAGACATTATTAAACTCTTCAAAGTTCATGTTGATATAACCGTCAGAAGTTTCTTTTATAACAATCCCATAATTTGAAGCAATAATCTGTTTTTCAATGGTGGTGACACCGGGAATCACTGCTGGTTTTTCTTCGACCCTTTCAAATTTCTCTTCTGCAATAGGAGCGGCTTCTCTCTTTTTATAAGTAACTAGTTTGATATCCGGTGTTATTCCCTCGTGAAATAGACGGTCAAATTCCCTTTGATACTTTACCAACAACTTTGCTTCGTCTGTAAAAATAGCATTATCGCGATTAAACCTGGCAGCATTTTCAATCCAATAATATGATCCGGTTGTTAGCAATTTACAATCAAAAATGGCAAAATTATTATGCATAAGCCCTTTTTGAACCACTACCTTTATTTCGAACTCTTTATTCTCGTAAGAAATTGACAACGGACCTTTTATTAAGGCGCGTTTCCTATCAACTACAATCCTAACATGTACACCACGACTTTTTGCCTTAGTAAGGGCATTTAGAATGTCATTTGAGGTAATATCCAATACCGCAATATCAATAGACTCTTTGCACTCTTCAATCGCATGCAGAATCTGACCTTTTATCTCCTGAGGGGCGAAAAACACGTCCGACGAAAATATCTTTCCATGTACGCATAAAAGCGTTCCTATAATTCCTGCAATAACCGATATATGTACCTTTTTCCAATTCATAACTTTCCTTTATTTAAATATTTCTATGGAACAAATAATTATCAATTCCTGTTAAAATAGAGCAATTCGTTTAAGATGAACGTGTTCAAGATTTCAAGATTTAATGCGACGCTATTGTGATATGACAAGAGTGTGTATTTAAGAATAATTCAGTAATTATCTAAAATATTCTATCAATGCCGAAGAAAGAATGCAAGCATTATAGAAAGGAAGGGTTGCTTTTGATTTATATTGACAAAAATTTATATCCAGAATAGAATGCGGAAAATCCGATAAGAATTTAAAATTTAAATTGAAGGAGTTTTATAAATGTTTATCAAATCAGGAAAGTATTATCTTGGTTCTCTTTTAGCTTTTGTCTTTTGCGTTGGAATTAGTATTTTTTCATCCCATGAAACGTCGTTATGCGCTTCTAATAATAAACAGACAACTGATTCTGATAATTTGGCTACAGCGCTGAATTTCGAAAAAGTGTTTGAACAGGTGGTTGACCAGGTTAAGCCTGCCGTTGTTTCTATTACTTCTGTGAAGACGTTCAAACACGGCCAACGGAAGCAAAAGCAAGAAGCGCCACATGACCGATATCATTCTCAACCAAGACAAGGCCCTGATGAAGAAGAGGGGTACGACCAGTTCCGCGACTTCAGGGAATTCTTTGGAGATGATTTTTTTGATAAGTTTTTTAAACCGCGTTTTCCTGAAGGTGAATATAAGATACAAGGACTCGGTTCTGGGGTGATCATTGATACTGAAAAAGGATATATAATAACGAATAATCATGTGGTGGAAGATGCAGACGAATTGAAAGTTACATTAGGGGATAGAAGAGAATTTGACGGAAAGGTCGTTGGTACCGATCCCCAAACAGATGTTGCAGTGGTAAAGATAGAAGGGAAGAACCTGCCTTCCGCAAAATTGGGTGATTCAGACACTATTCGGGTTGGGCAATGGGCTATTGCCATTGGGAATCCTTTTGGTTTATCACAAACAGTTTCTATTGGTGTTATCAGTGCCACAGGAAGGGCAAATGTGGGTGTTGCACAATATGAAGATTTGATTCAGACGGATGCGGCCATTAATCCAGGTAATAGCGGAGGTCCTCTGGTTAATATACGAGGGGAGATTATTGGTATCAATACAGCTATATATACAAGAAGCGGCGGTTATCAGGGTGTAGGATTTGCCATTCCAATTAATATGGTAAAAACTATTATGAGAGACCTTGTGGAAAAAGGCAAGGTAACTCGCGGTTGGTTGGGAGTTGTTATTCAGGATATTGATCCTGCTTTAGCAAAATCATTTAATGTTACTGTTACAGAAGGCGTCCTTGTCAGCGATATTCAGGAGAATTCTCCTGCAAAAGAAGCTGGTTTTGAACGTGGCGATATTGTGATTGAGTACGACGGAAAATCCATCAGAGATGTCAATCATCTCCGTAATTCAGTTGCTCAAACCGAAGTTGGTAAAAAAGCAAAGGTAAAAGTTTTAAGAGATGGTAAGGAGAAAGAATTAATAGTCAAGATCGGCGAACAACCATCAGACTTATTTGCTGCGGGACCGGGTGTGGTGCCAGCCGGGAAAGATTTTGGAATGACTGTTCAAAATCTTACAAAAGAACTTGCAAAGAGCATGGGTATTGAAGAAAACAGTGGAGTAATAGTCACCGAGATCCAGCCTGAAAGTCCTGCAGCCATGTCTGACATAAGAGAGGGCGATTTCATTAAAGAGGTAAACAGGAAAAAAATCACAAATGTAACAGAATTCAAAAAAGCATTAAGTGAGGGAGATAAGGAAAAAGGCATTCTCATGCTGGTAAAAAGAGGAGAATTTTCCCGATATGTTATTATAAAGTCATCTGAAAAATAATTTATGACGGGTTCAGATTTGCAACCTGAACCCGCCGTGGGAAAATCAAAAATAAAATATTAAAATTGCGGTATTCCTTATTTTTGGATTTTAATTTTCTTGTTTTCATGCCCTTGCCGATATCCGCTCGGTTTGTTCCTTTACCTTTGTTTCCCTTCCATAAGGCGATATTTCCCTTAACCTTCTGAGGATAGGCGGAAGGTGTTCGATTATGTAATCAACGTCATCCATAGTATTATACCGGCTTAAACTTAGCCTTATAGAACCATGTACTGCTGTAAAAGGAACCCCCATTGCCCTGAGTACATGAGATGGTTCCAATGAGCCTGAAGTGCAGGCGGAACCTGACGAAGCGCAAATTCCCTTTTCGTTTAATAGCAACAGAATAGCCTCTCCTTCCACAAACTCAAAACTCAAATTAGTCGTGTTTGGAAGGCGCTGTGTTCTATGTCCATTCACTCTGGGATCTGGCGCTCTTTTCAGCATTTCATTCTCCAACTTGTCCCTCAGTTGTTTTACCCGTGTATTTTCCTCGCTCATAAATTTCTTTGCTAATTCACATGCCTTGCCAAGCCCGATAATGGAAGGAACATTTTCCGTACCGCCGCGTCGATTCTTTTCCTGATGCCCTCCGATGATAAAAGGCGAAAACGTAATTCCCTTCCTGACAAACAATGCGCCAACTCCTTTAGAGGCATGTAATTTATGCCCGGACAGGGTCAATAAATCTATCGTACTTTTTGAAAGATCTAAAGGTATTTTCCCTACAGCCTGAACTGCATCAGTATGTAGAATAGAACCTTTTTGTTTTACTATACTGCCAATCTCTTCAATTGGGAAAATCACGCCTGTCTCATTGTTTGCGTACATAATTGACACAATTGCAGTGTCTTCCCTTACCGCATCAGCTAATTCATTCAGATTAAGCATTCCATTACTATCCACACCCAATTCTGTCACATGGTAACCACTTTGAGCCAGATACTTGCACAGGTTATAAACGGCTGGATGTTCTACCCTTGAGGTTACAATGTGCCTCTTATGCGGATTTGCCCGAAGTATTCCCCAAATTGCAGCGTTGTCACTTTCCGTGCCACAACTTGTAAACACAATCTCCTCAGGATTCGCCCCGATAAGCTCTGCCACCTGTTGTCTTGCAGTATCAATCTTCTTAGCTACCTGACCGCCAAAAGTGTGCATACTCGAAGGATTCCCGTAATATTCTCTGAAATATGGCAACATGGCTTCTACAACCTCAGGCGCAACCATCGTTGTAGCGTTATTATCTGTGTATACAACCTTCATGATGCCACCTCCTCAACGATAAGAGTATCTGTCACGAACTCCCTTAGTTTAGCCTCTACAGTGGATTTCAAAGTAACCTTTGAACTGGGGCATTCCACACAACTTCCCCTGAAGGAAACCATAACCCGATCGCCGTCAACATCAAATAATTCGATATCACCGCCGTCTGATTGAAGGGCTGGTCGAATATCCCTTTCTATTGTTTCTTGTATCAGCTTCATTTTCTGAATATTTGTCAGCTTTTTAGCAGGTTTCCTGGCCTTTTCGATCATTACCTTTTCCTTTTCTTTCTGCCATATCTCGTCTATAATTGTCTGAATTTGAGGGTGACAGGAGCGGCAACCGCCGCCAGCTTTACAGTAATTTGTAACCTGTTCAATCGTAGTCAATTTGTGTTCTCTAATCTCATGGGCAATTTTATTATCCGTTACGCCAAAACACTTGCAAACGATTATTCCTTCATCCACTGGTTTTTCTATTTTTAATCCTCGGTAATTTGCGATAGCTGCTTCCAGTGCCTCGCGACCCATCACAGAGCAATGCATCTTTTGTTCTGGTAGTCCATTCAGATATTCTGCGATATCATTATCGGTAATCTTAGCCGCCTCTGCTAACGTCTTTCCTTTGACCATCTCAGTCAGGGCACTTGCAGAGGCAATAGCGCTTCCACACCCAAACGTCTTGAATTTTACATCAACAATACGCTCTGATTTATCCAGTTTCAGCATTAATTTTAAGGCATCGCCGCAGGCTAAGCTGCCAACTTCGCCTACTGCGTCTGGATTCTCAATATCGCCTACATTTCTGGGATGAAAAAAATGGTCTTTAACCTTCTCAGAATAATCCCACACAGCCTATTCCTTTCCTTGAGTTAAACTTGCTATTTAAAAATTATATTAATCAATATATTCATTTATGCCTGTAATGTCAAGCATTGCTGATAGCATTTCTCTATTTACATGAGTACAGGATTTATGAAGGTACTAATGTGTTAACGTCTTGTATTTATCATGTAAAAGTCTTGTTGTGTCGCCTGGTATATACCTGCCTATATTCTGTCCGTCAATCCTTGAGACGGGCATAACCTCCATAAGTGAATTGGTAATAAAAACCTCGTCTGCGCCAATAACCCTGTTTAAGCCGAAAAGTTCTTCTGAGGCATGAATACCATTTTCCTTACATAATTCCAGGATAACCTTCCGTGTAATGCCAGGCAGGATGTTAGTGTTTAAGGATGGTGTAATGACAGTGTTCTTCTCAACGATAAAAATGTTGCTTACAGTGCATTCAGCAACATGGTTGTCTGTGTTCAGGATTAGTGTATCGTGAACGCCCTTATCAACTGCCTCTTTTTTAATAAGGTAATTAGCCAAAAAGTTTAGTGTTTTATGTCTTAAAAGTGGACATGTGGTGCTCCTGCGAATCGGGGAAGTAATAAGCGATACGCCTGTTGTATACAATGATGCTGGATAAACAGCAAGCGGTTTTGTGTGGATTACAAATGTAGGATTACATACACCCGTAGGAATGAGTCCATTGCCTCCGTATCCACGGGATAATGTCATCCGAATATAGGCATCCTTTAAGTTGTTTTTGTCGAGGAGTTGATTAATAATCTTTTGTAGTTGCTTATATGTGTAACTAAATGGAATATCAAAATATTTCGCTGAATTTGAAAGGCGCGCAATGTGGTCTTCGAGCTGGAAGGGTTTTTTATTATAAGTTCTTAAAGTCTCAAAGATGCCGTCTCCGTAAAGAAACCCTCTGTCAAAGGTGCTTAAGTATCCTAATGTTTCTTTAACAATTTTATCAATTAAAAAGATAAAGTAATACATACTTTTAATGAATCCCACGCTGGTTCAGTCTTGCAGACTGAATCAAAATATTTGGTTCACTTTACAAAATTGAACCAATGAAGAAACACGCCATTGTTGTTTCATATAATTTACTCTTTTTATCGCAAATTGCACATTTTTAATGTGTCTATAAGTCCCTTTGCCTTGTGCAGCGTCTCTTCGTATTCCTCTTCTTCATTTGAATCAGCTACAATACCGCTTCCAACATGGAAGTACACCGTTTTATCCTTCATGACGAAGGTGCGAATGGCAATGTTCAGGTCAGTATCTCCGTTAAATCCTATATAACCTATGGCCCCTGTGTAAACGCCTCGTTGGATAGGTTCGAGTTCATCAATGATCTGCATAGAACGAATCTTTGGCGCACCAGTGATAGAGCCGCCGGGAAATGTAGCTTTGAGTAAATCTATCAAGTCATACCGTTCGTGCAGGTATCCCTCAATGGTAGAAACTAAATGATGTACGGTAGGATATGTTTCCAAGACCTTTCTTTCAACGACCCTAACAGAACCATAATCACACACTCGCCCAAAGTCGTTACGCTCGAGGTCAATGATCATAGTAAGCTCTGCATCGTCCTTTGGACTTGAGAGTAATGCCTGTTTCATATTTTCATCTGTTGTGGCATCCTTTCCACGTGGCCGCGTACCTTTGATAGGACGGGTTTGGGCATGTCTGGCATGGGTATTAAGGAATCGTTCGGGAGAGGAACTGATGATGGCTACATCATCAAAGGTCAAATAGCACGAAAATGGCGCCGGATTCACCGAACGTAATCTTAGATAAAGTTCATGAGGAAGAGTATCAATATCTGTCTGTATTCGCTGAGAGAGATTGACCTGATAGACATCACCTGCTGTAATATAGTCCTTGATGCGCCTGATTGCGTCAATATACAGTTCTTTTGTAAAATTAAAACGTAAACTTTCCGTTATGTTTTGATTAGACTCATGCTTCTTGGATTCAAATGAAGCGGCAGATTTACTGCACAATACATTTGCAACTTGCTCCATTTTGCCTTGTAATGTGTTGTCAAAACCGAAATCTACTCCAATTACATAGCACTTTCCAAGAAGATTATCATAAGAAACAATAGTGTCATAAAAACCCATATACATATCTGGAAGACCAATATCATCTATGGTTCTTGCAGGTAATTTCTCTATAAAATGACGAAGGTCGTAACCAAAATATCCGACAGCCCCGCATTGAAAAGGAATTGAATCAATTGTATTTTTTAAAGAAAAACGTTTTAATAATTCCCGAAGGTGTTCAAAAGGGTTTCCTTCATTTTCAATAACACCATACTTATCCATCAGGATAATTTTACTGTGTTTCGTCTTCATTATTAGAAAAGGGTTAAAACCCAAAAAGGAATACCTTGAAATGCCTTTTACCGGCAGGGCGCTGTCCAAGAAAAACAGGTTTGTATTAGAAACGAATCGGCAGAAAGCCTCTATAGGTGTGCAGGCATCCGTAACCTCGTGTACAAAAACCTCACCTGTTATATTGTTATCAAGATTCATTTTCGGTATCAGTTTAGTTATTTGAAAAACCCCCTCACCTAACCTCTCCCACAAGGGGAGAGGAAATTTCCCCTCACTTGATGGGAGGGACTAAGGGAGGGTGTTATATTTAATGTTCCTTTATAAGACAGTAGTAAGTGAGAAATACGGTTTATATTGGTATTTTACAAAAAGCTAAATTGTTACCATTTTCGCTATATTAAACTGACTGCTATATTCTGGCTTCAGACTCTTTTTTCATACTTTTTTTATT
>Ga0156272_1020_pt1 | contig 17569 bp, 16 predicted proteins | sample RifCSPlowO2_12_FD_107921 | JGI IMG/M metagenome (GOLD analysis project Ga0156272, IMG submission 107921) | Planctomycetes bacterium RIFCSPLOWO2_12_FULL_39_13
ATATTTAAAAACCTTTCGGGATGATTTCATTTCGAGCTTATGCCACTCCTCAACAGACTTCCCCTCAACGCTATGCGCATAAAAAATTGGTGCCATACGGCCTCTAGCTCTTTTTCTTTATGTAATTTGCTTTCGCTTCGTTATTTCCTGAAAGTCTTTGGAATATTTACCAAATCATGCCAAAGCCCAGCTAACCATCCCCACCTTGAACAGCCGAATTCTTTAGCCATATCAGCCGCCCTTTCAGCCGTACTTTTTAGATGATTATCTAGCCTGTGTCTCTGACCTTGTGAATTAGCGGAGTGGGCATACAATTCTTTCACATCAAGACCCCCCCCCTCGTCGTTTAAACTGTCATTGCAATTCCTCTTTGAAAAAAATAGAGGCGAAGTTATTTTATAAATCTTTAAGGCTTCGGTATCAGGAAAATCAGCGTCTGCCAAGATAGAAAATAGCATCCGAATGAAAATTCGGCATCCATCGCCTATTTGCAGCTTAAACAAGTGAAATGGTTAACACCTAAATTGACTACAAACTACAAGCAACATAAGCAAACAGCGCGGGACCCATGTAAAGCACGTCTTCGTCTAATAGAAATCTGGAACTGTGTAAAGGATGGTTAGTGCCCTTTTCGAGACTTCCTGAGCCTAAGAAGATAAAGGCGCCTTTTATTTTTTCTAAATAATATGAAAAATCCTCCCCACCCATCTTTGGGTCTATATTTTCAACCGATTTGTTGCCGAAAAGTTCGATGATTTTGTTTTGTACGAAATCAACCTGCTGTTGAGGATTGCTTAAAGGAGGATGCCCCTTAAGATACTCAAATTGGTATGTAGCATTATTGAGTGATGTAATTCCTTTAATAGTGTCTTCTATAAGCATCGGCATTCTGTATCTCAGTTCCTTGGCAAGCGTTCTCACGGTACCTATAATCTTTACCCTGTCTGGAATAACGTTGAATGTAGTCCCTCCAGAAATTTGACACAGAGAAATGACACAGGGTGATAATGGGTTTATTTTACGTGAGACAATTGATTGAATCGCTAAAATAACTTCAGCGGCAATAACAATCGGGTCTACACACAAATGAGGCGTAGAGGCATGCCCGCCTTTTCCTATAATGGTAATAACAATGCGGTCTGTTGCCGCCATTGTTGACCCTGCACGCAATCCAAATATGCCTGATTGAATATTCGGTTCTATATGCAGCCCGTAAATCTCATCAACATTTTTTAAGACACCCTCTTCCACCATCATTTTTGCTCCACCGGGGTGCTGTTCCTCGCATGGCTGGAAGATAAATTTTACGTTTCGTTTGAGCTTGCCCTTAAGCTGTTCCATTAGTTTGACAGCGCCCAGCAACATCGCCATGTTGGCATCATGCCCGCAGGCATGGGATACTCCTTCGTTCTGGGATTTAAATTCAAGACTATTTTCTTCTGTTATAGGCAGGGCATCCATATCCGCACGAAAAGCAACGGTACTTGATGCCCCATCAACCTCCAGTGTACCAACGACACCCGTCTTTGCTATACCCGTTTGTACATAAAGTCCAAGTCGTTTCAATTCTTCAGCTATAACGCTGGACGTACGAGTTTCCTCAAAACCGGTTTCAGGATGTTTGTGGAAATCCCTTCGCATTTTTACAATATAATCATGCAGCTCTTTGGCATGAGTCAGTATTTCTTGTGTGAGTGACATATTTTACCTTAATTATTTTTCTGGAAAACTTTCTGAACGGTTTGATTTCTGTAATTGCTGTATTTATCTCATTTAATCCAATCAACATCTCCAGAGCCGTTCGCATCTAAACCAATTCGGACATTTCACATTTAGACTTTTGGTTTTAATCTACAATCTCTACTGGAATATTTCAAGCCTTAATTCCATGAGCGCCTCCATTCCACAAGCCAAAGACTTTATGATTTGCGAATTACGATTTTAGATTCTTGTTTTTCGACTGTTGTTAATTACTTATCCTCATTTCAAATTCCCCTTAGTCCCACTTTACCAAAGAGGGATTTTTGGGGATTATTTGGTTGTTTTTAAAAGTGTCGGCGCAGTATGCTGTTCGAGAAATTCCAGATACGCATACGCTTCTTCGGCAGTTCTGCCGCACATCTCTTCTAATGGCATAAGGTTCGAGCAAACTGTTGGCTTTCCCGTCTTGCCATAAAGGAGACACCTATTATTCGGGCTGAGTTGCAGGCATCTAACGCCAGCAGGTTTGCCGTTCGGCATGCCAGGAATTGGAGACGAAATCGAAAGCGCAATACAACAAGCGCCGCAACCTATTCTACAGTCCAAACAACGTCCTCCTGTAATCCACATAACTTTCTATGCATAAGCTTTGATTTTCTACTTTTTAAGTTTGGAGAATTTTGAACCTTCAAGTGTTAGATTATACATAAGCCCCTTCTGACCAAAAACAAATCCAACAATAGGCTCGTTGATTTTAGTTGTGTCTATGGAAGCGCCCGCACCAAGAGTTACAAGGGCTACGGACCCATCAACCCCCACCTTCCAGCCAGAGTTTTCCCGGAACTTCTTAAGAGCGTCTTCTTGCATAAAAACGAGAATTATATCCTTCTTTTGACCGCCAAGTTGAAAACCGATCGAAGCAGCTGATGTGCTGTAGTAATCAACGGTCTTTCCATCAATTCTCAGCGCTCCCTCGCCATATTCGCCTCCGATACCTATTCCCCCCTTGACAACACCCGATAGCACAAGCACACCCTTTGCGCTTTTAAGAAATTCATCAGCGCCTTTAACTTCCTTTGTAAACCGTTCCAGAGAGGCATCTACATTCGTATCAATCTCTTTTGCGGTTTTTGCATAAGAGGCGCTAACAAAAACAAATCCAAGTATGTTTATTACACAAACAACCGCTAAAAATGTTTTTGCGATACACGATTTTACGCCTTGCAATTTTCATCTCCTTTCAACGATTAATTCCATAATTACTCACAAGTGTTGAGAACTGGAAAAAGATATGCTAAAGTATTTAAGAAGAAATTTCTTATATATATATGCGACTAGAAATGTTTAAATATTGCACTATATATCTTAAGAAAACACGGACAAAATAGTCTATCAAATGTGGCAAGAGAGTGCAAGTCTCATGTAATTTGAGTGCCTGGTAAATATCGTAATAATGCGTCTGGCATACTGCAAACGATAAATATTGATTGAGAATGAAAAGGTGTTTTTAGAAAGGGGTTAAGAATAACACGTGCAAGACTTAATCAAAAGAAAGTCTATTACAAAGGAATTGATTGAGATTATCAAAGAATCTCAGGTAATAAACCGTCTAAAAATTACTCCAAAAGATTTACGGATAGGGGTGTTTTACACAGGTATTGTATTAAACACGGGTCACGCAGGTATGTCATATACGCCTGTCCAGGAAATCCCGGAGGCGGTATGTTGTCCACGGTCTCATGCAAAGATGCCACAGGCAGGTAATTTACTGAATTCCCCTGTCACCGATCTTATGGAATATGCCCTCGATGATAATGTCCTGAAGGCGGCTGTTGGTATCGCAACTATAAACGCACTCTCTGCAATACTGCTTGAAGACGACCACTGTCCTTACAAACCTTTAGCATTTGGAAATGCATTAGACCTGATCCAGATAACCGGAGAAGACACGGTCGTTATGGTCGGGGCATTTCCTCCGTTTATAAAAAGAATCCAGGAGATTACTAAAAAACTTTTTGTCATTGAAAAAAATCCCAGGGTCGTTGGTAAAGGTGATGCGGTTCAAATAGAACCCGAAGCCCGTTTGCAAGAAATTATTCCTACAGGTACTGTCCTTATCATAACCGGTGTTACGCTCGTGAATCATACCCTCGAACCTATCCTGAGACTCGCAAAAAATGCGCGTGAAATTGTCGTTGTCGGACCTACGGCGAGTGTCTACCCGGAACCGCTCTTTAAAAGAGGCGTGACCGTATTGGGTGGCGTGCGAGTTACAGACGCACCAAAGATGATACATCTTATCGGCGAGGCAGGTTCTGGATATGACTTCTTTGAAAAATGCGCTGAAAAGATCGTAATGCGTAATGAGACCCGTTTCAACACGAAGAAGGGGTAAATTAACGAATCGTTACAGGAAACAAAGTGTAGGGTGGATTAAGGTGCGGGTTTTTGCGCCGAATCCACCAACAACATTTCCATAAATGGTGGATTCGCTTAGGCTTAATCCACCCTACAAAATTAAGAGTCCATTTTCCATTAATGCCCTGACTTTTTCCTGCAATGCCAGGAAATACGCAACAGAAGGCGGGCGAGCGGAATAATGTGCGGTCCGAGCATTGCTTTACCCGTGGTCAGTAGAGATACTACAATATCCCGCTCTGGGTCAGCCCAACAGAAGATATTACTAAATCCAAGGTGACCAAACGCATGTTGGGTAAAAGGGCCATACATGCCAATTGGCTTGTTTCCAAGTATCATACCAGCACCGTAGCGCATGGGGATCATCACTGTGCGATCAACCTCTGGCTTTCCCACTTCCATTATGGCATGGTAAATGGTCAGTGGGTTGAAGATGCGCATGCCATCCAGTTCGCCTTTATTGAGCAATAATTGGAAAAACCGAGACACCTCATCAGCAGTCGAAAACAAGTTGGCACATGGGATTATTACCTTCATAAAGCGTGAGTCGTTAGATATACGCACCACGTCTTTCCACGATGCACCAAGCGCACGTTTGATAATTGTAGTGAAAGGAAATATCAGCGGTACGCCGGTATAATAATTAACAGCGACACGATTGGTTTCTTCCTCTGGAACTCCAAAATTGAAATAACGAAAGCCGAGCGGTTTTTGCACCGTTTCATGCAATAGCTCCCTGAGATCCTTCCCGGTAACACGATGCACTATTTCTCCTAGAATGAAACCTCCTGTAATTGCATGATAAGCAGTGCGCCGCCCACCCGGTGACACAGGTTTGGCCTTGCACAATAACTTGACAATCTCATCATGGTTGAAAATTATTTCCGGGTCTAACTCACGCGGAGGGTTGGGTATACCTCCGCGATGGGAAAGAATGTGGTGAATGGTGATATTTTCTTTGCCGGAGGCAACAAACTCAGGAATGTAATAGCTAACAGGATCCATGAGATGAATCTGACCACGCTCATCTAATAAATGGATGAGCATGGCAGTGGCTGCTTTGGAAACGGAAAAAAGGCATATCGGTGTGTCAGGTGTAGCCAGAATCTTTTCTGTGTTTGGGGTATCATCGGGACCGTTCCCTCTGGCGTGTCCAATCGCCCGTTTGAGCACTACCTTGCCTTGTCGGCGCAGACAAAATGAGATGGCCGGATGAATACCACTGCGGTAGAGGTCTTCTACTCCCGCCCAGAGGGCCTGTACTTCTTCCTGACTCATCCCAGCTTCAGAAGGATTGACCTCGTCGGCCAGTTTATAACTGGTGACGCTGGTCAAGTCATCTGGTATTCGAATAGTTTTGCAAGGAAATAGCTTCATGAATTAATCCTAGACTGCTTACAACAGACAAAGCACAAACTCCATTCATCAATTATTAAATTTTCCATTTATATTTCAAGTTCTTTATTGTCGAGGAATACCTTGGTTCTATAAGAATTCTCGTCTGGACACAAATAAACACGGCTAGAAACAGATTCGCCAATCATGCTTTAATATTTAAGATATGACCTTAATGAGTCTTCATCTTCTATTTCGAAGAATCTCACAATAGCACGGTTTATTGCATGGGCAATTTTCTGGCGAGTATCTTCAAGCGACAACAACTTTTCTTCATGGGGGTTGATAATAGTGCCACATTCAATTACCGCTGCCGGGCTTTTTATATTATATAATACGTAGAGACCCCCTGGATTTATTCTGTTGTATATTCCCTTAGATCTATCAATACACGTCATTTTCTCCGTGTCGGCGTGATAGAGATTTGGCTTGAATCCAGCCCTCAGCATCTCATCTGCAAATAATTGCGCAAAGGTTTTACTCTTCTCTGAAAAAGGATTACCTTCGGAGTAATGAACTGAAAAGCCGCTCATTTCATTCCACAGCGGACTACCCTCTCCATCCTGTCTTGCCCTCTCAATATCCTCCGCCTGTGCAGCATCGTGATGAATTTCAAGGTAGAGGTCAGGAACAATTCTATTGGCATACTCTACTCTTTCATGTAATCCTATATTTCTTGATGCTGGGACAACCTCATAATGTATCCCTGGAACTCTATTAGATTCATCCTCGAAATATCTGACTACAGCATCATTGAACTCGTACTCAAATATCCCCGCATAAGACTCAGCCCCCATGTTATCCACTTTAGATGAAGGCTCACTCACATGACCTGAAAAGATAATTACAGTATGCCCCATTTTACCAGATTCGGCTCCACAAATTTTGGTGTATCCAATCAAAATAAGACAGACAAGAAAAGGCAGTAATAATCTAATGTTGCACATAGGACTCAAGAACTACAATTTTTTAAAGCCAAGATAACAGCGCCATTAACTGGCTCTCTGCACAATTGTATGGATGTTATAACCGGAAGTTCCGCCCGAACTCTTTCTATAATGATTTCTCTTACCATTTCTATGTTCATCAGGACGCCGCCGCTTAAGACCAAGGTTGCACCGTCTTTACCGAAATTCATCTGACTTGTAGCTGCTGAGATATTGTAATAAAGCTCATTTGCGGCTTTTCTTAAAATATCTCTTGCCGAATCGTCGCCAGCATTTGCGGCAGAATTAACGATTTTTGCCAGGTTTGCAATATCAGTCGGCTTTGTAGCTTTCTGGTAAATGTGATTTACTATATCCTGTACAGAGCTCAGATTCCAGGCATTTAAGATAAGTTTAGCAAGATGAGTTATTTTCCCAAATACCTCATAAGCCCTTAAAATCTCTTTTATAGCCATTCTGCCTATTGCATATCCGCTTCCTTCATCCAAAAGACATCCCCATCCGCCAACTTTGATCTTTTGCCCTTTTATAGTTTCTCCATAAATAACAGACCCTGTCCCTGAAATAGCCACAATTCCGTGCCGTACACCAGCCCCGGCAACAAGCGCTATAACTGCATCAGTAACGATTTCTATATTTAATGATGGATTAAATCTTTCGCTGAGCATACGGCAAAATGGCAGGGTACTTAATATCTCCCATATCACATTGCGTACCTCTGTCTGTTTTTCTTCCGATGCACCGACACCGGCTATACCAACACAAACCGCTTCTATCTGAATCTCCGGATGGTCATGTATAGCCTCCTGAATCGCCTTTTGCAAAGATGCCTTGATTTCTGGCGCCGACACTAAGTTGGGATTCGTAGTTCCTCCGCTACCACGCCCAAGAACCTTTCCATCTGAAGCCGCTAGCGCGCAGACGGTCTTTGAACCACCTCCATCAATGGCTAATACACAACTCTGCATATATGCCTCCTTAAGTAGTGTAGATTCTCTTTCGCTTAATCCACCCTACAAAGTTATAAAACTAAGACATATTTCAGTTAAACAATGTTAACTGTTGTGGTGTTTTATTCCTGTCTAAATCGCTTCTAAATACTTCATACTTTCTCTTTAAATATTCGCTTTCTGGAACCCCATCGTACAAGTAATGAAAGAGCTTTATACTGTCGTTTATTCCATATCGCACATATCAAAATTATTTATCCTGCATCTTTTTAAGATAAAAAAACTTAAACACTTATTATTTGTACAACGGTAGACTATTTGACAATGCTGATATTTTGGTAAAAATGCAGATACAAATGAAGGTTCTTGATGTTTATTGCATAAAGGACAACAATCTGGATTGTGTTCTATCGTTATAGTTTCTATTTTGCTATCTGGAGTTGATGCTTTTATGGATATGGGCATATTTATGAGTCAAATTCAGTATATGAAACTACGACAAATTACTTTATTGTGCTAGTGTTTTCTGACGCACTCTACCTCTTTCAACAACAGTAAATTTTCTTAATAGCGGTATCTTACCTTCCTCAAGAATATCTAGTAAAATTTTAGCAGGCTCTTCAGGTGTAGATGGACTGAAACGGAAATACACAACACCAATTGGTGTAATCGTTCTATGTTTATAAATCAATTCTCCATAATCTCGATCAAAAGTTAAAATTAACCGCTTTTCTTCGTAAGCTCGTTTTAGTACGGCATAGTCTTTAACTCCTGGTGTATCTTCTATTATGCTTGCTACATTATGACCGGCTACTCGTAAAAGCCGAATGCTGACAACTGGAAAGTTTTCGTTTGCAAGAAAATTCATAAGTCTTTCTCTGAGGGAATTGCATATAACGATTCTTCACGCATGCAATCTGTAGTAAAGGCAAATACGGCACGTAAATGTTTTTTTGTCAATGTTGGATAATTTTCGAGTATTTGCTGCTCTGTCCAGCCCTCTGCAAAAAGACCCAAAATAAATTCCACAGACAGCCGTGTTCCTTTAACTACAGGTTTACCCAATAATATTTCCGGGTCTGTATGTATATATTCCTTCCAATCAATATCTGACATTATCTCACCTTCTCTTTCTATTATAGAATTTGTTGAAGTTTGCCGTATTTTACGTAACTAGAACTATATAATCAAGCCAATTTAAGCGCTTGATGACTCTTTAGCCGCAAAAACAACGGGGCACAAATAGAAACTTCGTGACTTTGCGGCTGCTTTGGAATTCATGGGCGTAAAATTATTGACATAAATTAGTAAAGTGCTATGATACTTGCAAGCTTTGACTAATATAATTAACTCACAAGCCAAGGTTTTATGAATACAACAGGTGTTTAACATGAATAAATATTTATTAATTTGTTTCCCAATGCTATTTCTTTTCGGGTGTTCCGCCACTGTAGATAAAAGGGTGGAAAGTGTTGACAGCAGGATGCTGGAAAAGAGGATTGACGATTTATCCAGCACGATTACTCTTGTCGTCCATGATGGAAATAGATTACATAATGATATCGAAGATATAAAGATTTCCAATAAAACCCTTCAACAAAAGATAGAAGGACTGGAAGCAACTGTCAGAAATTTGAATGAGCAATTCGTAAGCCTTAATGCCTCTGCAAAGGCTAAAGAAACTGTCCAACCGCCCGACGAAGAAACAAACGCCGAACCTCAGGTGTCAACTATAAATAACAACGAACCCGCCGATAAACCAAAACCCGATATTCAAAAACCGGTAAATGTCGAAGACCAGCTGGCAGTCGCAAAGGGATTCTGGGACGCGATGAATGCAAAAGATATTCAAGCGGTAAGGTCGTATGTAACAAAAGAAAGCAGGGATAAATTACAGATAAAAGATAACGATGCTGCTACCAACTGCAAAGTAACCTTTGGCGAAATCAGGATTGAAGATAACAAAACCAGCATCGAAACTACTATGCAAACGCATAACGAGACAACGGAATTTGAAGTCCAGATGCAGACTATTCTTGTAAAAGAAGGCGGACAGTGGAAGGTTGATGCTGACAAGACAATGATGTCAATGTTTGGAGGCGCAGTGGGTGAGATGGTGAAAGGTCTTGGCAAGGCTGTGGGAGAGGGAATCAAGAAAGGCATCGAGGAAATAGAAAAGGCAATGGCTGAAAACACACAGGAAGATATTGAAGAAACAACACAGACCAGCGAAGTAAAGCCTGACATCGCACCGCCAAAAGAGGAAACAGCCGTAATCAGTGAACAGACTAAGTCCGAAGATTTGCAGAAAGCTACTGAAGAAATAACGCAGACTAGCGAGGCAAAGCCCGACATTGTGCAACCAAAACAGGAAACAACCTTTGTCAGCGAAGAGGCAAAGAGGGAATCGTTTCTGAAAGACAATATTACCAGGTTGGCAGAAGCTGAGTTTCCCGATAATAAGGGAATTCAGTGGAATATCATTAGCCTTGAGCATAAGGCGCACTTGACCTACGTAGAGGTAGAACCTTCATCTGAAACCGCTGGTTATTCACGTTTCAAATTTGTCATATCCTTTAAAAATCCAGAAGCTCCCAATGTTATAGGGACATACTGTTTTAAAGATGGTCAATATAGCTTGTTCAGCACGAAGAAGAAATAACAAAAGATACATACTTAAACTTGCCAAAATAGTAAACAAACAGAAATATCTAAAAAATTCTATTGTTAAACATTATATACAAAAATATCTCACAATGCTTTTTTATATGTGTTCTGTCACAATTGCTACCGATGCCGAACAGCCCAAACGCACTGCCCCTGCCTCCACCATAGCGCAGGCAGTCTGAAAATCACGTATCCCACCTGCGGCTTTTATGCCGAGTCTGTCTCCTACTACTGCCTTCATTAATCTGACATCTCCTACCGTCGCACTACGTGCAGTAAAACCAGTAGAGGTTTTAACAAACGATGCGCCAGCCCGTTCTGCTAACAGACAAGCGGCTATCTTTTCTCTTTCATTCAGAAGTCCTGCCTCTACAATTACCTTAACAGGTATTGATTCTACAGATTCAACGACCGCACGGATGTCATTATAGACAGTTTTGTAATTGCCCTCTTTCAATGCACCGAGTGCAATAACCATATCCACCTCATTCGCACCTAGATTTATAACATGTTTCGTTTCCTCAACCTTTGTAGCTGTTAAATTAGCACCTAGTGGGAAACCCACAACAGTAACAATCAAACAATCTGTTCCTGCTAATTGGTTTTGGACTTCTTTAACAAAGACAGGATTCACACAGACGCCGCAGAAATGGAATTGTTTTGCCTCATCGCAAAGTCTTATTATATTCCTGCGTGTTGCTTCTGGTTTCAATAAGGTATGCTCAATTAATGGGGCTAAGTCTAAAGGATTTTTTATGGGGCTGGGTTTTTCCACGTGTCTCTGAATTGTTGATTCTGGGGATTTAAGGCACAAAGCGCCTATCTCTTCTGAAATCTTTTGAATCAAGGAAAGGCAATCTACTCGTGTAAAGCTCATTATATCTACCCCAAAGCCTTTATCTTCCTAATCACATGATTTGTCCGTGTAATATAGCGGTAAACCATTGCAATTATTCTTTCCCGCAATTATTTTTCATCAACTCTCTCTTTAGATATTCCACTCTATCCTTTGCCTGCTTTATTCTGACGAAAGTTAACCCACCTATATAACCAAATAATTCTGTTAATTTCTGTTCGTCCGCAATACATACATAAGCGTCTATCGCTGTTTTATAATACACTGTCTGCTCTTCCTCAAACAACAACGCCAATTCTTCATACAGATTGCCGATACGATACTGTGAATTCACAGGTGTTATGCCCTCAAACTTCTTTATTATCTCCCCAAATTTTTTAATCGCCTCGTCATAATATAACTTTGTGCCGTCATCGTCGCCAATATCATATAGCGCCAACCCAACGTAATGATACGCCTCTGCCACCGCGTAAGAATGTTCTTGCGCCTCTTTCTTGTATCCCTCCCTGAGTTCCTCCAATATGTTTTTGTATCTTTGTTCCATCGCCTCGACAAGGCTGATACTCAGCGGGATATCAGCGTCTTCCAGTTCGTTCTGGCTTTCTGGTATTACCCTTGGAAGTAGTAATTTCGACAGGCCTTCCAAACTCAATCCCCTAACAAGATAGAGTTCGCCTACGGAATGGAATATCTCATTTCCTCTCCCATAATTAAAACCAGTTTCTTCGCTTTGCTCAGAATGACTAACGCCGTCATGCTGAGGAGTGGAACGGCGAAGAATCTCAACTCGGGAATTCCTAAATGTTAAAATACTGTCTATTTCGTCTACACTCAATCCAAATTCTTTACTCAATAATTTAGACAGCTTATAATCGCTTGCACGATTCAAATTCTTATATAATCGTAATAATTTGGTTAGGATGGACAGCTTGTAGGAAGGCTTTTTCCCGTGCAATACAGTCCTCCTGAAAAAGATAAGCCACGGTTCTCTACTGGAAAAATTTGAACGCCTCTCATAACCATAAAAAATCTCTAAGGCAGTTCCCAGCTTAAACTGTTCCCAATCCTCAGATTCCTTGTAATTGAGTTCTTGATACCGCCTGTCAATTCGATCGAAATACTCTTCCAGAATGTCTCTCATTTGAGTACTGTTTACCTTACGATGTAGTTTTAGTTCATGCGGACTGTATTTTAGCGCCTCTCTATAGCAGGCAATAGCCTTATCAAATTGTCGCTCGTGATAATGCTTATCTCCAAGGTATTCATAAAATCTTTTAATCATTCTCAATGACCTGATTCCTACATCATCTTCCCTGTCTAAATTGTATACTGCTTCAAAGTGTTTTATTACTGCTTCGGGTACATGAACAGGTTCATGAGTAAGGACGTATAATCCTTCAACATATTTATAAATGGAGCTATACTTTTGTAATAAATCCTCACTAATACCTTCGCGCATCATGGCTTTTTGTAAGCATTCTCTTGCCCTTTGATACATGCCAAACTCTGTATACACCTTTTCCAATTGAATGATATTATCTGTACTCGGCTTGTCATTTATTTCACCATAATTCTTATATTGGTTTGTGTATTCATCTATCGCAGCTTGATAAATAACGGGAACAATCTCCAGGTCATTGCCTGCAATACGAACTACGTGTACGGTTATTTCTCCTGTTTCAGTATCCAATACCACCCCTGGGACTTCTTTACCATCTGGGAACTTTATCCATGGGGTTTTTTTAATGACACTTGCCGTAAAAACCATGTCCTTAGCCCTGGCTAAATCCTTTGAAGTCCAGACTGTATCCCACGACCTCTCATCTCCCTTTTCTGTGCCAGGCCTCACTATCTTGAAATTTTTTAGAATATCTACCTCGTTCTTCCTGAAAAGATTCCAATTATTTAGTCTGCCTGATAGTTTCTCATCCTGTGCCACATTAGCAGGTAATATTCTTAATGTCATTTCGCCGCCTAATTTTTCAACGATAATCGCACTTAATATTGCCTCAGGAATCCCTCCCACTCCAATGATCAGATCAACTTCCTCTCTCGTAACCGCAAGGGTGGGGGTAAGGTCGTCGTCCTTAACCAGGATCAATTGAGCGCCAAGTCCTTTAATCGTCTCAATAAGTTTTTCATGTCTTGGTCTGTCCAGAACAACCACCTTCATCTTCTTTATTTCATCACAGATATTTTGTGGAGTATCATCCTTACCTTTGGCTTTTAATGTATGTTCTGCCATAAGCCTTAAATTCTTTGTAATGCCATGTGTCACATTAACGCCAGCACCTTTGTACTTATTTCCAACAATCGTCTTGACCCCATACATATCAGGAGAATTAAGTAAACCTCCCCTTTCACTATAACCAACAGCAAAAATCACCCCTCCCTTAGACGCAGGATTGACGATACACCGGTCATTTTCAAAGGCGCTCAGTACAATATCAGCTTCGTCCTCACTTTCAGTTGCAGTGCCGAATTTCTCCCCGATATATAACATGGGCATTTCTTTCCGTTCACCCTCTGCATTTACCACATAGGCCTTCCACCAGTTAAAGCTGTTATAGATATGCCTGAGCCACCATACAGCCATACCTCGTGTACGGGAGATATTAAAGCCTTCGCCATTTGTGCTAAAATATTTTAGAGACCTTGCGGCTACAACCCCAACGGCGTGTCGGAATTCATTTCTGTTTGCTAATTGAAGACCCTCCCCAGTGGTCCGCAGATTGTACTTTTCTGGAATGTATGCCTCGATTATGTAAGGATCGTCTATCCTCTGGGAATCAAAACTGGTATCTTTTATATATGCAACATTGCCTTTCGTCTTTATCATTTCATATACCTGAACCGATCAATCAGATACCAACCTATACGTAAATAAGTTTTATGACTGTCAATCATTAGTATTCAAAATACGAAATTGCTTTACGCTGTCGTAATAATATGCTTCTTCAGGCTTTTCTGCGGATATACAAATCAGCTACCCCTCCCTTGATGGGAGTGGTTAGGGGAGGGTGATCAGTCTTTTTCCTTCACCCCCACCTAGCCTCCCCCATCAAAGGGGGAGGAATTCATTACCCTCCACCATCAAGAGGGAGGAGCTTATATAGTGTCTGAACGAAAACTCATACTTTTGTCATTTCGACTGAAAGGAGAAATCTGTAAACCGCACATTCAATAATTTCAATAGACAAAAGATTTTTCGCTCCGCTCGAAATGACAGTTTTGCTAGTTTTCGTTCAGACACTAAGTAGTGCGATAAGGCAACCGAATTTAGGAACCATACATGGATGACACACTTGTATCGCCATGAAGAAATGGGAAACCCTACCCTCCATCCAAAGTCATTTCAACTTTTATGTGCCTTTTGCGACACCCCTAATCCATTATCTTCTGGAAGTATCAATCTTCCCTTATCAACTGTTACTCCAGTGTAAGGATCGTTTGTAACAAGCAGATGCCCATCAAGGTCAACATAGTCAACCAGGGGTGTTAGGTGGGCAGCGGCAGTGATAGATATAGAACTCTCGATGTTACAGCCGAGCATTATCTTAAGATCATGGGCACGGGCCGTGTGAATCATCCGAATCGCCTCTCGGATTCCACCGCACTTCATCAGTTTAATATTAATCCCATCCACCGCATCTGATAATGCAGGAATATCTTTTGAATCTTTTACATCTTCATCGGCAAATATTGGGATTTTGACATGCTTTTTGACCTTCCTGAGCGCTTCAATACTGCCAACTGGAAATGGCTGTTCCACGAGTTCTACCCCAAGATCTTCCATAATGTTTAACTTTTTTATCGCCTCGTCTACAGTCCAGCCGGTGTTTGCATCAACACGAAAAACGGCTTTTGTTATTTTGCGCAGTTCTCTCAGTATCTCAATATCGTTTTTAATACCGACCTTTATTTTGAGTGTGGGAAAGTCCTTCGCATCTTCCACCTTTTTGCACATTTTCTCAATGGTGTCAATTCCTATTGTAAACGATGTTGTCTTTGTTTCAGGCTGGTTTAATCCCAAAAACTTATAAAGCGGTATTTTTAGCTTCTTACCAATTATGTCATGAAGAGCTATATCTATAGCTGCGCGTGCAGCGACATCATTTGGAAATTTGCTTTTAAGGCTAGTTGAAATATCTTCTACTAGAAAAGGATCTGCATTTTTTAACAGATCAACACACTGACCCAATACCTTAGTAACACTATTTACGTCTTCGCCAAAAAAACTGGTGGGTGCAGCCTCTCCAAGTCCTGAAATTCCATCTTTATCTTTTAACTGAACTACGATATTATTTTGAACATTTCGGGTTTCTCTGGCAATCTGGAAGGTGTGCTTCAGTTTTAAATCTAAAGGCTGAAAAGAAAGTTTCATGGTAAGATAGATTGGATAGCATCAATAAATTTGTCCACACCAAACTTGATGGGATCAGTAGCGGGAAGTCTTGTTTCCTTTTCCACCTTTTTTATCTCTTGTAAGGCATCGTTGTCGGACATGCCAAAGCAGTTCAGTGAAATGCCAAGCACCTTGCAGGGGTGTATGGGTTGCGCTAGTTTCTCATATAGTTCAATCAAGTAGGAAAGTGGCAAAATCGGAAAATTCGGAAAATGACGAAGCGTCTTCCGTATAGGTTGATGGCACAAAATAAGCCCCTGTGGAGCTGAACCGTGCAAGAGACCGAGGGTAACGCCGGAATATGCAGGATGGACTATAGCGCCCTGTCCCTCTATACTTAAGAGTTTATATTGAATGCGGTCAAGCACAAGTTTCTCTGCAGCTCCAGAAATGAAGTCAGAAATGACATGATCAACAGCAATTCCACTTCCTTCAATCATGATACCAGTCTGTCCTGTCGCTACAAAGCAAGCATTAACACCCCGTTTTTTTGCAGCATCGGTAATTTCAATAGAAGTTACCATCTTACCGATATTACAGTCTGATCCTACGGTAAGGATACGGAGTGTTTTTGTTTCTTTCGCTTTTCCTGTGCCGAGCGGAATGTCTTCAGGGGGTATGCGGACATCCCAGATTTTCAGTTGATGGTCTTGTGCCAGTTTGCAAAATTCACTATCATCGCTCAAATGAAGATGAAGACCGCTGATTATATTCATTTTATTTCTTAAGGCGTCAGTAATGTGTTTGCGCCATTCGTCTGGCAGCATGCCACCTGGAGGAGCAATACCAATAAGGAGATCAGTGGGCTTTAGTTTTAATGTTTCCCCAACATTACTGACAATGGGAATACCTTTGCCAACACCAATGATTGAGCTAAGGTCTTTTCCTGCATTGACATGGTCTATGACTGCAACTACTTCCTCTTTGCGGTATCGGATGACGCTAACAGCAGTTTTTGCACTAAAGAGATCAAGCCTTCCTTCTGCTAATATAACAAGTCTGCGTTTAGTCATAGGATTCATAGAAAAGGCTATTTTCGCTGCCTTCTTTTAACGACTTTGCTGCGTGGTTTTCTACGTTTTGGTGGAGGAACGGGTTGTAATTTATTAATATGTTTTGCGTATTCCTGGGCGCTCAACAATTTATCAAGGAGGTGACGTTCATTTGTTACGAATTTTATTAGCCAACCATGCCCATAAGGGTCGTTGCTTAATATATCAAGATTTTCAAACAGACGCTCGTTTACAGCGATAACCTCGCCAGGCAGGGGTGACGTTATATCCAGCAACATTTCCAACGATTCTACTTCCCCAAAACAGATATCTGAAAGGATTTCTTCTCCTACTTGTGGGAGGTCAAGAAACAAGAGTCTGTTTAGTTTTTCAACAATAAATTTTGTTAGACCAACTGTAATTGATTTAGTGTCAACAAAAAACCATTCGTGCGTGTTTGTGTATTTTAAGTGTTCTGGAATCATAAGGTAATACCTCACAATAAATTATAACTTTAGTATTTCAAATGCTAACACATGATAATATAGCTTGTCAAGGGTAATTGATTTTTAAGGGATTTTTGGCTCTTAAATGACTATTGAAAAATATAAACTTTCCATTTAAAAAGGAATTTTTTATACTATTTTTATTCGGCGTACACTATAGTTTAGATATGGAAGCCGTATTGTAGTCCTCTGGTATTTTGTATTTTGAATCGAATGAACAACGTTTCGAATAAAGGTGTATATTATATTATTATCAAATTGTTTCAAAACCATTATATAAAAATTGGATGTCTGGGTACCTTTAGCTTTCCAGCGGGTTTTTATGTCTATGTCGGAAGTTCACAAAATAACTTGGAACGCAGGATTGAAAGGCACTTGCGGCGGGAAAAGAAATTTCACTGGCATATTGATTATCTGCTACATTATGGAAAGGTAATTAGTGTACAAAAATATTCAGGTGAAAAAAGCGCCGAATGCTTACTGAACTGCAAAATTGGAAATATAAGAAATGCAAAGATACCCGCAAAGGGTTTCGGGTCATCTGACTGTACATGCGTTTCACATCTACATTTTTTCCTGGATGATCCAGAACCCATGATATCCAAATTTAAGGCTAACGTGTCATCAGCTAAGACTTATTATACATAACGACATAATATATTGCGCATAATACAGATTTATGGTATTATGCGTGTATGAAAAGAATTGAGATTAAAGATAGCAAAAACATGG
>Ga0156272_1140_pt2 | contig 16041 bp, 16 predicted proteins | sample RifCSPlowO2_12_FD_107921 | JGI IMG/M metagenome (GOLD analysis project Ga0156272, IMG submission 107921) | Planctomycetes bacterium RIFCSPLOWO2_12_FULL_39_13
CATTAAGACTGAGGTCTCGGTTGATTTGGAAATTGCAGAGATTACCGATCGTATCTCCAAGTCGTATGGACCTGCCCTACTTTTTGAAAACGTAAAAGGTTTTTCGATACCCGTACTCATCAATGCCTTTGGCTCTTATGAACGTATGGCTTTGGCTCTCAATGTTAAGAATGTAGATGAAATTGCCAAAGAAATAGAGAGTCTGGTTAAGCCTGAAATGCCTCATACTTTTATAGACAAGATTAAATTCATTCCTCATTTGTTGATGACACTTTCAAAATTTCCGCCAAAAAACGTCAAGCATGCGCCCTGTCAGGAAGTGGTATTTGAAACCGATCCATCTCTTGCAAGGTTACCCATCATAAAGTGTTGGCCAGGAGATGGTGGACGATTTATTACACTACCTTTAGTTATTACAAAAAATCTAAATACAGGTAACAGAAATGTTGGTATGTACCGCATGCATGTCTATGACGACAAAACGACAGGCATGCACTGGCACATTCACCATGATGGAGCCAGGCACTATCGTGATTATCAGCGAGAAAACAAACGCATGCCTGTAGCAGTTGCGCTTGGCTGTGATCCTGCCATTACCTACGCTGCAACGGCACCCGTTCCGCCTGAAGTAGACGAAATGGTTTTTGCTGGGTTTTTAAGGAAAAAGAATGTGGAGATGGTTGCCTGTAAAACTATTGACATGGAAGCGCCTGCAGATGCAGAAATTGTATTGGAGGGATATGTTGATCCAAAAGAAACCCGCATTGAAGGCCCATTTGGGGATCACACGGGTTACTACTCACTCGCTGATTATTATCCTGTGTTTCATATCACATGCATTACTCAGCGTGAAAAACCGATTTATCCCACCACAATTGTGGGTAAACCACCAATGGAGGATTGTTACATGGGAAAGGCAACAGAACGGCTGTTTCTGCCGCTTTTAAAACTTATGATTCCGGAAATCGTGGACATGAATCTCCCGCTCTTTGGCGTATTTCACAACTTTGCTTTCATATCAATTGATAAAAGATACCCATTCCAGGCTAAGAAAGTCATGCACGGAATATGGGGTATGGGACAGATGATGTTCACAAAGATTATTGTCGTAGTGGATAAAGATGTTAATGTTCAAAATGTTGATGATGTAATGTGGCGGGTTGGAAATAATGTTGACCCACGCAGAGACATTACCTTTGTGGATGGTCCGCTTGATGCCCTTGAACACGCCTCTACCCTGCCCAAGATTGGCTCAAAGATGGGAATTGATGCCACAAAGAAATGGACAGAGGAAGGTTTTACACGAGAGTGGCCTGACGACATTAAAATGTCAAAAGAAATTGTTGAGCTTGTAAATAAGAAATGGAATACATATGGAATTTAGCCACGAATTTACACAAAGGAATGCGAAAAAAAAGATTAAGGGGAAAGGGAGAAATAAGGAAGGAAGGAAGGAAGGAAAGAAAGAAAGAAAGAAAGAAAGAAAGAAAAATAATTAAACTTGCCGTTTCATTTCTACCTTTCCATTTTTACCATTTTTCTTTGAAACAATATTTATAATATTTGTGTATATTCGTGTTCATTCGTGGCTAAATAACGAATTAATTTATGCTTACACAAACCGATTTACTAACAAAAAAAAGTGAGCATATCCAGCAAATGTTTAGTTCCGTTGCCAGGGTATACGACCTTTTAAATGCCATTTTAAGTTTTAACTTTGACAAGAGATGGCGCAGGTTTGCCGTAAAGGTCAGTAACGCAACGCCAGATGCAAAGATCCTGGACGTCTGCACAGGCACTGGCGATCTGGCAATTGAATACTCCAAGGTATTAAACAGTTCGGGCAAGGTTATTGGAAGCGACTTTTGTCATGAAATGGTAAGGCTTGCAAATGACAAACTTAGAAAAAGAAACCTTTCCGGCAAAATAAAAGTTATTGACGCCGATACTTTACGCTTGCCTTTTCAGGACAATTGCTTTCAAATCTCTGCAGTAGCTTTTGGGATAAGAAATGTCTCTGATTTAAAAGCTGGTATCACTGAAATGACTCGGATAACTGCACCGGGCGGACGTATTGTAATACTTGAATTTTCACAACCTACAAATCCACTTTTTAAGGCAATATATTATTTTTACTTCAAAAGAATACTCCCGTTTATTGGGAAAATTATCTCGCGCAGTAAGTACGATGCTTACTCTTATCTTCCAGCTTCGGTATTAAATTTCCCTGATCGGTATGGATTAAAAACGATATTGGAGTCTTGCGGGCTTGTAAATATAGAAATCTACTCCAGAACGCTGGGCATCGTTACCGTACATGTCGGTCAAAAGCCATAATAGTACAACTTACCACAAAGAATGCGAAGGCGCTGACGAGTATAGTAGCAGAGGAGAAAACATGCCCCCATCACCTCTGCCCCGTTTCCTCCCTGCGTCTAATAAATCATTCTTTTTATTTCCATGGTCAACTATTCCTGGTGGTTTTAGTTTTCGAATAAACATCAATACGCTTGACTAGCATAAATATATTTTGTATCATGTTTGTCGAATTTCATTCCGTTATAAATGGCTGCTAAACAACGACTGGAAAAAGTAGTTCTTCATAATCAACACCCTAATCTCAAATACTGGGGAATAGTGTAACGGTAGCACAAATGATTCTGGATCATTTCGTCTAGGTTCGAATCCTAGTTCCCCAGCTTATTCTACGCAGGTTTCAAGACATAGTGTGTCTTTTTCGTGCCTGACATTAGACATTATATGAATTACAGACTCTTTAAAAGAAATAATTGTAAATTTAAACCCGATATGCCTGATAACGTACTTCTTAAAGATTACACCAAATATATTAAAAGCAAAAAGGAGAAAATCTTGACTGAAAAGGAAGTTGCAAATATCATTGAAGGTATAACTGCTTACCGATTACCTAATAACTCCAATACTAAAAGAAAACATGTCCAACATGTTAAAATTATTAAACAAAACAAACATCAAACTTAACCTCTTTACAAAGGAAAATAACTTATGTTTACAGCTTATATCAATGCCGCTATGAAAAAAGCACATTATGAAATTCTGCCTAACAACGAAGGATACTTTGGTAAAATCGAAGACCTTCAAGGAGTATGGGCAAATGCAGACAGTCTAGAAGCTTGCCGAAATGAACTAAAAGAAGTTCTTGAAGAATGGATTCTATTAGGTATTAAAATGGGTCATACTATTCCAATAATTAACGGAATCAACCTAAACGTCAAGGAGATAGTTTAATGCCAAAATTAGGCCCCATTAAACGCAAAGACTTGATTCGCTATATGCGACAACTTGACTTTACTGGACCATACTCCGGTGGAAAACATCAATTCATGATTAAAGAGAAATTAAAAATCAGAATCCCAAATCCTCACAAAAGTGACATAAGTGAAAATCTTCTCAATCAAATTCTTAAAGAAATTTGTATTGATAGAACAAAATGGGAAGAACTTTAGAACAGCTATTAAATAAACATTGAATATAAAAATAAAATTTGTGCTAATTTTGTGCTAAGAATTCATGTAAATAATACAAATCAATACAATTATTTATAACAACAAACAACACAAAAATTATCATTAAACATTGTAAATTTAAGCACATACAATCTAAAACCAGCCAATATCAATAGAATAAACAAAAAAAAATAGGCTCGAATCCTAGTTCCCCAGCCATTTCAAATTAAACATTCATTCCCACTCAATAGTACTCGGCGGTTTGGTGCTAATATCATAAACTACACGATTAACGCCTTTAACCTCATTTATAATCCGATTTGAAATGATTCCCAGCACATCACTTGGAATGCGAGACCAGTCGGCAGTCATAAAATCGGTTGTTTCTACGGCACGAATGGCAATGACGTTCTCGTAGCTTCTTTCATCTCCCATGACACCCACAGTACTCAGAGGCAGGAGTACTGCAAAGCACTGAGCAATAGAACGATAGAGACCTGCTTTGCGTATCTCTTCGATGACGATTTTATCTGCATTGCGAAGGATTTCCAAACGTAGTCTTGTCACTTCACCAATAATACGTATGGCAAGTCCAGGACCTGGAAATGGGTGCCGCCAGACCAATTCCTCAGGCAGACCAAGTTCCTCTCCTATTTTCCGAACCTCATCCTTGAATAAAAATCTCAGTGGTTCTACAAGTTCAAATCCCAATTCAGCCGGCAGGCCGCCCACGTTATGATGACTCTTGATGGTTACCGTGGGACCTCCGTGGGCTGGAACACTCTCAATAACGTCGGGATAGAGTGTGCCCTGTGCCAGAAACTTTGCTTGAGATATTTTCTTTGCCTCTTCCTTGAAAATCTCAATAAATTCGTGTCCAATGATCTTACGTTTTTTTTCAGGATCGGTCACGCCTTTCAATTTATCTAAAAATCTGTCCCTCGCATCAATAGCGTGCAAATCAACCGTAAAATTGTTTTTAAATGTCTTTATGACCTCCTCTGCCTCATAATTCCTCAAAAGTCCGTTATCTACAAAAATACATGACAGATGATTTCCAATTGCTTTGTGAATAAGCGCTGCCGTTACCGCGGAATCAACCCCGCCTGACAATCCACACACCACCCTTCCATCTCCAACCTGATTGCGTATATCGTTCACGGATTTTTCTATATATGAATGCATCTTCCAGTCACCTGTACAGCCACAAATTTCATAAAGGAAATTACGAATGATTTGGCTTCCCTGTGGTGTGTGTGTTACTTCAGGGTGGAACTGCACACCGTAGAATGGTCTATTCCTGTGCTTCACAGCGGCATAGGGACAATTATTGGTAAACGCAAGCGACTCGAATTCTGCGGGTAATTCAACAACCTGATCGCCGTGGCTCATCCATACGGCAATCTCTTCGCCAAGTGATTTCAACAACTTGCTCTTGCCGTTAACTTTACAGATCGTTCTTCCGTATTCCCGTGTAGTTGTTGGTTGTACAGTAGCTCCAAGCATCTGACATCCCAGTTGCATACCATAACAAATGCCTAAGATTGGTATTCCAAGACTAACAATATCTTCATTACACCGCGGGGCATTCTTTACATACACACTGGCAGGGCCACCACTAAGGATAATACCCATTGGTTTGATCTTTTGTATCTGTTCAGTAGTAATCTTGTGTGAGACAATCTCGCTGAAAACATTATTCTCCCTCACCCTTCGTGCAATGAGTTGGGCATATTGAGAGCCGAAATCAAGGATTAAAACTTTTTCATTATTATCTTCAATCATTTCATTTTCCTGTATATAATTCTCATTGTTTCTTTTTTACCATTTGCCACCAAGATACAAAGGAAATAATCAGCAGAAGTTGGGAGGTTAAGAAGCTGAGAGGTTGAGAATATCTAATACTCTATATATTCCCATCCTCCAAACTTCCCATCTTCCCCTCTTCTAATAAACATTGTGTCCAAACGCTTTTGTGACTAACAAAACCAATAAACATACTTAATCAGAATTAACAAAAAATGGCAACGAAAAATATTACTTATAAGGTACCTGAAAACAATAAGGAGGTTTTTGTAGAACCAGCAATAGATCGTATTTCAGATATGGTATTGGCAAATAGGCAAAAGATTAGTGATTATAAATTTGAAATAAATGGCATTCCATTTCAAGCATTGAGAAACAAATTACGCGAGGAATTGTTACACAAGGCCGCACAGTACACGAACGGGATCAAATCTTTGCTTCGAGAGCAAAGCAAACACGGACAAACAAGTTTGTCCATGCCACCCTCAAATAAGCAATTATCAATTGAAATCCCTCCACATCAAGATGAATTACACGTCAAAGGACAGTCTTTGAATTATGAGTCAATTAAAAATATTCCGATTATCCAGACTGGACATGAACCAATTCTATGTCATCCTGGGGTATGGATCAAAAATCATCTTATACAATATCTGGCTAAAAAGCTGGATGGTATTGGTGTAAACATGATTGTGGACAATGATGCCTGTAATATGGGTTTTATGTACGTGCCAATTTTATATGAAAAACCATCATATGTTCAAAAGGTAATGCTTGTAAATAATATGGATAATATGGCATATGAAGAAATTGTGTTTGATAATATTGAAATGATACTCAGGTTTAAAGAGGATGTCTTGAACATTTTTGGAAAAAATACATTTGATGAAAATGCAATTCCGACCTTTGAATGTATGCAGACCGCATTTAATGAGTTTATCAATCATGTTGTGGAATACTATCAACAAGGCTGTGCTGACATGGTGGGTTTATTGACCTCTGCAAGAAGAGCGCTGGAAGAAGGCGTTGGTATTGAGAATCTCGAAATCCCCGTCTCATGGATGTGCGATACGGATGAATTCTATCATTTTTTCTTGCACATTTTAAATAGGGCAAACCAATTCGCAATAACCTATAATAAAAAACTATCTGAATATCGGATCATCCATAAAATTCGCTCAAAAGCAAATCCACTGCCCGACCTTAAAATCGCTGGAAATTTAGTTGAATTACCATTCTGGATATGGAAGGTTGGGGAGCAAAGGGATAGATGCTACATACTGAACGACGGAGAATTTATTAAAATTACAAATAACAAGGATATCCTGGTTACTATAAAGAAAAATGAAGGATTTGAGAAAAATATGCCAAAGTTAAGGGCATCGGTTGGAACCTCTATCAAGATTCGCCCAAGAGCAATCACCACAACCATGTTTTCACGATTATTTTTTTCGGATGTGTTTATCCATGGGATAGGAGGAGCTAAATACGATATAATTACCGATGAAATTATCAGGGAATTCTTCGGTGTCGAACCACCAGCTTTCGCAACAATTTCCTCAACCTTGTTTTTACCCTTTAATACTTTTGATGCAAGCATCAAAGAATTGCAATGGTTGGAGCAGGTTGTTAACGATATGCGCTATAATCCTGAGAGGTATGCCTCAAAAGAGGCGCGTAAAGATGCAGACTTTATAAATAGAGTTGAGGAGAAGCAAAGGTTACTGAAGATGATAAATGTCTGTAACAAAGATGAAAAAAGGCAGTATTTTAATCAAATCAAGGAATTGAACAGGTTGCTGCTGACCCAAATAAATACTGAGCTCCAAAACAAGCAGAGAGAAATAAATAAAATCAGGAATGACCTTGTTTACAATGAAGTTGTGAGATTCCGTGAATATCCTGTTTTTATATATCCTATGAAGGTTCTAAGGGAATATTTTCTGAGCGTCTTTTCTTCAGCGTAAAATAAAGATATAAAACCGTTATAACAGCAATTGCTGAAGAAACAATAATCAGTTTTGTATTAATATCGAGGACTGGATAAAATGCCTCCTTCACATCAATTTCTACCAAAAGAATCCATGTAACATCTCTAAGATTATCGAGTGGTGTATATGCGCTGACAACAGGAATATTGCGATAGTCTTTTACTGTCATTACATCGGTGTTTCCGCGAAATGCGTCTTTTGTAGCTTCAGTATTGATTTCTAGTTTTAAAATGGTATTTTGACTGAGGAATCTGGATTTTGAGCGCATGAAATGGTCATCACCTACAATATAAATCTCACCTGTATCACCCAAACCATCCCGCTGAGATAAAAAAACGTCTATTCTGGAATACGGAACCTCTACAATTATAACGCCTAAAAGCTTATTAGTAATGTCATACACTGGAGCGGATGACATTATTATAAAGTCTTTTGCCTCTTCGCACCATGTTAAATCAGAGAATTTAATACTATTTAATCCTTCTTTAAACACTTCACCAACAACAAAAGATGCGTATTCTCCTGTTTTCAGATTTGTTCCAATATACTCATCTCTTTTAACTCCAAAGACAACGTTCCCATCTAAATCCACCAGAAATATATTATTATAACCATACTGTCTAAGGAAATGTTCTAACAGCGGTCCGTAATAGGTATCCACCTGTTTATAGGAGGGATCATTAAAGCCTCCTGCCTTAAAGGCGTTTGAAAATCTTGGTAAACTTTGGACAACCAGCGGGTTTTTGGAAAGCACATTGACATCTCCGTATCTTTCAAAGAAAAAATTCTGAATTTGCATTTTCTTGATTTCACGCACGGAGATTAAGTGATTCAAGACCTCATTTTTCAGGGCGGGACTAAGGGTTTTATAAGTCAACGGCCCCATGATAGTTAAAAACGTAATAACGGCAATACCCGATGCACTCAGAATTTTATAAATTGGTTTCAATTCGATTATTCAAGATCCATTGGATACTTGCTCCTAAGTAACAGGTCGTACTTTGATGCTCACGAAATATAAATTAGAGATTTCTCGCTTTTCACGCTTCAGAATGATGAGGACTGTCGTCCTGAGCGAAAAATCTAATTTAAAATATTTAATGGCGCTAAATATTACAAATAAAATTAAATTTGTCAAGTCTATTAAGTTACCGACTGATAGGTTTCAATAAGAAAATTTACATCTTCCACATCGCCGTCTACCACTTCAATTGTAAAGTGGGAAATATGATTCGCTTTAAGGATACCAATAATCTTATCCATATCCATATCGTACCCCCTTGAAAAATGCGAATGTGTATCGCCATCAGGACTTTTTAGATTCCAATTGATGGGGGTTCGATTGGTATTCAGATGTACACCAATTACCTGACATTGCATACAAATCATGTCAAGAGCTGTGTAGAAGTCAAATTTATTTAAAATGGCGGATGACCATAGGTGCCCGGTATCGAGCCAAACTGGACAATCGAGATATATTAGGTGATCGGGCGACTGGTTACCGTTGCCAATACCTGGAAAGTCATTTTCGATGCAAAGAATGTAGGATGGGTATCTTTCTCTAAGTTGTTTCATATTTCTTTTTACTGTATTTTGATAATTCCGGAACTCTTCCGTCTCTAAAAATTTTGGATCCATTACTCTTGTATCATTTAGCCGATATTTATTGTTGATGGCCTCACGCAATACCTTTCCATAGTTGGCTGGATCATTTTTAATAGGTTTTTGGGTCATAAAAAATCCATGAAACAGGGCAATCTTACTTTTAAGCATCTCCATAATGTAACCAGTGTTTTGGAATCCTGAAAGAATAGCATCAAAGTTGTCATTAGCCAGATTGATAAAATAATCCGATAGTACAGGGGCATGAACGGAGAAATCGATATTAAGAACTTTAAGTCTATCAAACAAGTCCCTTGTTACAGAATTATGTAACTGAATACCAAACACAAAACCGTTAGATTCAATTAAATCCTTGCATCGCTTAATCTTTGCAAGTGTATCGCCATGATAAAAACACATTGTGCTCAGTTCTATTTTTATACTCATTTAGTCTGAAATTACCTCGCTGATAATCATATTTTAATCATTTCAAGTCAAGATTAATCTTAATTTACACTTAAATAAAGAACCGCTTTTTTAGTCTTTTATGAATCGGTTGATTATTTATATCTCTTTAGTGTAGAATCATTTTAAAAAAATAAAAGACGAAAACTAAAGGTTTATGTAAATAATTTTCTCTGAAGAAAATTGGTTAATACTGTAGTAACATTGATGCTGACGTAAGAGTAATTAATCCAAAATTTTATTGATATTCGTTCTAATATTGATATAATTTTAATATATTTTGAGCGCCAGTAGCTCAGCTGGATAGAGCATCGGATTTCTAATCCGGCGGTCGAGGGTTCAAGTCCTTCCTGGCGCGCCATATATAAATATCAATTTTCATATACTGTGGTGGGCGTAGCTCAGCTGGTTAGAGCATTAGACTGTGGCTCTAAGGGTCGCGGGTTCGAACCCCGTCGCTCACCCCAATTTTCAGTCCCACTTCAATTTTATTGTAGCGGGACTTATTTGTTTATTAATGTCAGATGCTTTTACAGGTTAATGCTATAAATATAAGGGTAAATGCAGTTGACTTTTTTATGAAATTAATTATAATCCATCATTTGTAAAATTGTTTCTAGTAGCCATTTGAGAAAAATTGTTAAAAAGGCGTCATTAATCTGTAAATTATGCGCTCGTAGCTCAATTGGATAGAGTGGTGGACTTCGAATCCAACGGTTGCAGGTTCAAGTCCTGCCGGGCGCGCCATCCATAAACCTAATAAACGAAATGGATAGTGTATTTAGATGCGCCCTTAGCTCAGTTGGTAGAGCAATTGACTCTTAATCAATGGGTCGAAGGTTCGAATCCTTCAGGGCGCACCAATAAATATCCAAATAACGTTTAGATAATATATTGTGTTGAGCGAGGGTGGCGGAACTGGCAGACGCGCAAGATTTAGGATCTTGTGCCTTACGGCGTGGGGGTTCAATTCCCCCCCCTCGCATTGTAAGTTGGTTTAAAAGCTTAAGATTCTTTTGAATACAGATGAACACCAATTGTAGTAATCTAAAATAATTAGCGGACATTATTCCATTTTCTGTGTATGTCTGTTGAAATCTACATCTAAATTAATAAGTTTTATAAGTAGCGGGTGTAGCTCAGTGGTAGAGCGTCACGTTGCCAACGTGAATGTCGTGGGTTCGAACCCCATCACCCGCTCCATTTTTTTATCTCAGGAAAAAAGTATTACAGGATATTAAACAATGAATGTAACAATTACAGATGCCGGTCCTTGTAAAAAGGTTTTAAAATTCGAAATACCAAAAGAAACTATCGAAAGCGAGTATGAAAAAAAAGCAAAGGAGATTTGTGATACTGTAGAATTATCTGGTTTTAGGAAGGGACGTGCACCGCGGAAATTGGTCGAAAAGCGGTTTGGAACTCAAATAAAAGACGAAGTAAAACAAACAGTTGTTAGCGACAGTTATCAGAAGGCGCTTGAAGAACACAAACTAAATCCTGTAGGAAACCCAACTTTTGGCGAAATAAAACTGGAAATTGGGCAACCCCTTAATTTTGACGTAACACTCGAAGTGTGGCCAACCTTTGAAATAGGGCAATATAAAGGCATGCTATTAAAGAAAAAGCCAGCCACTGTAACAGATGCAGATACAGAAAAGGCATTACAGGGCATGAGCCTTAGAAAGGCACAATTAACAGTTGTAAAAGATGGTGAAGTAAAAAAGGGAGACCAAATTATTTGTGACTGTAAAATAAAGGTAGGTAAAAGCACCGTATTAGAAGACGAAGACGTGGAAATCCTTGTTGAAAACGGTGTCGAGATTGTCAACACAACAGTGCCGGATTTAGCAACAATATTAGAAGGCACGAAGTCAGGCAAAGATTGTGAAATTAGCGTTAAACTATCGGACAAATTTACTAATGAAGAATACCGTGGAAAAGACGCAAAATTAAAACTTATAGTGAAAGAAATAAAGCGACTCACCATGCCTGAAGTTAATGAAGAATTTGCCAAAGCACTGGGCTTTAATTCTCTGGATGACTTAAAGACCAACTTACATAAGCGGATTGAAATTGATAAAAAAAATTGGGCAGAAGACGACTTGAGGAATCAGATACTTGATGTACTCTTAGACCAAACAAAATTCGACCTGCCTCAAGATTACGTAAGTTATCATACTGAACAAAGAGTCTATAAACATCAGATGAACTTGTTAAAAAGGGGCTTGCCTTTAGAAGAAATTCAAAAGCAGACTGAAGCAATTAAAAATGCGTCAGCAGATTCTGTAATGAGAGAATTAAAGGCGTCCATTGTTTTAGATAAAATTGCAGAAAAGGAAAAGGTGTTCGTCACTGAAAATGAAGTAGAACAACGAATTGCTGATATTGCACGAGCATACAATACGGATGCGCCACGAATCCGCAAGCAGCTACAGCATCAAGGGAGTTTATCTTATCTACGAAGCGAGATGCGTGAAAATAAGGTGTTAAATTATTTACTTAAAGAAGCTAAAATTGAAGAATAATTCAAAAGACTTCAAAATCAAATAAATAAGGAGTTCTTGTGCATAAAAAATATTTGTTATCTTTAGAAAACGGTGAATTTCCTGTAATAGAGTCAATGAAGACATATAATAGTCTATTCGTGCCATACGTTGTTGAGAAGACTAGCTACGGCGAGAGGCATTACGATATATTTTCCAGGTTACTTAAAGATCGCATCATCTTTATTGGTTCAGCCATCGAGGATACTTTATCAAACCTGGTTATAGCGCAGATATTATTCCTCCAGAACGAAAACAAAAACCAGGATATTAATATCTACATCAATTCGCCGGGTGGCTCAATCACTGCGGGTCTTGCCATTTACGATACAATGCAGTTTGTACAGTGCGACGTTGCGACCTACTGCATAGGACAGGCATACAGCATGGCTGCTATCCTTCTTGCTGGCGGAACAAAGGGAAAGAGGTATGGACTTCCCCATACCCGTATTATGCTCCACCAACCATGGGGTGGTATGAAGGGCACGGCTACTGATATTAGCATTCAGGCAGAAGAAATATTGAGAATGAAGAAATGTTTGAATGAAATCCTGGTAAAACACACAGGACAGCCTTTGAAACGTATCGAAGAGGATGTTGACCGAGATTACTACATGTCCTCACAGGAGGCAAAGACGTATGGGCTGGTAGATGAGGTGATAGAATCCTTACGAGACAAAAAATAAATTGTAAATAAACAAAGAAACAAAAAAGAACACGCAGTTGCGTATCCTTTTTTATTTATCATAAATACCGTTTCACGCCTTACTACATGGTAGAGAATAATACATGTTAATTTTATGAAAAATATTTTTAAGACTGTGATACGTATCACAGTCATTATCTAAAAATGCCATCGGGCATTATTAATAACCTTTTTATAAGGAGATTCGTCTATGTATAGAAATATGATACGAAAATCATTTGCGGTGGTTGTGCTAATGATTGCAATTGGGTTTATTTGTCAAACAAGAATTTGTTTTTCTGCTGAAGATATTGAAGGAAAGGCAAATATTAATACAGCCTCTGCAGCACAACTTGCATTATTGCCTGGCGTTGGTGATAAGCTAGCCACTGAAATAATAAACTATAGGACAGCTAAAGGTAACTTCAAAACGATTGAAGATATTAAGAAGGTAAGTGGTATAGAAGATAAAAAATTTGAGAAAATGAAGAATAATATTGCAGTAGAGGGAGATACAACCATAAAGTCAACAAAGAAAGCTAAGGGTGAAAAAGAACCAAAACAAAAAGAGGGTAAATAAGCCAGTTAAAGAACAATTTCTTTAAAATTTATATGTTATCAAAAGAGGATATACCGAAAAAGTCTATCCTCTTTTTTTTGCGAATTATTTTCTTCAATAAAATTTACATAACCTAACAAGAAGTTTTCTGTTTTAAACCAATAATTTATTTATATAATTATTTGTAACAATTTAGTTTTTTGAAAGAAAAACCTGATATATGCCTTGTATTACTGTAGGGGCGAAGTATTTGCTGGCTTAAATAAGACACCCATGTTAATTCTGGCAAATGCTTCGCCCCTACAGAACGGATCGGTAAAATCTAATCCCTATTGAGATTTTCCAAAGAACTAAATTGTTACAATTATTTTAAGTAAATATTATCATTTAAATGTAAGGGTAAAAATATTTATGCGTACATACTCTTGGTATACATTCTTTTTAGTTTTTAGTCTGATTTTCACATCTCTAAATATATCCATTGCAAGTGATCCAAGAGAATGGTCGCCCACGTGGAAACTTCCTCCTGGAAAGAAACCTGAAAATATTATTGATCAGGATATTACAATACCGGGCGACGTAAAGAAAAGTCAGTTCTTCAGTCCCATCTCCTGCGGTGCCTGTCATCCTGAGATATTCAAGATGTGGAGTGGTTCCACCCATGCGAATGCATGGAGGAATCCGCTCTTTCAGGCGCTTTATAACTTGGGAAAGAAAACTGCGGAAGGGGAATCCCAAAAGAAAAATATAGAATCGTGTGTGCGCTGTCACTTTCCAATTGGCCACAGCAGTGGAGAGACAAACCTTCCTCTGGATGACGAAAAGGGCGGTGTTATCTGCGATTTTTGCCATTCCGTTAAAGCAACAACTGGCATAGGAAACGCACCTTACATATTAAGTCCCGGCAATGCTGAGGCTATGGAGGGAGGCATTAAATACGGTCCGTTTAACGATTCTCCCGATACCATCCATAAAAATCAGTATTCCGAGTTGCATACTCGCTCAGAGTTTTGCGGCGGTTGTCATGATGTGTCACACGCAGGGAATGACCTACCTATTGAACAAACTTATACTGAATGGCGTCAAGGACCTTACAACACAACTGATCCAAAAACAACAGTACACTGTCAGGACTGCCACATGAGGCAGCGGCCAGGTTTCCCGTGCACTGGCAGCACAGAGAGACCCGATAATCCTGGCTTTGCATCGCCTGAAATCATGGGTGGGAAAAAACGCCCGCATATATGGACACATTACTTTGTCGGTGGAAGCGTTACTCCAATCTCCCTGCCGCCGAACTCAGAAGTTCAGCCACAATTGGCCGTTGAGAGACTGAAGAATGCTGCGACCTTGGAATTAATTGTCGATCCGGCCTCGAAAAAAGGAGATTTGCTGAAGTTCCAGGTAAACATAAAGAATACGGGATGTGGACACTATCTACCCACCGGTCTCACCGAGATGCGGCAAATGTGGCTGGAAATATCTGTTATAGATACAGAGGGTAGAATTATTTATCAAAAAGGAAAAACCGACGAAAAAGGAACCATTGATTCAAAAGCTACTATTTATCACACTGTTTTTGGAAATGAAAAAGGCGAACCGACACTTCACGTTTGGACAGCAACTCATATTATTTCCGATAATCGCATACCTCCAAAAGGCAAAAAAGAAGAACATTTTTGTTGCTTTTTGCCAAGTGACGTTAAACCTCCATTAAAGATAAAGGCTGTATTACATTATAGGAGCGCCCCCCAAGATGTTGTAGATGCCCTATTGGGAGAAAAGTCTATGAAACTTCCTATAATTGACATGGCAGAGGTTTCTACGGAAATTAACCTGTGAGATTCATTTCAATTAAGAAAGATGCTAAAAGAAGATGTCATTGCGATGGTTCATGCCCGAAACAATCTCTAATCCCCTATTGGGACTGTCCAAAAAATAAATATTTGCAAATTCACCTGATATACTCACTCCTCTATCAACTTCAGGGAGGGGACTTAATCCCCTCTTGAGAGGGGCAAGGGGTGTATTCATTTGCCATGTATTTTGTGTGTTCTTCTTGAATGATGATTCGGTTGGTTCAGTCGTCCCCGATTGAACCGAAACGTTTGGCATCATTCACGGTTTGTGCTGGTTCAATGCTCATAGCCCAGTCAAACCGTGTGGTTCAATCTGCAAGATTGAACCTGCCCAAGGGATAAAGGAGTGTGTAATGAATTTATTTCCTTTTAAGCAGCCTGAAAGTTTCTTCATAGATATTTTCTCGCGGACCAATTGCAACAATTTCAATCAGCTTCTGGTCTGAAATCCTGTATATTACCCTGAATCGGCCTACACGAAAACTTCTTAAATCTGCAAGCTCATCCTTTAATGCTTTTCCCAAATAAGGATCAGCGATTATTGACTGTAAAGATGCCTTGATTTTTTTCTTAAGATGTGGATGCATGTTTCTAATAAGCTCTGCCACACTGTCAGGAACTTTGAGTTTTCTTATGATCTTGCTCATTTTCGGGATATATTAATCCAGAAGTTCTTCAAGTGTAAACAGTTTTGCCTTCTTACTTTTTAATGCCTTTAATCCTTCTTTAATTTCTTGCATTAATGGTAAATCAGAACGAATAGCAATTGTTTCTTTCCAGCCTTCAAATTCGTCCGGGCTCACCAAAACAGCGGCAGGTGAACCATTTTTCGTAATTACTACCTCCTCATCGGTGGCGTTAACAGCTTCAATGAGGCTGCTTAGCTTCATTTTTGCTTCTGAAAGAGATAATGTTTTCATTATAATAGACCTCCATTAAGGTTGACTAGAATTAAGGTCATATTAATGCAGGTGTGCAAAATTGTCAAGTCTTTTGTTTCTATTCTTCTTGAAGACTTCGAGGAGTTGGTTAAAGTCGGTTGG
>Ga0156272_1003_pt1 | contig 14035 bp, 10 predicted proteins | sample RifCSPlowO2_12_FD_107921 | JGI IMG/M metagenome (GOLD analysis project Ga0156272, IMG submission 107921) | Planctomycetes bacterium RIFCSPLOWO2_12_FULL_39_13
TAATGTTCGATAGCTGACTCAAAGGAATTTAAGGTTTCGGTATTTTCTAAATCTCCTATATGATGGCTTAAAAAAGCATGGTTGCCACGTCCCATGCAAAATGTATTTTTGAGAAATGCTCCACAAGCAAGAATTTGTCTTGTGAAGAAACATTCCAGCTTTAAGGGGTACGGGGCATAACCTCTAGACCTGCGTATAATCATTTCATTATTTTCGTTTACCCTTACAACAGAATCGTCACATCGCATAAAGATTTCCCGCTCATGTGTAAGGAAATAATCTGCAATGCCTTTGAGCCTTGCATAAGCCTCATTATCTTTAAAAGCAATGGGTTCGTCGCTCATGTTGCCGCTTGTCATTACGAGTGAAAGTCCGGATTCTTTTATTACCAGATGGTGTAGGGGGGTATAGGGTAGCATTATCCCTAGATACAAATTCCCAGGGGCAATATCATGCGGCATAGTACAACTACTCTTTTTTCTCAGCAGAACAATGGGCCTTTGGGTGGACAATAACAGGTTTTCTTCCTTAGCATTGACATGGCAAAACTGTCTTACCGTTTTGATATTTTCCATCATTACTGCAAATGGTTTGTCCTCCCTGTACTTTTTTTTTCTTAAAGTAGAAACGGTCTTGCCACTCATAGCATCGCAGGCGAGATGGTAACCTCCAAGCCCTTTAATAACAACTATTTTGCCGTCTTGAAGAAGGGTGCAAACAGTAGAAATGGGGTCTTGTGTTTGAACTGCAAATCCTTCATTATTGAGTAACTTTAACTGCGGACCGCAAGAAGAGCAGGCATTGGGCTGCGCATGAAACCTCCTGTTTTTTGGGTCATAATATTCACTGCTGCAATCATGACACATATGAAAATCAGACATCGTGGTATTTATTCTATCGTAAGGTATATCCTTAACGATAGTAAAACGCGGCCCACAATTTGTGCAGTTAATGAACGGGTAACGATAACGACGATCTCCCAGATCGAAAAGTTCTTTTAGACAATCAGGGCAAGTTGCAATATCTGCGCATATCATCGTTGCATTGTTTTCTTTTATTGCGCTCTCTTCAATGATAAAGTCTTTGCAACCTTTTGGAGGAAGGGATGTATACTGTAGGTCTTCAATAATGGCATGGGGAGGAGGTGATTTCACAAGACAGTCAAGAAATTCATCAATGGAGCTATCACAACCTTCAACGTCAATGAAAACGCCATTAGTATCATTTTGTACAAATCCTGATAAAGAAAGTTTTTTGGCGAGATTGAAAATGAAAGGACGAAATCCAACGCCCTGGATAAGTCCTTTGACAGAGATTTGTGTTCTTTTTAGCATAAAGAGGATAAATATTTAGCCACTAAGTCACAAAGACACTAAGACGACAAAAGAATGATTCTTTGATATTATTTTCCATTTATAATATCCGGATTTTATTTATATATATCTTAATTATATCTCAATCATCATAGTTCCATAAAAGGTTTGAGATTATTAGTCCCTTTGTGTCTTGGTGTTTTGATGGCTGAATAGTAAATTATTGGCGGGAGCGTGTGGGAATCGAACCCACCTATCCCGCTATAAGCGGGACAGACCGGATTTGAAGTCCGTCGCCGACACCAGCCGACATGCACTCCCAACAAATTTAAACAGGAGGTCTATCTCCACGGGATTTTGTAACAAAATCCCGTGGTGCGAGTACACCGCCTGAGAAAAGTAATTTAAATGCTTCTTCAACAGTTAGATTGGTATCGGTGATAGAATCTTCAGAGACAAATATTAAAAACCCTGTTGTTGGATTTGGTATGGTTGGAATGAATACGTTTATAAATTCTTTTTCGTTGTTATGCTTGGTGGAACCTGTGACGAATCCCACGGATTTTACGCCTTCTCTTGGAAAGTCTACAAGAACAACACGTTTGAATGCCTGTTTGCCTGGTAGACTTACCGCATGCAATATTTGCTTTACGGACGAATAAATATTCCTGATTATTGGAGTTTTTGTTAAGAGGTTTTCAAAATATTTTATGATGGACTTACCCACAAAATTAGCTGCAAAAATGCCGATGAAATATAACGAAATAAACGTGAGGATAAGTCCAAGGAAAGTAATAATAAATTCGTCAAGAGAAGTCCTGGGTAAGGCAACTCCTAATAATTGTAATGCTTTCTTTATGACAGGAGAAAGCGTGCCTCCGACAAAGCCAAAAAGAAATTTTACAACAAAGAATGTTACATATACAGGCAGTATCAAAATTAAGCCTGTTATCATTCTCTTTCTTGCGTCTTTTTTAAATTGTGAGAACATGCCGTGTTTTTTTTCTTCCATAATTGATTTGAAGACCGTTTAAAAGTGGCTGGATTTCCAAACAAAGGCTATAATACCAGCAAAAATAAAATTAAAATCGGCGATAGTTTCAAGTAATAAACCTCCAGAAACAATCCTTTTCTGGAACAAATATTGATAACCGCAAGCATACGCAATACAGGGGAGTAAATAATATCCTAATGTAGTTGTCCATCCAAGAAGTGGACTTACAGATAATAAAACAGCCACTAATGCTGTAATAATGATAAGAATTATCTTTGTTCGTTCTTTTCCGATAGCGATGGGAATTGTTTCTTTTCCCAGGATACGATCACCCTGAATATCTCTTATGTCGAGAACTACAGCCCTGATAAATGCAAGGCTGAATGCAAAAGCTAAGGCGATAGCAAGCGATGGCACAAAATCTTTTCTCGTTCCAAGAAATGGTATTAAAGCCGTGCTTACCGCCCACGCAATGCTATAAAAAATTTCTTTTGATCCTGGTATTTGTTCAAGGCTTCTATAACGGATAATACTGGAAAGGCTCTTTGGTATTATTTCCAAACGATAGAAAATGCCAAAGAGGCTGGCGAGAAATACACAGAAAAAGATAGATTTACTGAGCAAGAATCCTATGATAAAGGATGCTACTGCCCCAGTGATTCCAAGACCAACAAAGAGGGTTTGTTTCGCTTCGTAAAATTTTGCCCTTGCCGGCTCATTAAGTGCTACGGCCTCCTTATTGGCAAAATGATTTAAGACTTGCATAGAAAATATAAACAACGCCCCAATCAGGCAAAAACTTAGCCTGGGCTGAATTCCCAGCAAAACAGCGCATGCGTAATTTAAACTTGCCGCTCCTAACCCAACATAAGTACAACTGCCAATGAAGAAACTGGCAATGCTTTTTAAACCAAATAGGAATTTTCCGTATTTATTAATTTTATATGAATGTACCTTTTCAACTACCCTTTTGATCATCCAGTTGGGGGTTGAAGCGCCTGCAGTAACGCCAACGGTATCAAAATCTTTAAGTTTATCGAGGTCCAGCTCGGCATCGGTCTCAACGTGAAATGTTGGCGTTCCCTCAGATTCGCATATCTTAACAAGTCGTGTCGTATTGGCACTTCCTCTTCCACCGACAACAATCATCGCGTCTACAGATTTACTCAGGCTGATGACTTCATCCTGGCGTTTGTAAGTAGAACTACAAATGGTCTCGAATGATTCACTGCCTGGGTAGCGTTTTTTAATCCTGTCTATAGCCTCTTTAAACATGCGTCTATCCTGTGTTGTTTGGGCTACGACACACACTTTATCCATTGGTGGAAGATGTTCAATTTCTTCTAGCTCCTGTACGACGTGCCCCTTGCCTTCCGCATAACCAAGCAAGCCTATAATCTCTGCATGGCCTTTATCACCCACGATTATGGTTGAATATCCCTGTACGGCATATTTCTTGATAATTGACTGAACCCTCATTACGTGGGGGCAAGTTGCGTCACAGACCTTTGCGCCCAAATCTTCGATTTCTTTCCTGCGGGTAGGTGTAACACCATGCGCCCTTATGACTACAGTACTATTAGAAAGGGCTGCCTGTCCATTAACGACATGAATACCTCTTTTCTCCAGATATTCAAGCACCTGCGGATTATGAATCAGAGGCCCGTCTGTGTAAACTTTTCCATTATTGTTTATTTCAGCTGCAGCGTCCAAAAGGATGTCCATTGCCCGTCGAACACCCATGCAAAACCCCGCTGTTTTAGCGACTTTTACCCTCAATTTATACCTCGTGTAATTTGATGTTTATAATTTCAAAATAGCCACAAAGTCACCAAGATTTGTAAGGGCACAAAATTTGTGCCCCTATAACATGACGTTTGGTGGCATGAAAGGTTGACAAACACTGCCCGACTTAATCACGGGAAATACCTTTTAGAATTTTAGTGATTTTATCAGTTACAATAAAGCAAGTCAATATTTTACTGTTACTGAAAAATTGATATAAACCGAAAAGCACGATAGTTTACGTATAGTAAATACAGTAAGGAGAAAGTTGTTATTGCGAGGGCGTTGGGCAAAAGCATTTTTAAAGGTATAATTGCTTTACTTCGTTTGCAGTGACATTTAAATATTAATATTTGAGACGTTTATTACAGCTTATGTTTATATACCTAAAAGAGTTACTTTTACTGGATTTTTGCTTGCTATACAATTATTACTTTTCCTATAATAATCAAATTATATAAGAAAAACATAGTAACATTGAGTGGTATTGTTTCGCTTTGTTCACTGTAATTTTATTAACTTTATAATCATGGAAGAGGATAGGTATGTCGGCAATTATAGTTGATGGTGAATCTGTTGCTGGAAAGATTAGGGCAGGGCTAACTGAAGAGATTGATATTTTAAAAAAGAAGGGTTTTTATCCACATTTAAAGGCTGTTCAGGTGGGTGAAAATGCGTCGTCACGATTGTATGTTCAAAATCAGCAGAAACAATGTGAGGCAATAGGTATTAAATATACCCTTGATGAACTGCCTGCTGATACTAAAGAGGGGGCTTTAATTGAGCACATAAAAAAATTGAATAACGATCACAGTGTGACTGGGGTTATCCTGCAAATGCCTTTGCCAGACGGGATTGATGCAAAAAAGGTGCAGACTTTAATTGCTCCTCACAAAGACGTAGAGGGGATGAATCCAGCCAACATGGGTGAACTTGTTTATGGAAATACAAAGTTAGCGCCGTGCACGGCAATGGCTGCCGTAGAGCTTGTTAAATCAGTAGGCGTTGAGATTAGAGGAAAAGAGGCTACGATTGTTGGTAGAAGCGCCATTGTTGGAAAGCCTGTCAGCCTGTTGTTGTTAGATTTGTCTGCAACGCCTACTGTGTGCCATTCAGGGACAAAAGACCTTTCAGCCCAGACTAGAAAGGCGGATATTCTTATCGCTGCCGTTGGAAAGGCAGAGATGATTAAGGGGAATATGATCAAACCCGGCGCTATTGTGATTGATGTGGGGATTAACAGTGTAAAGGAACTCGATGCACAGGGAAATCCTGTTATGAATCCAAATGGCAAGCCCAAGATGAAAACTGTAGGCGATGTTGAATTTGCCACTGCCAGGGAAGTGGCTTCATACATAACACCTGTACCGGGAGGGGTGGGACCTGTAACAGTGGTTATGTTATTAAGAAATACGGTGGAAGCGTTAAAGATGAAGGCAAATATTTAGAAATCTTTACCCAATTGTTTAATAAGTATTTTCACTGATCTGAGACAATATCGCACTGCCATTTATGAAATATAAAACCCTTATTGCCATTCCTGTTTTTAATGAGGCGGATTTACGTAATGTCATACATGGTGTCAAAAAATTTGCCCTCGATATATTAGTAATTGACGATGGTTCAACCGATGGCATTAGTGAAAACTTGACGGGTCTTGGAAAAATACATGTGATTATACATCAAAGAAATCTTGGATATGGTAAAACAATCCTGGATTCGTTTACGTATGCAATCGAAAATGGTTATGATTATCTACTAACGATTGATAGTGACGGACAACACGACCCTGAAGAGATTTCGCTTTTTTTGAAAGAAATTCCATTTTATAACTGTGACATATTATCAGGCTCCCGGTATTATTTTCCTATAAAAGCAGGTAAAGAAGTTCCGCAAGAAAGATACATTATTAATAAAGAGATTACAGGTATTGTAAACCGTGTAACAGGATTTAATTTAACGGATGCATTTTGCGGCTTTAAGGCATATAAGGTTGATAAATTGAAGACAATGCATTTGACTGAGTGCGGATACGGGATGCCGTTGCAGTTGTGGATACAGGCATGGAAGACAGGCTTGCGGGTAAGGGAAATACCTGTTAAACTTGTTTATAAAGACCTTACAAGACGGTTTAAAGGCGTCCTGGAAGATCCTGATACGAGGCTGTGTTACTATAAAGAAGTTATAGAAGAAGCGCTCGCCAACGCTGAACAAAATAACGTTGCAAACTTGAGAATAAAAAGAAGACTCAGATATTAATACATCTCTGGTTTTAAAGTCATACATGAAATTTAAAAAAGATTTACCTCCCAATGCCCTTTATGTACACATTCCGTTTTGTGCAAGAAAGTGTAACTATTGCGATTTTAATTCGGTTGTATCAGGGACAAAAACAATTGACCTTTATTTAAGCGCTCTCGAAAGTGAATTGAGTGCATTAAAAGGTCAATATGTATTTAAAACGGTTTTCATAGGCGGAGGGACTCCCAGCGTATTGACTGAAACACAGCTTGAGAAGTTACTTTGTGCCGTTATTCGTTGTATATCGGTTTCCGAAGTACAAGAGTACACAGTTGAGGCAAATCCAGGTACACTGACAGCCAACAAGATCCGATTGTTAAAAGAATACGGGGTTAACCGCATAAGTCTGGGCGTGCAGTCGTTTCAGGATAGGCAATTAAAATTTCTTGGACGTATTCATTCGGGCGATGATGCCAGAAAAAATTTCATTTTATTGAGACAAGCCGGTTTTGAAAATATTAATATTGATTTAATGTTTGGTTGTCCGGAACAGTCTCTTAACGATTGGGAAAATGATTTGGAAACAGCGGTTGAGTTGAATCCTGAACATATATCAGCGTATGCGCTCACTTACGAAGAAGGGACATTGCTCACAAAGAATTTAAATAACGGTGTTATCAGTAAACTGGATGAATGTATTGAATTAGACATGTATAAAACAGTCATAGATTATTTAACGCACAATGGCTATAATCACTATGAAATTTCAAATTTTGCAAAGCCTGGATGCGAATGTTCCCATAATCTCGTTTACTGGAACAACATGGGATATGTTGGCGCGGGGGCGGGGGCGGTTTCCTCTATTGACGGCGCCAGGACATCGAACGAGAATGACATAATCAGGTACGTTAATGGAATTGGTGAAGGTAAGAATATAAAATCATTTGGTGAACATTTGCCTGACGATCAATTTGCATCTGAAACCGTTATTATGTCTTTACGCTTATGCCAGGGGATATCGAGTGCCGATTTTTATAAACGATTCGGCTATAAAATAGAGGACCAGTTTGGAGATCAAATAAACAGATTAATTGGGGATGGATTAATCTGTTATGATAATGAAAGATTAAAACTCACTGAAAAGGGATTATTTATTGCAGACACTGTAATGACAGAATTTGTATAATATTCAGTTTCTATTAATTTTATTGAGGAGTTATTAAATTGTTAAGCGCTACAGAAATTAAAAGGGGTACGGTAATAAAAATGGACGGTGAGTTATATCTGGTGGTTGACTATCAGCACGTAACCCCTGGCAACTGGCGTGGCATGGTACAGGCAAAGCTGAAAAGCATGAAACAGGGAAGCGTCGTTCAGAAGCGGTTCAGGTCAACGGACAAACTGGAAGATATATTTCTGGAGCATCGCACAATGGAGTATCTTTACAGGGAAGGCGACAATTATTGCTTTATGGACACAGAAAATTATGAGCAGATATTATTGCCTAAAGAGGCGGTAGAAGACGCTATTCCATACATGACCCTGAATAGCCAGGCGAAGATAGCTTTTTACGAAGGCAAGGCTCTTTCTGTTGAATTGCCAACGTCAGTCACCTTAAAAATTGTAGAAACAGATCCCGGTATGAAAGGGGATACAGTAGTAAATGTCTACAAGCCCGCAAAAACAGAGACAGGGCTTGTTGTAAAGGTTCCACTGTTCATTAACAATGGAGAAGTGATCAAGGTGGATACAAGGACGGGGGAATTTCTGGGGAGAGAATAATATCTGGCGAGTCATTACCGCAGACAGATAAAATATTTAATACTACTGGCAGATGTGAAATTGAGAGGTTGTGAAGTTGAGAATATCTGAACTTCCCATCTTCCAAACCTCTCAACTTCAACTAAAAGGAACAGAATGGGCATAGAGGAATCCATTAAAACTTATGGTACAAAGATAGATGAATTGCTAAAGGAGATCATTCCTCCCGGCAAAAAGGACTATTTGAGCGAGCCTATATGGCACCACATGCATACCGGAGGAAAGAGGATCAGGCCTGCGCTATGCCTGATTACGTGCGAGGCGCTTGGGGGCAATCCTGACGAGGCAATACATTTCGCCCTTGCCATAGAGGTTATGCATAACATGTTCCTTATGCACGACGATATCGAGGACGGAGATACCGTAAGGCGAGATCAGCCCACCGTGTGGGTAAAATACGGCATAGCCAATGCTGTTAACGCAGGTGATTATCTGCTGGCGTGCGCTTATAAAAGTATACTGGCAAGTTCTGTAACGTTAGAGAAAAAGATCAATTTATTGCAGGTCTTTACGTTGACTTACGGAAAAACAGTAGAAGGCCAGGCGCTTGATATTAATGCAAGGGCATCAGAGGATTTTTCAGTTGATAGATATATGGAGATGGTACAGCTCAAGACAGGATATTACCTTGCATGCGGTATGGTTGGCGGGGCGATTGTATCAGGCGTCTCAGAACAGGTTGTGGAAAAAATATGGACGCTTGGGAAAACAATGGGGCCTGCATTCCAAATCCGTGACGACCTGATTGATTTAACGCATGGCAAGGGACGCGGCGGTGTGATTGGTTCTGATGTAAAGGAAGGTAAGGCAAGTTTTTTATATTCATACACACTAGAAGTTGCTTCTGGAGCCGATAAGAGGCAATTACGCGATATAATGTTAAAATCCAGGGATGAAACAACAGACGGAGATATAAAATCTGTGCTGGAAGTTTATAATAAATATAATGCCATGAAACATGCCCAGTATTACGCAGAAAATCTGATAAAACAGGCTTATAAGACAATTGATGAGATCCCAGTTGAAGACAAAACGGTGTTTAAAGAGATAGCATCTTTCATGGCGCAGAGGATGTCTTGATAAATTTGCAAATTGTGGTTATTAGATAAATTGTATTGGTGTAGTTGCATTTTGCCCAACCAGTATTTTGTTTTATTAGCAAGTTAAATGATTATTTATTTTGGAGAACACAAAACGATGTGGATAATTGGAAAGAACATATCAATTATAACAATTGCAGGCGCTGTAACGTTTATATCTTTATCGGGGTGCGGCAAAAAAGAGACGTCTGAAGGCACTGTGGCAAGCAAGGAGGCCGTAACTGAGGGGGTATCGGATACTCAGGAGACCAAAAAAGAAGTTAAACTCCCAGAAAAATTGACAGCACAACAATATTATGAATATGGAATTGAACATATTAAAAAAGGCGGGTTTGACGAAGCAATTGCTGCGTGGGAAAAGGCGCTGGAACTTGATCCGAAAATGTTCACTGCCTATGAAAAACTCGGGAAGGCATACTACACGCAGGGCAAATTCGACAAGGCTGGTCAGATATACAGAAAAGAAATGGAATTGAAACCCAATGATCCAATGATATATTTCAGTTTGGGCGTGGTCTATCGTATGAACGAGCAATTTGAAGATGCAGTTAAGATGCAGATGAGGGTTATATCATTAAATCCTGATCTTGCCACAGCCTATAATGAGCTTGGTTTGACTTATTGCAAACAGAAGAAATTGGACGAGGCAATTGCCGCACACAAGAAAGCCCTGGAATTAGATCCTAAATTAGGGAACGCACATAATTATCTTGGCGTCGTGTATCTGTTAAAAGGAATGAGCGTCGAGGCGGAGGCAGAATTCAACGAATTCAAAAAATACGAGGCAGAGAAAAAAATGTATCCGTCTCATGGTGCGCCATCTTCACATTAGCAGTATAAAAGGGAAAGTCCTTTGGCAATGAAACTCGTATCGTAAGGGGGTAACGTAGGGGCGAACGGCCGTTCGCCCCTACGTGTTGTATTCAAATATTGATTTTTGGGATTTTTTGTACAACCCACAAATGAATGATAAAAACCACAAGAAACACCTGCTATCACAAGAAAAGACATTATTAATAGTTGTAAATTAACGGTAAACAACGGACTTTAACTACGTTGAATCAACGAGGTAAAGCCTTGTTGTATACCTTAGGAGTGTAGGAATTTCAAGCCATTCAAACAATAAAGGCGAAGCATTTGTTTTGAAATGCTTCGCCCCATACGTTTATGTTTAAGAATTTAAAAGTTTATGTTGAGATTAATTTAGTATAAAGATTGCTTCGTCGTTTTACTCCTTGCAATGACAAATACTGATTTTGTCATTGTGAGCGTTAGCGAAGCAATCTATTTAAAAAAGCTACTGCAAAAGGCAGTCTAAAATTGATTGTCCGGTAGGACAGCCTATTTTTTTGACTTTTCCTGTTCCTTTTTGCAAATTGGACATGCCAGGAAATCCGCATCACACTTGTCGCAATGCTGGATGAGCCATTCTTGTGTCTTATGTTTGCAATCAGGACACTTCATCTCCCACTTTGCCAACGTCTTTCCCTTGATAGGTCTTGTGCGTACCTCTTTGCATTTGGGACACTTTCCTTCCATGGTCGAAGCTTTTAACTCTGCAGATGTCTTTTGACACATTACGCATGCCAGTACATCTTTTCCACACTTATCACAATGGTGAACTGCCAGTTCCCCTATCTCATTTTTGCAGTCCGGACAAACCATGACCTGTGCAGCAAGCGTTCTTCCCTTTTCTGGACTTACTCGCACGTCCTTACAAGTGGGACACATTGGTAACTCTACCGTTGGATGTTCAGGTGCAAGCGCCTTCTCTGCATGTTTGTGTGTTTCTTCCTCTGCATAAACATAATTGCCCGCACACATCATTAGACCAACAGAAGTAACTGCAGAAACAACTATCCCTAAAAATTTCTTATTTAACATAACCTACTCTCCTCCTTTCACGAAATAAAAATTATTTAAAGTAAAGAATACAATTAAGAGCTTTTATATCCATTATATTACAAATATCGGTAACTTACAGCAATTATATTAGTAACCTTTTAAATTAAAATTGTCAATGAATTTATTTTAAATAAATAATTAACCAATACTTATTTAAAGCGTACAGCTAATTGACCTTCAACTCGTTCCCAAACTCTGTTTGGGAACGAGCAGTGAAAATTGACCTTTTTAAGCTAAAACAAGCGATTTTCCACGTTTAAAGTATTTGATTATTTCCATAACTACAAATGCAAAGGAGGAAAATCCAAAGATGGTAATCCAATCCTTTAGGTCTAAAGGCGTTACCTTAAAAACATTTTCTAAATACGGTGTATAGACAATGGCTATCTGCATGGCCAATGAAAGCCCCGTTGCTAATAGAAGTTTTTTATTGGTAAAAATACCAACCTTAAATAATGAAAGCCTTGCATTTCTGCAGTTAAAAGAGTGAAATAATTGGGAGACGACCATCACACAGAAAGCAACCGTTCTTGACCGTTCGATATCACCGCTGAGACAGCACGGTATTACTTCTTTAGTGAACCAGTTGTACAGACTACACGGGATCGATGTGCTAGTATAATAAAGAACAAATAGATAAGCCAGGAGGGTGCTGACGGCTATGAGGAAACCCTGGAATAGTATCAAACTACCCAGTTTTTTGTCTATGATTTGTTCTGTTGACCTTCTTGCTTTTCGTTTCATAATATCAGGATCTACTGGGTCAACACCCAATGCCAAAGCGGGTAGTCCATCTGTAGCAATGTTTATCCACAATATTTGTATAGGGAATAACGGCAGGGGGAGATTGAATATTGAGGCAAAAAGCATCGTCAAAATCTCTCCTGCATTACACGAAAGCAGATAGTGGATGGATTTCTTTATGTTGTCATAAATGCCTCTTCCTTCTTCAACGGCAGCAACGATAGAGGCAAAGTTGTCGTCTGTTATGACCATATCTGATGCCTCTTTTGTGACGTCGGTACCGGTAATACCCATAGATACACCTATACTTGCCTCTTTTACAGCAGGGGCATCATTCACCCCATCGCCAGTCATAGCGACAACAGCTCCCAGTTTCTTCCATGCCTTTACAATCCTGATCTTGTGTTCGGCAGAAACTCGTGCATATACTGCTATCTTAGACACTTCTTTTTCTAAGGCATCGTCTGAGAGTTTGTCTAACTCTATTCCATCGATAGCTTTTAAATTGTTACGAAGAAATCCCAATTCTTCACCAATTGCCATGGCCGTATTTTTATGATCTCCGGTAATCATAATGGTCGTGACACCTGCATTATGACAGGTAGTAACAGCATCCCTTACTTCTGGTCTGGGTGGATCCATCATGGCCAATAAGCCAGCAAAGATCATGTCTTTCTCAGTGGTATCGGGAGATTGGATGATTGTTTTCTGCTCCAGCGGTTTGAAAGCTATTCCAAGTACACGCAATGCTTCGCCAGCCATCTTGTTGTTTTCATTCAAGATGACCTGTATATCGTTTTCTGTTAAATTTCTTGCCTCTCCTTCAATGTAAATATTTGTGCAATCTTTCAGAATGACATCTGCTGCACCCTTTTCGCAAACAAGCAAAGAGTCTGGTGTGCTTCTGATCGTAGACATCTTCTTTCGTTCGGAATCAAAGGGTATTTCTGAAAGAAGGGGTAATCTTTTTTCGAGTTCTTCCTTCCAGATACCTGCCTTAGCCGCAGTACTCAGGATAGCGCCTTCTGTAGGGTCACCGATGATCTTCCAGGTATTATTCGTATGTTGTTTAAGGTACGCATTATTACACAGCACGCCTATTTCCAGGATTTTCTTTATTGATTGCTGATCGATTTCTGAAGGAGGTATACCGGTGATAGTAAAGTTTCCCGTAGGTGTATAACCTGTTCCTGAGACGTCAAAGGTCTTACCGTCAACAAATATCTTTCTCACGGTCATCTCATTTTGAGTGAGAGTGCCTGTTTTATCAGAGCAGATAACGGTGGCACATCCAAGTGTTTCTACTGATGGTAATTTTCGAATAAGTACATGTCGTTTTACCATGCGCTGTACGCCTAATGCTAAAGCAATAGTTACGATTGCCGGTAGTCCTTCAGGGATGGCTGCAACGGCAAGACTTACCGAGGTGAGGAATGCCTCTAAAAGGGGGTCTTTTCTCCACAGTTCTAAAAGGAAGACGACTGTTACAATTCCTAAACACAAATAGACTAATTTTTTGCCAAATACCTCAAGCTTACGTTGAAGGGGGGTCTCCTCTTTTCCCGCTTCCTGGATGAGACCGGCAATTTTGCCCAGTTCGGTGCGCATTCCCGTTGCTACAATAGCACACGTCCCTTTACCACTCGTTACCGATGTGCCCATAAACACCATATTTTCTCTGTCCCCAATCGGTAAAGAGGGATTTTCAAGCGGTTCCGTTGATTTGCCGACAGGCGTTGATTCACCCGTAAGGGAGGCCTCTTGTGTCCTTAGACTAAAGGAAGAACACAATCTGCCATCGGCAGGTACATAATCCCCAGCCTCCAACAAGACAATATCCCCAGGCACGATGTCTTGGGAAGGAATGGAATGCGCCTCACCATTCCGCATTACCTTTGAAAAGGGCGCTGACATCTTTTGCAATGCCGCGAGGGACTTTTCTGCCCGAAATTCCTGGATGAAGCCAATAATGGCATTAATGATAACAATAGCAATAATGGCCAGCGTGTCGATCAATTCACCCATAAATCCGGAAACTATTGCAGCTGCAATCAATACCCAGACAATAAAGTCATTGAATTGCCCCAGAAAGAGTAATATGGGTGATACACCTTCTTTTTCTTCTAATTGAT
>Ga0156272_1181_pt1 | contig 13000 bp, 9 predicted proteins | sample RifCSPlowO2_12_FD_107921 | JGI IMG/M metagenome (GOLD analysis project Ga0156272, IMG submission 107921) | Planctomycetes bacterium RIFCSPLOWO2_12_FULL_39_13
AAACGATTTCTTCGGGAATGTTTTGCTCGTAACTTACGGCTATTTGTAAAGCAGGGTCGGATATATGTATCATGTGTCCTTATTTAATAGAAACATAACAAACTGGAACTAAACTGCCACGCATAGTTTCAACGCGTAGAAGTGCACGTAAGGTCTTTAATTTTGCTAATAAAGCAATACTATTTCAGTATATGTTATAAATTTAAAAAAACCAGTTTGGGGAATATGTCCAATCAAGTGACTCATCCCTACCACCCACAACCGTTAACTTAAGAAGTTAATTCAATTTAAATGCAATTAAATATCAAATATCGAACAGAAAATGTCGAATTATTAAGTTTTTCCCCTTCGAAATTCAATATTCCTTGTTCTGCATTCGATATTTTGCTCTAAAATGCTATAGTTCTTTCTTAAGTTAACGCTCATGCCCCTACTACCCCCTCTCAGGAGCGGAATAACGGGTGCTATGATAAGCAGAACTATATCTATCCACCCACCTGATGCATAACCACATGCCCTTTGCCAGCGTGTACAGAGGGTTTCAGGTTTGCAGCACGGATAAAGGCATCTGTAAGCTTTTCATCAGTGGGATTGTTTCTCAGAATAGTCTTTAAATCCACTTCTCCTCCGGATAATAAGCATGAGCGCAGTTTGCCATCAGATGTCAAACGAAGACGATTGCACGAATTGCAAAAAGGCTGGCTTACAGCGGATACAAATCCCAGTGTTCCCACGGCACCCTTAATCTTATATAATTTCGCCGCACCGCTGCCAAGCCGCGGAGGAGGAAGCGTTATTAGTTCATTGTTTTTCTCAATGATATCAATAATATCTGCCGTAGGAATGAATTTATCCTCAGAAACAAGGCTTTCTTTGTTCATAGCCATATATTCAATAAAACGCACTTCTAAATCTCGTTCCATTGTCAGTCTCAAAAATTCATCAAATTCGTCATCATTAATTCCCTTCATGGCAACCACATTAATCTTTGTGTTTTTAAATCCCAAATCAAGAACTTCTTCGACCCCATCCAGAACATCCTGTAATTTACCACCTCTTGTGATCTTTTCAAACTTGAAATCATCCAGGCTATCGAGGCTAATATTTAGCCTGAACAAACCCGATTCCTTCAGCATCTTTGCGTAGTTTTTCAGATAAATACCGTTTGTAGTCAACGCCATGTCTTCAACACCCTGAATATTTCCGAGCATATGCAGCAAGCTTTCAATATCTCTTCGTACAAGTGGCTCCCCACCGGTCAGGCGAAAGCTCTTGATACCTAACTTCACGGCATGCCGCACAACAGCCGCAATTTCCTCGTAAGTCAAAATATCATAATGTCTGGTGAGTTCCAGTCCGCTCTCAGGCCTGCAATAAATACACCGAAGATTGCATAACTCGGTTACAGATATCCTTAGGCGATTTATCCTTCTGAAATATTTATCCACAATATTCATAGCATGCACTTTATGCACTATTAATAAATAATCGGCAAATTCAAAGCACGAAATTCAAAATTCGAAACAATTTCAAAATTACAATTTCTAATGTTCCAAACTTTGTTGGATGTTTCTGTCATTTGTTATTAGAATTTATTTCGGATTTAGATATTAGAATTTCGTGTTTATAAAAAAGCAAAAAGGTGTTTACAAACAGATTAACTGAATTTAATCCAACTACGCCACACTATGTCTCTTCCGTATTATAACTCGTTTTGGGGATGATTTGGTATTCCTTCATTTTTCTCCATAAGGTTGTTGTGGAGATTCCAAGATTACTTGCAGCCTGCTTACGATTCCCAGCACACCTACGCAAGAATTCAATAATTGTCTTTCGCTCTTGTTGTGCCAGAGCAGCCCGTATTCCTCCCATCTCGGTCATAACATTAATGGTATCTGTAGACTGTATGCTCTCCAATGCCAGGTCATCGCCGGTAATCTTATTGCCGTTTACAAGAGTAACAGCCCTCTCGATTACATTCTCCAGTTCCCTTACATTTCCAGGCCATGCGTAATTTAAGAGTAAAGCCATTGCGTCTCCTGAAATTTCAGGCTGTTTCTTTCCGAGTTTATTTGAGTATACATTCAGAAAATGGTTAGTTAAAACAGGTATATCCTCTTTTCTTTCCATTAAGGGTGGTAAATGAATCCTGATAACATTAAGTCTATAAAATAAGTCTTTTCTAAAAGACCCGTTTTTTGTGGCCTCATCAAGGTCTTTGTTTGTTGCCACAATAATACGGACATCAAGAAAAACTGGTTTAGTGTCTCCGACTCTTCGTATCTCTCCATTTTGCAGGAATCGAAGCAGTTTGACCTGGCTTGAAAGCGATACCTCACCAATCTCATCTAAAAACAATGTGCCACCCTGCGCCTCCAGAAAAATTCCTTTTTTGTCTTTCACCGCACCGGTAAACGAACCCATAACGTGTCCAAACAATTCGCTCTCCTGCAAACTTTCAGGTAATGCACCGCAATTGACCACAACAAACGGCTTATTATTCCTGCGGCTATTGTTATGGATGGCACGTGCAACCAACTCTTTCCCCGTCCCGCTTTCACCTGTAATCAGAACAGTACTTTCACTATTCGTCAGTTCCATAAGGATGTTCAAGACCCGCATCATAACAGGAGAATTACCTATAACACCCTCGAACTGGTACTTTTCCTTAATTTCTCTTTGAAGATTATTTACCTTATCCAATAAACGTTTTTTTTCTAATGCCCGTTCAGTTACAGAAAGTATTTCGGATAGCTGAAAAGGTTTTGTAACATAATCATAAGCACCTTTCCTCATTGCCTGAATTGCGCTGTCAATCGTACCAAATGCAGTCATTACGACAACCTCGGTTGACGGATTAATGTCCTTAACATGGGATAGCACCTCCAGTCCGTCCATATCTTCCATCTTGAGATCCACCATGACCAAATCGTAGAAATGGTCCTTTTGCAGTTTTACGGCTTTTTCCCCATTCTCGACACTATCTACGTGATAGCCGGCTCTTTTGAAAGCAATAACGAGAGATTCTCGCATATTTTTTTGATCTTCAACAACTAGAATATTAAACATAAGTCAAGGTAATTTTAAATTGAAAGTGTTTTAACCTGTTTATTTTTCATCGGTAATCGAATCGTGAATGCAGTACCCCTGTTTTGTTCACTTTTTACATCTATTACACCACCATGATTATCTACAATACGATGTACAATGGGAAGCCCCAATCCTGTTCCCTTTGTTTTTTTCGTGGTGAAAAATGGTTCAAATATCTTTTTTATAATTTCAGGCGGGATCCCATTACCCGTATCTGCAATCACAATCTCCAGCTCATCATTATCGGGTATCTTTGGTTTTCTAACATGAACGTAAATTCTCCCACCTCTCGGCATGGCGTCAATAGCGTTTACTAATAAATTCCAGAAGACCTTCCTGATCCAATTTCGATCTAAATAAATCTTTGGGATGTTTTTCTCGTAAGCTTTCACAATTTTGATTTTTTCATTAAATCTTGCATCCTGCTCTAATAAAAATAAAGTTTCATCAATAATTTCAATTATATCACTCCTGACAAAATGGTATTCTGCAGGATGCGCAAAGGTAAGGAAGTTGGTAATAATACTATTGAGCCGATCTGTTTCTTCAACCACCATCTCAAATAATTTTTGATCATCGCCCTTCAATCTCAGGTCTCTTTTCAACATGCATACTGAATTTGATATGGCACCAAGAGGATTTCTGATCTCGTGAGCAATAGAAGCAGCCAATTCCCCAATAGATGCCAAACGTTCTGAGCGACGTATTTGCTCTTCTATCTTTTTCCTCTCAGTTGTGTCTCTTATAATTCCTTCGATGCCAATAATAATTCCATTTTTGTTTTTGATTGGATAAGTATTTTGAGACAACCAGAGTTCCTTACAATTCTTACAATAAACCCTATATTCTAAATCTTTCGATACCATCAATTCCCCTTCCAGTATTTTCTGCATAGATTCCTTAACCAGTCTTACATCATCTTTATGGACCATTTCGGTAGCCAGAGATGGCGTATCGTAAAATTCCTGGGGGGAATATCCCATTACTTTCTTCAATGCATTGTTAAGAAACAAGTATCTGCCCATCTTATCCATTCTGAATATTACATCTTCAATGTCTTCAACTAAATTTCTATATTTTTCTTCAGAATCCTTGATTTTATCAAATAGGCATGTATTGTCAATCGCAATAGCCAATTGTGGGGCTATCTTATTAACAAAATCAAAAACCTGACTTTCAGAAAAATTATTAACCTTCTTGCTTCCAAAGTTAACGCTTCCGATTGTTTCACCTTTATACATCAAAGGAAACGCCATGCGCGACTTGATTCCCTCTTTAAATAAAATAGGGTCTGTAGAAAACGGCCCACGAGAAGTGTCGTTAACCATATAAATTTCACCATTTTCCACAACTTTTCCCGCCAGTGTCCCATATTTTGAGTAATGCATACCTTCTTCTAATTTTGAAACATCGTAATCTTTTGTAAGAGCAAAAATTAAAAATTCATCCTTCTTTTCATCAAGAAGGGTCACACTCATTCGATCAAAGTCTATGACCTTATTAAGTTCTGCACTGAGAGACTTAAACACTTCACGAATGTCAAGTTTTGAAGCTAGAATTTTGTTGATATTATTCATTATATCCTTTTCCTGCTCGATCCTCTTCCTCTCTGTCAAATCAATAATAATTCCCTCGTAACCAATGACGTTGTTTCGCTCGTCCCGCCTGAGATTGCTTGTCATAAGGCATGGAACCTTGACGCCGTCTTTGTTCTTCAGTTCAACTTCATAATCCTTAATAAAACCATTTCTATACACCATTTCTTTAATCAATTTACCTCCGTCAGGATTAAAGAATAAATGATTTGACAGGTTTAGTTTTAAAATTTCATTTTTTGACTCATAACAAAATAAGTCAACTCCAGCCTGGTTAATGTCTATAAAATTGCACTCAGTATCGCAGAAAAACACAACGTCCTTACTAGTCTCAAAGAGACGTCTATATTTTTCTTCTGATATTCTTAATTTACGTGTTCTTTCTTCAATAATTTTTTCCAACTGGACAGTATAGTTATGAAGTTCCTGCTCCAGCAACTTTTGTTCTGTTATATCCCTCGTAATCATCACAAAGCCGATTGGATTCCCGTTTGAAGATTGTCGCGTAGTAAATGTGCTGAATCCAGTAAACTTCTCCCGATTTTTACGCACAAATTGCATTTCGTTTTTATACCTTCCCGTCATCAACGTCGCTTCAAATATCTTTCTTACCTTACCTGATTCAGCATCCGCTTTTGTATATAAAATACTAAGATTTGCCTTTTGAATTAGCTCCTCCGGCTCGTATCCGTACATCCTTTTCGCACCTTCATTGAATGCCAAAATATTTCCTTCAAGATCGCTTGCAATAATGGAATGCTCTGTCGAACTGACCAGGATACTGTTTAAAAAATTTGTTGTTTCCTGCAGTTTTGAGGTCTTTTCCTGCACTGATTCGGCCATTACATTAAACGCGTCTCCCAATTCCCGCACTTCATCTTGTGTCTTTATCGTAACTCGTTGTAATAAATCCCCTGCAGACATTTTTCGAGTTGCTGTCGTCAATTTCATAATAGGAGTAGCAATCTTTTGACCAATCAAAAAGGCAAACGCAATCCCGGACACAGCCAAAACCACTCCGGCAACAGTCAAATACGATAGCACCTTTGAAAATGGATTCTTTAAATTATTCATTGCCAAAGACACTTCATCGGCACTAATTTCTGTGATGATGCCCCACTTAAGTTCTGGAATCCAATACCATGCACCCAGTACTTTTTCTCCTGCATAGTTTGTATAGCCGTTCATATCAAATCCATCAATACCTTTTAAACACGAAGCCACACTCTTTATAAAGTTCGTGGTTTGTGGCTCTACTACAACCAATTCCAATGCTGTTCTATTTTTAATTAGTCCAATTTTCTTTAATTGACCAACAAAGTTAGATTCGGTAATCATTACGCCATGTTGGTTGATTATATATACATCGTAACTATCCCCATATCGTATCTCTTGCATTTCATTATTAAGAACTGACGAGGCTACCTCAAACATCATCATTCCGATCACATGTCCATCTTCATTCTTTACAGGTACAGAAATATACATAACAGGCAATTCATCTGCCCTATTCACGAAACCATTTGAATTATAAAAAACCGAATGGACAATATCAGAAACATAACTCTTACCATTAATAGCGCTATTAAAACCTTCAATATCGTTTATATTTAACCCTATCAGCTTATCATCTGTGGCTATTCTGACATTACCAGACAAGTCACTAATCATAAATCTGTGAAACACAGACTCCAGTGGTATATGAAAAAGGAATTCAGGAATGTTTGCAGCGTCTGTTTCTGCTAGATTAATTGCTGCGGCTACAATTGGATTGTTAGCTATGCGCTCTGCATCAGTCTTTAGATTATTTAACCAATCCTTTACCCGAGATACCTTCTTCGAAGCGATTAACTGCAAATTACTGACGGTTGTTTCCTGAACGACCTTTCGTGCAGAAGGGTACGCAATAAGCCGCATTACCAGTAATGGCGTAAGGACAGCTATAAGAAACAGGAAAATTAATTTATTTTTTATTGATCGAAACATACTGCATATGTAAAAAATGTTTTGGAAGGATTTCTTGAAACTGCTAAGATGGAATGATTCAGAATTTGAGCGCTTTTAACTGTTACTATTTTCTAAACATTAATCATACATACCTTCCGGATTATAGATTTAATCAAATCAACGCCTACTGGATTATTCAACAAAATTTGGGTCTACCGGCACTCTGCCTAAAAAAGGAACTTCTCTAAATTCTGTAATTTTAGCTGCCTCGCCTTTGTTAGTCTTGACAAACATTTCACATTTTTTAACTATTCCATCAAACGCCTTTGCCGCCTCCGAATTGGGATAGGCATCCACGAATGCTTCGCCATTGTCACATTTTTCTGTAATCCCAGGATCCAATGGTATTTTGCCAAGAAACGCCACATTCAATTCGGCACAAATCTTCTCGCCTCCACCCGTTTTAAACACGGCTACATGTTTACTGCAGTGGGGACATACCAGTCCGCTCATATTCTCAACAATTCCAATAATAGGCACATTGCTATCCCTGGAAAAAAACACTGCTTTCTTTACATCTAACAACACCACGTCCTGTGGTGTTGTAACTATCACAGAGCCGTCTACTTTCCCAATAAGCTCAATTATAGAAATAGCTTCATTCCCTGTTCCAGGCGGCAAATCCACCAGAAGATAATCCAAAGTCCCCCAGCATACACTCCCCATCAACTCACATAGAAAATCCCATTTAGCTGAATCCCTCCAGATAACTGGCATAGACGGATCTTCAATCAAAAAGGAAAGAGAAGCTACCTTTAAATTTGGCATTACTTCCAGAGGTATTACACCGCCACCGCTGCTCTTTAACCTTTTTCCCTCCACACCTAACATCATCGGGATGTTGGGACCATGAATGTCTGCATCAGCTATTCCAACCTTATAACCCTTTCTAGCCAATGCAACCCCAAGATTTGTCGTTACCGTGCTCTTGCCCACCCCTCCCTTGTTGCTCATCACAACAACTTTATAGGTAATCTCTTTCATACGTTGGGCAATCGCCCACTTGTTGTGTTCTATTTGATCCAGTTGACAGGACAACTGCTTATCACAGAGCTCACAGGTAAACGGAATCTTGCAGTCAGGCATCACATCCCCCTTTTTAACTCATTTACTTACCATACGTTACTAAAACAAATATTTATCTTTCCGCCACAATTTTAATAGCGCAGGTGTTATTTATTGTATTACACATATATTCACAAATTCCACATCCCACACATTTCTCAGCATTGATCACAGGCTTGCCATCATCCTGATATATCGCATCTCCCTGTAAAGGACATTTTATAAAGCAAAGCTGACAATCCTGCCCTCCCCATGCCATACATCTTGACTGATTTATCATGGCGACGCCCATCCTGACTTTATTTACTTGTTCTACAAGTTTTAGCGCCCCTTCTTTACATGCCCCTGTACACAGCAACCCATTGCATAAGACACATGGATTTTCCTTCGGTACAATAATGGGCGTACCCACTGCGATATCCATCAGTCCATTAGAACGCTTAATAGCCTTTGCAGGACATACCTTGATACACTCATCACAACGTGTACACAGTGAAAGGAATTCTGTTTCTTCAACAGCGCCTGGAGGACGCAGATAGTCTGCCTTCTTAGGCATCACACGGTCAACTTTCTTACTGGCGTAATCGGCAACCTTATCACCCATGAAGTTAAATAGTTCTTTAAAAAGCTGCCTCCTATCTACAATCTTTTCCTTATTATCCATATTACAATCGTTATTAAAAAATCGGAATAAGAGAACGCAGTAATTACTATTTTTTATTTCATATATCGAAGAAGTTCATTAGAATATAACAATGTTTTACAAATTGAAGTTTACTTCAATAAAAATGGGTTGTCAAGGCTAAATACAGACCACCTCCCCGTTTAAAAACAACAGAATTTAGTTTATTTTTTAAAGTGTTTTTTATAATTTACACAATTATGAAATCTAAAGTACCTGTAATATCTATTGCTGGTGTATCAAACAGCGGCAAGACGACCCTTATTGTAAAACTTGTTAAGGAATTGAAATCAAGGGGTTATAAGGTTGCCACGATTAAACACAGCCATCATAGTTTTGAGCTTGATACAGAAGGTAAAGACAGCTGGCTTCATACCAAGGCAGGAGCGGATGCCGTAGTTGTAACTTCACATAATACGTTGGGTGTTATACGCCACTCGCCTAAAGAAATTTCGCTGTTAGAGATTATAAATACCTATTTACAAGATATGGATATTATTATTGTTGAAGGTTATAAATCCGAAAACATTCCAAAGATCGAGGTGTTTCGCACAGAAATCAGTACTGAATTGGTGTGCAAGGATGATAAAAACTTACTAGCCGTTGTCGGTGACAAAAATCCCTCAATTGGCGTCCCCTTCTTCCATATCAATGATAAAACTTCGACTATTATTGAATTTTTATTAAATTATCCACTATGGACGAGGAAGTAGCAACGTAGAGATGACGGTAACAGGCGAAGATGGTTGTCCAGTTGAAGGTGAAATGGTTACAGCAATGGTTAATGCATCCGGAAAGAAACGCATATCAGTATTCCCAACAAATCAGGAAACTGATGAAAAAATGGCCATGCCGTATTCACGATAAGTGCCAGGAAGAAGACTGGTGAGGCAATTGTCACATTTCAGGCGGCAGATCAGTCAAAGTCAATCGTTGTCACGGTTGTAAAGTAAGGATTTTTTCTGTCTCTCAGATTTCGTACAAATTATTAAAGTCTTCCCGCGGCGAATATCATCCAGATTGCAGGTTTTAAGTTTTCCTCAATAAGCCCGGAAATCTCACTGCTGGGCGGCTGAAAAGAGTCCCACACTTCTACTGTAACACTAAAAACTTTATTCTTTGTCTCCTGCTCACCATATCCCCAGTCATCCAAATCCCCGTTTGTATTGTAAATAACGTCATCCTTTGTGTTGCCATAAATATATCCATTCCTTTTAGTATAAATCTGCGCCAATTTTTCAAAAACCTTCTGATCTTCTGTATCTTCATCAATATATGACCATGGGAAAAAAAACAGATCGCCGTAGCTATGATAAGAGAGGCTTAAAATAAAATTATGACTTCCCATTAAATTTCTCAAAGCTTGGGCTTCCGGCTCAGAGAAAGGCATTGCGCCACGATAAATTTCCGAAGATGAGAGGGGACTGGAACCGATATTATCGTAGCCCCACTGAAAGCTATAATTACGGTTGAGATCCACGCCCTGATAGTAAGGGCCGCTATAACCATTCGTATTGCGATTCTTTCTCCACATGGAATCCACTTCCTCTACATATACATGACCATCGGGATTGAGCATAGGCACTATCCATATATCTCTGTTATCAACAAGGGATTTAATGCGAGTATCTACAGAATAATTCTCGGTTAAGGTTTTTATAATGGCAAGTGGTATTTCTACTGAAATCAACTCTCGCGCATGATGACATCCCACAATCAGCACAGATGGCTCATCTAACTCCTCTTTTTCAGGATTATCCGAAATCTTCATAGCCAATATGTCACGATCAGCAATGCCTTGTGTCTTTTCCCAACCGTCTCCAATGTCAACAAGACGCACAATATCCGGGTACATGGCTGCAACCCTATACATCTCTTCAACCATTTCAGCATAAGTATGATATTCACCCAAATTACCATCTACATCAATATTTTCCTTAAAGTGCCGGACTAAGTCTTCGATCACTATATGAAACTTCCATCCATTTTCTTTTAGTTCATTTAGCTGTTCATCTGTTACAACTACCTGTATAGAAGGCATTACCCGCCCTGAGGTAATATCTATACTCATTTGCCGAAGTCTGCTTATATCTGCCGGACTCTTTATTTCCACATCTACCAGCATCTTTCTTTCATTCGCCATTGTTACAGAGGGCTTTAAAACAATGGCAAACGCAAACAGACAAAACAATACAAACAACAAAAATGAACTTCGTATTTTTAGCATTTTTAACCTAACCCAAACGAACCGAAATTTGTTTTAAACGTGATGCAGAGGCTTCCCGTCTACACTTGTACCATTTGGAAGATTGGAGTAATCACAGCCACGAATTAATGTCGTTAGTTTTGCCCTGACAAGCCGTATCTCCTCGTAGGAATAATCATCCCCAAGTTTCTCTTTCACGGGGGTCAGCAACTCTGTGTCTGACTCCATGAATACCTGTTTGATGCGCTGCTGTTTTTCGGGGCTGACAATGCTATCAAGAGAAATATCCTCGCCATCCAGAATAAGTTTTTCCAGATGGGAAATGATGGTGGATAATGTCAGTCCCCTTTTTACCGCAATTTCCTGAATAGTAAACCGCTGCTTGTAGAGTTCCAGCGTTATTTGAGATGTGTGAGATTTTGGCTGCTTTATGGAGAATTCAGAATATTTCTGCGCAACTGGTTTTGATTTAATATCGTGCTGGCTGCAGTAATCAACGATCTCCTTAAGAAAAACCTCTCCGTATTTCTTTAACTTCCTCTCTCCAACGCCGCTTATCCTACGCAAATCAGTCAAATTCCCAGGATAACAGACAGTCATCTCCTTCAGAGTGGTATCATGGAAAATAACATACGGAGGCACACCCTCATGGTCTGCCATCGTTTTCCTTAAAGCTCTCAAACGTTCAAATAACATGCGGTCGTAATTATCACCGTCAACAACCTTCGGAGCAATATGCGTTTCTACTGGCTTTGTTAAAAATACCTTTTCATTGCGCAATAACACATCCCGGCTCTTTTCGTTCAATTTCAAGACTGGATACTCATCGCCGTCAAGCCTCACATATCCCAATTGAATTAGCTCCCGGATAAACGACTGCCATTGTGACTTTGAGTATTCCTTCCCAACACCATACGTTTTGATCGTGTCATGCTGATTCTGCAATACCTTCTGATTCTTCGAGCCCAGCAGAACGTCAACAATATAATTCGTCCCAAACCTTTCGCCTACACGATAAACGCACGACAATATTTTTTGCGCTGCAATCGTTCCTTCAAATTGTTCTTTTGGTTCCAAACAGATATCGCAGCCGCCGCAGCCTGGCTCGTCAAATTCCTCGCCAAAATAAGCCAGCAATACCCTTCTCCGGCAGACGTTGCTCTCGCAATAGTTCGTCAACGCCCTTAATTGTCTGTATGCCGCCTGTCTTTCGTCTTCGTCTTCCTTTTGATTAATAAAATGTTCTATTTTGAATTTATCGGAGTAACTGAAGAATAGGATGCAGTCACTTTTTAATCCATCCCTGCCAGCGCGTCCAGTCTCCTGATAATATCCTTCTATGCTTTTCGGCAAATCATAGTGAATTACATACCGTACGTTTGGTTTATCAATGCCCATACCAAACGCAATGGTTGCCACGATAATCTCAACGTCATCACAAATAAACCGTTCCTGGTTTTCTGTTCTGATTTCAGACGTCAGACCCGCATGGTACGGCAGTGAGCGGTACCCTTCCGCCTGCAGGCTTCCGGATATACTTTCCACGGTTTTACGGCTCTGACAATAGATGATCCCTGAATCTGTCTTTCTGTCTTCCAGATACTGTAGTAGTTGATGATATGGATTTTGCTTGGGTCTAATCTGATAATACAGGTTTCCCCTGTTAAAGCTTGCTTTGAAAATCCTGCAACCTGACAATTTTAGTTGTATTATTATATCTTCCTGAACGACTGGCGTAGCTGTGGCTGTTAAAGCCATAACAGGCACACCTGGAAATTTCTCTTTCAACACGTTTAACTGGCGGTATTCAGGCCTGAAATCGTGACCCCACTCAGAAATGCAATGCGACTCGTCAATAGCAAACAGCGAAACCTTCAATCCCTGCAAAAACTGTAAAAATTCAGGCATCATCAGCCGTTCGGGTGCGATGTATAGAATCTTTATTTCATTGTTTGACAGACTCCGTCTTCTTGCGTCAATTTCACTATAGCTCAGTGAACTGTTAATGAATGTTGCTGGAACACCGTTGGCAAGCAATCCGTAAACCTGGTCCTTCATCAAGGCTATCAGGGGAGAGAGAACTACTGTAACGCCGTCAAAAAGCAGGGCAGGCATCTGGTAGCAGAGGGATTTACCGCTTCCTGTAGGCATAAGGACAAAGACGTCCTTCCGCCCAAGCACTTCATTTATAATGTCTTCCTGAAGGGGATAAAAACTCGTATATCCAAAATATTTTTGTAATATTTTATACATAACTATTTCAGGGATGATACTGATTTTCATTTCCCGAATCAATCTTAAACGTTAATAATGATAATAATTCACCGCTGAGACGCAGAGAACGCAAAGGAAGAC
>Ga0156272_1171_pt1 | contig 12957 bp, 12 predicted proteins | sample RifCSPlowO2_12_FD_107921 | JGI IMG/M metagenome (GOLD analysis project Ga0156272, IMG submission 107921) | Planctomycetes bacterium RIFCSPLOWO2_12_FULL_39_13
TCTCATGTGATAGAGATTACTTACGATAGAGACTGAATAAATACCTATCTTAAAACATATCTTCTTTTACGTATATTGCATCTTCATAAGTATTTCTCGGTCGTTCTTTAAAAAAAGTACTTCCTCGGGGATTCCGTAAAAGTTTATCAACATATCGGCAAATTTTGGTTCTGTAAGTTTGACACCCTTGAAACGTAAATTAGTATCTCCAATGTAATTTCATATCCTGTAAGAATGATAAGCGGTGCAATGCCTTTTTCATACAGAGATACTGCGTGGATAATCTGTTTAATAGCAAATTCCACACCCAGAACCACAACAGCATCGTTTTTTATAATGTCATTAACAACTAGGAATCTGGCTACAGATTTTAGCAGAGCAAAATATATAAATATAACCGAGAAGAATACTAAAAAGATTACCAGAAAGACAAAATGTCTAGTTGGTAATATCATTTTTATTGAAGTAATATGAAAACTAGGACTAAGATAATTTTTTAGCATTATATAAGAGTTTTGTTGAAAATTTCTATTGATTTGTGTATATAAATAGTATCTCGAAACAGGATTGCTCTGTCACCAAGATAATACCCCTTATTTATAGGCAAACTAGTATGGAACCGATTAAACAATTAAAGATCGATTTTGAAAGAGAAAGCGTTTCCAACATTCAAATATACTTGATGAATCTTCTAAATACCCAAGACGTTGTGTATGATATAGATGGAGAGGTAGTTAATGAAATCAATGCCTCACCATATTGTAAAACTTTACGTTTTATCAGCGAGTGTCATGACTACTGTAGTACCTATAGCTGGGAACTGTCAAAAAGCGCTATCCATTTCAAAAAACCTTTTGAAGACACGTGCCCGGGTGGGCTAACACTCCTTTCAATGCCAATATGTCTTGACGAAAACACTGTGATTGGTGCACATTGCATAACAATTTCCAATCCACTCCGTTCTAAATTTAGTATTTACGATATAGCTAATCAGTTTAGAATTGATGCCCATATTCTATGGGATGCAGTAAAAAAGACACCTCTTATACCAAAACCAATTTTGAAGATTGCCAGAGAACAGGCAATTTTGGCAACCGAATTAATGTCAAAGGTTCAAGCATGCATCCATACCATCAAACAAAGCGAATCGGCAATGGCAAAGAAATATCATAGCATTGAGGAAATTATCAAAACTCAAAAAAATGAGTAAGTAGTAGATTTTGCTAAATTTATAGCTTGAAATTTGCATTATAAATGTTAAACTTTTAAAGGTTTTGTTTTGAAGTTTAAATATTAACGTAAATTGTTAAATTAGGTTTTCGGCGTTTTTTCTTGCTTTCAAGTCGCCTAGTCATCAAGTTATAAAGAAAAAAAACTTTGTGTCAGGGTGTTTTTTGACGAATTTTAATTTCGTAAAATATAAATTTATTGATTATTGACCTGCCTTAATATTGGGAGGATGTGCATTATGAGAAGTATTGCATTACTGAACCAGAAGGGAGGAGTAGGTAAGACCACTACCGCTGCAAACCTTAGCGCTTGTCTTGTGATGCTTGGTAAGAAGGTGCTAGCTGTGGATATGGATCCGCAAGCCAATTTGAGTGTGCATCTTGGTATAGATATTTATAAACTAAAATATTCAATATACAATCTTATTACTGGAGAGTGCAAACCAGATGATGTAATTATACATACAGGTATTATGGGTCTTGACATTATTCCCTCCAATATTGATCTGTCTGGTGCGGAAATTGAGCTGGTAGGAGTGGTTGGGCGTGAGACAGTGTTAAAGGAATATATGGGAGATGTGTTAGATAGATATGATTACGTTCTTTTTGATTGCCCACCCTCACTTGGTTTGTTGACAATTAACGTATTAACGTTAGTACATGAATTATTTATTCCTGTACAGACTGAGTTTTTTGCATTAAGAGGAGTAAGTAAGTTGTTAGATACTTACGATGTTGTTCGTAAGAGATTAAATCACAATTTAGAAATATCAGGGATTATACTCTGCATGTACACAAGTCGCACCCGCCTTGGTCAGGAAGTAGTTGATAAGGTTAGGGAACATTTTAAGGACAAAGTATTTAATACGATTATCAGAAAAAATGTGAAACTTTCCGAGTCGCCAAGTCACGGCAAGCCAATTATATCTTACGCCCCTGGTTCTCACGGTTCTGAAGACTATATGGCTCTTGCAAAGGAAGTAGTACAACAAGAAAAAAGCAAAAAATATAGATAAGCAATCATAATATAAGATTATGGCTGAAAAATAAGAATATAGTATTTTCTCTGCATGGTTACAAAATACTGATAATATAAAATATTGATCATAACCCATTAGAGGAAAATCATGGGAAAAGACAGTGCACTTGGACATGATCCATTGCGTTGGATGAGGGTGACAAAAGAAAATAAAAAATCACCGTCCACGGAAGATGTAATTAAAGTAGAACAGAATATAGAAAAGGCTGTTAAAAAGACAATCCCTCAGATTACAATTAAACAACAAAAAACCATTTCAACAAACAATGACAGGACACAGGATATTCAAAAAGCACCACAACTACCGCATAAGGTTAATAATGTGGTGGATGATCAAACAAAGCCAAAACCCAAGATCGTGATTGGGCGTATGTACGAGAAACCAACAGTTGAAAAGCTAAAACAACCAAAGTTTGAAGACAGTGTTTCTAAAGAACCAAGTCGTTACACTGAACAACCTCCTACAAGTTATAAGACAATGCTACCAATCAAATCACCTGATTATAGTCTGGAACATGTACCTTCCTATACTTCCGCATTCAGCCTATCAACGTATATTATTATCGCCTATACAACGCTTATTCTTATGCTGGGATTTTTTGTATACAGGGACATTTCGAAACGAACTAGCAGGATTGAGGCAAGAATTTCTGCTATTGAGAAGGTATTACATTCAAAATAAGAAAATATTTACACAAATAAAGGTTTTGCCTCGATGGTGATAGTAGTATGTCCGTTACGACCATTTCGTGTGTTGTGGAGGTTCATTTAAATCAATAGCTGGTTCTTGTGTTGCAACCAAATCTGCCTCTTCAATTTCTTGTTTTGCCGTTTCCTGAATCATGAACTGCATCTCGAAAAGTTTTTTGTATAGTCCGCCGTTTGCTAGAAGTTCATGGTGAAGTCCGGTTTCAGCGATTCGTCCATGATCCATCACCACAATCAAATCAGCATGCAATATTGTTGATAATCTATGCGCAATGACAAAGGTGGTGCGGTGCTTTACAAGCCGGTAAATAGCATTTTGTATAAGCTGTTCGGTTTCTGTATCTACAGAGGATGTAGCCTCGTCTAATATGAGGATACGTGGGTTAGCAAGAATAGCGCGGGCAATAGCTATGCGTTGTTTTTGTCCGCCAGAAAGCTTTACACCGCGTTCACCTATCACAGAATCATATCTATGGGGCAATTCCATAATAAAATCATGCGCATTAGCGGCGCATGCCGCCTCTTCAATTTCATTATTCAAGGCATCAAATCGTGCGTAAGCGATATTTGCTTTTACAGTATCGTTGAAGAGAAAAGGTTCTTGTAGTACCATAGCCATTTGTCTACGTAGTGAATGGAGTCTTACATCTTTGATATTATAACCGTCAATTATGATTTCTCCTTTTGTTGGATCGTAAAAACGTGGAATTAATTTTGTCAGGGTTGTTTTACCGCTGCCACTGGGACCAACAAGGGCAATCATTTGTCCAGGGCGTGCGCTTATGTTGATGTCCGTCAAGACATCCATATCTTGATTATATCTAAAGTGAACATGCCTGAATTCCACTATTCCACGTACTGGTGGCAAGTCTATGGCATTCGGGGCATCCTTCAATTCGCTTGGTGTATCTAATATCTCAAAAATACGTTCGGTGGAAGCTATGGCGCGCTGAACCTGGTTGTAAAAACGTGTCAGTCCAGTAATGGGACTGTACATCATCTGTAAATAAGGGAAGAATATTACAAATGTCCCTGCAGAAAGCTGACCTTGCAGCACCTTGTAACCGCCAAAACATATAACAATTACTGCCCCAGTTTCTGTAAGCAGGTCTACAATAGGTCTTAAAGTAGAGACAAGCTTTAGTATTCGAACATAGAGGTTGTAGTTATCATAATTTTTATTTCTGAAACGTTCCATTTCTTCAGCCTCTTTTGCGAAGCCAGCGATGACCTTAATACCTGAGATATTGTCTTGAATCAATGCGTTAAGCTCGGCCGTCTTATCTCTCAAAGAACGAAAAACCTTCCTGATCCTTTTGCCAAAATTGTAAGTGCAGAGGGATATAAATGGACAAACAAATAGTGCAACACCGGTAAGCTGCCAATCGAGTTTTATGCAAAAGTAAAGAATCCAACCGAATTTGAACATGTCAGTTATAAATGTAACGACAGGGCCCACGATAGCTTGTTCCAGGGAATTAACGTCATTCATAAGACGGCTCATAATTTCACCAGTCTTATTGTTTTCAAAGTAACTTAATGGGAATTGTTGAATGTGGTCATAGAGCTGATTTCGCATGTCATAAATGAGCCTCTGTCCTAATTCCGTTGTAATAAAGCCGTGAAATAACATAATACCACTGTTAGCAGCATGCATGAAAATAAAGATTGCAGCAAGAAAAATTAGCGTAATAAAGGTGGAATTGTAACTTTCAAACCAATGTTTGTGAATGTACTGTGAGAATGTTGTCAAAGGTTTTGAGATTGGAATGGTGTTCGTATGTCCGTTTGACTGGGGTTTATCAGCAAAGATTTTATCAGAATTATTATTTTGAGTATTTTTTAAATATTTGTCGGCTATCTTGATTTCATCAACAGCTACACCTACTATTTGAGTAGGTAAAACAGCGATATATGAACCAATTGCCGAGAGAATCAAAATAATGATAGCTTTACGCCAATAGGGTTTTAAGTATTCTAAAAGTCTGATATAAGTGTTTTTTGAAGTATTGTAATTTTTCATATTATTACGACGCTTGCTCAATTAAGTTGGCAGTATGCAGTTGACAGCAGGGGATAAATTCCAAACATCCAACTTGCAAATATTACCTAAACTATTTGATTGTAGTTATAACATTTTATGTTTTATTCATATCGGAGAGCATCAATTGGGTTGAGACGCGATGCCTTTCTGGCGGGATAGTAGCCAAAGAAGATGCCAATCATGTTAGAGAAAAAAAAGGCGATTGCTATAGATGGTGGGGATAATAATGAAGGCCAGCTTCCAAAATAAGAGACCGATTTTGACAAAACAATGCCAAAAATGACACCCACTACTCCGCCGATGGAGCTTAGAACTGTTGCCTCTGTCAAAAACTGAAAAAGTATATCCTTTTCTCTGGCGCCTATTGCCATCCTTATGCCAATTTCCTTTGTTCTTTCGGTTGTGGACACAAGCATGATATTCATGATGCCGATACCACCTACTATCAGAGATACAGACGCAATACTGCCCAGCAGGACTGTCATAGTGTGGCTTGTTTCCATTATAGTTGAAGCAAATTCTACCTGACTGATAACGCTGAAGTCGTTTTCTTCATTTAATTTCAGGTGATGGCGTTGCCTCAGCAGGGATGTAATTTGTTCAATTGCCTCAAATCTTGCCTCTGCTGAGACTGATGATGCAAGTGCTACGCCAATATACGTTACTCCCATAATCTTTCTCTGTACGGTTGTGTAAGGCATCAAAACCAGATCGTCCTGATCCTGCCCAGTGGGAGACTGTCCTTTTGTGCTAAGAACTCCAATGACCTTGAAAGGCACATTGTTTACCCGAACCCATTTGTCAACTGGGTCTGATGCTCCAAAAAGGTTTGTTGCAACGGTTTGTCCCAGGATACAAACCTTTGCCATAATATTTATGTCCTGCTCATTAAAAAATCTCCCAGATACCAGATGCCAGTTCCTGACGATTTGATAATCAGGTCCAACCCCTGACACAAAAGTCGTCCAGTTCATGTTGCCATAAACAACTTGTGTGGACGTCCTGATGCCGGGTGACACATAACTGACGGCACGACACTCCTTCTTTATAGCCAGAACGTCCTCTGCTGTTAAGGTGATAGTCCCCGTAGTACCTCTGGTTGCTGAGTGTGTGGTGCTAATAGGTATAATAATAAGCACGTTTGTTCCGAGACTTTCAAGTTGCTTCTCGACCATAACCTTGGCGCCTTGTCCAATACTTACCATAGCTATTACTGCCCCAACACCGATAACAATACCAAGGACTGTTAAAAAGGAACGTAATTTGTTCCTCATAATTGCGCGCAATGCTATTTTAAAAAGCGGCGGTATGGTCATAAAAGAATTTACAAAGATTTTAATGTGAAATTCAGCTCTGCATAATGAGTTTTAAAAATAAAGACGCGGTTGGAAGCTAAAGGTTGGAGGTTAGAGGTAAAACCTCCAACCTCCAACCTCTAATCTCCAACTTCAAAGTTCCAGCATCAATAATCAACTTCTCTCATCCATCTGCTGTAAAAGCTCTAAGAGATTACGAAATTGTTTCACAAGGTATTTGGGAAATATCAGATGCAGTAGATTGAGAAGGGGTATCACTTAGTACCTTACCATCCTTGAGGACAATAAATCTGCGGGCATATTTTGCAATATCGTTTTCGTGAGTGACAAGAACGATGGTAATACCCATTTTGTTGTTTAGGTCACAAAACACATTCATAACCTCCATGCTGGTAACGCTGTCGAGATTACCAGTAGGTTCATCAGCAAGGAGTAAAGTGGGATTATTAATAATAGCCCGTGCTATGGCTACACGCTGCTGTTGTCCGCCTGATAATTGATTCGTATAGTGTTTTTGGAACTCCTCAAGACCTAATATCTTCATAATTTGATGAACTCTGTCGGTATCTATTTTAGAAATTCTTTTATTATAAATAAGAGGTAGTTCAATATTTTCCAATACAGTGGTACGACTTAAAAGATTAAAGCTCTGAAACACAAATCCGATTTTTTTATTACGAATATTGGCTAATTCATTTTTCGATAATTGTGATGCTTCTATACCTTCTAAATAATACTTTCCCCTAGTTGGACTATCCAGACATCCAAGGATATTCATCAGTGTAGATTTGCCAGAACCAGATGCCCCCATAACGGCAACGAATTCCCCCTTTTTTATGGTTAAAGAGATTCCATTAAGGGCAGTAACATCGACCTCTCCCATCGTATAAATCTTGTAAACTGTTTCTAGCAATACAATGTTTTGCATAGTTTAATGCTCATGAAATCCAAAGTTGCTACTAGGTCACCAAGATACTAAGTATTTCTTTGTGACATGGTGTATGGCATAAAAAGTCACCGAAGATAGCCTAATTCGATGTTAATGAATTTCAAACAATTAGTTCCTCCCACTTTATGGGGGAGCTTAGGTGGGGGTAAAGGAAAAAAGCTGACCACCCTCCCCTAACCCCTCACATCAATGGAGGGGGTTGGTGTAATTTGCGTAGTCATCGAAGGCATAATTTAATAACGCGTACTGCGTCCCCAGGGTACTTTTTGCGTATCTTTTTTAGCTGATTTTAGAACTGTCTCAGAAATCACAACCTCCTGGCCTTCCTTTACGTCACCTTCTATGATTTCAATAAAGTTATCATCGCCGATTCCCAATTTTACAGCCACTTGTTTTAATTTCCCATGTTCTAACATCCAGATACTAGAACTGCTTTTTTTAGTAAATTTCTTTTCAATAGCGGTTTTTTTATCAGTTCCATTTTTTAATACCTCAGAAGGAGTGTAACGCAATGCGGCGTTTGGAACTCTCAGAACATGCTCTACCTTTGCTACCAAAATGGAGGTGTTAGCAGTCATTCCGGGTTTGAGTTTTAGGGAAGAATTGTCAACGTTAATTATAGTGTCGTATGTTACAACATTTTGGAAGATAATTGGAGACATACGAATTTCCACAACCTTGCCCTCAAAAACATCGTCAGGAAATGCATCAACTGTAAATTTTGCCTCTTGTCCAACTTTAACTATGCCAATATCCGCTTCATCAACGTTGGTGTTAACCTGCATGTGTACGAGGTCCTCGGCAATGTTAAACAGGGTAGGAGTCTGAAAGCTTGCCACGACAGTTTGTCCGACATCAACATTTCTGGAAATTACAATTCCATCCAATGGGGATACAATTACCGTATGTTCTAAGTCAGTTTTTGCAATTTCCAGTGCGGCTTTTGCTTGTTGTACCTGTGCTTCTGCCAATTTTTCTTCAGCAATGCCAATTTCGTATGTTGTTCGCATTGCGTCAAGATCGTTAATAGAGATTACTCTTTTGGAAAACAATTTCCTTGAACGATAGTAATTTCTTTTATTATTTTTAGAGGTTACGTTTGCCTTTTCAAGAGAAGCTGCGGCTGTTGCTAGGGTGGCTTCTGCCTTTTTTACTTGATGCTCGAAAGGGACGGGATCTATTTGGGCTACGACTTGTCCCTTTTTCACAACAGAATTAAAATCAGCATACAGTTTGGATATAAGACCCGAGACCTGACTGCCTATTAATACAGTCCTTACAGGGTTTATAATGCCAGTTGCTGTGACATTTTTACTGATAAAACCCCGGTCAATATTTGCAGTTTTATATTGAATATTTTCCTTGCTGCCAAGAAAAAAGATTGATGCTACTATAATGGCGATAAGACATGGAATACCGATAGTAAGGTACTTTTTCATATTTACATTAAGATAATAAAATTTGCCATCAATGGCAATTATAATTTTAAGTAACGTTTGTATATGAATCGCCTTGACGCTATCGCTATTAAATAGTATATTTATCATAATAATTAAAAAGTCGCCAATTATATTTAATAATTATAGAGACTGTTTGTAATTTCATAATTAATATTTGCATATTTAGAGAGGGAGGATGACATGCGAAGTAAGACTTTTATTTCTATATTATCTGTGGCTTTTCTTGCCGGTGGATGCGCTACCTATGAGTCAAAGCCCGTTCCTATTAAGCCAGCTTCATCTTATACATTACAAGCACACCCGCAATATACTGCAGCTCCTGTCCAGCCGCAAATGACTTCTGCTGCACCACAAGGGCAGCCATTAACTCAATCTCCTCAAGCAGGGGGTCAGGTAACAGCTCCAGTGCCACCAGCACAAGCAGCGCCGTATCAACCACCTGTCCAATATGCAGGAGCTGGATTATCTATAGGAGCTGATGTGCTTTCTGACCCAAATCGGTGTAAGCAATATTTTGGTGTAGACCTTAACAGGGCAGGAGTGCTGCCTGTATTGCTAGTCTATACTAACGGTGGGAATCATGGTTACAATGTTCAACGTGGTCAGGTATTTGCGGTTGATTACGATAACAATATGTGGCAGTCTCTGACGACAGAGCAAGCAACTGAAAGGATCGCAGGCTCAGAGGTTGGGCAGGATTTGGCGGTAGGTGCAGGCAAGGGGGCATTAATAGGCGGTGCAGGCGGCGCAGCGCTAGGCGCTGCTATTGGCGCTGTGATGGGTGATGCTGGAAGTGGCGCAATGATTGGCGCTGCGGCAGGGGGTATTGGAGGCGGCGCTTATGGCGCGGTGCATGAGAAAAGCAAGGTAGAGCAGATAGTGCAACGTGACGTGATGTCCAAGGCGCTTCAAGACCAACAGGTTGCACCTGGTTACACGATTAATGGCTTTATATTTTTACCGAAGGGTAATTATCATCGCATAGAAATCAACGTGTTTGATGCAACAGCGCAGCAGTCTATAAAATATAACATTACTCCTCAGGGTTCGTTCTAAAGGTAAAATATTTAATATAACTACAGGGACGCTATGAAATGCGTCCCTGTGGTATATTGCTTTATTTCATATTTGGTAACAATTTAGTAGTTTGAAAAAACATCCTAACTCGGGCGAGTGGGAGCATGTAGCACGACATTTATGTCGCTGTCCTGCGAACTGAAGTTCGCGCTACACAAACGGTAAAACCTAGTTTTTCTTAAGGTTTTTCAAAATACTAAATTGTTACCAAATTTGTTTATTTGCCTTCCCAGTTAAATATCTATCACAAGCCCATCATAGGCAAATTCAACTCCTGCGGGAAGTTTACGATTGTCCTCTTCGTGTTCGATGTCATGGCACATGTGTGTAAAATAAGTCTTTTGTGGTTTTAGTTGTTTAACGACATGTAATGCCTGTTCGATACTGAAATGTTTTACATGCGGGATATAGCGAAGTGCACCCAGTACGAGCACATCAAGCCCTTTTAATTTTCCCAGAGATTCATTCGGTATCTTGCTGGCATCTGTAATGTAAGCAAATTTTTCAAACCGATAACCCGTTACCTGTCCATCCCCATGAATAGCCTTTATTGGCATGATAGTTATTTCTGCTATCTTTAAGTCGTTGTTGATTACATTCAATGAAAACCGAGGTTTATAGCCGCATGGTTCTGGTTGATCATTAAATACATAAGAAAAAATGTTTCGTATGGTATCTAAGGTATCAGAAGTACCGTAAATGGGAATGTCCATATGTTGGATCATGTTGAATCGGCGAAGATCGTCCAGGCCAAAAATATGATCTGCATGTGGATGTGTAATGAATACGGCGTCTAGTCTTGTGACGTTGTTTTTTATACACTGGAGTCTCAACTCCGGTGTGGCATCAATGAGGATATTGTAATCATTTTTACTAACAAGTACAGAGGTGCGCATCCGCTTGTTTTTAGGATTGTCTGATGTACAGACCTTGCAATTACAAGCAATCATTGGTATACCGTGAGAAGTACCTGTCCCAAGAAATGTTATTTTCATAATTTAACGTACAGGAATTTCAAAATGACAAGTTCCTCCACCTTTATGGGGGAGGCTAGGTGGGGGTGAAGGGAAAAGGCTGTCCACCCGCTCATATCCCCTCCCATCAAGAGAGGGGTAATTTGTGTCGCTGCCAAAGGCAGCCTAATTTATTCCGCTTTAATTTCAATTGAAGTTGATATATTATGTGATTATTATATCGATTGTTTTACGACTATTTCAAGGATTCTTTTGTGTTAGAATCAGATGCAATGATACGAAGGCTTCTTTTTATATTAATAATATTTCTGTTTTTCATATTTTCAAAAAATACACTTGCCATATACTACGACCTGACTGATGAACAAATCAAACAGGCTATTGAGTATGGTGAAAGTAATAAAGAGAGGGATTATTTTCTCTTCCTGGACGAGTGGATGATTGTCGCTGATGATGCTTATGAATGGGCGGCTTTAAACACAAAATTCAGCATTTTGGCTTATGAGGCGAAACAGGCGGCGCTAACATCAAAAAAATTAACACAGACGGAGATAATTCAGTTTCTTTTGGAAGTGGAGGACATTTTGTCGTTTCATGTTGTTTTGTATGGTAATTCTGCTGATTTTGCCAAAGATTATTGTGCAGTTTTATTGTATAAAAACAAACCAATCCAACCGCTTAATGAGCAAAATGATACACATGCTAAGCCTGCCAGTCTGGGTGTACGATTGCCCACACTATATCGCGCTACCTGCAGGTATGATTTCCCAAATTATTACGTAGAACCCGATGCGGAGGTCGTTCTTGTGATTATTAGCCCATTGAATAAAGAACGAAGATTTGTTTTTAATTTGAGGGAAATGCGGTGAAAGTTGGCTTTTTGCAAACATCTCCCATCTTTGGAGAGAAAGACAAGAATGTAGATATTGCTATCTCAAGGATAAAGCAATTGGATGCCGACCTTGTTGTCTTACCCGAATTGTTTAACACAGGTTATCAGTTTACGTCAAAAGAAGAGGCGCTTACCCTGTCTGAAAAAGTTCCTGAAGGAAAAACAACAAAGGCGTTGGTTAGTTTATCAAAAGAAAAGTGCGTTTACATTGTTGCTGGCATGGCTGAACAGGATAACGGACGCTGTTATAATTCAGCCGTTTTAGTGGGTCCAAATGGTTTTGTGGGTTGTTACAGGAAACTTCATTTGTTTTACAATGAGAAACAGTGGTTTGAACCGGGAGATACCAAACTGAGAGTTTACGATATTGGACATGCGAGAATCGGGATAATGATTTGTTTTGATTGGTTCTTTCCTGAAGTCGCCAGATATTTAGCGGTGAAAGGAGCGGATGTCATTTGTCATCCTTCTAATCTTGTTTTGCCTTATTGTCCGCAGGCTATGATTACGCGGTGTATCGAAAACAGGGTCTTTGCCATTACTGCCAATCGTATTGGCAGCGAAAATCGCTCTGGAGAAACTCTTACATTTATTGGCACTAGCCAGATTTTAGGGACGAAGGGAGAGGTTTTATACCGTGCCTCATCTGATCTGGAAGAATCAACAGTGATTGAGATCAACCCAGAAAATGCTCGTGACAAACAGGTGACACAACTTAACCACATATTTAACGATAGACGGGTTACGTTTAATTCCATATAATGACTTTTCTATCATTACGTTATTTTGTTAACAAAAGGAATATTAATGAAGACAGGTATAATACTAATTTCACACGGCAGTAAATTGAGCAGTGGAAATGATGGGTTGTTTAAGGTGGCTGATATGCTCCGTGCAATGAACCGCTGGGACTTGGTAGAGGCGGCCTTTCTGCAATTAGCAGAACCAGGATTCGATGAGGTCGTAAAAAAAACAGTAGAAACTGGTGTTGACCGCATCGTAGTAGTACCGTTGCTGCTATTTAAGGGGAATCATGTTTATAAAGACATCCCCGAAATGCTGGAAAACGAAAAGGCGAAATATCCACAGGTCGAGTTTGTCTATGCCAATAATATCGGCGCTGATGAGCGGATCGCCCTGATTGCAGCAGATCGCATTCACGAGGTGTTGATAGAAAAACAATACGGAAGCAAACAACGCCTCGAACAACCTCAAGCCATCGTGGATGAGAGTTTCGAGATCATTGATAACTTGGTCGATCTGGAGTCC
>Ga0156272_1191_pt1 | contig 12333 bp, 9 predicted proteins | sample RifCSPlowO2_12_FD_107921 | JGI IMG/M metagenome (GOLD analysis project Ga0156272, IMG submission 107921) | Planctomycetes bacterium RIFCSPLOWO2_12_FULL_39_13
AGGCGCTTTATCATATTGGAATTATGCTTTCCTCCGCAACTGACATGAATGACGTGTTTCAAACCATCGTCAGAAGCGGTTTAGAAATAACAAACACCCCGGCAGGAAGTCTTGCTTTGTATGATGAAGTAAAAAACGAGCTGGAACTAGCCGCCGTATATGGCTTCAGCCCCCAGTTTTCCTCAAAGGCAACACGCTGGAAAGTAAGACCGGGCGGTCTCACCAGTAGAATCCTCTCCCAAAAACAACCCGTCGTAGTACCTGATATTACGGTGGAATCCGCTATGGATACACGAGTCATTTTTGCTGAAGGGATTCGATCCTTAGTAGCCACGCCTCTGACTACAGAAAACAAGATTGTCGGTATCCTTTTTGTGGACGACTATAAACCACGTACCTTCACAAAAAGAGATATTTCTATTCTAGAACTACTTGCAACCCAGGCAACCATTGCTATCGAAAAGGCAAAAATACGAGAGCAACTGGAACGGAACAATCAGAAACTCAAGCAAACAATGGATTACTTACAGAATGTGCTGGACAACTCTGCCGATATGATTATCACTACAGATATAGAAAATAATGTAGTAGAATTTAATAAAGGCGCACAAGAGATACTTGGGTATATGCAAAGTGAATCCGTTGGGAAACCGTTGTGTGGTTTCTTTGCCAATCCCGATCATTGCAATCAATTATTGGAAAAAATCAAAAAGGAAGGAAAGATATCCAGCCAGGAAACACAGTTCATTACAAAGGAAAACAAGATCATCGATATCAGTATTACCCTTTCTCAACTCAAAGATCCGTCGGGGAACATGTTTGGAACCGTTGGTATTAGTAGGGACATCACTGAGTTTAAGAGAACCCAGGCACAACTCATCCAGGCTGGAAAACTCGCCGGTATAGGTCAATTGGCAGCCGGTATTGCGCACGAAATTAATAACCCACTCAGCGGTGTATTGGGATACGCCAAAAGGCTTATGAAAAAGGCAGAGGATGAAGAACTCAAAAAGATGCCAGGATTCGAGTCTTTCCCAAGAGAAATGAAGTTGATTGTCGATTCGGCGCTGCGCTGTAAAAAAATCATAGACGGTCTCCTGAAATTTTCTCGTACCTCGGAAACGGTAAGCATGGCTGTCAATATCAATGAAGTTATCGACGAATCACTCATACTATTTGGCAATCAGTTATCGTCACAGAACATTGAATTAAATAAGGTTTTAAACCCCAATATACCCACTATCAGCGCCAATCATACTCAGATACAGCAAGTCTTTACCGATATCATAATAAACGCGTTACAAGCCATGCACAGAGGAGGTACGCTGACAATTTCCACAAGACCCGTAAATTCCACTGCGGTTGAAATAGAATTTACCGATACCGGCGAAGGCATCCCTAAAGATAACTTACCAAAGATATTTGAACCATTCTTCACCACGCGTGAACCGGGCAAGGGAACGGGATTAGGACTATACATGATTTACAGGATAATACAGGAACACCACGGTCGTATTGATGTAAAAAGCGACGTGGGGAAAGGGGCAACCTTTATTATTACACTGCCGGTTGCTAATATTAAAACGTAGCTATATGCATTATACAGTTGGAGGTTGGCGTTATAAATAATAACTTTCAACTTAAAACTGTAATCAAATACTAAACACCTTTGTTCAAGTTATTACGTTTAAGTCCCCCTTAACAAACGGGAAATCAGGGGGTTGTGTTTTTTCTGGGCTATTTTACAACCCCCGAGCCCACTTTTCTATGGGGGACTCTCTATACCATAATACATCGTATGACACGCATAATTAAAACAAATTCCTATACAACTATTAAATAAACGGAGGTCAGCCATGACAGGCGAAAGAATCTTAGTTATAGACGATGAAGAGATTATATGCACTTTACTAAAAGACACCTTGACCGATGAAGGGTATCAGGTGGAAACGGTAACCAACGGCACAGACGGGCTTGAGAAACTCATAAGGGGAGAACCATTTGACATCCTCCTTACTGACATCAGAATGCCAAAAAAGGATGGGATTCAGGTGCTAAAAGAGGCAAAAAATCGTGTCCCTGACATAATCACCATTATAATGACTGGGTATCCAAGCATAGAAACCATCCGGGAATCAAGCGAATACAATGCATTTGATTATATCACAAAGCCACTCGACCCTGACGAGGTATGCGAATGCATTAAACGTTCCATTGAAGTGCGAAAGTTATCAAGAGAACTAAAAATTCCTGAAAAACCGCCCAGCATACTTGTTGTGGACGATATGCAGTCAGCGCTGTTTCTCTCAGAAGGCATCTTACAGGACGAGGGTTATCATGCTGAAATCGCCCAGAACGGTCAAGAAGCGCTTGAAAGGTTCAAACAAAAGCACTTTGACGTTGTAGTTGCCGACCTCCACATGCCCGGCATGGACGGCATTGAACTCCTGAACAACATTAAAAAACAGGATATTAAGACACTGGTTATCATCATGACAGCACGTCCCGGCATTGATTCGGCAATAATGGCATTCAGACACGGCGCATACGACTATATAACAAAACCAATTGACCCGGATACCATCATCAACACCATCCAGCGTGGGTGGGAGAAACATAATATCGAAACGAATACTGATAAGTTATTAAAACGCCTACACAACCTGCGTCAGCAAATGATTGACGAGAACGCCTCGCTCCTTAAAGAAAAAGACTGGGTAAATAATGTTATAGATGCCGCACCTGACATCATTGTTGCCACAGATGAGCATGCCATTATACGTCTCGTTAGCCGCACATGCGCTCAACTTTTAGGCTATAAAAAGGTAGATTTATTGGGAAAACACGTAGATAAACTCTTTGACGAGAAAAAAAGTTTTTTCAAAGAAGGGGATCTGGCAGTTATGCTAAAGAAAGGCTGTATTTACAACTATCCTCTCACCTGCATAACAAGCAAAGGCGAAAAGATCCAGACAACATGGTCTGCCGCTCCAATTCTCGATAAAGATGGAAAGCTTAAAGGTATTGTGGGATTCGGGAAAAAATAGTATACTTAAGATACAGAAGTTGGAAGCCAGAAACAAGAGGCAGGGAAGCAGAGGAGAAACGTAGACGGGGAGAAAATCTAACTTCCAATTTAAAATCGTACTTCGTAAATCAGAATTCTGAAATCATTGATCAGGAGTATTTTTAAGTGAAAATTATTTCCATTACAGGCACAGCCAGCAGCGCGGGTAAGACCACCGTTGCACAGTTTTTGCTAAAACACTTTGTGGATTTATCAGCCCTAAAGATAACCACAAAACACGAAGGCACCTGTCCCAGACACTCCGACTGCGATTTGTGTGAAACCATGGACTATCCGTATAAAATCACGGTTGACCCTCTTCAAATTAACCAGGAAGGGAAGGACACCTCCGTCTTCAAAAATGCCGGCGCCAGAAAGGTCGTCTGGCTTCAAACCCATTCAGAATACCTGGAAACAGGCATTGAAGAGGCTTTATCTTACTTTAACAAAAACGATTTAATCATTGTGGAGGGCAACAGCTTTCTGCACACACACGACGCCGATCTCTGCATCCTTGTTACCACTCCCAGAGAACCCAAAATCAAGCGCTCTACAAGACAAATTATCTCTAAGATAAACATCGCAGTGATTAATAAATATACGGATGACCGCACAGATGCCATCATGGAAGCACAGGAAAGGCTGCATTTAATAGGTTGTTATGCGCCTGTCTTCATCGTAAACCCGTTTCTTAAAAATTACACCCCAAACGAAGTTTTTCTTAATCACATCAAAGAAATGATCGGACAGCCCATTCAAACATCCAGCAAGCGGAATTAGATTTGTTAAATATTATAGTAAACGACAAAAGAACGTTGTCATTGCGATGGGCTACGGAATGTGTCAAATTTGACTCTATACTTTAGCAAATATTACTTTACTAAAAAGAGGTTTAATCAATGAACAAAATTGAAGAAAAAGTCTTAGATCTGGCTTTAAAGCATACCCCTTCCGTTGAAGTTATATATGAAGAGGGTGAAACGCGGTCGGTGAGTTTTGAAAATAATAAGCTAAAATGTGTAAACACAAAATCCATCCGCGGGATTGGGCTGCGGGTAATTAAAGACGGAAGGATCGGGTTCTCAAGCACCACTGATTTCAGAAAACCTGAGAAACTGGTTGCCAATGCTATAGAGAGCGTAAAGTTTGGTCAACCCGCCGCCTTCGATTTCCCTTCTAAAAACAACTTTCCAAAGGTAGCAGTTCATGATCTGCGTGTCATAGATTATCCTGTTAACAAATGTGTGGACATAGGAAAGGAAGCCATCGAGAAGGCATTATCTGTAAATCCCAGCTATGAATGCAGTGTTGGTATTGGGAAAGGACACGGTAAACGAAGGCTCATTAACTCAAAAGGACTTGATGTTTCTATTGCTTCTACATCGTTTGGCATTGGTATTGATATTTTGCAGATTAAAGGACATAGTTTACTCTGGATTGGTGAAGGAGAAGGCTCTAAAGGTCTGGCAACTGACCTCAATAAGCACGTAGATAAGGCGTTAAGAGGCTTGAAACTTGCAGAAAAAGAACTGAAACTAAAAACAGGGACTTATCCAATTGTGGTCACAGCCAAGGCGATGGGAAACTTGCTTGCAACCTTTGAAACAGGCTGCAACGGAAAACTGGTGCAAAAAGGCGCTTCGCCTCTTACTAACAAACTTGGTGAAAAACTTATTGATGAAAGAGTTAGTATTTATGATGACGCTACAATTGACATGGCAGATTCCAGCTATCCATGGGATGCAGAAGGCATACCAGCCCAGCGTACACCATTGCTTGAAAAAGGCGTCTTGAAAAATTATTTGTTCGATTTGCAAACGGCTGGAATTATGAAGGCAAAATCAACCGGAAACGGTAACCGTGGTTTTTCGTCACAACCATCCCCTGGCAATTCAAATGTTATTGTTGACCCTGGTAATATGCCGTTCGAGGCAATGATAAAAAATGTTAAATATGGCGTGTTGGTGGATCAAGTGCTGGGAGGCGGTCAGAGCAACATCCTTGCAGGCGAATTCTCAGTAAACATTGACCTTGGTTACCTTATTGAAAACGGAGAAATTGTAGGCAGGGTGAAGGATTGCATGTTTGCGGGAAATGTCTTTGATGTATTTAATAACATCGTAGCAATCGGTGATAAGTCAGAATGGCACGGTTCAACAAAAGTGCCTCCATTTTACTTTAGGGCAATTAACGTATCAGGAAATGCGGATTAAACATTCGTATACTTCAGGAGATAGCAATCGTACTAGTTTAATTTAGTGTTCAGGAATTTTAAAGTTAGGCTGTCCCTTTGGTTTTAATTATTACAAGGTTAAAATCTTGAAACACGTAGAATGTGTTAAGCGAAAGTGAACCCATCAACATTATTATTTGTTGAGTGCGCGCAACTTCACCCAACCTACTTTTATAAAAAGTTGTTTTGCAAAACAAAATGCAACTTAATTCATTGTGTAGTTCCTTACCTACCATAATAGCTGCTTTTCACCATTGAGAAACAGCGCTGACTATATCAGAATTATCATTTTCATCCATGCCGTAGTAATACATACGATGGCTCCCGTTCCCGATCTCCACAGTATCAGGGTCACCCACCCACGTTCTTTCCCATGGTTCAGCAGGTTGTATCTCTATTCCTCTGTAACTCCATGTAGCTTCCGTCATCCAGTTGTATTTTACATCAGGATACATAGAATTGTCCTTGAATCCAATTATTCGGAAGCGTGTCCAGGCAAGGCCATCAGTTGAACTTGCAGCATGGACCGAATTGTCGCCATACCAATCATAGACGTAATACATTAGGTACTCACCGTCGCTATTGATTATCACTTCTGGAACTCTGCTATACCATAATCGTTTATGCCGTTTTCCACTACTGTGCTGTCTATCCTGATTCCCTCTTCCTTTGTAAAATTTATCCCATCATCTGAAATAGCGCTAAGTATCCTTATGCTTGATTTTATTCGCCACTATGTATTAGAATAAAACAAGGCTTTCTGACTAGACAACCCCATACCCCTTTTTGAGGGGGAATTGCAGCACGGGAATGATGAGTTCTTGTGGTGGCAGGAGGAAATTCCTGCCACATTTTGGCAGTATAATTATTGTCATGATGATACTCCTGACGACACAGAAATTTTGATTATTGAGTTACCTAATATTAAATTAAATATTCAAAACACATCTTATCTTTTCAATTTTCATCCAAATCACGTGGAAAATTTTATTAAATTACTGCAAAAAAACAAGCTGTTTAAAGAGATTGTCCGTCATCTCCTGACCGGCAAGGATTGTTCTGTCAACGGGCTGTGGGGATCCTCTGCATCCTTCTTTACAGCCACCATTGTTAAAGAACAATTAAAGACAAGAAATGTCAGCCCTAAGATACTTTTAGTTGTATCCAATATTGAAGAAGCTGAGGAGGATATGAATGACTTGAATACCTTCCTGAACGGGCGCACTGGCTTATTTCCCACCTGTGAAAACATTTTTAGCCAGAGTTTTGAAGACGAAGGAGATATACATGCACAAAGACTTAATATTCTAAATCAGACACTTCACAGCAACATCCAAACAGGCAATAACCTGGATATTATCGTAGCTCCCATCCAGGCTCTTTTACAGTCTGTGCCTTCTCCCAAATCCATTTCTAAGAATATCTTGAATATTCGTAGAAACCATGAATACCCCAGAGAAGAACTCATTGCATGGCTGCAGAATCACCATTATCAACAGACTTGTGAAGTTGAACATTCCGGAGAATATGCCCTGCGAGGCGGTATCATTGACATTTTCCCTTACGCCTCAGACGTTCCCTACCGTATTGAGTATTTTGGAGATGAAATTGAATCCATCCGTACTTTTAATATTGAATCCCAGCTATCCGAACAAGACATGGACACCTGCCAGATACTCTCTGTTGATGAGATTCATAGCACGAACACAATTCATACAGAATTTGAAAAATCGTCTCTCATTGACTACCTTAGCAAAGACACATGGATATTCCTCAAAGACCCTGCACGCATAGAAGATAGGGCAAATAAGATATTAAATAACATTACCAATAACGGAACATTGTTTACATACAATGAAATTATCAGGCAATTCATTCCATTCGTAAAGATAACATTATCTACACTACCACTGACATCAAATAATGGTGACTTTACATTTCACGTTAAATCTGCAGACAATTTTCCTCAAAATATTCAGGCAATTGTATCCGAACTTGGCAGGGTAATCGAATCCAATACCAGTACAGTTGTTTTCTGCAACAACACCGCTGAAGAACAACGGTTCCAGGAGATTATCAATGATTCAACTATAAAAAAGAATAAACAATTAGAATTGCACATAGGACACATTCACAGGGGATTCCAATTTTCCGATATCCATATCGCACTCCTCGCACACCATGAAATTTTCCATCGCTACAAGCAGCGTCGTGAGTCAAGAAAACCTATCCAAACCAGGGCTATTGATTCATTTCTTGATTTAAAAAAAGGCGATTACGTGGTACACATAGCTCACGGCATCGGACGTTTCTTAGGGTTGGAGACGCTGGAGGACGATGGACAAAAAAGGGAATACCTTGTAATTGAATTTGACGAAGGTACAAAGATATATGTACCAGCAACGAAAATTGAACTCGTACAAAAGTATATTGGCGGTTCAGGCCACAGACCCAGACTTGACAAAATTGGTTCAAAGTATTGGGATATACGAAAGAAACGAGCAGAAAATGCCGCTACAGACATTACCAGCGATTTGCTGCATATTCAGGCATTACGGAACGCAAAAGAAGGCATTGCATATCCAGAAGATACAGATTGGCAAAAAGAGTTTGAAGCTGAATTTATCTATGAGGAAACTCCCGACCAACTCAAAATCATAGAAGACATAAAACGCGACATGGAAGCAAAGAGACCAATGGATCGGCTCATCTGCGGAGATGTTGGATATGGCAAAACGGAGCTTGCCATGCGTGCGGCATTCAAGGCTGTATTGTATGGGAAGCAAGTGGCTGTGCTCGTACCCACAACCATTCTTGCGCAGCAACACTATAATACCTTTTCAGAACGCATGGCTGACTATCCTGTAAAAATTGGAATATTAAGCCGTTTAAAGACACGTAATGAACAAAAGGAAACTCTGGAGAAGACAGCCGCGGGTATTACTGATATTCTTATCGGCACCCATCGGCTTTTACAAAAAGACGTTTATTTTAAAGACCTCGGTCTTGTCATTATTGATGAAGAGCAGAGATTTGGCGTTGCTCATAAGGAACGCCTCAAGAAACTGCGTCAAACAGTTGACATACTCACCTTGACGGCTACACCAATTCCAAGAACTTTACACATGTCTTTGATGGGAATTAAGGATATTTCATCGCTTAACACTCCCCCACTAGGTAGGCAGGCCATCCAAACGCAAATTATCCGATTCGACCACAATCTTATAAAACAAGCTATAAGACTGGAACTCAATCGCGATGGTCAAGTGTATTTTGTTCACAATCGTGTGTATAACATTGAGCAAATTGCCAGAACTTTATCTGAGATTGTGCCTGAGGCACGTACCCTCACAATTCACGGGCAAATGGACGAAAAACTCATGGAACAAAGGATGCGTGCGTTTGTGGAGGGACAGGCAGATATCCTATTATCTACGACAATTATAGAATCAGGACTGGATATTCCAAATGTTAATACCATATTTATTAACTGTGCTGACACATATGGTCTTGCTGATTTGCATCAGTTGCGTGGCAGAGTAGGCCGATACAAACATCGTGCATACGCTTATATTATATTGCCAAACGACCGACCAATTACCCCCGAGGCAGAAAAACGAATAAAGGCAATTGAGGAATTTGCAGAATTGGGCGCTGGATTCAAGATCGCCATGCGCGACCTGGAAATCCGAGGGGCTGGGAATGTCCTGGGAACAGAACAGCACGGTCAGATTGTCGCCGTAGGTTATGAAATGTACTGTCGTTTGCTGGAGTTAGCGGTACGAAAAGCAAGGCATGAACCTATAAATGAACCATTGGACATTTCTATTGACATTAATCTTGAATCATTTATCCCCAACCACTACATTCCAGAGGACACGCTAAAGATGGATGTCTACCGCAAATTGAACCGCTCAACCACATTTGAAAAACTAAGGGCTGTTACTGAGGAAATGGCAGACCGTTTTGGTGATGCTCCACATCCAGTAAGAAACCTCCTTTCGGAGTGTGAATTAAGGATTATTGCCCAGCAATCTAAGATTCGTTCGATCATTTTGGTAGATAATATCTTGATTATTCAGGTGTCAGATTTAAAGAAAGCAGAGGCAAGTTTATACAATTTGAAAAAATATATACGAGTCATTAATGAAGATACCTTGCATTTAAGACTACCCAGAAAAAATATGAAACCCGAGGATTTACTGGATTTTCTTAAAGAATCAATTAGAACTTAGTAAGTCTTTTAGTATCAATTATTTCTATTAAACGCTTATAATACCGCATTGTGCTATTGCTAATTTTGACTTTTTGTTCATGTTCAGAATATGATTTGTTACCAACTCAATGGCAACACGTTTTGTATCTAACTGCTTATGGCTGTACCTCATGGTCGGAGAAATATCTGAATGCCCAAGAATCTCTTTGGTCGTAACAATATCCGTTCCTGCATCTGTGCAGAAAGTAGCAAAGGTGTGAAGTAATCCATGATAAGAAAAGTCTTGAATACCTAGTCTCTTAAACAACCGCCTGAAATAAGCACCATAAGTGTTAATCTTAGTTCTCCTCATATATTGCCCCCAAATAGAAACTCGTCATTACGTTGCGCTTTGTATTCCATCAACTCATTAACCATTATGACAAATAACCTTTCAAGCGAATTATGAAAAACAAGAAATATATTTACTTTCAAATAATATGGTGGACCGCTGAAAGTGTCTAACAAAGTGATTATGCATCGCTGAAAAATACCACCCCCATGCCCCTTTTTGTATTTTTCTCAGTATTCAAGTATATATACAAAGAGTGTGATTCACAAAAACAAGTGGGAATACATCAAAACAAACAAGAATTAAATTTCATTGAATACCCCTGAAATTACTGGTAAAATCAAAACAAATTAAGCAACGTATAAACGCAGCATAACAGATAAATAAGCCTGTGGATTTTCACAAATAATCAATTAGAATTTGGTACATAGTAAAATTATTAAATGATATAAGACAACTGTCATTGTGAGTGTATTAACCCGAAGCAATCTCAAATGGATTGCCTCGCTCTGTTAGCAATGACACTTACTTATCAAATATATTGTGAAGTCCACTCTAAAGAAAGAATCATGAAAATGTCTATAAAATATATCCTAATACCCCTATTCGCCGCCTTTATCACTTCTACCGTTTCGTATGGTACAACGGATGATGCGAACAAAAGCAATATTAATTCAATTAAAGCCATTGTAGATGACGAGATAATTACACAGGAAGAAGTTATCAAACGCTCTCTCGCAGCCATCAAAGAAGCACAAGGTAAATACCGGGGTAATGAGTTTGAGAATAAAGTTGATGAAATATTCAAGAACACATTAGATGAATTAATTGACCGAAAGGTCCTAATTAAAGAAGCAAATAAAATATTTGGCACAGATGAGGCAAAAAAGAAAGACTTGGAAAAGGACCTCGATTCCTTCGTAAAAGGCGCTGTTAAGAATGTAGGTTCTCTATCAAAATATTATGAAATTGCTGAATCACAGGGAATAAACCCTATCGAAAAGAAAAAAGAACTAAAGGAAGATATCATGATTGACAGGATCATGAAGGAAAATGTTTATAACAAGATAATAATCCAACCTAAATTGCTGAGGCGCTATTATATTGAGAATATTGATGAATTCCGCCAGAAAAAGGAAGTAAAACTGCGACATATCATGATTAAATTCTCTACTCATAACAACAACAAGGAAGAAACATTTTCTATAACACAACAGATTATGAAACGCCTCGAAAAAGGCGAAGACTTTTCAAATTTAGCCAAACAATTTTCAGAAGCGGTCCATGCTGAGGATGGCGGACTATGGAGCTTTGAGGAAGTCAACGAATTGAGAAAAGACCTCAGAGACGTGGTTTACAGTTTAAAAGATAACGAATGTAGCAAGATCATCGAATCGCCTGTTGGATACCATATTTTTAAAATAGAACTCATCAAACCCGCAAAGACGCAGGAATTTGAAGAAGTACAGGATGAAATTTATAAAAAAATTTTCAGAGAAGAAACCATCAGGTTAAAACATCAATATATAAACAGCCTGAAAACAGGTGTTTTTATCAAGATTGTTAATTAGGTTGTGTTTCGCGTTGCAAAACCTTATGACTTTTCTTATGTGAATAAACTCATTACACACCCCTATTCCCCCTCTTTTTAGAGTGGGAAACAACAAAAGCTCCCCTCTATCGGCAGGACGGACGTCCCCGTCCGTCATTATAATGTCAGGCGAGGACACCTGACCTACCTTTGAGGCTGGGGGGGTGTTAACAATTTGCTACGCCTCACAAAACCTGCGTAACCAGAAAGTTTGTCCTATACGTTAAATTATTTCCAATCCAGGTGCTTTTGTGACTTTATGGGGCAGCGCTATCTAAGGACTGATTCAATATCACATCCAGTATATTTATCCGGCCATTTTCTCCAAGTTTTCCGTAATATCTCTCAAAAATATTTCTTCGCATCGGTTTTAGCTTTTCGTCATTCTTGGCTCTAAAATCCGACATAAATACCAGGCTATTCATAATATTCGTATTTAATGAAACTACCGTCATTGCTTGCGGGTTGTTGGGGTATAGTGCGCCCGCAAGTAAGAGACGATTTGTTTCGCCGAATCCTCAGAAATGGGAGCCCCGTATGTATTGATCATCTTGTTAACCACGCCCTCCCAGGTAGCGGCTGGTAGCGGTGGCTGCATAGTGATGTACGTGGTGCTGTGACAGAATCTGCAAAATATCTGGATAATCTCACGGCCCTCGCCCTGCGCGAGTTCTGGAGTATAAAGGGGATATGTCCCTACACTATACACAGCATCAGTCGATTGCTGGATTGTGCCAGGTTGAGTAGCACAGTTCAGCGCACCCTGACTGTACTGTCCACTGCGAAGCAGACCGGGAATCTCGCTTTCGGCGAAAATAGTCCCACTCAATACAACCAGAACAAGTCCTATTATAATGCATCTCACCTTTTTCATTCTAAACACTCATTAAAGCAA
>Ga0156272_1185_pt1 | contig 11957 bp, 8 predicted proteins | sample RifCSPlowO2_12_FD_107921 | JGI IMG/M metagenome (GOLD analysis project Ga0156272, IMG submission 107921) | Planctomycetes bacterium RIFCSPLOWO2_12_FULL_39_13
GAATCAGATTTTTGAGATTTGCCGATTTAGACGTTAAGAAAAATATAAATGGTGTTTTGGTGGGAATTGAAAATTGGATTATAGAAAATACCCGTAAGAATACTAAGTAACCAAGCACTATGCTTCTTTTTGGGTAATTGACCCACCCCTTTATCCCCTCCCAAGAGGGGACTAGTTCCTTAAAAATATTCAACCTAAGTTCTTACGACTAAGTCAGGTTAGATATTGCAAAGTATAAATGCCGCAAAATTCGATTTCTTTAAAAAGTTGCTTTTACTTGTCATGGTGGTTAATATGCTAAGGAGGCAGCCTGGTTACATTGCGTAAAAATCACGGTTTTACGTTAATTGAGTTAATTGTTGTTCTGGTGATTATTGGCATTGTTGCTGGCGTAGCCATACCCAGATTTACGGGGTCTTTTGATTCTATCAAGTTCGGGAAGACAATGTCTGATGTGGTATTCTTTATTAGAGGGTCACGTAATAGGGCAATGTCCACAGGCAAAATAGCAAATGTAATTTTTGATCTACATAGGGGGTTTTGCTGGAACGATGATAAAAAAATTCTCAGATTGCCAGAGGAAGTGGAGATGTTTACTGATAACATCGATGCCAGGGACGAGCAAACAAGGACATTTTCCTTTTATCCGAATGGGATGGCTTCGGAAGAAAAGCTTGGATTTGTTTGTGACAATATGGTGGCTGTATTGCATATAGAGCCTTTAGGCGGGACTGCTTATTATAAATTAGATGAAAAGATGGAGCAGACGCTTCGTTATACACGGAGCGGAAAATCGCTTAGCGATGAGGAGATTAAAAAAGATATTGATAAATTAAAAGATTCTGATAAATTAGCAGAAGAAGAGTCCGCGACAGATAGTCCTGTTGAGTACGAAGAAGAATCAGCCGAGGAAATAAGGCCTCTTGAAGAAGGTGTTGGAGAGGAATAAATAAAAGCAAAAGGAAATAAACGTAAGGGATTTCAAACTTTCTGGTTGTGTGATTTTGTGAGTATGGTAAATTGTTAACACACCCCTGACCCCTCTCTAGAGGGGAATCAAAAAGTCCCCTCTTGGGAGGGGATAGCGGGGTGGGTAATGAGTTTATTTATATAAGAAAAGTCATTGTGTTTTGCATCGCAGAACCCAACCTAATTTATAAATTTATCTTTCCGTAAAAATGTGGAGTGAACATTGTATTTGATAGGAGTGATTTAAGATGGGGAAAAGATTGAGGTTGTTGTTATTGAAAAGCAGGGGCTTTACCTTGCTCGAGTTGTTGATCGTAATGATTATCATAGGATTGCTTGCCGCTTTGATTGGTCCAAAAATGATTGGGCGGGTAGGAGAATCACGGCAAACCGTTGCAAAGCAGCAAATCGAGGGGTTCGGGAGCGCCCTGGAGATGTATAAGCTTGATACTACGAAATATCCCACGCAGGAGCAAGGCTTAGAGGCGCTGGTAACACAGCCGCAGGGGCTTGTTAATTGGAAGGGCCCGTATTTAAAGAAGAAGTTTATCCCAAAAGATCCGTGGGGGAATAATTATATTTATACATATCCGGGTCAGAATGGGGATTACGATATTGTTTCTTACGGCGCAGATGGCAATTCCGGCGGCGAAGGCGAGGACAAGGATGTGTTAAGCTGGGAGTGAGGACTGAATAATGCCAAATGCAAAAGTTCAAACAAAAAGAAAGATATTAATTTGCAATTTTATTTGTCATTTGGATTTTGATATTTGAGCTTTATATATTATGGATCAAACAGCAAATTACAATATTGGTGATGTATTACTTGAAATTGGCAAGGTGTCTCGGTCAGATCTGGATCGTGCTATAGAAGTTCAGAAGCAAACGGGACAAAAACTGGGGCGCATCTTGATTGATTTAGGAACCATTTCTGAAGAGGATCTCAGGCTTGCCTATGGCAAGTTGTTACAGATACCGATTTGGGAAAAGAAAAAGGACGATCAGTATCCGCTGGTCGAAGAAATGCCTAAGGTATTTCTATTAACAAACCGCGTCCTTCCTCTAAAGACATACGACGGAATGCTGGACGTTGCCCTTGCAGACCCGCAGGATTCGCTGCTTTTAGAAACGATTGCTTCCGCCACGAATAAACAGGTACAGGTATTCGCTGGCTGCGAGAAAGATATCCTGGCTTCTTTGCAGACTCTTTACGAAGGCGATGTGAAAGAAGAGGAGGAGGATGCTACGGCTTCCAGTATAGAAATAATGGAAGACGTGGAGCATTTACGGGACATGGCTTCCGAGGCGCCCGTTATACGCCTTGTAAATAGCGCATTGACAAAGGCGATCGAGATAGGGGCAAGCGATGTGCATCTGGAGGCCTTTGAAAGGCATGCGCGATTGCGGTACCGTGTGGATGGTGTTTTACGGGAACTTGCTCCCCCGCCTCGCGAAATGTATAATGCTATAATTTCACGTATTAAGATACTTGCGAAGCTGAATATTGCCGAAAAACGGCTGCCTCAGGATGGCCGAATCAGGATGAAGGTAGCTGGGAAAGAAATAGATTTGAGGGTTTCGATTATTCCAATGAGCCATGGCGAGGGAGTGGTGATGAGGATTTTGGATAGAACCGCGGTTATGCTCGATTTGGAAAAATTGGGATTCGGCCAGGAATTTCTGGTAAAGTTCAGGCATATAATAAATAGACCGGAGGGAATGCTGCTTGTGACGGGGCCAACCGGTAGCGGTAAGACAACTACGCTGTATGCCGTGCTTAAGGAAGTGCTTTCGCCAGAGGTAAAGATTGTAACGGTGGAAGACCCTGTAGAATATAGTATGGAAGGTGTAAATCAGATACAGGTGAATTCGCAGATTAATTTAACCTTTGCCTCAGGATTGCGTTCTATTTTGAGGCATGACCCCGATATCATTCTTATTGGAGAAATCAGAGACCGGGAGACAGCGTCAATTGCCATACAGTCTGCCTTGACGGGGCATCTTGTTTTTTCGACGCTCCATACGAACGATTCGGCATCTGCTTTTACCCGTTTGATGGACATGGGTATGGAGGACTATCTGATTTCTTCGTGTTTAATCGGCGTTCTTGCCCAGAGATTGGTGAGAAAAATATGCGGAAAATGCCGTGAGGCATATATACCACAGGAAGATGTACGCAAGACGGCAAGACTAAAAGAGGGGGAATCGTTGTACAGATCCAAGGGTTGTGACGATTGTAATAACACAGGGTTTAAAGGCAGAAAATGTATTGCCGAATTTTTATATGTGGATGAGCCCATACGAAGGCTGGTTCTTGCGCATAAAGACTCTGGTGAAATCATGAGGGAGGCTGTAAAGAGAGGGACTAAAACCTTGTATGAAGACGGACTCGACTCGGTTCGCAAAGGAGAAACAACGCTGGATGAATTGCTGAGGGTGTCATCTGACCTGGCAGAATAAAGAAAGACAGAGGCTGGAGGCTGGGGAAAACGTATTAGTTTAGTTTTTTGAACTCCCCTCACCCAACCTCTCCCACAAGGGGAGAGGAGACTTTCCCTCCCTTGATGGGAGGGACTAAGGGAGGATGTTATATTTCATGTTCCTTTATAAGACAGTGGTATGTGAGAAATACGGTTTATATTGGTATTTTACAAAAAGCTAAGTTGTTACAAAAAAACAAATATCGTCCAGCCAATAGTGTTTAATCATTTTTATTAACAGTTTTTACAATTTGAGTATTTGAGGGCTTTTTTTAAGAACCTTCCTGTATAGGATCGTTCATTTTTTGCAATTTGTTCAGGAGTGCCTGTGGCCACAACCTCGCCGCCATTTATGCCGCCTTCCGGACCTAGATCAATAATGTAATCAGCCGTTTTTATAACCTCTGTGTTGTGTTCTATGACCAGCACAGTGTTCCCCAGATCAACGAGCCGGTGTAATATTTTTAGAAGCTGTTGTATATCAGCAAAATGCAGTCCTGTAGTGGGCTCATCCAGCATATAGAGGGTTTTCCCGGTTGCCTGCCTTGAGAGTTCTGTGGCAAGTTTTATTCTTTGTGCCTCGCCGCCTGATAGTGAGGTGCTGGGCTGTCCTAATTTGATATATCCCAGTCCAACATCATTGAGTGTACTTAAAATGCGTTCGATTTTTGGTATATTTTTGAAAAATTTATGTGCCTCGTCAATGCGCATATCCAGGACATCTGCAATGTTTTTGTCTTTGTAAGCGACTTCCAACGTTGGTTTGTTATATCTTTTCCCATTGCAGTCTTCACACATTACGTACATATCAGGCAGGAAGTGCATTTCCACTTTTTTGATTCCCTGTCCCTTGCAACCCTCGCATCGTCCGCTGGTAATATTAAAACTGTATCTTCCTGCGGTGTAGCCGCGAATCTTTGCCGCTGTAGTCTGGGCAAAGAGGGAACGGATCAGATCAAATGCCCTTGTATAGGTAGCAGGATTTGAGCGCGGGGTGCGTCCTATTGGAGACTGGTCAATTTCAATGACTTTATCTATGTGCGTAATGCCAAGTATTTTATCATGTTTTCCTGGAGGCTTTTGACTGCCATAAAGTGATCTGGCTAGGGAGCGGTGAAGAACGTCGTTGACCAGCGTGCTTTTGCCAGAGCCAGATACGCCGGTGACACAGCAGAAGGTTTTGAGGGGGATTGTTGCGTTGATTGATTTTAGATTATTAGCGCTGGCGCCTATTATTTCAATGGAGTGCTTAAGATTAATATTTCTTCTTTTGCCAGGGAGTGCAATTTTGATAGTTTGGTTGAGGTACTGCCCGGTTAAAGAGTTGGGGTTATCAGCAATTTCTTTTAGTGTGCCATGGGCAACAATGCTGCCTCCCCGTTCGCCTGCCCCTGGGCCGAGGTCGATAATATAGTCTGCGTGGCGAATAGTATATTCATCGTGTTCTATGATAATAACCGTGTTTCCGTTGTTTCGCAATGTGTTTAAGGTTTGAAGGAGGTGTTCGCTATCTCGCGGGTGAAGTCCTATTGTGGGTTCGTCCAGCACATAACATACTCCAACAAGGCCTGAGCCCACTTGTGTTGCAAGACGCGTCCTTTGTGCCTCACCTCCAGAGAGGGTATCGCTGGTGCGTCCCAGGGTTATATAGTGTAATCCGACGTCCATCAAAAAGCATAATCTGCTCTTGACTTCTTTCAGGATTTGTCCGGAGATTTGAGCTTGTTGACTTTCAAATTTTAAGGTTTTAAAAAAGCGGAGGGCGTCTTCTATGGCTAGCTCCATTATCTCATAAATAGATTTGTTGTTTATTTTTACCGAGAGGGATTCTGACCGCAGCCTTGCACCTTTACAGGAGGAGCAAGTTCTATAGCTCATATAGCTGGAAAGCCTCTTCAGGATACGTTCGCTGGCTGTTTTTTCGTATATACGTTTTAGATTGGGTATTACTCCCTCAAAGCCTTTTGTGCCGAATAGCAGGGCATCAGTGGTTTCTTTGGATAGTTTTACAAAAGGCATGTTAAGGGAAGCATGGGAAATTTTTGAAAATACCTTGATTTGGTTATCATAGTGAGCCTGGGTTAGAGATCCCCAATTTTGCCATGCTTCAATAGCGCCCTTCTTAATGCTAAGGTGTTTATCCGGCACAATCAGTTCAGGGTCGAAGTCAAGGGTGTTTCCAAGTCCGTCACAATTGGCACAGGCGCCGTAAGGACTGTTGAATGAAAACATGCGCGGCGATAGTTCTTCATAGCCCATGCCGCATTTGGGGCATGCGTATCGTTCGCTAAGAATATCATCGGTCCATGTTTTTTCTTGTTCCCGGCTAACCAGCATAACTCCTTCTCCTAATTCAAGGCAGGCTGCAATGGAATCATACAGGCGCGATTGAATATCACCTTTTATGATTAGCCGATCCACAATTACATCAATTTCGTGGGTCTTATACCGTGCCAATTTTGGGATGGTTTTAAGATCAACAATAACATTATCAACGCGGGCGCGCACAAACCCCTTTTGCAATATTGATTGAAATATGTCCCGATGTTCGCCTTTTTTGCCTTTGACAAGGGGCGCCAGGAGCATAATTCTGGTTTTTTGGGGGATTTTCATTATTCTTTGTACCATCTGGTCAATGGTTTGGCGTGAAATGATGCAATTACATTGATAACAATATGGAGTGCCAACCCTTGCATACAGGAGGCGTAAATAGTCATAGATTTCGGTGACGGTTGCAACTGTTGAGCGAGGGCTGGGTGGACAGGTGCGTTGTTCAATGGCAATAGTGGGAGGAATACCTTCAATGAGTTCCACGTCAGGTTTTTGTAGTTGATCTAGAAATTGTCTTGCGTAAGAAGAAAGGCTTTCAATGTATCGGCGCTGGCCTTCTGCATAAATTGTGTCAAATGCAAGAGATGATTTTCCTGAACCACTGATACCGGTAATAACGATAAGTTGATCACGCGGGATGTCAACGTTAATTCCTTTTAGATTGTGCTCCCTTGCGCCTCGGATGGAGATAACATTATTTAAACTATTGTTTTTTATGGGCATAATTATTTAACCCTTACATCTACCGCTGCTGTGAGAGGAACCGGAGATTGGGAGATTCGTGGAGGCGGAGAATCAGATAAACGGCTATTTATACTTTGCAAACTTCTATCTACGTTTTTGTCTTTGCCCATTTATGTAATAAGGTGCTCGGGGGAATTTTACTTTGGGAATCGAGTCCAATGCTGAATTAATTGTACGAGTAGCCGAACTCCAACGCCTGTGGCGCCTTTTTGTGTATAGGCGCTGTTTTTGTCGCACCACGATGTGCCCGCGATATCAAGATGTACCCATGGGTATTTTTCTGTGAATTTACTTAAGAAGCAAGCGGCTGTTATAGCGCCTGCATAAGAACCGCCAATATTTTTAATATCGGCAATATCGCTCTTGATTTGTTCCTGATATTCCTCCCATAGAGGGAGTTCCCAGACTCTTTCCCATGATTTTTCCCCTGCAATTTTGACTCTTTTTTTCAGTTCTTCATTATTTCCCAGCATGCCGGTAGCAACAGTACCGAGGGCGATTACGCAAGAGCCGGTGAGGGTGGCAAGATCAATTACGACGCATGGCTTATATTTTTCTGCATATGACAAGGCGTCAGCCAGAATTAAGCGCCCTTCTGCGTCTGTATTTACAACTTCGGCAGTTTTACCAGAATAAAGTTTGATAATGTCTCCGGGTTTAATTGCTGAACCGCTGGGCATATTTTCTGTGCAAGGGATGAGGCCAACTACACGTTGTGGCAAGTTCATTTTGGATATAGCTTTTATTGCACCCATCACGGCAGCGCCTCCAGACATGTCACTCTTCATTTGGTCCATATCTTTGGCTGGTTTTAGACAAATTCCTCCTGAATCAAAGGTGAGTCCTTTTCCAACCAGTACAATTGTGTCCTGATTTTTAGCGTTGGGATTGTAATCTAATATAATAAATTTAGGAGGTTGATTGCTGCCTTGCGAAACACCCAACAAGCCGCTCATTCCGAGTTTTTTAAGTTCTGGTTTTGATAATACCTTACATTGAATATCAAGTTCCTGTGCTAGTTTTTTAGCAGTATCCGCCAGGACGCTGGGGGTCTTGTCCTGTGCGGGGGTGTTAATCAGGTCGCGTGCAAAGCAGACGGCGCCTGCAATAATTTGTCCGTGCTTAACGGCCTCGCGGGCGGATGCTAATGCTTTTTTATCCGACAAAAGGAGTGTAAGTGATTTTAGCTCTTTCTTCTCTTCGGCTGGAACATTTTTGTATCTTTGAAACTTGTAAAGAGAAAGCAGGCATCCTTCTGTATATGCTGGATACCATTCGCTTAGTATAGAATCCATTGCACTGGTAACTTCCTTGATGCCTATGTCTCGTGCGATACTGGTTGTTGTGCCCGCCGCCTGTCTTATTTTGTCCAGTGTTACGTCTTTTTTTGTTCCCAACCCCACCAGCATGATGCGTTTGGCGGGAATTTTTCCGTAAGTTGGGAGGATGAGTGTTTTGTTGAGTTTGGCAATAAATTCCTTTTTCTTTATTAATTCGGTAATGGCGTTGTTCAGTGCCTTATCGCAATAGGCGAGGGTGCTTTTAACTGTTTTTATATCTTCGTATAAATAAAAAACTAACATGTCTGTAAGTGTTTTTTCGGCATTTCCAATTTTGATGTTAATATTCATAAATATCCCTTTTTGCGTTAAAAATAAAGGCTTCGGGGTTGTATGCCCAGTATTTGTTTATGTAATATTTTGATTAAAAATCAAATTATAGCTAAATAATGTTGGAATGGCAATGGGTTTGATTTAAAGGACAGGAAATAAGAAAGCAGTACAAGATGTATGTTTTTGCATGTGAAATATGAGTAGATTGTGGATTCGCTTTTTTATCGGCTTATGGTGTTGTTTTACTGAGGCTATTTCTAATATTTTCTATCTCGTTTTTAATTTCTTCTGCATCAGGATCGCTGGGGTTAAGCTTTAGGTAGGTCAAATAATCATCCAGTGCATTTTTGTTTTTCCCAAGTTTTTTAAAGGTATTTCCGCGATGGAGGTAAGCAAAAGGGTTATAGGGAAAAAGTTCGAGGGACGTGTTAAAATCTGCAAGAGCTTCATCATGTCTTGACAACAAGTTTTTGATTTGTCCCCGTTCGAAATATACACCCGCCAGCCGAGGACGCAACTCTAGTACTTTATTGTAATCTTCCAGCGCCTTTTCTATCTCTCCCTTTCCTCGGTGTGCTTTGGCGCGGATATAATAGGCAAAGGCAGTTTTTGGCGTAAATTTTATGAAGGTTGTTATATCCTTGATTGCATCATCAAAGCGTTGTGCGTCAGCGTGGAGAATGCTTCTTTTCATATAGATTTCGGTATTGCCAGGATCCAGTTCCAGGGTTTTATTGAAGTCTGTCAGAGCTTTTTCGGGTTCACCCGATTCGGCATAAGCCAGGCCGCGATGGGCATAAGCAGGAGCAAATTTAGGGTCTAAGGAGACGGCCTTGCTCATATCTTCGATGGCCATGTCCGTTTTGTCAATTATTTTAAAGGCGATACCCCGATTATAATAGGAAAGGACAGAGTTGGGATCTAAAAAAATAGCCTTGCAGTAATCCATGATGGCCTTATCAAGGATCTCCATATTAGCGTAATGAGAACCGCGATTATAATAGGCTGGTGCATAATCAGGATTAAGTGTAATAGCCTTATTGTAATCATTCATTGCCTGTTCAGCATTCTTCATCTTTTCATAAATTACACCGCGGTTGCAGAAAGCGACTGCATCGTTTCCGTGTAATTCGATTGCGTGGTTAACGTCTTTTAGTGCAGTTTCTATGTTTCCATTGTTTTTTTGTATTATTGAACAGTTCAGGTATATATTGGCGATGACTTCATCAATAGTAAGATTTTTGAGATAACATCCATTTTTGATACTCGCTTGAGAGATACGTTTTCCAGGTATATTTACATAATAACTATCAGGAGTTGCCATGCCTTCGTATCCTGTTTCAATGTTTTTGCGAAAGTCTCCGTCATCATAACGTACAAATATATGTTCAGGTACGCTTACTCCGAAAATAGGCAAACGTAATCCTTCTGCTATACATAGATAGAGGATGGATAGCCCCACACAGTTGCCAGTATTTGTATCTAATACCCTGTTTAAAGATATGTGTTCGAGATTGCCTGTCTGTACATATTTAAATTGGAGTTCGTTAAAAAGCATGATGTTAATGGTTTTGATAATTTGTTCTGGTTCTATTTCATCACCAAGGCTAATCTTAATATTTTGTATGATGCTATCCAGCTTTTTGAGATATTGTTCTATTTCTATTTCGGGATATGATTCTTTGGCGATTTTAAGGGCGGTTCTTGCAAGAGTAGGTTCCTGTGTGTTGATTTCCCACGGTGTGGTTGGTCTGAATTCGTTTGCAAACAGTCCTAACGGGCCGGGGCTGTAATCAATTAAAAAATATAGAAAACCACAGATTGCACAATAGGCACATACCAAACATATTTTCTTAGTGTTCATACTTGTTTAAATGTCTGCCCGCAAAATAGGCTGTGTTGTCTTTAAATCAAAACATGGTAGAAAATTTTTAGCACCAACACTTGCGGATGGCTTAAAACGTAGGAGTTACAGCCTCCTTTGTTAACTAGGAGGAAGGTTCCTGCGCTAGAACCCTCCGCATATTCAGGTTGGAGTAATATCTTTCTTAATTATAATTAATGCTTGTCTAAAATTTGGGTGTAGCAATTTTATATTCTTGGCTATCCAATAATCAATTTTGTCGCATAGTTGCATTATAAAGTTGTCTGCATTTGAGAAAATTATTGAAGATAAAATGCCAGCCGGAAAGGAAAAAAAATTTATTGGAATTATATCTACACACCGGAAGGTATTTTTCAGCCATTCTAAATCTTTTTTATAAAATGGTCTCTCGTCGGGAGTATGAGCTTTTTTCCCTAAAGCAAACCATAATTTCATAAATAAATTGGATCCCAACGGCTCCCTGAATATCATCAAACCACCCGGCGTTAGATTTGAAGAATATAAATGGTTTAAAACGGGTTTATAATTAATATGATGTAGGATTCCGCTACCACAAATTATATCAAATAGTCCTTCTACAGCACCAACAACGTCTTTATTTGAAAATTCTAATTTACCCGGGATCTCTTTGTTTTTTGCTTCCGATATGAATTTTTCAGATAGGTCAATTCCATAAACATAATTAGCACCAAAAGAAAATAATTGTTGGGAAAGATTGCCTCTTCCACAGCCTATCTCCAACACTTTTTTGCCCGGTATATTTGCTCTTATGAGAGCATAAAATATCTTCTTATAACGAATTGTATTTGGGCATTTATAAACATGGCTAAATTTTATATGCCACTTACTATTAATTTCATTAATGTTATCCGCGTCGTAAGCCTTTTTCTCTCTTTTTGTTCTGTTGTCCATATCCACCTCGTAGATTGATTTTTAATAAAACTAGTTAAATATACAAGGAATTTCAATCATTTGTAGAGATACATTGCCACATACGTCTCAACATTATTAGACGCACTACCGTGTGTCGTTTCCACAGGCTGTCATTTTTGCGGTGTAAAACCTAATTTAAATGTGTTATGCATGGTTCAAATGCTAACTGTTCAGCAGTATTTATGGTGCCGCAATACAAATCGGATTTTTTTGGCGCGAAACGTGATAATTGGTTTTCGTTGAATACCGCCGGTATTTAAGTTTTTTCCAGCGCTGGTTTTTTTCGGGCCACGACAAGTAAGTAAGCGCATAGATTCTTAGCATTAATTAAATTCAAAATAATCTCGTAAATAGCGCTTATTAGAAATAATGGAACTAAAAAATTAAAGTACGGTGATTGATAATAACTAAAATATATTTCAATTATTTCAAAATCGTGCTGTTCGAGCAATGTTTTTATGCCCGAATAATAGCATTTATTGTAAAAAGCATCAAAACCACAAGTTTCCCTGTGTTCAGGGCGAATATAATAGAGCAATTTTCTTGATATCCACTTTGGTAATAGCTGATTGATTATTGCAAAAGGGGAAAATTTCGACGGAAACAGGTGGATAAAATAACCATTTTCTTTTAAAATGGCTGTGGAATTATTAATAAAATGGTCAAGTCTTTCGAGATGTTCAAGCACGGCCCTCGAGGTAATAATATCAACTTCCTCCCTTTCAAAAGGCAAGCTCTGCATAATATCGGCTACTCTTTTTTCATCAACGTCGAGGTTCTTCTTTAATTCTTCGCCAGAGACATCAACGGCGATAATTTTTGTCCTGAGTCCCGGTTTTTTATATCTTGCAAACAGGCATTGCGATCCTCCGCCGATATCAGCAATAACTAAATTGGGTTTGGAATTCATGTGCTTTTTGACAATTTCAATATATAATTTAAAAATATCTTTCCGTGCCTGTGGCAAATACCCTGCAAGTTTTTTGCATAAAGTTTTATTAA
>Ga0156272_1187_pt1 | contig 11709 bp, 9 predicted proteins | sample RifCSPlowO2_12_FD_107921 | JGI IMG/M metagenome (GOLD analysis project Ga0156272, IMG submission 107921) | Planctomycetes bacterium RIFCSPLOWO2_12_FULL_39_13
ATTCATGAATCAAAGGACAAACTGTTTGACGACTTATTTCTAACACTGGAAAAGAGAACCCAAGCAATCCTCCACTTTATGAAGAATGAAGTTTGGGATCTTTTTATTGGAATATTTACAGAAACAGATAGATTACATCACTTCTTTTGGGAATCCTTGGAAAGAAACGACCAGAAATACAGTCCTTTGTTTTTAGAGTATTATAAAAGAATAGATGCCTCTATCGGTAAGATTATGGAAAATATAGATGGCAAGACCACTCTTATTCTTTTGTCTGACCATGGATTTTGTGGGCTAAAACAAGAGGTATACATAAATTACTGGTTAAAAGAAGAGGGTTTTTTGAAATTCAAAACAAACCAGCCTAAATCTTTATCCGACATAGGCGAAGGGTCGAGGGCATATTGTCTGGATCCTGGAAGAATCTATATAAACCTAATAGGTCGTGAGCCAAATGGGTGTGTAGAATTAGGTAATGAATATGAACAATTGAGGGACACGCTGATATCCAAACTAACGGAACTCAAAGACCCTGAAACAAAAATAAACATAATTGATAAAATACACAAACGGGAAGGAATTTATAAAGGAAAATATTTCGATATTGCGCCTGACCTTGTTATAGAACCTAAACATGGTTATGATTTAAAAGGGGCAATCAATAAAGAGTCACTTTTTAGTAAAGGCATTTTTAGCGGCATGCACACCTATGACGATGCTTTTGTGTATGTTAATAATAAAAACATTATAAAGCACCCTTTAGAAATTATTGATGTTACTGCTACCATCTTAGATTCATTGGATATTCCAATACCTGACGATATTGATGGCGTGAAATTTGTGAAATGGAATTAACTATTATTGGTTCAGGCACGGGAATACCGTCTGGAACAAGGGCGTATCCAGGCACTCTTTTAAAAATGATACATAATTTTGAAATGAGTTGAATTATGAGAAAATCAAAGTGCCATAACAATGAGGCGTATGCCTTTATTGTTACCGACATGTTAAATGATTTTGTCAATAAAGGAGCGCCTCTTGAAGTTCCAAAGGCAAGGACAATCATTAATAATATTAAAAAGGAGATATTTCGGGCAAGAAAGCATGGCATTCCCATTATCTACTGTTGCGATACACATAAAAATAACGATCCGGAATTTAACTTGTGGCCCAGGCACGCCGTGAAAGGAACGGAAGGAGCGCTAATTATTAAGCAACTCAAACCACGCCCAGAGGATTACATAGTAGCGAAAACTAGTTATTCCTGCTTTTATAAAACATCTCTGGATAAATTATTAAAAAAATTGGGCAGAACGCATTTAATAATTACAGGTGTAGTAACTAATATCTGTGTTTTATATACAGCAGTGGATGCTTACATGAGGGGTTATAAGCTTACCGTGCCGAAAAATTGTGTTGCTGCACTTACAAGGATTGAACACCAATTTGCTTTGCAACAAATGAAACGTGTCTTCAGGGTTGAGATAGTGTAAATCTCAAAATTTTGCACAATAAAAAAGGGTATATGAAATATAAATTTCATATACCCTTTTGTTTTTCAACTTGCAAACAAACTATTTTCCTGCAAAATTTCTTACAATCTCCACCATCTTCTCAATCATCTCTGGTGACATCTTACCTTGATAGCCAGGGCATTTTCCCTTTCCCGCATTAATATGCTTTACGAGTTGATCATCTGTTTTTGAAGATTGGAAAGCAGCATCGGTAAAATCAGGAACGCCGTATTCGTGTCCCTTTGCGGTGCCTTTTCCGCCATTTCCATGGCAATAATAACAGCTCTCCTGAACAGCAAAGCCAAGACCAGCGAAAATCGTATATGGACTCTTTGTAGTATCACCTGGCTCATGATGTGTTAAAGCCCATGCAGAACTACCTAATGATAAGCCCAAACCAGCCACGATGGGTAGTATATATGACAAACGGAATATTTTCATAATTTAATCCCTCCTCATTTATGATTATGTAAGTTTATCTAATTATATTACGGAACGAGCTTTAACTCTGATTTATAAATCTTATGGCAATTTCTGCAAGCAATGGTAAGCCTTCTGAATTGTACCTGGATTTCTTCAAGGTCTTTGTTTGTAGCTGCCTTGTCGAGTTCTGTTGAATGATAAAGAACTTCCTCATTCAAAACTTTGTAGTTCTTATCGGCTGCGAATTTCTCTGATGATGTCTTTGTCTCTGAAATGATTGTTTTTGAACAATCTGAGAACTTACCAAATTGGCTGGCATCAGCTGCTGCAAGACCAGTCATTGCCCTCATTCCTTGGAAAGAATCCCACATTTTTTTGCATAAATCGCCCTGGCTTGCTTGTCCATAACTAACTGACGATATCGCAGCAATGAACAAAGTAAATGTGCCGGCGAAAATACATTTTTTTAACCTCATTTTCCCCTCCTCACTTTCATTTTTAAAATTTACTTATAAAACTTACACAATTATTTCCGCAATAAAACCATTGATTATAAATAATATATAAATCAAAGAGGGCACCAATTTTTCAATTAGTATCTCTGAAATTTAAAAATCTGCCCCCAACCTCAGACTCTTTACTTCACCTCCCTTCATACCAAAATATAGTAGCGTTCGTTGCATACTACGATTAAAATCATCAAAAACATAAAGAGATAAAATCTCCCCAGCGATTAACTTAAGCCTTCAATTTACAAAATGGCATGAAGACTTCTCCCTTTTCCCACACCTTGCCATAGAGTGTTGGCGTATCGTAGTTATTTTTGGGGCAAACCCTATGAAACTTCTAACTAAACGGAGATTGGATTTTTTGAGAATATTTTAGAATAATTTTTGAAAACCAAATCTTTGACAATATATCATTGAAAATAAAATGAGTCAAGCAAAAATTTATTGACATATTTAGCAAAAAGCTTCACCCTCTCCTTTTTCCTTAGTATGAACTTGAGTCCATGGTAAAATATGTTACCAGTCTTTCGGAATATCAGCTTCCTTTGGCGCAGGAATTTCTTCTGCCCCAGGATGCAATTCGTCCTTTTTCCCTGGATATAACTGGGGGTAAAGATGAATTCCTAAGTGCTTGTGACACAAGGCACAAGCTTGTCTTAGCCGACGCACTTGCCATTGGGCATCTTCTAAAGCGCCTATTTCGTCTTTACGGCTAGTGACTTCATTCATTTTCTCCGCTTCTTTCAACATTGTCTTATTAAGATCCTGGTATTTCTGGTCATCTGGTCGAGAAAACTTACTAATGACGGTCTTTGTGAGTTGTACCATATTAGCGCTTGCCTCGGTTATGACCCTCCAATCATTATTGGTGTATTTATAATACCCTGATATTACTTCAACTGCCTTGTAATTCTTATCTATTTCACTCATAATCTTGGCTAGCTCACTCTTTTCTTTTTCACTTTTAGGTGCCTCTTCAGCAAATCCAGTAGTTATCATCATGCTAAACATACCAACGATCAAGCCTGCCAAAAAAGTACTTCTTACCAACGTCTTTCACCTCCATCAATTTAATGAAATCAATCTCACTTTAATGTAAATTTTAACAACGGTTTTAATTCTAGGTATCAGATAGAAACGAGCACATAGCGTACCAAAGCAACAAAAGAAATAAGACGTTTAATATCAAAGACTTACTGCAATTCTATTAAAATCTGTTATGACAATTTACTAAAAAATCGGTTTATATTAACCACACGATTAAAAGATGTACCAGAGTTATTATGCAATAACAAAACAATAAACGAATTATTATAAATAAAAAATACTGCATGTCAAATATTTAATTCGAGTAAACTTCAATGAGAATTGAGCTAGTGAGTCAGAGTGAAAATACATAACAACTAGTGGTATAAAATATTACTAAACTGGGCGAACTGAGAATGGAAATGTTCTATGGCTTCAAATTCAAAATCTTAAATCGCTCTTAACAATTTAAGATTTGTAATATGATTATTTATCAATAGATTGTTTTAATCCTTGAAAGAGAAAGATAAAAAACTATAATGTTTTTTCGTTCGTATTATTTATAGTAGCTTTTCATATACAATACTTTTGAGGAATAGATAACAGATGAAATGGTCACAATCACTTATCCCCACTCTGAAGGAAAATCCGTCAGAGGCAGAAATTGATAGTCATAAGCTCATGATCCGTGCCGGTCTTATTCGAAGAATCACGGCAGGCGCTTACGCTTATTTACCGCTCGGAACACTTGTTTTGAACAAAGTCATTAATATTGTGCGTGAAGAAATGAATCGGGCGGGGGCGATTGAGGTATTTCTTCCAGCGCTCCAACCTTTGAATCTCCTGGAAGAGAGCGGACGTTTAAATGTATTTGGTGATGACTTAATCACTTTTGAGGACAGACACGGCAAAACAACCGCATTAGGTCCTACCCACGAGGAAATTATTACGGATATAGTAAGAAATGAGATTAATTCTTACAGACAACTCCCAATTACATTATATCAAATCCAGACGAAATTCCGTGATGAAACAAGGCCCCGGTTCGGGGTCCTGCGCAGCAAAGAGTTTATTATGAAGGATGCTTACAGTTTTGACATTGATTATGAAGGACTTAACAAGAGCTATAAATTAATGTACGACGCCTACTGCCGTATTTTTGACCGATGTGGCCTTGATTATATAGTCGTAGAAGCAGACTCGGGTGCCATGGGCGGCGATGTATCCCATGAGTTTATGGTACCAAGTTCCGTGGGTGAAGATGTTCTGATTCGATGCTTGAAATGCGGTTACAGCGCCAATCGTGAACGTGCTGAATTTGCCCCAATTCCTAAGGAAAATCACGTAACTCTTCAAACAGTTAAGGAAGTTCTTACCCCAAATAAACACACCATTCAGGAAGTCAGTACTTTTTTGAAGGTAAGCTCAAGCAAAATGGTTAAAACAATGATTTATATCTCAAACGGAGAACCTATTGCTGTTCTCCTGCGGGGTGACCATGAGGTCAATGAAACTAAGCTGACCAAGGTTCTTGGGCAGGAAGCAGTTGCACTTGCAGACCATACCACCATCGAACACGTCACGGGCGCTCGTTTGGGATTTGCAGGCCCTGTAGGACTAAAAACGAGAATAATTGCTGACCAGGCCGTATCTGTTTTAAGTAATTTTGTTACTGGTGCTAACAAATCAGATTTCCACTTATTAAACGTAAACACCGAAAGGGATTTTAAGATTGATCAGATCGCCAATGTTCGTTACGTAACAAAGGGTGATAAATGCCCAAAATGTAACCATGATCTCGATATTTCACAAGGTATTGAAATTGGACACGTCTTCAAGCTGGGCACTAAGTACAGCGATGCCCTCAAGGCAAAATTTCTGGATACCAGTGGCAAGGAAAAATCTATGATTATGGGATGTTACGGAATAGGAGTCAACCGTATTATTGCCTCTCTCATTGAAAGGTCACACGATGAAAATGGCATTATATGGCCACTTTTACTAGCACCTTACAAGGTTATTATAATTCCAGTCAATGTCAGCGATACCAACAGCATGCAGATGGCAAATAGCATTTACGAAGATCTCTCTAACAATCCAGGTATTGAAGTGTTGCTTGACGATAGAGACCTGAGGCCCGGTGTAAAATTCAAAGATGCCGACTTGATAGGTATTCCCATAAAAATTATCATTGGCAGAAAATTCACGGAAACAAAAGAGCTTGAGATAAAACTAAGAAAAAGCGGCGAGATTTTTCTGGCACGGCATGAAAACATAAAATCAAAGATCAAAGAACTGTTTGAAACACTATCAAAATATTAATTATTAAGGCTTAACTACAGAGACACTGAAGCACAGAGAAATTAATAAAACTTTTTATTCTCAATCTTAGTTTCTGATTTCTGTGTCTCAGTGCCTCAGTGGTTATTTAATTGTTAGGTTGAGACTATTGTGGGACAAATTTCCAGGCCAAAACCCGTAAATTTAATTATCGGCATATTGACAGGCATTTCCGAACTTCTTGGGCAAATTGATAAAACCCTTGAAAAAAATTTTGGACCCATAGACTTCCGAAGTGATGTAATAACATTTAACTTCACCAATTATTACAATGATGAAATGGGTAAAGATATTCAAAGGCAATTTTATAGTTTTGAAAAGCTGATCATGCCTGACGAAATTACCCCTATCAAATTGAGAACCAACGAAATCGAAGAATTAATTGCCTCTTCAAAAAAATATACCGTAATGCGTCCCATTAATATTGATCCTGGTTATATCAATGAAAGCAGGCTCATACTTGCTTCTACTAAGGACTTTTCCCATCGTATCTATTTGCGGGACGGTATATATGCCGAAGTAACCCTCAATTATCGCGGAGGAAGATACGAAACATTTCCTTGGACGTTTCCTGACTACAAGAGTTCCGATTATCATAACTTTCTTCTAAAGGCAAGGGAACTATACGTCAGGAAACTCAAAAAAACCAATTTTAAAATATAAACTGAAGAAGTCACATAGAAATTCTAAATACGAAATTATAAGTTCTGAACAATAAGAAATGACTAAAATACTCCAAATTTACTACAGCGTATTTTCTTGCTTTTGTCTCTTTGCGGCATTCATTGTGTGCACGAATATTCTTGCGGATGAAGGCACAAAAGTAACTGTTGAGAATCAGTGTTTTGATGCTGAAAATTTCTTTGATCTTAAAGAAATAGGCTTTAGTAAGGATAAAGTAAATTTCAATAAGGGTTGGTTAGGTATCTTTATGGAAAATGCCGAGGGAAAAGGTATTCTGGTAAAAGAGCTTACGAATGGATCCCCAGCCGCTGAGGCAGGTTTAAAGGTCGGCGATATTATTACTAAGATTAACAATGAATCCACCATGGGCAAGGACGATCTTAATCTGATTAAATTCAAAAAAATAATAGAAACAATAGGCGCAGGGGGGATACCTGTGCTTACCGTTTTCAGAGATGGCGCTGAGATGATTTTTAAGCCAAAACTTGTCGCAAAACTGCTAAAAAATGTAACTCAACCGGCTACTTCGTTAATCGCAGAAGCACTTACTGTGCCTGCAAAGGAGCAAAATTCTTCAGATAAAGAGATTCTTCATTCAGCCCAAAATGACGACAAACAAAGGATTCGAGACGATGATTCAGGCGTATTTTCAAGAGAAAATGAAGAACCGTCTTCTTGTTCAAAACATACAGGAACTAGTTTCATTGATTTTGCCATTAAAAACAAAAAATACAAGGACATGCTTGGTGCGACATTACAACGAATTGGTGAAGAGATATACGTTAGAGAAGGTTTTCAATCGGAAAACGAGGTAAATCCATTTCGTTTATCTATCATAAACTATTTAATGTTGCACCCTCTGGATACCAATAAGATTGGGCAGGCAATCCATGATAGAATTTTTGATAAAGATACTTTTGGGCAAATAACGTTCGCAGCAGAAATGTTAGATATTAATTTCCTGCCTGCAGTAGAAAGAAATGATGTTGCAGACTCATTACAAGGGCAATTACAGTCCGTTATTGATAGTTTGGATTCGTGTGTTTCCCTTGTAAAAGGAGCTTTTCGTAACTTATCCAGAGAAGAGTTTGAATTCCTATATCAAAATGCCCATAAAATTTGGCTCCCTAATGAAAAGGTTGAATCACAAGACCTTGCAAAGGTACTGGCGTTATCTCAAAAGGTTGATCTTCCAAAATTATTTGAGGCAGAGTCGTTACTGTTGAGTAAACTTACCCAGATATATTCTGGACAAGGAACAGGTACTGCTAAAAAGATTAATTGCGATGCAACACAAACTAATATATTGCCATTCCACATACCAGAATCCATTCAATACAATTCTAATACAAAGATTGAAGATGCCGGTAATTTTGCAGGAGATATTTTATTTGTTCAGGATACAAACGTTGGGAAGATTGTTATAGGCGGGACTGGTACGTCTTATTATTATTCTGATGCGGCAATAATTATAGACCTGGGAGGTAACGATTATTATTTTAATAATGCGGGATCATCCAATAAGGGTGTGCCTGTGTCTGTATGCGTTGATTTTTTAGGAAGCGATGTTTACAGCTCAGATAACCAGTTTACACAGGGTACAGGAAGGTTTGGAATAGGTCTTCTGGCAGATTTAGGTGGAAATGATAAATATTTATGCCAGGAATTTTCTCAAGGAACATGCGTATTTGGGGTAGGTGTATTAACGGATAATGACGGTGATGACTTTTATAGTGGTCTATCATCAAATCAAGGGGTTGGCTTCTTTGGGACGGGCATACTTAACGACCTTAGTGGTAACGATGTATATTTTAGCGGAATGCTTGCTCAGGGTGTAGGCTTTACAAAAGGGGTTGGTGCATTAATAGATTTTAATGGGAATGATTTTTACTTTGGTAGCGGAAAATATCCGGATTTTAGAGACCCGGGAAAATCTTTTCAGTCAATGTCGCAGGGAATCGGTATGGGCATCAGACCAGAAGCGACAATTGTCGGCGCATCAGGTGGAATCGGCATTTTAATTGACCAAAAGGGAGCCGACCAGTATTACGGGGATTATTTTTCACAAGGTAGCGGATATTATTTTTCCTTAGGATTTCTGTATGACAAAGAGGGAAATGACAAATACTACGCTGGCCGCTATGCACAGGGCGCCGGTATTCATTCTGCCATCGGGTTATTAGAAGATAAATCAGGAGACGATGTTTACGAATGCTATTTTGGCGTTTCACAGGGGTGTGGACATGATACCGGCATTGGGTTCCTAGTAGATAATGGTGGTAACGATAATTATCGCTGTGAAACCATTTCGCAGGGCGTGGGTCTGGAAAAGGGCATTGGGGTTTTAGCAGATTTTTACGGTAATGACGGCTATAGTGCAAATGGTGATAGCCAGGGATTTTCATTTCCGTCAAAAACCGAAGAAGTTATTGGCATTGGAATATTAATTGATAACCAGGGAAACAAGGATACCTTTCGAAATACGCTAAAAGAAAATTTGCTATTATATAGGCCTAATGGTGGTCTCATATTAAATAAATAACAATAATTACCGCAGAGACGCAAAGAGCGCAAAGGAAATGATAAGTGAATTTACGATTTTGGATTCGCACTTTATTATTGAATGTGCGATTTAATTTCACATGCCAACTTAGTAAATGCGTCAATCGTAAATCATAAATCAATCTCTGAGTTCTCTGCGCTTTTGCTATGAGATAAACTTTTAAAAAATTATGCAGATAGGATTTATTGAACGTAAAGGACACGTCCTTACCAGATCTACTCTAAAATGCCTTAGTCAAGTAGCCTCAATTAATCCAACCCTTGGATGTATTCATCAATGCGCTTATTGCTATGCGAGGGGTTACTCGATGTATCCGGGCGACGGCAAGATATTTGTTTATGCAAATATGGTGGAAAAGTTAAAAAAGGAATTAGCAATGCGCCGAAAGCTGCCTGCCTATGTGTTTTTTAGTCCAACCTGCGATGTTTTACAGCCAATACCGCAGATACTAAATTTAACGTATGAGTTGATGCATATCTTACTTGAGTACGGTGTTGGTGTAAATCTGCTTACAAAGGGCAGAGTTCCTGTAAAATTTCTACAGTTGTTCCAAAGATATAAAGAATTAGTGCATGTTCAAATTGGTATCACTACATTGAATAAAGATATACAAAGAAATATAGAGCCTTATGCCTCAACGCCTCAGGAGAGGGTGCAGAATATCAAACGGTTATGTACTGCAGGTATTTTGCCTGAAGTAAAGTTAGACCCCTTGATTCCAGGCATAACTGATACTAAGGCAAATTTACTGGCTTTGTTTAAGATGCTTCAGGGATTTAGTGTAAATTCCGCAAGTATTAATTATCTGTTCCTGAGACCTCAGATAAAGAAAAATCTTTATAAGGCGCTTGACAAGACGTCTTTCCTGTCAAAAATCATGGGACATTATCAAAACGGCAAGTCTATTAATTTACTGGCAGGGCAATCGCAAGTACTTGCCCTGGATGTGCAATACAGGAAACAGGCTTACGAACAAATTTCACAGTGGGCAAGGGCTTTTGGAATTAATGCCTATGTGTGCGGCTGTAAAAATCCAGATATTACGGAAGAACCCTTGTGCGGCAATAACTGGGGTCAACACTTTGAAAAGACATCTGAACAGATGAAACTATTTGAAAATAATGTTTAACCGCATCCGGCAAATCCGCTTCATCAAAGCCTTTTCTAGTTCCGTCATAAAGTTAAAAGGGTATTTTATGATAGTCTTAAGTATTCCAATATCTGTTTAGCATTCTTTTCTTGTGCCATATTCATAGGGTCATTTCCTCCCTGCATACAAATCCAAATTACAATTGGTATGATAACCGTCTGAAGAATGTGGAATGTTTTTTGTACGGGTGTTATCATGTTTTTCCCAAGCTCTATTGCTCTTGATAATAGAAGCCCCGTAGCCGCCTATCATTAATATTATCAAAACCAGTTGCACAACCTTCCTGAGCCTCATTTTATGTGTTGACAAAGTCGGGTCTGTAATCCGATAAATTAGAATCCCCTTCGCCACACAAAACCCCATTACAGGGATATAAAGATACCTTTCTGCCATGATTTTACCTATAGGGATGATGTTCATTACAGGTAAAGCCATGATAAAGAACCACGCCATCCAGAAGGCAAATATATTTCTTGATTTGCATAGTTTGGCAAAGATGATGAAAATTGAGATTAAAAAGGCTATGGATAAAATGAACGACCCTTCTAACGGCGTTTTTACAAGAGGTACAACATAATCGGCATTAAGTTTTAAAGGGAAAAATGACAATCTGATATATGATGCCAGTATCTTAATCATGGTAAGGACGTTGACCCCAAAACCTCCGGGTTGGTAGTTAATCTTTAATGTGGGATTACTAAGTACAACAAATCGAATTATGAGGTAAAACAGGGTTATTGCAATATACCCTATATATATTCCCTTAAGTCTTTTTAATATACCCGACCATATCTTCTGGTCTGAAAATACAACAAATAGTAGCAAAATGGCTGGCAGGGTTATTGCCATTTCTTTTGAAAAAAGGGCGCACAAATATGCAATAAGGGAAATAGCATAGAAAAGTATAAATCGCTTTTGTTGTCCACTTTTCCCATAAAGAATCGTATCGGATTTTATAAAATAAATAAGAGAAACCATCAGGAAAGTTGCAGATAGAAGGTCTTCCCGATATCCAACGGCATTTATGGTTTCGACCAGAAGCGGGTGCGTAACAAAAAACAGAGTCGAAAAGAAAATGATCTTTTTATTTTGCAAAGTGGCGTTGATGAAAAGGTAAAAAAGCACCGTGTTTATTGTATGCAATATGACATTGGTGAGGTGAAATCCAAAGGGATTTGTATGCCAGATAGCGTAGTCAGTGAAGTATGAGATTGTAACAATAGGGCGATAGGACGCCTCTCCTGAAATAGTAAAATATTCCTTAGTAAAGATTTTTGAGAAGTACTTCCATTCACTTATAAAGCCATTCTCCCCGATAATCTTAAAATCACCACAATCAAATTTTCCGTAGATAGTGTTCAAATAAAGTAAAACGGAAAATAATGATATTAAGATTATAATAAACGCAGAAAGCTGTTTTTTTGTACAGATAGATATGTTTCCAATCACGTTAGTATAACCGGTGTTAATAATTTTCTTATCAGAAATCACTTGAACTTA
>Ga0156272_1198_pt1 | contig 11151 bp, 12 predicted proteins | sample RifCSPlowO2_12_FD_107921 | JGI IMG/M metagenome (GOLD analysis project Ga0156272, IMG submission 107921) | Planctomycetes bacterium RIFCSPLOWO2_12_FULL_39_13
GGATCGAACGTATGACAGAGGAAGTTCTGGTCGGCAAGACTTATGTGGGAAAAGTACTTTCTCTAAAAGAATACGGGGCTTTTGTGGAAATTATTCCCGGCCACGATGGCTTGGTACATATTTCCGAACTGGCCGACGGATACGTTGGGAAAGTCGAAGATGTAGTACAGGTAGGGCAGGAAATTTCGATAAAAGTAATTGGAATAGATGATCAAAAAAGAGTTAAATTAAGCAGAAAAGCCGCCCTTAAAGAAAAAAACCAACAGCAACCTTCGGCAGTTTAAATCTTAAACTTTACTTATACAAGCTGTTTCATTTGGTTTGTGTGAATTATTTAAAGATATTTACTAAAAGGAGGAATTGCAAAAACAATATAATATTTTATCCATTATTTACTTCTTTTGGTCTTTTTAGGAGGAGATGGAAGGCGTAAAGGATAAAAAAATAAGTTGATGTTAGGGTTTTAATGGTTTTGAGTTGTATTTTCCAAAATAGGAGAGCAATATAATGGCAATAGGTAAAGTTAAATGGTTTGATGCAAAAAAGGGTTTTGGTTTTATTGAACAAGACGGTGGTGGGGATGTTTTTGTTCACTATTCGAATATTGCCGGTGATGGATTTAAAACACTGGAAGACGGAGAAAAGGTAGAGTTTGATATCGTTGAAGGGGCAAAGGGTTTACAAGCTCAAAAAGTAACTCGCATCGCTTCCTAAAACAATTTATAAACAAACATCATTGAGCCAGGGAGAAAACAGACCAGACCATCTTCCTGGCTCATTTTTTTTGATTCAAGAAATGTGATTCAGTATTTAATTGGGGCAGCAATATCTATTGTTGTTTTTGTTCCAGTTGCTTTTTTCTCAATGCGAAGGGCTGTTTATAAGACAAGAGAGCTTGAGAAAAGGGCAATGAACTCTGAAAGGCTAGCTTTCGTTGGCACCCTTGCGGGAGGCCTTGCCCATGAAATTAAAAATCCATTGAGTACCTTTAATATCAATCTTCAACTCCTTAAAGAAGATATGCAAAGTTTGTCAGGAGAAAACAGCAAAAGGGCACTCTTAAAGATACAATCCTTACAAAAAGAAGTTCAACGTTTAGAAGAGATATTAAATGATTATTTAAGATTTGCAAAAGGACAAAAGTTAGAACTGGAAAACCATGATATTAATGAAATTTTAGATGATGTGGTTGATTTTGTTACGCCTGAAATAAAAGAGAAAAAAATACTGATATTAAAAAGTTACGATGCCCATCTCCCGCTATGTCGTGTAGACAGCAACTTAATAAAACAGGCAATTTTGAACGTTATTATCAATGCAGAACAAGCAATGGAAAACGGAGGGGAGCTCATGATACGCACATCTGGAAATAAAAAATATATACAAATAGATATAACAGACACAGGTCCCGGTATTCCGAAAGACATTATTGATAAGGTATTTCAAGTTTATTTTTCTACTAAAAAGACTGGAACAGGTCTTGGGCTTCCAACAACAAAACGCATTATTGAAGAACATAAAGGAACTGTTTCAGTTCATAGCGAAGAGGGTAAAGGTACAAATTTTTCTATAAAATTACCCTTAGCCTTAACAATTTATTAAGACATGACAAATCATACGGTTATTCTAGTTATTGATGATAAGGAAGATCATGCGAAGGCTACCGCAGAGGCACTTCAGAAGATGGGATACAAATGCCTTATTGCAACCAGTGGCAGGGATGGACAAAAAATCATAGATACAGGAGATGTGGATATTGTAATTACGGATTTAATTATGCATGACGTTGATGGCCTACAAATACTCAAATCAACAAAAGAAAGATTACCTGAAGCTGAAGTTATTTTGATCACAGGTTACGGTACGGTTGAGACTGCAGTAGATGCTATGCAAAAAGGAGCTGCCACATACCTTTTAAAACCTATCAATATTAATCATTTGCGTGCAGAGGTTAATAAACTCGTTGAGAAGCAATATCTTATAAGGAGTAACAAGGAACTACATAAACAACTTGACGAGAGATTTGGGTTGTCCGGCATTATTGGCAATAGCCCGAAGATACAAAAAATATTAAACGTCGTTAATCAGATTTCTGCAACAACGGCTACCATATTAATAACTGGTGAAAGTGGTACCGGCAAAGAACTGATTTCAAAAATCATTCATAATAACAGTCCTCGAAAAAATAATCCGTTGGTTATTTTAAATGCAGCCGCTATCCCAGAAAATCTTCTTGAAAGCGAACTCTTCGGTCACGAGAAAGGCTCCTTTACAGGAGCCTTGTACCAACGCAAAGGAAAATTTGAGTATGCGCATCATGGCACATTATTTTTAGATGAAATTGGAGATATGCCACTTTCTACGCAGGTCAAGTTGTTAAGAGTCATCGAAGATGGTATAATTACCCGTGTTGGCAGCAACGAATCTATAGAAGTTGATGTCCGTCTGATTGCCGCTACAAATCAGGACCTTGAAAAGCTTATAAAGGAAGGGAAATTTAGGGAGGACTTATATTTTAGACTGAACGTTGTTTCCATCAAATTACCGCCACTTAGAGAGAGAAAGGAAGATATTCCACTGTTAATAGATGTCTTTTTGCGTGAGTTTTTGCAGACACACAACAAAACAATCTCGTATATTTCTCCCGAGGCAAGGAAGATTTTGTGTAACTATCCCTGGCCTGGAAATGTTCGAGAATTGAAAAATTGTATTGAAAGCATGGTAGTTGTAGGCACCAAAAACACCTTAGATATAGAAGACATACCGTAACATATATTGCAACGCAGTGATAAAACACCTGCTTCTCCCAGTTTATTGGGTGGAATAACTATGGAAGAAGCCGAAAGAGAACTAATCAAAAACACTTTAGCCACCGTGGGTGGAAATAGAGAGGAAGCGGCAAAGATGCTTGGGATTGGTGAACGCACCCTTTATAGAAAGTTAGACCGATATGGTCTTAAATAGTAAATTCCTACACCATGCAGGCAACATTTCTATAAATAAAAGAACGATTTTATAATATTAAAAAATAAATATGCTAGAAATTAAACTATGTACCAATTGTAAAAGAAGCTTATCAAAAAAGGATATTGACTCTGGATATGCTGTGTATCAAGAAGACGGGAAATTGATTTGCAAAGAATGCTCATCCCTGAAAATTAAGAAAGAAAAAGGATATGAGGAAAAAGATTTTATTCTGGAATCTCTATTAAATGAAGTAAAAAACATTAATCGAACTTTAACTTACGAAACAGTTTCATGGTTAAATATTATAGCTGCTGTTGTTCAATGCTTTGTTTTTGGTTCACTCATTTTTGCTTACCTTAACTGTAATGGTGATGTGCATGCATATCTGTTGCTTGCTTTAGTCTTCCAGGTAATGGCTTTGACATTTTTTGTAATAAAAAAATGAAGACGGGAATCATTTTAAAAATATATTGACATTATCTATTATTCATTTATAATGCGTAGTAATAGTTATTTAATAATCATTACATTTTATTTTAAGGAGGTGTAGTATGAGTATAAAGATTGGACAAAATGCTCCTACGTTCACAATGCAGGGTGTTGTAGGAGATAAGTTTAAAGATATAAGTTTAGATGATTATAAAGGCAAGTGGGTTGTTCTTTTCTTTTATCCGCTGGATTTTACTTTTATATGTCCCACAGAAATTACTGAATTTTCAAAAAGGGATAGCGAATTTAAGTCGCTTAGTGCACAAGTATTGGGAGTGAGCATTGATAGCGTTTTTTCCCATAAGGCGTGGTTAAAAGAACTTGGCAATCTTAATTATCCCTTACTTAGCGATATCACAAAAGAGGTTTCTAGAAATTACAGTGTTCTGCTCGAAGATAAAGGCATCTCATTAAGAGGCACATTTATTATTGACCCGGAAGGAAAGGTAAGGTATCAATTAGTTCACGATTTGGGCATAGGGCGTAGTGTTGAAGAAATACTCCGGGTATTAAGGGCTTTGCAGACAGGAGAACTTTGCCCTGTTGAGTGGAAGCCTGGTAAAAAGACCCTGGGTAAGGCATAACCCATTCCTTAAAATAAAATAGTTTATCGCCCCCCTGTCGAGGAGGACAGGGGGGTATTTTTATGTTAAATTATTGATTTTCCTATCTCTGAAATTAAGCCTCTTTTATCATTTCAAATTATTCATCAGATTCAAGTTTTACAAAGCAAATAACAATTCTTTTTTATATCAATACGCTAGGTGGTTGATTTATTTTACAAAAGTTTAAATACGTTTACCTATAAAGATTGAAAGTGTAACGCTAATTTTGTTATTATATTGGCAATAAACTGATCAATTACTATCCTTCCTCTTATGATCTAATCAGTTGGATGATTACGCTAAAAACTCGTAATCCTATTTTTAAGGTTCAAAAAATAATTCTATGAAGATTGCATTAGTGCCATCAATTAATCTGTGGATTTGCCATAGATATTATGATCCATGGATAGAGTTTGTTTTTGTACTACGCAAAAGATGGGTTAACCTGGGGGGAATAGGCGTTGCACTTTTTATCAGATTGCCTAGTGGTAGATGAATGTTTTCAGCAAAAGTGGGATGGTGAATATATTTCTGTCATGAGGAGATACTTTGATGAAAAAACTAGGGGAGCACTATGCTAGCCCGCCGTGGGGCAGGTGGGAAGTATTATTGGAAGAACCGACTTACAAGGTGAAAAGGGTTATCGTTTTAGCTGGAAAACGGCTCAGTTATCAGAAGCACTTAAACCGGGATGAACACTGGAGCGTTGTCGAGGGCACAGCATTGGTAACTATAGATGGGAAAGAAATATTACTTAAATCAGGAGAATCTATAAATATTCCGCGAGAAGTATTACATCGCATAGCAAATCAAGGACAGTCTTCTCTTGTATTTGTAGAAATTCAGCGTGGCAGCTATTTAGGTGAGGATGACATAATCAGATTGGAGGATGATTATGGTCGTTCATAATATGTTAATAATGTGAGTTATAATAAAACCTATATAATTTTAGTTTAACCAAATTAGAATATAGATGAATCCTATTTTATTTTTGTTGATTTCTGTTGTTTGCTTCCTTATAGCAGGGCGCTTCTATGCTCGATTCATATCAAGTGCTATGGGAATTGATCCAAAACGAACTACCCCTGCAGTTGAAGTAAATGATGGACGCGACTATGTGCCTACTAAGACACCTATCATATTTGCACACCACTTCGCAAGTATTGCAGGTGCGGGTCCTATTATTGGCCCTGTGCTTGCATTAATCTATGGATGGGGACCTGCCTGGCTATGGATACTGATTGGCGGGATATTCTTTGGGGCTGTGCATGACTTTTCTGCCCTGTTTGTAAGTGTGCGCGAAGGTGGCAAATCCATTGCAGAGGTTGCCATGAAATCCCTGGGTACTGCCGGTTTTATCATGGTCATCTCATTTACTATCGTAATGCTAATCCTCGTCAACGCCACTTTTCTAAACGCATCTGCGACGGCACTGACATCTATTATTGATAGTGCTCAAATTGGCCTTGATAGAAGCCAGGTCTTTTTTCGCTGGGTCGACGAAGTGGGAGGGAAAGTCGTGGTTGGCGGAATTGCCTCGATGTCTGTTATTATTGTAACCCTCTTTGCTCCACTTATTGGATACCTTTATATTAAAAGATACGTTTCTGTTGTAAAATGTTCTGTTTTTGCAATTTTAATTTGTATTTTATCAGTTACTGTAGGTTTTTTTGTGCCTGTTTCTTTAGATCCGTTACCATGGATGATTCTGATTGCCATTTATACAACTGTTGCTGCGGGTGTTCCTGTTTGGTTTTTTCTTCAGTCAAGGGATTTCATCAATGTTCACTTGCTTTATATCGGTCTTGGATTGCTTTTTGTAGGTATCTTTGCATCTGGGATTAAAGGAGCGGAGATCCAGTTCCCCGTTAGCAATATTCAGGAAGGTGTGTCTCGTGTTGGTTTTATATGGCCAGGACTGTTCATAACAATTGCATGTGGCGCAATCTCAGGGTTTCATGCCCTTTGTGCGGGTGGAACAACTTCAAAACAAATCAAGTCTGAAACAGCCGTACATAAGATAGGATATTACGGTATGTTACTGGAATCTTTCCTTGCTTTATGTGTAATCTGTGCGGTTATTATAGGTGTTGATATGCATCAATATAAAGAGATCGTTTTGCCGGTAGAAGGCTCTAAATTTCAAAGTAATCCGATATTGGTTTTTGCCTTGGCGCTGGGACGCACATTACATTCAGGGTTGGGATTACCACTGTCTTTTGGTATACTATTTGGCATGTTGCTCTTGGAAGGTTTCATCGTTACCACGCTTGATACAGCCGTTAGATTAAATCGCTATCTCTTTGAAGAACTCTGGCGGGTCGTCTTTAAACGACCGCCAAAAATATTGAGTCATTATTGGGTCAACTCCGGGTTGGCGGCAGGGTTGATGTTTGGACTTGCATACAAAAATACAGTAAACAATATTTGGTCAATATTTGGAACAGCCAATCAACTTCTGGCCGCTTTAACCTTAATTATCGTTTCCTTCTGGTTGCTTTCCAAAAAGAGAACCGTCTGGTTTACTGCAATTCCAGCCGTGTTTATGATTATTACTACTATAACTATGTTATTAATTCTGCTATGTACTCGTTTTATTCCACAGGGCAACGTTACCCTTATTATTGCAAGTCTTTTACTGCTGGGATTTGCTTCCGGGATTATCATCATTGCGGTTAAGAAGCTCTGCAACTTACAAATGGATGTTCCTGGAAACATTTCTATGGTAGATGACGTAAAGCATCATAACCGTAATTAATTTGGACATTCCATCTCGCTTATTCATACAAAAGAATTAAATACTTTGTAAATATTATTTAATACCTTCAATTCCAAGATGTTTCAAGCCTTAGAATAGTACGTGGCTATTTTTTATATTGCCAATAGAAGAATTGCTATGTTAAACTAATTTTTTTTAAATTATAATATCTTCTTGGGGTATAGATAATGGAAACCAATGAAAATAAACTTGTGGAAATGTCCGTCATAGGTGAGGTTTGTAGCCCGCTTAGCAGTTCACAACCCTACAGCATAACACCTGAGGGGAAGCCAACTATATTGCCAGGTATTGGTGGGATTACGTACAATGTAAAAGTAGGTGACAATGCCATTCAGTGGGAGGCGGACCACGTAGAGCCATGTGTATCTGTAAAGAATAAAGACAGGGAGGAAAACGGAGCGTTAAATTTACTGTCTTGTATTGGAAATGCAGCCAAGGTTATAACAGGCGATGCAAAAGGCGATACGGGTGTTGTTACAGGAAAGCACGGAGGTATTGAAAATGTATTGGTTGATTTTGAAGACAAGACGCTGGAAAGGCTCGCCATCGGTGATAAGATACTCATTCGTGGTTATGGACTAGGTTTATCATTTATAAAATATCCACATATTAAACCAATTAATCTGTCTCCAAGTCTCGCAAAAGCACTGCCAATTCGCGAGGATAAAACAAAAGGTATATTACATATTCCCGTGACTCATATTATTCCAGCGGCAATTATGGGTTCCGGTCTTGGGTCTCAACACTGTTATCGCGGAGATTATGATATACAACTTTTTGACAAACAAAGTGTGGAGAAATATTATCTTAAAACATTGCGTTTTGGTGATATTGTGGCAATTATGGATGCTGACCATACTTATGGAAGAATATATAGAACTGGAGCGGTAAGCATTGGAGTAATTGTGCATAGTAATTGTGTAACGGCGGGACACGGTCCCGGTGTAACCACATTGCTTACATCTGTTGAAGGTAAAATCGCTCCGCATATAGATAGTACAGCGAATATAGGTGTATACTTAGATATTGGACGGTTCAGGAAAAAATCGAGAAAGAAACGTTAAGGTATGCATTAAAATATACTTGACATTTCAGCCTGGATTAATATAATGCTAGTCTTTCTGCATATTTTATTATGTTTGATATAGTTTTACAGGAGAGGAGATTATTTGTCTACTGTGATTATTCAAGAGTTGGTTGACGCGGGGTTCCATTTTGGCCATCGGACGAGTAGGTGGAATCCCAAAATGAAGCCTTTTATTTTTGGTAAACGTAATTTAATCCATATTATTAATTTGCGTGAAACCGTAAAGGGACTTGTTACCGCATGTAAGTTTTTAACAAATCTTGCCCAGACAAACAAAGATGTGTTATTTGTTGGTACAAAATGGCAAGCGAGAGATATTACAGCGCGTGAGGCTAAACGTTGTGGAATGCACTATGTAAGCGAACGATGGTTGGGTGGAACATTAACAAATTTCGATACCATTCGGTTACGCTTGAAACGTCTGGAAGAATTAGAAGGCTTGGAGAAAACAGGTGCTATTAATCAGTTTAGCAAAAAAGCGATTTCCTCTCTCAATCGGGAACGCAAAAAGATACTTACAAACTTGGAAGGCATTCGTAATATGAATTCGCTTCCGGGAGCGCTCATAGTGGTTGATCCAAAGCACGAACACAATGCAATCAGTGAAGCTAAAAAACTTGGAATTCCAACCGTATGTCTTGCTGATACAGATTGTGATCCTGACATGATAGATATTTGTGTTCCAGGAAATGATGATGCCATAAGGGCTATTAATCTCTTTTTTACCAGGACGGCTGATGCTGTTTCGGCTGGTAAAGAACTTAAGGTTGCTGTGACAAAGATTTGATAAGATATTAATGGTGTTAGGGAAAATCTAACCATTTTGTTTTAAAATAAAATTATACTTATCTATATTGCATCAATCTGTAACCAATATTAATCCCCTTTCTTTCCCTTTGTAAAAGAGAAAGAAAGGAGGGTTGAAATTTTTATAGAACGATTTTACTTAGTAATACCATATAAACTGCAAGTCTGACCGCTGCCTTCAAAAACATTTCACAAGGATTTTCACTCTTTGGTTGTTTTTATGTGATTACAATTTATATGGTGTATTACAGTGGATAACAGCGGTTTTATACTATATTGTACGGAGGATGTTGATGGCGGATATATCAAGTATTACAAAATTGAGAGAGCAAACGGGAGCAGGCATATTGGAATGTAAAAGCGCCCTGGACGAAGTCAGGGGCGATTTTGAAAAAGCTTTAGAAATTATCAAAAAAAAGGGTATTGCTAAGGCTGCAAAAAAAGAGCAGCGGGTTACTACCGAAGGAAGAATAGGCACGTACATTCATACAAATGGAAAATTAGGCGTGATGGTAGAACTTAATTGCGAAACGGATTTTGTGGCAAAAAATGAGGTCTTCCAGCAATTCTTGAAGGACGTCTGTATGCAGGTAGCTGCTACAAAACCGATCGCTATTAAAAGAGAGGATATTCCAAGCCATATTGTAGAAGAACAAAAAAAGATATTTTTGGAAGAAGCCAAAGGCAAGCCTGCGAATATAGTTGAGAAGATTACTGCCGGGAAAATGGATAATTTTTACAAAGAGAAGTGCCTTCTGGAACAGCCCTTCATAAAAGATAACACCCAAACGATACAAGATTTATTAATTGCAAATATTGCCAAAATAGGGGAAAATATTAAAGTAAACCGTTTCGTCCGATTCGAAGTTGGAGAATGTTAGCAGGTTGAGAAACATCCTATTTATTCCCCATCCATGAAAACCAAGATTAAGTATAAACGGATATTATTAAAACTAAGTGGTGAAAGTTTTGGTAATGAAAATGGTCGCGGAGTAGAAACGAAACAATTTATTACTTTAGCCAAAGAAGTTCAAAAAATTGTTAAGTTAGGAGTTGAGCTGGCTATTGTTGTTGGCGGCGGCAATATCCTGCGCGGCGCCAAATTAAGCGGCACTGGCAAATCCAGGATACAGGCAGATCAAGTGGGAATGATTGCCACTGCGGTTAATGCGCTGCTTTTACAGGACGTTATGGAAGGGTTTAACATTGAGGTTCACGTAATTAGCGCAGTTGAAATTAAAAATATTACAGAACCGTTTGTTTTGAGGAATTGTTTAAAATACTTAAAAGAAAAAAATGTAGTTATCTTTGCTGGTGGAACGGGAAATCCTTATTTTACAACTGATACAGCAGCCGCTCTGCGCGCGATTGAGATCAACGCAGATGTTATGCTGAAGGCAACCGGTGTTGAAGGTGTATATACAGACGATCCCAGGAAAAATGGGTCCGCAAAACTATATAAAAAACTGACGTATATGGACGTCTTGGGTCAACGGCTGGGGGTTATGGATTTAACGGCGATTTCCTTGAGTATGGAAAATAGATTACCGATTATTGTTTTTAACATAAGCAGGCTCGAAAATATAAAAAAGGCAATTTTAGGGGAATCTGTCGGGACATATATTGGGGAATAATAAATATGGCAAAAGAAACGATATGTAAAGAAGCAAAAATCAGAATGGAAAAAGTTACTGCACACCTGCAGGAGGAGTTAAAGGGTTTGAGAACCGGCAGGGCGAGTACGGGACTGGTGGAAAATATAAAAGTGGAATGCTATGGTGCCTTCTCACCCTTAAAGCAGATGGCAGTTATTTCAACACCCGATGCGCAATCTATAATGATTAAACCATATGATCCCTCGATAATTTCAGATATTGAGAAGGCTATTTTACAATCCGATCTTGGTTTAACTCCTTCGGTCGAGGGAAAGGCATTACGAATCGTAATTCCACCTCTAAATGAAGAACGGCGCAAGAAACTTTCCGCAAATGCAAAAGATTTTGGTGAAACAGCAAAGGTGTCTTTACGAAACGTAAGGCATGATGCCAATAAACAGGCTGATAAGGAAGAGAAAGAAGGCATCTTGACCGAAGATGACGCCAAGCGCACCAAAGACGATATACAAAAGCTTATCCACGAATACGAGGGTAAGCTTAACGATTTAGTCAAAAAAAAGACAGAAGAGATACTCAAGGTCTAGAAGTATCCATTCTTTTTGTAATAACGGGGGCATAGCTCAGTTGGTAGAGCACCGCCCTTTTAAGGCGATTGTCGATGGTTCGAGTCCATCTGCCCTCACAATTTTAGTAAATTTATACCACAGAAATATCAGTGGTATAAATTTACTATGTGGCCCCATCGTCTAGCCTGGTCTAGGACAACAGATTTTCGATCTGTGAACTGGGGTTCAAATCCCC
>Ga0156272_1059_pt1 | contig 10633 bp, 10 predicted proteins | sample RifCSPlowO2_12_FD_107921 | JGI IMG/M metagenome (GOLD analysis project Ga0156272, IMG submission 107921) | Planctomycetes bacterium RIFCSPLOWO2_12_FULL_39_13
AAACCGTGTGGTAGATGAAATGATGCCGCGATTTACGGAATCTTTTGAAGAAGATCAATTCACCTGGGCTATCTATATGAATAATGCCACTATCGTCAAAGAAATCTTCCAGAAACTTCAGGTCATGTTTGCCAGGTATAATGGACAGTTGCATCAATCAATGTATTGATGGGTATTATTTCAATTGTTATATCAGCATAAAATAGGGCTTCTAAGAAGCGTACATTTACTTCAAACCCCTTTCTAACGAAGAAGCCGTCCGTATCAAATTACGGATAGGATGTTCTTTTTAGGAGCCCGATTATTCTTATTTTAAATTCCTTAGCCGACTCCAATAGGTTGAGTAGCCTGACAATCACATAGTAGGGGTAAGAATAATTCCAAACGCACCAAGGCGTTTCAAAAAAACAAGCCCACAGTCAGAAATCTACAACTTGTAGTCCACGATTCTCGTTGTTGATGATAACTCTTCTGTCCTTGAATCTATTTTTTTATTACTTAGTGATCTCGGTTATATTGTTGTTACTTCAGAGAGTGCCAAAGAAGCACTGGCAAAGTTAGAAACAAACATGATTGACGTTGTATTAACAGATATTAATATGCCTCAAGTTTCAGGGACTGAACTTCTTAGAAAAATACACAATCTTTACCCAGAAATACCTGCGATCTTAATGACCACTCCAAAAGTTACCCTTTCTTCCAATGGTGGAAATGTCTCTGAAAAACACCCAGACCCGTCCTAATCTTCCTTATTATCAATGGGTCAGCAACATTCTACAAAAACACATTAATAAAGTATTATCAAACCAAATAAACAGCCATGTTGCATTACAAACCATCCACACAAAACACGAAGTAATTAAAAGTGAATTTGCTGAGAATTATACTACCTTATATATTTTTACTGCCTGGTATAATGCTTGTACTGGCGTTTAACTTTATTCCATTTTATAGATACACTTGTAATTTCTTTCAAAAATGCAAAACTAATTTTACCAGAAGAAAGATTCGCATGACTTGACAATTATCAGATAATTCTGACAAACTCTCGTTTTTGGTACTCCCTTTTAATTACACTCTCATTCGTATTTGTTTCAATATCTCTGGAAGCCGTCCTGGGCTTACGTCTTGGACTTATGATGAACCGTCTATCACCCATTAATAATTTACTGAGAATCCTAATACTTATTCCGTGGACAATCACAACCGTGGTAACGGCCAGGATATGGCAGTGGATGTTTGATTATAATTTAGGCATTCTAAACTATCTCTTGGAAGTTATAGGAATACATCGAATTAACTGGCTTGGGAAATCATTTTTGGCCTTTTTTTCTCCAGTCATTGCGGATGTCTGGAAGACCGCTCCCTTCGTTGCTATCATCGTGTTGGCTGGCCTTTCTGCCATTCCTCAAGAAATATATAAGGCATCCATCATTGATGGAACAAATAGCTGGCAGCGATTCCGTTTCACAATATTACCATTACTATTACCGATATTAGATGTAACCATTCTTTTCAGGGCTATTGATGCACTAAGAATATTTGACCTTGTTTACGTGCTGACAGGAGGATGTCCTGGCGGTTCAACGGAGACCCTATCCATTCATGCTTACAAAGTATTCTTTTACAAAGGCGATTTTGGGCAGGGCGTAGCCATTTCTGTAATCATTCTGCTTTTGGTGGGAGGATTTGGCTATTTTTGTACGAAAAAATCCTTCGAGGAAAATAAACTGTAGATAAAAATATGGCTAACCTTTTGAATTCTATTGATATAAATCTATTTTGATACGTGCGTTAAATATGTTTGACTTATCAATTAACTTTGATTAGATTATTAAACATTTATTCCATCATAGTTCACATCTACTTAAGGTGGAAAGTCCAAAAGTATTTTGAATAATTTTGCGGTTAAAACGGAAGGGCTTACAAAGGTTTACAAAGATTTCTGGCGGCGCAAGAGTACCCCAGCCCTGACAAATCTTAATCTAAATGTTGAGCGTGGAGAGATATTTGGGCTACTCGGCCCTAATGGTTCAGGTAAAACAACCACGATAAAATTATTACTCGGCCTTTTGTTTCCCACCAGTGGTAAATCATGGTTATTGGGATATCCTTCAAGCGATTTAAAGATTAAAAACAAAATAGGTTTTTTACCAGAAGAATCCTATTTATATAAATTCCTCAATGCAGAAGAAATTCTGGATTTTTACGGGAAGCTCTTTGATATTCAAAGAAAAGAAAGAAAATGCCGGATTGACAGATTGATTCAGGATGTGGGGTTGGAACCTTATCGTAAACGTCCGCTGAGTCAGTATTCAAAAGGGATGCTGCGTAGAATTGGGCTGGCACAAGCTATCATAAATGACCCGGAATTGGTGATATTGGATGAGCCCACAAGTGGTCTTGATCCTATCGGTAGTTATGAGATTAAGGAACTCATACTGGAGTTTAAAAGACAGGGGAAGACCGTTGTCCTCTGTACGCATCTTTTAGCTGATGTGCAAAATGTTTGTGACCGCGTTGCCATTCTTGATAAGGGTATTTTACAGGTAATTGGCAGCGTTAGAGAATTGCTTTCTCAGAAGGATGCTATAGAATTTCTGGTAAGGAATCTTTCAGATGATGACATCCATGCTGTGGAGTCTTTTATCAGGAATAAAAATGGGGATGTGCTGTCTGTCTGTCACCCATCTTCCACCTTGGAAGATATTTTTATAAATATTATACATAACCGCAAATAGGGTGTTCTTTTACTTATTTTATGGTGATATTCACTATTGCCCATCATACTTTTCGAGAAGCAATTCGAAAGAAAATACTGTATGTGTTGTTTGGTCTCGGCATCATCATTATAATTATTTCACCCCTTTTTCCTACAATAGACGAGCCTGATGCGCGGGTTAAAATGATGCTGGTGGTATTTTTTCAGGTGGTGATGCTTCTGTGTATAGTAGGGATACTTCTTCTTTCTGCTACATCGTTACCCAGTGAAATAGAAGAGAAGACCATTTATGGTATTTTATCAAAACCTGTTTCGAGATTGAAAATTGTTGTGGGTAAAATAATAGGTTTTGCTTTTTTATCGGCTCTTTTATTGACAATTTTGAGTCTGTTAAATGTAATTCTGATTCAGCGGATTGCATCAAGACTGCCGGAAGGGTATAAAAGTATATTAAAAGCTAGAAACGAATTTAAAGCTTCAAAATTTTGTATTCAGGGTAAATCGCATCATACAAGCGAGGGAATTGTATGGATTAAAGGTGGAAGAACTGGAATTGCATTGTGGAGTTTCTCTGATTTATGTAAAAAGCCGAATAGCAAGTCTTCCTTTGAAGTGGAATTCGATATAAAGGTAGAGAGTAGCAAGGGATTCATTAACACTATTCCGTTAGCTGTTGGAATAGAGGATACATTTCAGGGTCGAAGTAAAACTGAAGTTTTATCGTTAAGGATAGACGAACCGTTAACATTGAAAATAGACCCTGAGATTGTTCGAAATGGCAGTGCTATAAATATTACTGTTTTCCCCATACAGGGGACAGATTACATCGGCGTGACACAAAATGATGTCAAGATATTTTCTGTGCAGAAAGGTTTTGTATCCAATTATGCGAAGGCTATAGTTATAACCTTTTTGAAATTTCTGTTAATAGTGATTATTGCCGTAATGGGGTCCACTTATTTGTCTGCGCCTGTCAGTATAGCATCAGCCTTAGTTGTCTTTTTATGCGGACATATATTGGATTTTATTAAAGATTTCTCTTTGCTGATTCAACGCCATGATGTTCATGAGCATGCTTTACCGACTATGCTTAAAAAACCTGATGTTTTCTTGATTTATTTGGATTACATTGTCAAAAAGCCTTTGGAGTGGTTTTCGGTTATTCTGCCGGATTTTAAAAGGTTTGATAGCCTGAAATTTTTATTGAAAGGCATAAATATTCCATTAGAAACTGTTGGTGTTGTTTTAGGGTATACAACCATATATGCGGGTATTTGCATTTTTATTTCTTCTGTAATATTAAAAAAAAGAGAGTTTTTTTAAGCACATTTGATGCGTAGAAAGAGGATTGGTTTTTTATCAGCATTAATTTGTGCTATTTTCTTTGTCAATATATGTATTCATTCGTTCCGTGATACACAGATAACTAATGTATTTCGCTATGACCCTACAGAAAGTATTCCATTGCTTTTGCTGGGAGGTTTTCGCGGGATTGCAGTGGATTTTCTCTGGGCAAGAGCCGTTACGAGGCATGAAGAGAAAAAATACTATGAATTATTAACGATTAATAACCTTATAGCTAAGTTACAGCCGAACTTTCCTGCAGTTTGGATTTTTCAGGCATGGAACATGGCATATAACATTGCTCATGAATGGGATGCGCCGCAGAATAAATGGAAATGGATTCATACCGGATTAAACTTCGCAAAAAAGGGGGCGTTGAAGAATCCTAACAGTAGCGATCTTTTCTTTGAACTTGGGTACATGTATTTGCATTTGTTTGATCAGCGGTTTTTTAAATATGCGGCTTATTATAGAGAACAGTTAAAGCAAGAAGACAAAGAAGACAATTATGAAGTGTCGCTTTATTGGCTAAGGAGGTCTCTTTTAAATGCGCCAAAATTTCATAATGTTTCAGCAATAGAGAGAACTGTTTGCCACGCATTATGGTATGCCTCATTGACTGCTGAAAAAGAAGGAAATTTTGATAAAGCGCTTGAATATACGGAGTCTGCAATAAACGAATGGAAGATTTATCGTACAAAACATCCGGAGGATAATATAACCAATGCAGGTGATTTTCTGATTACACTTGAGAGGAAGAAGGAATTTTTACAAAGTTTGTTAAAAATTGAATAGAAAGGAGATGAATTTAGGCCAATGAATAGTTTTTTGCACAAATTTAAACCTGTTTTTAAAAATAGTCGTGTTAGCATTGTAATGATACTTTTAATGCTAACCATCCTGATCATTGGGATATCGAGGTCAGGATTATTTTCTCACAATGTCCAGGCGCAGACTGCGCTGAAGACTAGTGCGGAAAAGCCCATGTTTGAACTTGGAGAATCCACTCAAAAAGATAGACCTTTGTTTGAACTGGAAAGTCCAACACAAAAGACCATGGGGGATACCTCAAATACAATACCTAAATTGTGGTGGATTGCGCCAATTGGCGCACTTTGTGCCCTTTTTTATGCACGAAAATTCTATAAAGAAGTTATGAAGGCGCCGGAAGGTAACGAAAAAATGGTCGAGATAGCCGGCCACGTCAGGGAGGGTGCTTATGCATACCTTAAACAACAATATAAAGTCGTAGGTATATTTTTTATCGGCGCATTTATTGTGCTTCTTTTTATCTCCTTTGGATTACATGTCCAATCAAAGGTGGTGCCTTTTGCATTCTTAACCAGTGGGTTTTTGTCTGGCCTTGCAGGTTTCCTTGGGATGAAGACAGCCACCAGCGCAAGTTCAAGGACGGCGGAAGGTGCGAGGAAATCCCTTAACCAGGGACTACAAATCGCATTTAGAAGCGGCGCTGTAATGGGCCTGATAGTTGTTGGTATGGGACTGCTGGACATTTCCTTGTGGTTTTTTGTATTCCGTAAATTTACGAATGTTTCGCTGCTTGATATGGCTATGATGTTGCCATGTTTTGGTATAGGTGCCAGCTCGCAAGCCTTGTTTGCAAGGGTAGGTGGTGGGATATTTACAAAGGCTGCTGATGTAGGAGCCGACCTGGTGGGTAAGGTAGAGGCAGGTATTCCTGAGGATGATCCGAGAAATCCTGCTACCATTGCGGATAATGTTGGTGATAATGTTGGTGATGTAGCAGGTATGGGTGCAGATTTGTACGAATCTTACTATAATTCAATGCTGGCTTGTGCAGCATTGGGTGTAACTGCAGGTTTGGGTATTGCAGGTATGGTCGTACCTATGATTTTGGCAGGAGTAGGCATCTTCCTTTCCATCATAGGTATCTATGCCGTTAAGACAAAAGAAGAGGCATCGCAGAAAGAACTCTTGAAGGCATTGGGAAAAGGAATCAACCTGAGTTCTGTTTTAGTCTTGATTGTCTCCGCCGTAATTATCAAATTTATGCTGCCCCACAATTTTGGTGTCTGGGGTTCGATTGTTACTGGATTAATAGCAGGAGTTATTATCGGCAAAGGCACCGAATACTATACTTCTTCCAATTACTCACCGGTAAAGGGTATTGCCAACCAAGCGAAGACAGGGCCAGCAACGGTAATTATTGATGGTATAGCTACTGGAATGATATCTACAATTATACCTGTTATTACTATTTCTATAGCAATATTGTTAAGCTATGCCTTTGCTGGTGGTTTTTCAAATATCTCTCTTGGCCTTTATGGAATTGCTATTGCGGCGGTTGGTATGCTTTCAACGTTAGGGTTAACACTTGCAACCGATGCTTATGGGCCTATTGCTGATAATGCCGGCGGCAATGCTGAAATGAGCGGACTTGAACCATATGTCAGAGAAAGGACGGATGCCCTCGATGCCTTGGGAAATACAACCGCTGCGACTGGAAAAGGTTTCGCCATAGGTTCTGCAGCGCTGACAGCTATGGCGCTGATCGCTTCCTTTGTTGAACAAATAAAAGTGGGTTTAGAAAAGGCAGGAGTGCACACTATTCAGGTTGCTGGGACTTCTATGGGTTTGGCTAATGCTAAATTGTCAGATCTTATGTATTATCTGGACGTTACATTGATTAACCCAAAAGTCCTGATAGGTTTGTTTATTGGAGGTCTGGCCTCTTTTGTTTTCTGTGCGATGACTATGAAGGCTGTAGGTCGCGCTGCTGGAAGTATGGTGGAGGAAGTAAGAAGACAATTTAGAGAAATTGCGGGAATTATGGATGGAACAGGAAAACCTGATTATGCTGCATGCGTTGCGATTAGCACTAAAGGGGCGCAACGTGAAATGTTTGTTCCTTCTCTTCTTGCTTTACTGGTACCTATTGTAACAGGCTTGATGCTGGGCGTACCTGGTGTTATAGGGCTTTTAGCTGGAAGTTTGACCACAGGTTTCTTGCTGGCGGTTTTTATGGCAAATGCTGGTGGGGCATGGGATAATGCTAAAAAGTATATTGAAGGTGGTGCTTTAGGTGGAAAAGGGTCTACTGCGCACAAGGCTGCTGTTGTAGGTGATACAGTGGGTGACCCATTCAAAGACACATCAGGTCCGTCCTTGAATATCTTGCTGAAGCTGATGTCAATTGTGTCCGTTGTTTTTGCTGGCGTAATTATTAAATTTTCACCAAAGATAGGAGTCCTGTTGCATCTGCATTAAACTTAATAATAGTTCCCCTTAGAGAGTACACAAAACGCAAAGAAAAAGGCAAGAAGGTGAGAAGTTGGTAAGATGGGAAATTGAGAATTTACTCTCCCAGTCTCTCAACTTCTCAACCTCTTGGTTTCTTTATGGACTCGGTGATCTCTGCGGTGAGCTAAAGGGTTACAAAAACCTGTCAAAAATAGGAGGTAGATATGTCGGATAATGTAATTACAGAAAGGGATGAAAGAATATGTCCTAATACAAACTGTCAGTATGACAATCATGTGAAAGGAGCAAATTTCTGCATCCTGTGCGGCACGCTACTGTATCAAAGATGTGAAAATTGTATGGATGCTAACCCACGATTCGCAAGATTCTGTTACTATTGCGGAAGCAGCCTGTCGGAAGTTAAGTCCACGGCCCAATATGAAGAGGATACCAGTTTTGAAGGACCTATTATTAAACAAAAGAGGTAAGCTTTCAGAAGAAATTAGGATGTTTGATTCAAAGGAGCTCGCTATTCTGTGTGCCAGGGTTGCCGACGATAAAAAGGCTGAGGATATTTTGATCTTCGATGTACGAAAATTAACGTTTATTACGGATTTTCTTGTTATTTGCACTGGTTTTAATAAACGGCAATTGCAAAGTATCGCAAGTGATTTGGACTTAAAACTGCATAGTCATGGTATTCATAGGATAGGTATAGAGGGACACACTGCGGCTCAATGGATACTCATAGACTATGGAGATGTGATTGTTCATCTTTTTGACAGGGATATGCGTCATTTTTACGATTTAGAACTCTTATGGGGTGATGCGCCGAAGTTGCAGTGGAGCTCCGATCTTTAATAAGATGAATATTTAGTGTAATTATTCTTTTGAGTACGTGCAGGAGTTGCCAGCCCAGAAATGCCTAATTTTTGTGACCTTTTGATATTTTTAATCCTGCGGCTTTCCTCTCGGCGTTTTTTTTCCGAAGGTTTCTCAAAATATGCTATGCGCTTTGATTGATTAATGATACCTTCTTTATCACACATTTTTTTAAATCTTCTTAATGCCTCCTTAATGTTTTCGTCGTGTGTTATCTGTATTTTTGCCATAAATAGCCCGATTATCCTTTCTTTAAATTTTAATTATCGAAATTCTAACTGATTATTTTAATTTATATCATATTGTACGTCAAGCAAAAAAATCTTATTTAAATTAAACCGTTTACGGCGGCAACTTACTTTGTTACCAACTGTAACGCAAGACTTTAGCCATTTGACTGTGCTTACTACTACAAATTGTAGAAGCAATCGTCACCTTACACAAATATTAATTGAAGGGTTGCATTGCAAGAATATTATTTAGTTGAAAATCTGAAGCGTTAAAATAACTTATGCTTATAAAAGAAATTATATCTAAGTTAGTAAATAATCAGGACCTCAGTTTAGAGGAAAGCATGGAGGCAATGATGCAAATAATGGAGGGGAATGCCTCTGATGCACAAATAGCCTCTTTTATTACAGCCTTGCGTATGAAGGGAGAAACTGTTGAGGAGATTACAGGATGTGCTATGGCTATGAGAAGAAAGGCTGTTAAAAACAAGGCGGGAAACGGAATAATAGTTGATACTTGCGGAACGGGGGGAGATGCTAAAAACACATTCAATATTTCTACTGCGGCTGCTTTTGTCGTTGCAGGTGCCGGTCTTAAGGTAGCCAAACACGGCAATAAAGCAACTTCCAGTCAATGTGGAAGTGCGGATGTGTTAAAGCGGTTAGGCGTCAACATTGAAGCCAATGTCAAGACTGTGGAAAAATGTATAGCAATGGTTAATATTGGATTTCTCTTTGCCCCCATGCTGCATCAGGCAATGAAATACGCCATTGTTCCTCGGAAGGAGATTGGAATTCGCACAATATTTAACATACTTGGTCCTATGGCAAACCCAGCAGGCGCTACCCATCGTATCCTCGGTGTATATAGTGAACATCTGACTGCTATTATTGCAGAGGTGCTGAAAAGGCTTGGGGATCAGCATGCCTTCGTTGTGCATGGGCTGGACGGTCTCGATGAGATAACGACCACAGACAAAACCAAAGTCTGTGAGCTTGTCGGGAATACCATTAAAAATTATTATTTAAATCCGGCTGACTTTGGCATAAAAAAAGCAAATCTTTCTGACCTGACCGTAAACACTCTGGACGAAAGCGCTCTGGCAATCAGAGAGGTATTGGATGGTATTCACAATCCGAAAAGAGATGTGGTGCTGTTAAACGCAGCAGCTGCAATCATCGCCGGAGGGTTGGCAGAGGATTTTATGGAAGGACTAAAAATCGCGGCACAATCTATTGACACTGGTAGTGCAAAAAATGTGTTAAAGAAGTTAACTGAAATCAGCTGGCAAGCCGCATAAATTAATGCAAGCAGATGCATTAAAAAAATACAATTCAATTTTTAAAAATTCTATTGCATTTCAATTAGAAATTTGTTTCACTAAGCAAACATTTTTTTTAATTCATTTATACAGTTAAAGTCGTTTGAGGGAGCCAATCAATTATGATGATACCGAGGTTGGTATTCTTTACCAAGGGTGTTGGAAAACACAAAGACAAATTACAATCCTTTGAGCTTGCCTTGCGGAAAGCGGGAATAGAAAAATGCAATTTAGTGAGGGTGTCGAGCATCTTCCCGCCAAATTGTAAAATTGTCACGAAGGAGCAAGGTGTTACCATGTTAAAGGCAGGGCAGGTGATTTTTTGCGTAATGAGTGAAAATTCCACAAATGAGCCCAATCGAATGATTTCCGCCTCTGTCGGTATGGCTGTTCCAGCAGAGCAGGAACATTACGGCTATCTCAGTGAACACCATGCATATGGTGAAACCGAAGAGAAATCGGGCGATTATGCAGAAGACCTTGCCGCCACCATGCTGGCGAGTACTTTAGGTATCGAATTCGATCCTGCAAAGAACTACGATGAACGGAAAGAGACCTACAGGATGAGCGGTAAAATCGTAAAAACCAGAAACATCACACAAGCTGCGCGTGGGGATAAGAACGGTTTGTGGACTACTGTCGTTGCCGCCGCCGTGTTTATTTTATGATCTTGTTTTTGGGTAATTAATTTACAGAGAGTGTTCACCTTCCCACATCTCTTCAGTAGAACAAATCCTCACTGAGCTTGGCTCCATCACCATGTCCTCTTTGACATATCATACTGGAAAGGGTTTTTTAGCGTGGAAGTAATTGCTACCGGATGCATCGTTGCCCCCAAGGGATTTCAAGCGGGAACTACCTATTGTGGAATAAAAACCATAAAAGATAGTCTCGATTTGGGAATTATTTTT
>Ga0156272_1054_pt1 | contig 10620 bp, 9 predicted proteins | sample RifCSPlowO2_12_FD_107921 | JGI IMG/M metagenome (GOLD analysis project Ga0156272, IMG submission 107921) | Planctomycetes bacterium RIFCSPLOWO2_12_FULL_39_13
CGTTTGGCTTCTTTCTTGCGTTAGGTATAACGGCCTCAATTGCCCTGCAGGCGGCTGTAAATATTGCTGTTGTTACCGGTTCTATACCGACAAAAGGGCTTCCATTGCCATTTATCAGTACTGGAGGTTCGTCAATATTGTTATCGTTGCTGGGAGTAGGAATCCTTTTAAATATTGCGAAGCAATCAGAAAATGCTGACGATTCAGCGTGTCATGTTGCGGATAATAGGAGTTTTGTTACTTGAAAGTGATCTTTGCCGGTGGAGGTACGGGGGGGCATTTAATTGCCGGCCTGAGTATAGCACAGGAAATATCGGCCAGATTTCCCGGTGCAAATATAATCTTCTTTGGTACAAGTAAGAAGGGAGAATCAGGATATATAGGGAAGAGCGGTTATGAGTTTAAACAGATTAAGGCATGTAAGTTTACATCGTTTATACGCTTGCCCGTCTTTATCTTTGTTTCTTTAATAGGAATAATACATTCCTTGGTTAATATTATAAAAGTTAAACCCGACATAATCATTGGTTTGGGGGGTTATGGTTCAGCTTTACCTGTGGTCGCAGCATATATAACCGGTGTCCCAATTGTCTTGATAGAACAAAATGTCATACCGGGAAGAGCCAATTTAATAATGTCAAGATGGGTGGATGCTATCCTGTGTCATTGGGAAAGTACGAAAAACAGGTTTAAAAAGGTGAGTTCTGTCAGTGTTACCGGCATACCGGTACGGAGGGACATTCTGGAGAATGAAACAAAGGTTGTCAAAAATCCCTTTGGTCTGACTTCTCAAGGTAAGACATTGCTGGTAATGGGTGGTAGTCAGGGATCTCAGGCTATAAATAAAGTAATTTTGCAGAGTATTCCGGAACTTAAGGCATTGATTCCGGATTTGCAAATAATCCATCTAACCGGAAAAGAAGGATTCAAGGAAGCGAAAGACGCTTATGATAATCTGGGGATAAGTTCCTTTGTTTCTGAGTTCTCCAATGACGTGGGTGTTGCTTATAGATTGGCCGATCTGGTTATTTGTCGTGCGGGAGCAAATACTATTGCAGAGATATCTGCAGTAGGGATTCCGGCAATCCTTATACCTTACCCGTATGCAACGGATAACCATCAATATTGGAATGCTTATGAACTGGCGAGGGTAGGAGGCGCTTTGATCATAAAGCAGGATGAACTGAAGTCTGAAAGACTTACGGAATTGGTATCAAATTTATTCAGGAATAATGAAGAGTTGGATAATATGAAAAGGATAAGCAGAAGGTTGATCAAGCCTTTTGCTGCAGAAAAGGTTGTAGATAAAATATGCCAGGTGCTAGAAGAGGGACGAGAGACGAAGGACGAGAGACGAGGGACGATAGACGAATCGGTTTGAACGGCTTAATCGGCTTGAACTGTTTGAACGGTTTAAATGGTACCTGAAGGTTTGAGTTAGATTTAAAAGATATAGAACTTAACAATAAAATATACAAAAAAAGTGAACCTTATTTCACAAGAATATTATCAAGGGATAAGTAATCAACACTGTCAGAATCTTATTGATGATAGCAATGGCTATGGAAAATATATTTACTTCATCGGTATTGGTGGCGCTGGCATGAGCGCTGTCGCCAAGATTTTGATAAATGAAGGCTATATTGTATCCGGTTCAGATACGGAATGTTCTCCGGTAACTCATGAGCTTGGAGAATTGGGTATCGGTATTAACACAGAACAAGATGGTCAAGGTCTTGATCCAGGAACTAACCTGGTGATAATCTCAGCCGCTATCAATGAAAATAATCCTGACCTTATAAAGGCAAGGTCATTGGGGTTAAGGGTAGTTAAATATTCTGAGTTTTTAGGTTCTTTAATGAAAAGGAAATGCGGTATTGCCGTAAGCGGCACACACGGCAAGACCACAACAACTGCAATGATTTATACAATACTCAAAAACACAGGGCATGAACCCAGCTTTGTAATCGGTGGCAACGTTGCAGAGATCGGAGGTAATTCTTGTGTCGGCAGAGGGAGTTATTTTGTCGCCGAGGCATGTGAATATGACAGGACGTTTCTGAACCTGATGCCTCAGATAGGAGTAATCACTAATATCGAAGAAGATCATATGGATTATTATAAAGATATCGACGGAATAACGAATGCCTTTACAGAGTTTGTATCCTTAATTCCGAAAGATGGTTTGCTTGTTATGAATAATGATGACACAAATATAAGGAAGGTTGTCGGAGGTGCGAAATGCAGGGTTGAAAGTTACTCAGTTACTACGGCATCTGACTTACTCCATAAGGCAATTCCCATCCAAAAGACCTCAACTCTGCGAACTTATTCTGGTAGATTCCCGATGAATGATGATCCCTATGATAAAGTATATCTTGAATCTGGCGCACAATGGCTTGCTGTCGTATATTATTCAGACAAGGAGATAAGTCATTTTATCGTATTTAAAGAAGGGAAATATTTTGGTGATTTTTGTCTCAAGACACCCGGTTTACATAATGTATCGAATGCACTTGCTGCAATATCTGTTTGTAGCTACATTGGTTTAAATGGAAAGATTGTAAAAAAAGCGTTGGCAGCATTTAATGGTGTAAGCAGACGTTTCCAGACTATCAGCAGTAAGAATGGGATTACAATTATTGATGATTTTGCACACCACCCCACAGAAATCAGAACAACGTTGAAAACTGCAAGGTCGATCTACCCTTCACAACGGATTTGGTGCGTGTTTCAGCCGCATCAGTACAATCGTACCAAACTTCTTCTGAAAGAATTTGCTCTGGCGCTCACACTCGCTGACAAAGTAATCATTGCTGATATTTACGCTGCAAGAGATTCGGATATAGAAAGGGCTTCCGTCAGTTCGCTGGATCTTAAACGTGAATTGCAGGAGAGGGGCGGTGACGTTGAATGTATTAAAAACATCTCTGAGATAGTAAACAGCTTGTGTTTAAATGTGAAAAGAGATGATATTATTATGATCCTGGGTGCAGGTGATATATGGAAAGCGGCTTATGGTCTTAAAAACTATCTCGAAAATGGACATGATTAGCAGCCCCGAAATTATTGATGAAATATTCAGGTATGATGTGCCCCTGCAAAGATACACTTCCTTCAGGACAGGAGGAGCGGCGGAGATATTTGTGGAACCAAGAGATACGTCAGAGCTTAAGAAAGCGCTCCAATTCTGTAAAGATGAGGATAAAAAAGTATTTATTATTGGGAAAGGGACCAACCTCCTTGTTAATGACAATGGAGTTAAAGGTGTGGTGATTCATTTAGGAGGAGTTGATTTTAAAAAGATAGAAAGAAATGGTAGATATGTGTCCTCCGGAGCCGGTGTGAATCTTCCCCAGCTTATTCGAAAGACGGCATTATGGGGATTAGGAGGCCTGGAAGTATTAGTAGGTATTCCTGGTACTGTAGGCGGCGCAGTAATGATGAATGCCGGGGGGAGATACGGTGATATAAGCGATACAATAAGCGCTTTGACTACAATTACTTTTGATGGTAAGATTACGAACCGCAGTCGCAAGGATGTTGAGTTTGTATATCGTGAGTGCAATCTTAGTAACCAAGTAGTTGTTAAAGTGGAATTCGCACTTAAGGAATCAAGAAAAGAAGAAATTCTTGAAAAGATGAGCAAAATATATAAAGAAAAGAAGGAAAAACAACCTTTATCAACATTTAGTGCCGGCAGCATATTCAAAAATACACAACACTATAAAGCAGCGGAACTCATTGAAAAGGCAAATCTTAAAGGGTGGAAAGTAGGGGGCGCTGTTGTTTCAGAGAAACATTCAAATTTCATTGTAAACACAGGAAATGCCACCAGCACCGATATACTTGAACTTATAAATATAATCAAAGAAACTATTAAAAAGAAATACAATATCTCATTGGAACAAGAGATACAGATTTGGTAACTATTATAAGAATGCACAGAGAATACAGAAAACATAATAAAACCCGATACAAAACTATTAGGGTAGAGTCTGTCATTCTCTGTGCATCTAAGATATCAACAAGGCTACGCCAGGTTCTGGGAATTGTCTCTTTATTAAAATTAAAGGAGCATCTTACACTTTATGTTTGAAACTGAGAATGTATTGGGAATTATTGTGACTGACAGAGATGGAATTATAAAATCAGTGAGCCATAATAATGGCGATCTGGATTCCAGTTTGGTTGGGGTCAGATGGTACGATGCCTTTTCGGTGCCTGTTGAGGAATCTCACAGGGTAGAAGAGGGAAAAACCAGGATTTTCAGATTATGTGAATCCGGGGAAAAAATATCTGTATCTACTTCCTATGATGAGAAAGGAGATGTATCTGGATTGCATATTCTGGTAGAAAAAGATTACGGAGGGAAAAACTATACACAATTCCTGAATAAAGTATTGTGTCTGGGGGAGATAGTTCCAGGAATTGCTCATGAAATCAATAATCCCCTGTCATATGTGTCGGGATGGTTACAGATGTTTCTTGTTGAAACGAATGATACTGATCCCAGAAAAAAGACTTACGAGACACTTATCAAAGAGTTTGAACGTATAGCCACTTTAACTAACAGTTTGCTTGAATTTACAAAACAAGCTCCAAGATCAAAAAAAATCTTTGATATAAACCAGGTAATCGAAGCCGTAGTAACTATGATTGGATATTCTATGAAGAATGAAAATATTGAGATAATAAAGAACTTGCTGCCATCTGAGATAGAGATGTATGGAGATAGTAACAGACTGAAGCAGGTTTTTCTCAATGTGATGCAAAATGCAAGAGAAGCCATGCCAAATGGTGGAGCCATTTATTTAAGTACTAATCTTGTCCATGATGGTTCAGTTCTGATTCAATTCCGTGATACAGGATGTGGTATCAGCAACGGTCAGTTGGATAAGATATTTTGCCATTCTTATACTACTAAAGCCGAAGGCAAGGGCGCCGGACTGGGATTGTCAGTATGCAAAACTATTATCGAAGAGCTTGGCGGATCAATAGATATAGAAAGTAAGATGGGTGTAGGGACAGTGGTTTCTCTCATACTGCCAAAGTGTTCTGTCATCCATGAAGAACATTCTTTAAATGCCAATTAACCATAAGATTTTAGCCATATTCAGAGAAGATGAAAATCTGAGAGCGGCGGTGAAACTCTTAGAAAATAAAGGATTCGATGTCGTTTCTGAAACAAGTGTATTTCAGGCAATAGCCACTATTGCTGAAAGTAAGATAGACGCTATTATTCTTGACATAGATGATTTGGAATTAAAAGAGATGGAGTTTTTTGATGTTGTAAAAAGGATTAATCCAAATCTGTTCATTTTGATTTCCTTTTCCAGCTCGAACAGGGAGAAAGCTGTTAAATCTATTGAACGAGGAGCTGACTGTTATATTTTAAAACCATTTTATATAAATGAGCTGTTTGCCGTTATCGGCAAATCATTAGACAGGGTCAGTCATAACGGAAGCGTCTTAAATGAGGCATCTAAAACACACAAATCGATAGAACCTCTTGCATTGAGAATTGCGCATGAAATCAACAATCCATTAACTACGATTAGCGGCCAGTTACAATTACGATTATCTGAAATGGAAAGTAGTAATCCCAATTATCATGTATATTTGACCTTAGAGGAAGAAGCTCAGAGAATTGCTGAAATCGTAAGAGATTTAGTAACCTATGCTCAACTGGGAGACCCTGTCAAGGAGATTGTGAATCTGAATGATATTCTGAAAGATATAATTTATTCATTTAAAGATACCGAGCAGGAGAAAGATATCCGGATAGTTGAGTCTTTTGATGAAAACTTACCTGTGATCTTGGCTGATAAAGAACAAATTACTATGGCTTGCAAAAATATTATTGGTAATTCAAGAAAGGCTATTAATGGGAAAGGCGGCTTGAAAATTGCCACCGAAAAGGGGAGAGATAACAATATAATTGCTACATTTTATGACTCTGGCAGGGGAATTCCTCAGGATGTAATCGAAAGAATATTTGACCCTTTCTTTGTGGTGAACGATGAGGAAAGGGGAATGGGTTTAGGGCTTTGTGTTTCTAACGACATTATCAAAAGACACGGAGGGGCCTTGACTGTAAAAAGCCAGATCGGGAAGGGCACTATCTTTCAATTTGCTTTACCAATAGAGTCTGTTTAGACAGCAAAATATATATCTGTAAGTAAGAAAAATGGATAATCAAATAAGAATATTAGTTGTAGATGACGAACCTAAGATATGTCATTTAATAGAAGAATTATTCAAGCTGGATGGCTATCAGATTGATATAAGTTTCTCTGGTGTTGAAGCGCTGCAGATGATGAAAAGATATAATTATCAATTGTTGATAACTGACCTGAAGATGCCGGGGATTGATGGTCTTGAATTAATTCAAAAGGCAAAAGAGCTTAATCCTGAAATCAGGACTATAATGGTTACCGGTTATATAACTGTTGAAACTGCCGTTCAGTCGCTGAGACATGGAGTCGATGACTATATAAAGAAACCATTTAATATTATGGAGTTGAAAAAAGTGGTAAAACGAATTTTGTATAGTCATCAGGTAGCGCTGGAAAATAAACAGCTTTTGGAGGATTTAAAGAGGGTAAATCATGAACTGAATATTCATAAACAAGATTTAGCGGAAAAGATTCAGATAACGGATGAACAACTTACAGAAGCTAATAAAAAGCTCGTTCAAAGGGCTGGTGAACTGGATACGATAAATGAGATCAGTAAAGCCATAACATCGATACTGGATATGGACGAACTTCTAAACATATGCTTAAAGGAAATCATTGAAAAGCTAAGGGTAAAGCATAGTTCGATCATGTTAATTGATGAGACGGGAAATGAGTTAATAGTTATGGCCTGCCAGGGGCACAGATGTGAGTATATTTTGGGGAAGACTCAAAAGATTGATGAGGGTGTGGCGGGACGTGTTGTAAGAAATAAGAAACCTATTCTGGTTAAGGATATCAGGAGTGATGACAGGTTCAATAGAAGCGAAAGGACGGATTACAAAACGAAATCATTTGTTTCTGCACCGCTTATTCTGGGAGAAATGATTCTTGGTGTAATAAACATTATAGACAAGATTTCGGGTGAAAGTTTCTGTGAAACGGACGTTAATCTACTTTGCATAATTGCAGGCCAGGTGAGTATTGCTGTTGAGAATGCAAGACTTTATAAGACACTTGAAGAGAATTGTTTTAATATGGTCAAGTTTCTGGCTGACAGCCTTGAGGCAAAAGATCGCTATACGAGCGGCCACTCTCAAAGAGTATCAGAATACTCATCTGCAACGGCAAATATAATGGGTGTATCTGACAGGGAGAAAACTACATTACTCCACGCCTCATTGTTGCACGATATAGGTAAAATAGGCATATCAGAACTCTTATTCAACAAGACTGACAAATTGGATACTTCCGAATACGAGACAATAAAATCCCATCCTGTCAGGGGAGAAGAAATAATAAAACCATTGGGTTTCCTAAAAGAGGCAATACACCATATAAGGGGGCACCATGAGAGTTTTGATGGCAGCGGATATCCGGATAGATTGGGCGGTGGTGATTTACCGCTTCTGACTAAGATAATGACAGTGGCAGATTGCTTCGATGCAATGACATCGGAAAGGACATATCGGCCATCAAAGAAAACAAATGAGGCAATATCAGAACTTAAAAGATCATCAGGAATACAATTTGACCCTGATGTAGTAGATGCTTTTGCATCCAGCGAAATAATCAAGATAAAATCAGATTTAGATGATTATTCTTAAGATTTCTTAATTCCTCAATTCATCAATATTTTAATTCCCTCTTGAGGCTGATCTTCGGTTGCTCACGGGGGCGACTTTAGCGGCCGGCTCGTTTGGGTTCTGATGACTGAAAATATCTGTCAATAGGCAGTCGTATTAGCCCGTTACCTGCCTGTGCTGTGCTACAGCACGCAGACAGGCGAAGAAACGGTGGTCAAATAAAGTGCACAGAGAATACAGAAAATATAATAAAGCCCGTCAAAAAATATTAGGGTACCGTCTGTGATTCTCTGTGCATCTGAAATATTGAATAGATTAAACTATGGCCAGTGAAAAGAACATCGCTGTATTAATGGGCGGCATCTCACCTGAAAGGGAGATATCTCTTCAGTCAGGCAGAGCAGTTGCGAATGCCCTTGCGAAGACAGATAACCATGTCATCAAGATAATTGTTAATGATGATATGGTTAATGAACTTGATAATTACAAGATTGATGTGGCTTTTATAGCTCTTCATGGACATTTCGGGGAAGATGGCGGCATTCAGGAAGTTCTGGAGTCTAAGGATATTCCGTATACCGGTTCCGGTGTTTCGGCAAGCAGGCTTACCATGAACAAGGCAAAATCTAAAGAAATTTTTAAGGAAAACAATATGCCAACTCCGGATTTCTTTACCGTTCCAACTGTACAAAGCATGTCAGAAATTGTCAAAGGTGTTAAGAATCTGAAATTGCCTGTAGTTACAAAACCCATAAGTAATGGTTCCAGCTTAGGGATATCCATAATCAGGGCATATGATGAATTGCAGGATGCAATTAAACATGCCGGCCCTCATTGTACGGAGGTTCTTATTGAAAAGTATATCGAAGGCAGGGAATTGACAGTTAGTATCCTTGACGATAAAGCTCTTCCCATAATCGAAATAAAGACTGCAGCAGGATTTTATGACTATAATGCTAAGTACAAAAGCAAAAATACCCGATACATAATCCTTGAATCTGCGGAAGAATCGTCTGAGTGTACATTATCTCATGCTGTATATAAAAGTGTACAGGATCTGGCGATCCTTGCACATAAAAGCCTGGGTTGCCGCACATTCTCAAGAGCAGATATGATCCTCGGTAACGATGGAGAGATATACATTCTTGAAGTTAATACAATTCCGGGATTTACCGAAAGAAGCCTGCTGCCAAAGGCTGCCGCAGCGGCAAATATCAGCTTTACCGGGCTATGCAATATCATAGTTGATGCCGCTTTCGAACGCGCCTTCTCAGCCGAACTACTTATTCGAGAGGACAATCAAGACCGGAAAACAGCCAAAATATCGACCTGAACAGATCGTAAGTTTCATCTGTTACGCTCTTTAGACATAGAGTCAAGCCTAATATCTTTTTAACTTAATCAAAATGAAGAAATTCCTCAAAGATCAATACAATAAAGCATCAGATAAGATAAAGACAAACATTAATGCCTTAAAACCATATCTTGAAAATATACAGAGAGCGTTCACATCATTTTTACTTAAATTAGTCATTGTTGTCGTCATAGCCTTTTCTGTTATATGGCTTGGTAAGCTCACATGGAAATATCTGACAAATCAGGATATGTTTCTGGTAAGCCCTATGACATTTTCGTTTGAGACCCCAGACTGGGCAACAGATAAATTTATTAACGAGATAAATAATATTCATGGATTAAAAAAGAAATATAATATCTTTGAGAAAGATTTAACAAAAAAGATTGTGGCGACATATGAGAATAATCCTCTAATATCTAAGGTTCACTATGTCGAAAGGGAACTTCCAAATAGGCTTAACATAAAGTTAGAACTGCGCAGGCCCGTAGCAGTCGTTAAGAGGAAAGATAAAGAATATTTAATAGATAAAGATTGTGTGAGACTACCGGACAGGTTCTACAAATATCCTGAAGAAGGCAATGATTCGATTTACATAATCAGTAGAAAGTCTGTAAATATCCCCGGATATGGCGAAAGATGGAATGACAAGTCAATCGAGGATGGTATAAACCTTCTGAATTATCTGAAACATAACAAAATAGATAAACTGTTGAAGATTGCGTCCATAGATGTTTCAAAGGTCAGAGGTAATCATAAAGATGGTAATATTGAAGTAGAACTATGGACGAAAAATGGAGCAATGATTAAATGGGGCTATCCTGCCTCAAACGAACATGTAAATGAACTTACTGATTATGAAAAACTGCAAAGTTTACTGAGTGTTGCAAAAGAAGAAGGAGTAGATCTGGCAAATATGGAATATGTAGATGTAAGATGGAAAACACCATTAGCAAAACGAGTAGGCGCTCGTTAAAAAACACACCTTGATATGACATACCAGCGTAAGGCCGCATGCCCGACTGCCCGACAGCAGTATGGGCGGGTTCGCCCTTATACGAAATGTCTATTCTTTGAACCTAAATATAGATATGTTTAAGGCTTGAAGCTTTTGGAAACTATCTTACAAAAGAAGCGTGAAACTTAAATCAGTTTCTTCAAGGCGGCGGGCAAGTGTAACAAGAACGCTGTTCACGAAGTCCCTGTTGTTTGTAATGTTTGACATAAATGCTTCCTTATTTATAACATGATGACTGCAGTCAGTGAACGCTATTGCTGACGTTACACGTCTGCTTCCTGTTATTAACGCCATCTCTCCAAAGAAATCACCTGAGCTGAGGTTCGCAATATTCACATCAACATTGCCTATTGTTTTCACTATCTGAATCTCTCCGTCATTTTGAACCCCTACCGAGGTCTACTTATCCTTGGAAAAGTTCTCCCTTACACCATTGTGGGACGATGATAATTGCCAGCTTACCCTGCTTCAGGATGTGACGAA
>Ga0156272_1066_pt1 | contig 10594 bp, 9 predicted proteins | sample RifCSPlowO2_12_FD_107921 | JGI IMG/M metagenome (GOLD analysis project Ga0156272, IMG submission 107921) | Planctomycetes bacterium RIFCSPLOWO2_12_FULL_39_13
TACTGGCATGGATGGATAGTCTTTTCAGGATGGTTAGCCTTGACATTTGGAATATCCCAAAGTTCTTTATCCCATTCTTTGGCGACAAATTCCCATATATCTGATGGATTCTTGCCAAGTGGATTACCAGAAGGTAAACCACGCTTGGGTCCCTTAAAGTGGCGCTTTCCAGGATACTTTGCTGGAACTCTAACAGAATCAAGGTTGAAAGTATAAGTATCAGATTTTGTAAACCAGAGAATAGTTTCGTATCGTCCAGAAAAACGTTTACTAGCATGTAAACCATGATTAAAACGCCAGATGATTCGGTTGCGAAGTTTTAGCCCGCATTTTTTAAAATAGTTATAATAAAGAATGTCCAAAGGAAACACTTCTGAATTCTCAACAAAGTTGCCAACCTGCCAGCAAATGCTACCGTCGGATTTCAATACTCGGACAAGTTGCTTAATTACTCGGCACTGAAAATCTAAATAAGACTCAATTTGTGTTTTACTTTCGTATTGCTTACCAAGATTATATGGCGGTGAAGTGATTATAAGTTTAGCCGTTTCGTCTGGAAGTGTTTTAAGAAATTCAAGTGTATCTCCGCAGTGTAAAACAATAGAATGGTTAATATCAAAAATTTTAACGATTACTGGACTTTTAAATAGAGGTAAAGTTTTTGGAGTTTTAATCATGACAATATTTTACATCAGACCTTCTCAAATACCAATCTTTATTACAAAAACTTCAAGATACCTGAAGTAAAATTTTCAGATATAACCTTCTTTTTATAAGCCTTTATCTTTTCAGATAATTTACCTGCATCTCTTTTAAACTCAATAAAATCCTCTTTTTCAGTTTTAACATTCTCCCCTTTGTTTTCTTCCATCATAAGGGTATCCCTTCCCTCTCAATGTCCAGCGCTATTCGTCTTTCCCTCTTTTTTAGTTCCGATATGATATCTTTTCTCGCCATCTTTTACTGATATTCCTTTTTGAAGCGTGCATGTTAATGGCAGTGATATTCAATCAGTATGCCTTGACAATTTAACAGCCAATGCTTGAGATTTATTCTATCAGTCTTTATTTTTTTAACAAGACTTTTCTTGACTCAAAACTAATTACGTAGTAACATTATGAAAAATTATAAATTCCGTTCTTCTATAAAACACTTCAGTATTGAAACGCAGATTTATATAGTGTCTGAACGAAAACTCGCAAAACTGTCATTTCGAGCGGAACGAGAAATCTTTTGTCTATTGAAATTATTGAGTTTACAGATTTCTCCTTTCAGTCGAAATGACAAATGTATGAGTTTTCGTTCAGACACTATATATTCTTACCAAAGAATTTCATGGTCACTAATTGATGAAGTTTGGTTAGCGATCTTCCGGCAGAGAATTCCATTAATTATACAATTACTAATGAGGCTGATATAAATGTCCATAAAGGTATGTATGTTTGTGTACAACAACTTCCTTCACGATACGCGTGTGCTGAACGAAGCGAGGTCATTGATTGCCAGCGGATATGATGTTACTGTTCTGGCTGCACTCGATAAAAAATCAAAGCCTTTTGGAGAACGGGAAGAACAGCAGGGTATTAAGGTCATACGAGTGGAAATCCCCGTCCATTATCGTATCTTCTGCCTGATAAGCGAATTTTTTCTGAGTTTTAAAAAGAAGCAGACAAAATATGCATCGGGAGGCGCTAACCCGTCGCACCTTCCCAACACTGCTGTAAAAAATGGGGATACTAAGGTTGCTATACGGAATGAAGACGGAAAATTAAGAGCCGGTCGAAATGTCATACGGGTTTTTCAACAAAGATTTTTAGGAATACTCACATTATTTCACAAGCTCTTTTCTTTCGTTGATTATTATGTGAGAAGCTGCCGCGTAGTAACAAAACACCCGGCGGATATATATCATGCTAATGATTTGAATACCTTGCCTATAGCCTGGTGGGTTGCTAGAAAACATGGCGCAAAATTGGTCTATGACTCTCACGAACTCTACATGGAAAAGAATATGCTTAGACCTCCTAATCGTATAATTAAATTCCTGGTAGGCCGATTGGAAGCATTCCTTATCCGAAGGACAAACGCTGTAATAACTGTAAACGAATCAATTGCAGATGAACTATCCCGCCGTTACCATGTGAGCCTGCCTACCGTTGTTATGAATGCGCCCTCTCGTACAAATGGAATCGTTAGGAGTAATGTAAATCTCCTGAGAGAGGCTTTAAATGTCAGGCAAGACTATCGTCTCCTTCTCTATTCAGGATTCATAACATTCAACAGGGGTATTGAGAAGATGATACAGAGTTTGACGTATCTGCCGGATTGTTACCTTGTATTTATGGGATACGGAACGGAAAAGTACAAAAAACAGCTTCTGAAAATAATACTGCAAAGCGGACTGGAATCTCGGGTGGCTTTTTATGGGCCTGTGCCGTCTGATGATGTGATAAGGTATGCTGCGGGGGCGGATTTAGGCGTTGCTCCAATAGAAAATTCATGTTTGAGCTATTACTATTGTTCTCCAAACAAGGTATTCGAGTACATTAATGCCGGGCTTGCGGTCATAGCAAGTGATTTTCCAGAACTTAGAAAAGTAATTTACAAGCACGATATAGGGTGTACATTTGACCCCAATGATCCGCATGATATCGCACGAGCGGTAACGTATGTATTCGAAGATGCCGAACGCTGGCAAAGGATGAAACAAAATACCCTTGCCGCTTCGCAGTGTTATAACTGGGAGAACGAATCAGAGAAGCTTATCAATCTTTACAAGGCACTAATTTAATTTATGTCCATCAGCCCTGAATACTTCAAGTATCTCAATCATTTTGGCAAAACCGTAACAGTTCGTGAATTCTTTGAGAATGCGCATGCACCTAATATGATTGCCCTGCGTCATGATGTTGACCATAATCTTGATTTAGCCTTAGAAATGAGTTATTGGGAGAAAGAACGCGGCATACGTTCAACCTATTTTCTTTTACACAGCGCCGTTTACTGGAATGATTCAAGATTCATAGAAAAATGCCTTCAGATACAGGATTTTGGCCATGAAGTTGGGCTTCATCTGAATATTCTTACTGAATGGATGATAGGAAAAATAGACGACCTGTCACTTTTCCTGGGAAAATTAATTGCTCCCATTCGTAAAGCCGGTGTGCGTTTGTCGGGTATTTCTACCCATGGAGACCGACTCTGCTATGAACGGCAGTTTGTTAATTACTGGTGTTTCTCAGAGCTGCGCCCGCATGACCCCGTAAAGACGGAATCAGGGATATGTGCTGAAGGAATATTTGTAAAAGAAGAAAAATTTCAGATAAGGTATCCTTCATCCCACCGTCTAGTCCATAAAGATGGGCGATATTTTGACCTGTGGTCTATTTCAATGAAAACGCTTGGAATTAATTACGAAGCCAGCCATGTGCCTTACGATTCGTATTATACCGATACTGGAGGAGGATGGTATAGGTCAACTAATCCATTGAAAAACACACTTACTGCCGGCAGGCATCAAATCCTGATGCATCCGATTAACTGGCGGGGTCAACAAAAAATCTACTTCTTCCTCTCCACTGCAAGGTCCGGGTCAAAGTGGCTTGCCAATTTTCTGAAACAGGCAACTCCTCTAAAGGCGCAGCATGAATTTACTTTAAATCATCGCTATAAAGCAGGAAAACTTATTGCAGAGAATATATTGCCATGCCCATGGTTTATTTACCTTCTTAATCGTTTGTTTAAAAGCAAAAAACTTGTTTTCCAAAAACGCACTGCAGCGGGATTCAGGGAGTTGGTTGATAAAACAGACGAGGTAAAAGAACTTATGATCGAAGCCAGGGCATGGGTTGATGAATTTCCAGAGGATTACGCCGAAGCAAACGTGTATCTTGAGCGATTTCTTACGATTATGAAAGAAGTCTTTCCTGACGCAATATTGGTGCATCTCCACAGAGGTCCGAGAAATGTAATTAGGTCTATTCTCAACCGCAAGTGGTATAACACTCCTAAAGACAATAAACATCCTATTATGAAAGATGAAGACTGGGATGGTCTCACGCAATTCGAAAAGGCATGCTGGTACGTTCGGCAGACTAATAAATCGCTTATTCGTTCGTGTCAGCACAGGCTTGTTTACGAGAAGATGGTTAGCGATCCGTGTTATTTAACTGAACAACTAAAGTCTTTGGATATTCCTGTGTTTCCACGCCTGGCAGAACCAGAATTCAATAAAAAGATTAACGTTAATTACAGCTATGAATTTCCTGATTATGCTGAATGGTCGACGGAAAACAAGGCGGCATTTCATTCCATTTGCGATCCTGTAAACGAGGCATTAGGATATGAAATTAAGCATGGTGAAACGCCTGATCAATCTCTGCATCTTGAAAGTAAAATCATAAGCGATAATAGAAAGATTTATAGTGAAAATCTACCCGAAATTGTCTTTGAAACTGATTATCGTAAAATTCAACACGATTTATACTCATCAAAAAGCTGCAAGGTTAAAAATAGCGGGGATGGAATTGAAATTTTACCCAAAGCAGGCAAACGTTCGTATTTTTTAATCGGTGGTGGAAAGTGGCACTATGTCAAGGGAGAGGAAGGATGGGTGTCGAAAATGGGACATTACTATCAGGGTGTTCTGGATTTAGAAATTTACCAGGATTTGTCTATTATCCTCATTTGTTTGATGTATAATATGAAAGGCAATCTGATCGCTAAACGTCCTCTAAGACAAATTAAACACGTATCAATACCCTGTAAATTTTCCTTCAAAGTCAGAGGCGATGCCAAAAGATTCAATATCGCCTTATATTTTCCTGCATCTGATTTATCAGGTAAAATGAAGATGAAAACAATCCGAATTGAAAAGATGCCTTTATAAAGTTTTCGTGAAAGGTATGTTAAGAGGGAAGCTGTTAAACGTGTCATTCCAAAAAAATTTTATTTTGTATCTGTGTGCCTTAGTGTCCGGGTAGTTCAAAGATGAGAATAGGAATAGTCAGTTACTGGTTTAATAGGGGTCAGGCAACTGTCAGTCGGTATATCAGGTCGATTTATGATAAGCTTGGTCATAAAACCTTTGTCCTTGCGCGTCCCACGAAAGAGAGCTTTTATCTGCCTAAATTCATTGATACTACAGATGTGTGGAATCAAACCAACATTACACCTGCTTCAAGTTATAACATCCCTCTGAAAGAATATACTAAATGGATAAAGGACAATTCTATAGAGATTATATTTTTCGACCAGAACTACCAGTTCAAAGAGATTGCAAAAATACGCGCTCTAGGAGTTAAGACCGTCACGAGATTCGTCTGGGAGTCATTTGGTGAAAAACACGTAAAAGGCGCCAGAAAGGCTTTTGATGTTATCTACTCTTTGAACAAATGCGAACAGGTACGATATGCGGCCTTAGGCATTAACAGTCCCTGGATACCATGGGGTTGCCATCCTGAGCTTATTGCGATAAATTCAAAAAGACGGGAAGACGGGATATACTTCTATTACCCAGGCGGTTATTTATCGAAGCGCAAACCCACAAAAACCGTAATCCATGCCTTTTGCAAAGTGCAATCGCCATTGATCAAACTAATTATCAAAACTCAGTATGAGGAAAAGAGGGATGAGTTAATTGGGCACGTAGACACTTCCGATCCAAGGATTAAAATAATTAATGGTGATATATCGACACAAGAATATTATAATTTATTTGCATCCTGTCACGTATGTCTCGCCCCAAGCAGGTGGGAGGGCTTGGGATTGCATTTGTATGAAGCGGTTGCATTTGGTATGCCTATTATTACCAACAACAATCCTCCAATGAGTGAAATTGTGCAGAATAATTACAATGGATTGCTTGTTAAATCATATCAATCAGGTTATGCAGAATCAGGGATTGCTGCATACGAGCCTGATACTGATGATTTAAGCCGTGCTATTCAGCATTTATCAGAACATGATATGATTGACAGGTTATCGAAGAATACACGTGAATTACGCAATGTAATGTCGTGGGACAAAACCACTGTTTCCTTTAAAGAGCTCTTAGACCTATAATTATATGGCTTGCAGGGAGAATACTCAATGAACGTTTTTATTCAAGGAATGCGCAGGTCTGGCACGACAATCTTATTTGACATCTTCTGGGAGGATGGTAATTTCGACTGTTACTACGAGCCGCTAGCAGCAGCAAACAAAGAAGCACTTGGCGGTGGCAGTGGTGTCCATTCCGTTGACTACTTTGACAAGATTAGAGATTGCCGAAAAACATTTATGCTTAGGTATCAACAATTAGAAAATGTGGATTTATTAAACTACGGCGCACCACGTTTACCGATATTAGAATTTGAATCAGATGTGCCTGATTATGTGCGGGAGTATATCAAGTTCATGATTTCACAGTCAGAACATACCTTAATAAAGTTTACCCGTATATATTGCAAAGTTCGTGTGCTCTGGGAAATCGATCCCGCAGCTAAATTTATCCATGTTGTGCGCGATCCACGTTCAGTGACCGCCTCTTACCAGTTCGGAAAGAATCAAAAAAACAAGAATAGATACCCGAATGAGAAGGTTTTTTTCAAAAAGAAATCCAATTATTCTGCATGGAGTAGTTTCCCGTTTTCTGAGTTTATATTAAACACCCCAGAATATTCACACCTCAAAGAATCTGAAGATTTCATGAGAATTCTCATTTTGTGGAAATTTAAATTCAGAAAAACACATGATACAGGCAAGACTCTGTTCGGAGAGAACTATTTACTGCTTCGCCACGAAGACTTACTAACTGAACCGGAACCAACACTGAGATCTCTATACAATTTTCTAGGAAGACCTCTCCCTGATAATGTTTTAAATTGGGCATTAGAGAAGGTTAACTCCAGGTCCAATCTCTTTGCTCCAGACAATCCCCTTTGGGGCAAGGCTTTTAAGAAGCTCAACATGGATGAAGAGTTGAGTATCTCTGGGTATAAATATTAGCGAAAGGGATACAAGGCATAAATACATTTAAAATGAAACCATTTATATACATCGCTTCATTAAGAAGAACTGGATCGACAGTACTCAGTGAGGCACTTACATTACTGCCGTACTCATTCATTTTCTTGGAGCCAAAGTTTGGCGAAGAAAAGTTTTCCATCAAAAAAAGAGATGCCGAGATGTTTTTGAAACACGGCATAGACCTCGAAGCCTTCAAAAATAATTGGTCAGGAAATAAGCAAAAATACATAATTGAGGCATTCAAAAGAGAGTTGATGCCACACCTCGCATCATACGTTTCACAGGTTGGAGTAAAGGAAATTCATCATGATGGATGGAGAAAATATATTCAATATTTTCCTGAAATGAAGATTTTGCTGACAGGGCGTGATCCAAGGGATATATATATTTCGCTCTTCTATAGAGTAAAAAGTGGCAAAGGGAACTTTTCAGGTACATTTTGTCCTGGAGCAGTCGCAGATGATTTGAACAAGGAGTTTCAAAAACAGCTTGAAATGCACAAAGAAACTGATTGTTTAAAGATAAGATACGAGGATTTATGTACGAATGAGAATTTATTTGATAAAATTCTTACTTTCGTCGAAAGCGAGATCCCTGCGATTGGCGACATTGGTAGTTTCAATGCTTTAAACCCAAAAAGGCAAGATGAGTATGAACTCCACGGAGACCAGATCACTGATAAGAGAGTCAATCGCTGGCATCACGAATCGGATAAAAATCTAGTAATGGAAGCACAAAAAACATTTGATTTGATGCCGGAGTATTGTGAATTTTGGGGATATTAAAAACACAAGTGCGTTGTTCAAGTGGACGATCTTCAACTGTAAATGAAACAATCACTTGCCAGCAAATCAGGGGTACAGCAAAACATGAAATATAATACTCTCCCTCCTTGTGGTAGATCTTTTTGTGTGTTGAGCATAGCAGGCTGCCATTGTTTCTTGGGTAACATTAGATGCCATAGGTTATTTTCGAGAAATCAATATCTGAATTTTTGAATAGGGACAAAATGTATGGATGTCTTCTTTACCACCGTTGTTCGTCAGGCACCTATTACGCAAGGTGGTGAGTTAGTGCGTGTTGACTGGACAACCAAAAAGGTGATTGCAAAGAAGCCTTTGATTCCAACCGATCCACCCATTACAGAAAAGGATGATCCAAATTCTAGGGGCAATGCTCGTGGCGGCCGTGGTATTATTAGGCAAGGCGATACTCTTTATGTTGCCATATACCATAGCATACTCCTTTTCAATACCGCACTTAATTCAAAAGGTAAGATAACAAACAACCTCTTTGTAGGTTTGCATGAGATGTATCACAACGAGGACACGGTCTGGTTAGCTTCAACAGCAATAGATGGTGCTATTCACATTGACCTTCAAGGTAATCTTCTTGAAAGCTGGTGGCCAAGGGAAAACCGTAAGCTTCAGCAACTTTTTGCCCTGGATTCGCTACCGATCAACAAAACTATAGACAACCGGATGCTGTGGCTGCATGTCCAGCCAAGCAAACAGCCAGGTCACACACATCTTAACGCCATGTCAGTTCGCAAAGGACAGATGTGTGTACTTTTAAACAGATTTGGTCTTGTTTATAACACTATAACCGATAGTATTTTAATTGAAGATCCTTCTATAATAGGATGTCACAATCTCGTATTTCTTGGTGATAAGATACTTATCAACGATAGCAAGGGTAAAAGGGTGGTGGTCTACTCGCAAGATGGAAAATTCATTAACGAAATCGATCTCTTATCTTTCCCAGAAATTTTGGCAATCCATAATGCAGATATTGATAATTACGAAGAAAAAAGACGCCTTTTCGTGCGGGGATTGAGTCCGATTGATGACAAAAGAATTCTTGTTGGATTCTCTCCTGCTACAATCGTTGAGATCGAATTATATAGTGGCCGCCTCCTTGACGTATACCAATATTCTAAGGATGTTGCGGTATGCGTGCACGGATTACTAGCCTGGACATAGCGTTGGATAAAATAAAGTTTTAGAATTTGTTTGAATCTGTGAATCAATGTATCACAAATCCGATTGGAGAATTGTCTCACCAAAAACAATCAGCCATGACGAATCAATGTATACCCTATACAAGTCGAATATCAGAATATGCCTTTATTACCTATTTTTTCATACTTTCATTTTTCCCATTCAACGCAGACATCGTTAAATCCCTCTGTCTCTTGATCGTGATAAGTTGTTGGATCATACTGGCAATATCTGAAAAGAGAATCCTGTTTGCTAAAACAACACTTAATATTCCTATCTTTTTATTTCTTGTATGCTCGTTGTTTGCCTCCTTCCATTCAACCAATATCAAAGATAGTTTTCATACCGTATTGTTTGACTATCTCCCATACTTTATTACCTTTTTTTGCATGGTTAATACAATACGAGGACAGGAACAAATCAAGCGAATTGTAAAAGCCATGCTTATTACGTGCGGTTTGGTGTGCGCATATGGATTATATGGGTATTATACCGGAATTGCTATTAACGCAGGTAGACTTGTAGCCACCTTTGAATACCATTCCCGCATTGCAAAATATATATCGTTATTATTGCCTATTGCTGTATGTCTTTTTTTCTATTACAAAGATTTTTTAAACCGCCTGTACTTAGCGATACTTATATGTGTGTGCAGCTTTTCCCTGATCTTAACTATGAGCAGGGCAAGCTGGGTTGCTACCTTTTTTACAATACTTTTTATCTGTTTTGCTATTCAAAAAAAGTATCTCATGTTTCTCATGGTAGGTGCATGCACTGTGCTTATTTTAGTTTTGCCGTCCAAATTTATAACCCATGCAAAAACCATAACCCGAATTAACCAATTCTTCTCTTCTGAAAAAATCCTCGGCGAACGATTCTTATGCTGGAAGGCGTCAATAGCCATGATCAAAGAGCACCCTGTCCTTGGTATAGGTCCAGGCTCAAAAGTTTTTCGAAATGCATACCAACAATTATGGACAAGAAATAAAAGATAAAGAACAACAACTGAAAAAAGAAATTATACCGAAAAAAAACAAAAGTTAAAAAGGTCGATAAACTATCTCATGCGCATAATATCTTCCTTCAATATCTGTGTTGGGACTGGTATTGTTGGGTTGTTGACCTTCTCATGGTTATTTGCTATGGTGTTTTATAAGGCAGTAAAATCATGGCGATTGCTAATTGCGGGATATGAAAAAATGCTTTTCATGGGTATTGCAGCAAGCCTCATTTCGATTTTTTTGCATGGTTTAACTGATAATTTTTGGAAAAAACCGGATGCTTTATTTCTCTGGTATATCATCGGAATACTATTTGTTATTATCCATGACTTAGAAAATCGTATTTCAAAAACATCCCTGTGATACTGGTGCTGGAGCAAAACACTCAGATATACAAATGTACAACCATTTAAAAACAAAATTAGACAATTTTTTAGGAACATTCAGCCGATACAGCACCATTCTTAAGTTATTAACTGCAGACTCAATTTGGCGATTCAAAAAAGAATCGTTTCTTATTCTCATAACTAGTTTTCTGGGCGTTTTTTTCCAGATATGGACAATAGGTCTTGCCATTTACTATGC
>Ga0156272_1012_pt2 | contig 10075 bp, 12 predicted proteins | sample RifCSPlowO2_12_FD_107921 | JGI IMG/M metagenome (GOLD analysis project Ga0156272, IMG submission 107921) | Planctomycetes bacterium RIFCSPLOWO2_12_FULL_39_13
GCAGTCTTATTTAAAATAATTTTTGCTTTTCTACCCTTGTTAATACTGCCAATGAAATCATCTGTTATTCGTTTTAAATCCATTGCATTAACGAATAATTGTCCTTCTAAATGATCTGGTATATTTGACAACCATTTATTCAACAATGCCAGATAGTTATTGTAGGAAAGTGATTGTATTCGGCTTACTGCACGAATCAGAACATCGTCAGTTATATTGTTCTTAATCTCCAACAATTTCATTTTATAATCTGTTTTCAATGTGCTTAAAGCCATTTTCCTGTTTTCTTTGAAACGTTCTTCTTCCTTTTGCAACATCTCATGGTATTGTTTTTCTATTGAAACTTTAGCTACATCTACCTGGGCACTAAATTGTTCTTCTGCCGTCTTGATGATTTGTTCTGCCTCTTTCTGTGCATTTTCTATAATGTGTTTTCTAATACGTTCTATTGACATAGTAAGAGGTAAGTTAATTGTAAAACGGCATTCATAAACAATTACCAAATTCCAGGACTTGTTTTTGGAGAAAAAGAAATCCCACCTTCTTTTGTTAACCATGTAATTAACAAGATGGAAATCAATAAGGCAATAACGGCATAGGTTTCAACGAGTGCAGGAATCAGTATAGCACGCCCCCCTTCTTCTGGTTGTTTTCCCGTAAGATTGATAGCCGCCGTTGCAGCCTTGGCTTGCATGATTGCAGTTATGTATTCTACGATGCCCATACATATAGCAATAATTAGAATAGCAATCCCAACAGATGGAGATATATTTATGTGTCCAACAATAATTCCGGTACGCATGGCAATCATAATAGCGCCAATAAAGCCATAAAAACCTTGTGTGCCTGGCAATGCCATGAGTACTAACATTTTTCCAAAAAGTTCAGGTTTTTCAGACAGGACACCAGCGGCCTGAGATGAGGCAATCAAAATACCTTTCGCTGAACCCAAACAACTGACCGTTACTACTATAATGGCGCCAAGAACAGCCCAGCCACATCCTGTTTGTACGAAATATAATTTTAGTAATTCTATCATGGTATTAAACTCCTTTTTTGTAAATTATATATATTTGTAGAAATGCATTGCGATGCGTCTCTACAGTTCTTTTTATGTATATTTCTAGTGTTTATTTTGAAACATTTTTAACAAATAGTTATACGCTGACTGTCGAAACCATAAGGCAGGAATTTTTGGGCGCCCCCTTCATAAAATCTACCAAATAATTCCAGGAAAATTAACCGCGCAGGATGGACAAATGCGCTAAGAATACTCATAACAAAATTAAACGTATGACCAGAAACCAGGGTAAAGATAAATAATATAGTGCCGATGAACGTGCCAGTTTTGAATAATCCCGCTACAATGTTAAATGACATGCCGACAATTGACGTTGTAAGACTAAGCGCCAGGATACGCGTATAAGAAAGGATATCCCCAATAAAACCAACACATCCATAACTTCCCACAATACCGTACAAGCTTACAATTCCAGTGAAAATTTTGCCGGCAATCCCTTTTGCGTTTCGTCCCTGTGTGGAGATTAATCCCGCCGCACCAATAATACACAGATATTTACCAACGCTAATGACTGAGGGTGGTATTCTTAGAAAAATGCTTAATGCAAGAATCAAAAATCCCGGTAACGTAATAAGCCATAGCAAACCATCGCAAAGGGCATTCAGAATATTTTTCTTCCTAAATTCTCCGTACATCTTGAGCGCTATACCATAAAATTGGTTTAATACACCCAGCCCTATAGTAAATAAGAGAGCAAGAACGGGCTTTGAAAGCGGATCAAGAAGCGTGAATTTTTCTTTTAATCTTAACAAGAGGTTATTCTCCCCTAAGTATGCTGGATTGTACAAATCCCCCGCCCATCCGCCAGTAAGAGCGCCAAATATAATTGTGCTTACACCAGCATAAAGAAATAGTCTTAAGAAGTTGGAAAACGCCTCAGCCCTCTTGTATTTTCTAATCATCCATGCAGAAAAGACAGTTAAAAATAACCCATAAAATACATCGCCAAAGCAAAGCCCAAACAAAGTTAAAAAAGAAATCATAATAAATGGCGTAGGGTCGAATGTAAAATAATTAGGCAACCCAAACATATTAATCAATAATTGTGCCGGTTTAAAAAATCTATTTAGTGAAATGCAGACAGGCACTTTATCCATTGGTGAAGGCTCTTCATAAATAACCGATGCCTGTGAAAATTTATCGTTGAGTAATTTGACAAGCTTTGGCTTATCTTTTATTTTAACGTAACCAATCAACACAAATGTCTTTTTAGATATGACACACATGCGTTGGGCAACCATTTTATTTCTTTCGTTTTCCCAATATCCCAACAATATTTCTACAGAATACCATTCTTTGGATAATTCGTGGAAACGATGATGAATTAGATCAAGTTCCTTAATAATGGTAGAGATTTCTATATCCAACCTATCAACACAATCCTTCACGTTACCAGATAAAATTGGGAAGGGTATCTCCTTATAATCATATTTCGCAAAATTCTTGAGTGCTGCTTCTTTATCGTCATTTAGGTATACGAATAGGACTTTCCGCTCATTTTCAAGAATTGAAACAATCTGCCATGCAAGAAGCTCATTTGCTGATGCATCCACTAAAAACCTTTTCCATTTAGACTCAGTTACTTTACAGTAAAAGAAGGCCGCATTCCTCACATTACTGACTCGTATAAGCTCATCTGACAGGGGTAAGAAATCAGAAAGTTTGTCTTTTTCTTCCCGTAGCTGTTTTTGCCTCTTTTGAAGATTCATGTATTTTTCATGCTGATTCTTACATTCTTTGTAAATAGATTCTATGTCAATGCGGGAGAGTGTTTGATCCAATTCATTACGAGTAGTCTGCAATGGGATGGGAAAAATACCTTCCACAAAACCCTTCTTTTTTTTAACAAATACCTTGAGAATAGAAAGTATGGTATTTAGTTTCTGAATATTTTTCTCTATATCTTCGACTGTTGTGGGGAATTTCTGAAAATATGGAAGAGATGTATCGTCAAGTCGAGAAAAAGTGTCTATTATATGAACAATGTTCAATTGGTAAAGCTGGCTTAGGAACCACCGAGCATCTTTAGCAGGAAGTAAAATACTTACTTTAATAAGCTTTTCGATAGCCATACTAGCACTCGTAAATACGCTTTAACACCCAATTAACGGCATTTCCCATGCTTTTATTATCTATATGTAGAAGCTTTTCTTTCAAGGATTCAAATTCATTTCTTAAACGTTCTTCTTCTGACATTTGCAAGTTAACAATTTCTGCCCTTAATAACTCTAACTTTTGATGCTGTTTATTCTCAAGAATTCCTTTAATCAAATTAATTTCATTATCAATGTCAGCAATAATTCTCTCGGTTTTTTGCCTGGCATTATTTACAATATTGTCAGCCTCTGCTTCGATATTCAAAAGTTCTTTAATGAAATGATCGCTCATATATATTCTCTTACAACCACTTAATATTCATTAATTGCCGCTAATGTTACTTTTAAATGTGTGACGATTCAAGAAAAAACCAACAGGTTGAAAATGTTTGCTATTAACAGAATTGGTTTTTAGAATAAAACATGTATATTCAAAGTGTTTTTTCTAAAGGGAGGTTGTTTTAAATGGGAGATATATCTTCTCAAGCGTTAGCAAAACTAATTGTCAAATATCTGGATATAGAAAAATTAATTAAGGATAACCCTTCAGTTACTAAAGAAATGATAAATTCTTTTCCTTACGAAATCTCAAAAACTAAAAAAGGAGACGAACAGATTGATACCCGCCCGACACTCAATGCTATTCATCAACGTGAAAAAAGAGAATTTAGCGAACTTATTATTCATACAGATGGGGCGTCAAGGGGAAATCCAGGTAAAGCTGGCATAGGTGTAGCCATTTACGACAAGAATTATCGTCTTGTTGAGGAAGTGTGCAGGTTTATTGGAGAATCCACAAATAACGTCGCTGAATATCATGCAATGATATTGGCGGTTCAAAAGGCAATTGCCTATAATGCTAAAAAAGTTACATTTAAAACCGACAGTGAACTTTTGGTTAGGCAACTCAACGGTATATACCGTGTAAAGAGTCCAGGTCTTCTACCCCTTTATAAAGAGCTCTCAATATTTTTGAATAAAATACCAGCATGGGAAATTCAACATGTAAGCAGAGAAGAAAATCTTCGGGCAGATGCTTTAGCCAACAAAGGAATAGATTCTCAGTCTGACATGCGTTAAATAAATAATTGACTTGTACTTATATGTATGATATAGTCTCACTCTTAAAAATTTTGTTCGTTGATTGTAAAAATGATAGCTAAGAATAGTGCGAATAGTAATAGTCTTTTACAGGCTATAAATGTATTCAAAGAATACAAGAATGGTGAGCGTACATTACCTGTTTTACATGCGATTAATTTATCTATAGAAAAGGGTGAAATTGTAGTAATTGTAGGTGCATCTGGCGCTGGAAAAAGCACGTTATTACATATCCTGGGGATTTTGGATACGCCAACCTCTGGTTCTGTAATATACAAAGGAATCAATCTGACCACATTAAGTGCAAAGAAACAGGCCGAGATGCGGAATCATATTTTTGGATTTGTTTTCCAGTTTTACCATCTCTTGCCTGACTTTACTGCATTAGAGAACGTTTTGCTGCCAAGCTTAATAGGAAGTAGACCCAAAAACAGGAATCAGGCAAATGAAACCTATACAAATAGAGCAATTTCATTGTTAGAAAGAGTCGGATTAGGAGATCGTTTAACGCACAAACCTTCACAACTCTCTGGTGGTGAAAGACAGCGGGTTGCCATTATACGCGCACTGATAAATAATCCCGAGTTACTGCTATGCGATGAACCTACTGGTAATTTAGATACGAAGACTGGCCACGAAATTCGTGAACTGATCTGGGATTTGAACAAAACATTGAATCAAACAGTCGTGATTGTTACACATGACGAAGAAATAGCTAAACATGCTGACCGTATTATAAGAATTGCAGATGGACGTATTCTAGAATAAAAAAGAAAGGAGCAAATGTTCTAGCAATGGGATTAAAGATTTATATAAATGGTCAAATACTTCCTCAAGAAGACGCAAAAATATCAGTTTTTGACCACGGACTGCTATATGGGGATGGAGTATTTGAAGGAATACGCGCCTATAATGGGAAAATATTCACACTGGAGGAACATCTGGATAGATTGTACGATTCTGCAACGGCTATATCACTAAAAATACCCATGACAAAGGCAGAATTGGCAGATGCCATTAAAAATACAATGGAAGCTAATAACATGAAGGATTCCTATATCCGTCTTGTTGTTACTCGTGGTGTAGGAAAACTCGGGTTAGACCCAAACAAATGTGCAACACCACAGATCATAATTATCACAGACACAATTGAATTGTATCCAAAGGCGCTTTATGAAAAAGGACTTGATATCGTTACTGTTACTACAATCAGGAATCACTTTTCCGCCCTTGACCCCAAGATCAAATCCCTCAATTATCTGAATAATATTCTGGCGAAGATTGAATCTATCCAGGCGGGAGCTGGGGAAGCTTTAATGCTTAACAAAGACGGTTATGTGGCAGAATGTGCTGGGGATAATATTTTTATTTACAAAAATAAAACTCTTTTAACACCCCCCACAAGCGCTGGTATATTAGTTGGCATTACCAGAAATGTTGTAATGAAACTAGCCGCCGAGATGGAAATTAAAGTTAAAGAAGAATTAATAACTCGATATGATTTGTACATTGCCGAGGAATGTTTTTTAACAGGAACGGCCGCTGAAATTATTCCGGTTGTTAAAATTGATGGACGAACAATTGGCACAGGCAAACCCGGAAAAATTACTAGTGATTTACTAAAAAGGTATCGTGACCTCACAAGAAATGGTTTTTAAGCAGCGTCTTTATGCTTTGATTTAGAAAATGATGTAAAGACCATAATAGATACCCCAACACAGATCAAACTATCCGCAATATTAAAAGTAGGCCAATGGTATTTGTCCCCAACATGTAAATCTATAAAATCCCTTACATACCCATACCATATTCTATCCCATAAGTTACCTATAGCCCCAGCCAGAACGAGCCCCAGGGCAAGATTCGACATAATATGTGTTTTATCAGACCAAACATAAATACACAAAATTACTATTATAGCTATGGCTGAAAAAATAATAAAGGCGTTGGTTTTGCCTGGAAACAGTCCAAAAACAACGCCTTCATTTTTACTTCGTAATATATTTAATATAACGGGAATTAAAGTTATTTTCCCAAATTCTTCCAGCTTAGAAAAAACAATCCATTTTGTTACAATATCTATGATAACACCACTTACAGCGGCAGTAATAAATGAAGTAGTGTTTTTCATAAACTTACTTTAAACGTTTTCAATCTCCTCTTCCCTTTGACAATCTATACATAGTTTTGCATAAGGTACAGCCTTCAGTCTCTCTTTAGTTATTTTTTTCGCACATAATTCACAAACACCAAAAGTGCCGTCTTCGATTTTCTCTAAAGCCGTATCTATGCTACGAACACTTTCTTCCCCATTCTGTATAAGTTCAATCATAAGTTCTCTTTCATAATTATCTGTACCAACGTCTGCCATATGAATTGGGACATTAGACAGGTCACCTGATGCATCCTGTCTGGATCTTTTTAATGCCTCCCCCTGCATAGAGTCAACTTTTCCAACAAGCTTTTCTCTTAACATAAGGAGGAGCTTTTTAAATTGAGTCACTTCTTCTGCTTTCATTTCCTTCTCCTAAATTATAAAACAACACCATCTAAAGATAATTACTGCTTCTTCAAGAATTACATGAATTTCTGAAATAATTTGAAGGATTTATAAAATTAAAAGCTTATGTATCCCAAGCATATAAATATGAAATATAAGCTAAATTTTATAGTAATTTAGCATATATTAAATACCCAGTCAATAGAATTTGAAAACCAACGTTGTTAACTTTTTCAGGCAAATTAAATATTTTACTTTCAGTAACGGTACAAACGCACTTTTTTTATAAAATTCCTATAAAAAAGGGATAATTTATATTACATTATCCCTTTTCTATTTGAGCACAGTATTTTAATTAAGAAAACTTTTTAAAGTTCTTTTTTTCTTTCCTTAGTTTTTTCAGACACAATATCATTTATCTGCCAATTACGCTCAAAAGCTGTACAAGACTTGTAAGACACATTACGTATTAAGATATTACAAAAAGCAATTTTACCATCCAGAATTATTGCATAATTACATCCAAAACAAATGCTCTTCTTGCTTTTTTTAGTTTTCATCTACCTTCACTCCAAAAGGGTTAGTAGAAATATTCACATTTCGCAGATAAAATGATATTGATATTTACTCAAGAAGTCAATTTAAAAAACAACTGAATACAAATCAACCATTAACAATCGCTTCGCCTGGATTCAAAATACCCTCAATAACAATATCATTTGAAATTCTTTTTACTGTAATTTCACTAATTCCCGAGGCTTCACATATCTTATTAATACCTTCCCCAAGCACAGGCGATTTCGAGAATTCTCCTCCAATAATAATCGGGGCAATAAAAACTATAAGCTTATCAGCCAGACGCTCTTCAATCACGGATGTAATGATCCTGCTCCCTCCTTCTACCAAGATATTTGTTAAATTCATTTTCCCGAGCCTTTTGAATAGTTCATGCAAATCCACACGATCATTAATGCCATTTGTCTGAATAATCTTACATCCCAATTTTTCTAGTTTTTCAACTTGTTTTTGCTGTGCATTTTTATTTACAGCAACAATTATTTCACTTTCGTGGATTGTGCTTAAAAGGCGGGAGTTTAAGGGCAACGAGGCATTGCTGTCTACAAGAATTCTTTTTGGATTTCTCCCCCCTTTAATACGGCAGGTCAATAATGGATCGTCTCGCAATACGGTATTAATTCCCACCATAATCCCATCCATCTGTCCACGGATCTTATGTACATACTCTCGTGACTCCTCTGATGTAATCCACCTGGAGTCTCCTGTATGTGTGGCAATCTTACCATCAATTGACATTGCCCATTTTACAGTCACATACGGCAAGCCTTTTTGCATTAATTTAAAAAAAGGGGCATTGAGCCTTTTTGCCTGTAATTCCATAACACCTGTCCTGATCTCGACCCCTCCCTCTTTCAATTTCTGCATCCCCTTGCCTGATGTGATTGGATTAGGATCTATAACCGATGCCACTACCTTTATGATGCCTGCTTTAATAATAGCATCGGCACAAGGCGCTGTTTTTCCATAGTGCGCGCATGGTTCCATTGAAACATAAAGTGTCGCTCCTTTGCAGTTTACCCCTGCCTCGTTTATTGCGTGTATTTCAGCATGATGCCCTCCAAAGACCCGATGGTAACCCTTTCCAATAATCTCACCATTCTTTACAAGCACTGCGCCTACCATGGGATTTGGTTCTACTTTTCCACATCCCTTCTCTGCCAGTTCCATGGCAAGCGACATATATTTCTCATCAATATCTGAATTACAACCCACCTCGTAAAGCCTCTAATCTCTGAAAATAATCAGGAAATGTTTTGGATACACACTCAGGATTCTTTATAAATACTCCATTTTCACGTAATCCAATCAACGCAAAACTCATTGCCATACGGTGGTCATCATATGTTTCTATTTCAGATGGTTGTGGTTTTGATGGTTCAATTTCAAAACCGTCTTCATATTCAACAGTTTGAATTCCCATACGACGCAATTCGGTCACTACCGCAGCTATACGGTCAGTTTCCTTTATACGCATATTTCTTACATTTCGCACTCGTGTCTTACCCTCCGCAAAAACAGCAACGGCTGCTAAAGTCTGCACCACGTCTGGCATGTCTCCCATATCAACATCTACCCCATGAAGTGTATTTGCCTGTACCTCTATCCAATTAGCATCCATTTTAACTTTACAACCCATACTTTTTAAAATATCAACGAAGTGAACATCGCCCTGCAAAGAATTATTTCCAATCCCAGCAACTCTAACCTTTCCACCAGTAATAGCCGCAGCGGCAAAAAAATAAGAAGCAGCCGATGCATCTGCCTCTACTTCATAGTGTATTGCCCTGTAACGCTGTCCTGATTTCACAAAGAATGTTTTGTAGTCGTTGTTCGCAACTTTTACGCCAAACTGATGCATCAATGCCATAGTCATATCAACATAACGTTTTGAAACAAGGCTACCCTTTACTTCAATGGATACGTCCTGTTTTGCGTAAGGAGACGTCATTAACATTGCACTAAAATACTGGCTACTCAAATCCCCCTTTACTATAGCTGAACCTCCTTCCAATTCTCTCCCTCTAATTATCACAGGCGGACAACCATTATTGAATTTAGACACAACATCAGCTCCGAGCTGGTTTAGACCATCGAGCAAATCCTGTATAGGTCTTTGCCTCATACGCGCAACTCCATCTATTTCATAGACTCCCTTACCCAAGGTTAACATTGCAGTTAAAAACCTCATTGCAGTACCTGCATTTCCAACAAACAAATTTGCGTGTTTTACAGGAATAACTCCACCTTTACCATTCACTATAAACCTGTTCATATTTTGTTCTTCTTTTACAGGTATTCCTAATGTGTTTAAGCTGGATACCATATATTTAGTGTCGTCGCTAAAGAGTGCATTGGCGATCGTGGACTCACCATCAGCTAAAGCCGCCGTGATAAGCGCACGGTTTGTATAACTCTTAGAGCCTGGAATCTTAACTATCGCATTAATCGGATAAGTTACAGGTTTTATCTCAATCATATCAATTTCTCTATTTTTTTATCTGACACGTATTACCTATTATTGTTCGACTGGTTGTTAAACCAGTCTTAATGTCTTTAATTGTAATAACAATGTCCAGTGGAGTGTCAATGCCTTGCGCATGCGAAATACCACTCGGCTCAAAGTAAACAATGTTTGTTCCGCTGGTAAAGGGTTGAGTGCCGCTGCCTGCAACTTTATACTGCCAAAATCTGATATATTTGGGAAGTCGATATTGTTTC
>Ga0156272_1106_pt1 | contig 9980 bp, 5 predicted proteins | sample RifCSPlowO2_12_FD_107921 | JGI IMG/M metagenome (GOLD analysis project Ga0156272, IMG submission 107921) | Planctomycetes bacterium RIFCSPLOWO2_12_FULL_39_13
AATCGTTTGTTCCTCTTTGTCAATTAGGTTTTTATCGGATGGTTTGATGACTACCTTATCAAAACAGGTTTCTTTAGCAATAAAAAGATACGGAAAGATTATGATTGTTGGTTGTCTAGTATGCTTCTTTGTTTTTTTTGGGACCATCTCTATACCACCTCCCTTACCACCATTACCTCATTCCCTCTATGGGTCAATGACTTTTACGGCTATGCGTTTTTCCTTGCCGAGTTTGAAAGGCATGGAGCGGGTGCTGGTGAGGAGTTCAAATTTGTCCTCGTCAATGGGGGCTTTCAGCGCCCTCTTTAATTTGTCCCATGCGCTTGAATCCGGAAAGAATGCCTGAGAGATGCAGAATGCCCGTTTGTCATAGTCCGTGTCTATGAACCATGCGGCTATCCTGTCGCCATTGCCCGAATAGACTTCTCCGGTCAGTGGGTCATAGATGTACACGCCTTTAAGCATTACTTCATACTCTATGTCAGAATCTGAAATCTGCTAACTTTATCTAAGTATGCAGGATGATTGAGTAACTGCCATCAGGATTAGTTTTAAGTTTTTCCATTATTTTGATAAACCCAATTTTTCATAAATCGTTTTAAAATCAATTTCTCGCTCCACTACTTCAGCGGCGCGTTGTACTTTAGATTTGCAGTGTAAACTGACGTATCCGGAAAGGTTTTCACAGGTCTCAAGGGCAGCCGCTGTGTCTGCTCGAACCACCACAATCGGCACTCCAACCTCCTGCGCTCGTCCCAAAATTGAAGCATTTGGATACATTTCGCCTGTGAGGATAAGGCACTTTGTGGGTGTTTCGAGCGCCGCTAGTTGAATATCACTGCGATCTCCGCCTGTAATGACAGCCTTGTTTGAAACCTTTCTGAAATAGCTCAAGGCACTTTCTACATTCATTGCACCTATCATGAAATGTTCAATAAGTTCATCTGCTTTATCCTCACGACATAGGATATTTCCTTTAAGGGTATTGACTATTTCTCTGATTGGTACAGCACCAAGAATGGGATCCTTTTGAATGATTCCCAGAGTAGTAACACCGTTGTTTTTAAGAAACGGGACCAAGATTTCCCGTACATAATTTAATTTTGTTGTTGGGACAAGATTAAATACTACACCCAGCAACTGGGCTCCAAGCATTTTGTAAGCATAGAGGAATCCATCGAGCATATCAATGTTAGATTGAAACTTGTCTGTAAAGATTACTTTTGCTCTGGATTCTTTAATAAAATCCAATTCTGAAAAACGCAGACATGTGCCAGCCGAGAGTCTTCCCAAGCCCCTGGCAATCATAATATCCTTGTCTTTGGAGACGTGATTAAAGGCTGACATTGTTTTTTTACTGATATTTAAGTTCTCACCATTCATCAGGCGAACAAGAAGGTCGTCGGTTAACACAACAGGACAGATTGATTGCGGCGGTTCATTTGTCTCCAAGACCTTAGAAAGAAAGACTGCATCCTCGTCTGTAAGCGATCCCTCAACAACCGCAGGTGAAAATCCTACAGGTTTAAAGTAGCCGACCTTGTATCCATCTTTTTTGAATTTTAATCCAAGACCGAGACAAACGAGGTTCTTCCCGGAAAAGGGTGAAACAGAACCAATAAATATAGGTATCATAATAATCCCCCCCTTGTATTTTAACATTACACTATAAAGGATTTTTTAGTAATATTGTTCGTTAGAATTAATAAATTCGAAGCACTAAGCCCGAAATGCGAAACAATTTCAAAATTACAAATTCAAATATCACAAAACCTTGTTTTATATTTTTGTCTTTGACATTAGAATTTGTTTGGAATTTCGATATTTGAGTTTCGAGTTTGTAGAAAGATAGTATTGCCAGCTATATAGTAACTCTCTTCTGATTGTGGCTATGGTGCGCTAAGATATTGTTATACGAGCATCCAATGCTATCGTACCCTCGCCTTCAGGGAGGACAAACAAGGGATTTATGTCCATTTCCACGATTTCTGGAAAATCTGTTACCATTTGTGAAAGCCATAAAATATTATCCACAATAGCATTTATATCCACTGGCCTTTCACCGCGAGTGCCTTTTAAAAGTGGAAAAGATCGAATTTCCTGAATCATCTCTTTAGCATCTTCAATTCCAATCGGCGCTATTCGGAACGTGATGTCTTTCAGTATTTCAATATAAATACCTCCGAGTCCAAACATTATTAATGGGCCAAACTGTGGATCACGTGACATGCCCAGAGCTAATTCTTTACCGCCTGTGATCATTTGTTGTACAAGAACTCCCTTTATTTCTGCGTCGGGCAAAAGGCGGCGCGCCTTTTGAGTAATATCACAAAAATACCTTCTGACTTCTACCTCGTTTTTTACTCCAATTACTACTCCGCCAAAGTCTGATTTATGAAGGATATCCGGTGAAGAAATTTTCAGGACAACAGGATATCCAATCTCATTTGCAACCTTTACAGCATCAACTTCGGAAGTGGCGAGCATGTTTTTTGGGATTTTGAAGCCATAGGCAGAGATTACTTCTTTTGCATCTTTTTCGTCCAGGTCGTGATGTCCTGTTTGTTTGACCTTTTCAAAAATAGATAATACTTTCTCCTTTTGAACATTAATTGTATTTATTTCTGGTATTGGTTTTTTTTGCCATAGGGTATATTTGTACATAGCCTCTACGGCTTTTACTGCGCGTTCTGGAAAAGGATAATTAGTCACATTTTTTTGGCACATAAGCTTTAAACTGTTTCCAATTCGCTTGCCACCCATAAAGGACGTCACGACGGTTTTGTTGGTACGATTTGAAATTTCACCAATTACCACTGCCGTTTTTTCTATTTCAGTCATGGTTTGAGGCGTTAAAATAATAAGAACAGCGTCCACGTTGGAGTCTTCTAATACTTTCTCGATAACAAATTTGTAACGGTCTGCCTTCGCATCTCCCAATACATCAACAGGATTGTATACGTTTGACATGGCCGGCAAAGAAGAACGGAGAGAGTCAATTGTGTATTTAGAAAATGATGTCATTTTGAGTGTTGACCGTTCTATCGCATCGGCAGCAATAATGCCAGGACCACCTGCATTTGTGATTAGTGCTATATTTGGTCCTTTTGGCAGATTTTGATGACTGAATATCCTGGCATAGTCAAAGAGTTCCTCGATGGTTTTTGCCCGTAAAATTCCTGATTGTTTAAATGCCGCATCAAAAGCGTTTTCGGCGCCAGCTAGCGTTCCTGTATGTGATGAAGCTGCCTTAGCGCCTGCCATAGTGCCTCCCGATTTTACTACAATCATTGGTTTTTTTTTAGTCAATTTTTGAGTGGCATTAATAAATGAAATCCCATTTTTTACACCTTCTAAATAACCCAGAACAACCTTCGTATGGGGGTCGTCATCCATGACTTTTATCAGGTCTACTTCGTCAATATCTGTTTTATTTCCCATACTAATAAATTTGGAGAATCCAATACATTCACTTGCAGCCCAGTCTAGAATTGCGGTGCAGAGTGCCCCTGATTGAGAAAAGAACGCAATATTACCCTGCGTGGGCATATCGGCGGCGAAAGAGGCGTTCAGGGACGACTGGGTATCTATTAGTCCAAGGCAGTTTGGTCCCAGCATGCGAATTGAGTGCTGTTTTATCTTGTTGTATAACTCTCTTTCTCTTGCAGTACCTTCAATGCCGCTTTCTTTAAAACCAGCGCTGATAACAATAATCGAATCTATTCCTTTTATAATGCATTCGTCTACCACTTTTTCTACGTGTGCGGCAGGCACAACAATCACAGCCAGATCAATTTTATCAGGTACCTCGTTCAGACTGGCATATGCTTTAATTCCCAGAAGATTATCCACCTTAGGATTTATAGGATAGATTGTACCTTTATAACCATGATTAACTAAATTCTTAAGTAAATCGTGCCCCACCTTGCCCTCTTCACGAGAGGCGCCAACTACAGCGACTGCCTTAGGTGAAAAGAAATGTTCTAGCATGAATTAATTCCTCGACTCCACCCGTAAAGACCTTACACTGAACAAAGATGAAATGCGATTGGGATATCTCAATGCTGAGTCAAGTTCTATGTGGACATTGAAATTCTTGAATATTAAGTTAGGCTTTTGGCTGTTTTGCTTGAGAACCTGATTACCAGTGAATCTCCGCCCCGTATTTGATACGGGGCTGGAGCTTTGCCTAAAAGTGTGTTTCCAAACAGAGGTTGGGAACGAGTCGATCATATTGAAATATTTGAACATTGAGTTAAAAAGGGTTTTCTTCCCCAGAATCCTTCTTTTCGGTATGGGTAGTAGTTTCACGTTTGTCTTTTGGCAGTAAATCGAACATACTTTTAATAGACCGTGTAAATGATTTAAATGGAACGGAATGACTTTCTGGTTTTAAAAAGGTGCCGCTGATCTCCACCATAGTCAATTGTTTCCGCACGCCGCCCACAATAAATTCAAACAACCTTCCCACTATAGGAATTTGAGAAAAGAAATCCTTGCTGAAACCTGCAACGATATTTAAATGGAGGTCTCCGTTAAGATTGATGTCCCCCTTGCCGTTGAGTTCTACTGTATCACTATAAACCTTTCCTTCGTCAACGTGAATTATACCGTCTTTTACAGTAAACTTTGTCTGCGCACTGTGAAAACTTTCTTTTTTAGGCAGGGTGAGGTTGAGAAGATTAAAAACACTGAGAATTATGGGAACATCTGAGAGATATCCTTCATTGACATTTATCTGTCCATCAGCATAAAAACTTTTAGGATCTGCACCGTTCCCCCGATAATTAATCCTGCCATAAAGGAGTCCCGACCACGATTTCTCTGCCTTTATGATCTTCCTGGAAATTTCTTCCAATATAATCCTTGAAAAATTTAGTTCTCCTTCGTATTGGTATGGCTCTTTTTCTGTATTGACCGATAATGTTCCTTCTACATGGCCACCACAGCATTTACCATCAAAATGTTTAGTTAAGATACTATCTTTGTTGACTTCTAGTCTTCCTCCTATTCCCCAGAGGAGGATGTTGTGTTTGCTATCGTTAATCTCGCAATCCTTAAGATTGATCTCTATTGAATAATTATTGTCTTTTTCTTCCTTAAACCCCTGGAAATTAGCAATGATGTCTGCCTTGCCTGTAGGTTTTAGATTTGCCCAAGCCTTTTCACCCATCTTCGTACTGGGCAAATTTTTTAACAGGTCCTCTGTGATTGACAGATTTGGTACGTGAAAGTTAAATATCTTTCGGTCGTTATTCATATCGTAAATGCCATTCATTTCAGCAAAAATAGACTGACTGCCGCATTGGATAAAACCACTGGCATTTGTAAATAAAATGACATTATTGCATAACTTGAATTGCCCATTTACATGTGATATGGGCATGGAAGGATTCAAAGGAACGATCTCTAAATCCCTGCAATTTACGGAAAGGAAACAACTCTTTTCTCCCTTTCCCCCTTTATTATATTGGAAAGTCAGGTCTACTAAGCCTGTAGGCTGTATTTTAGACCATATTTGTTCGCCAAAATTAGGAATATTCTTTAATAGTTCCTGGTTTACAAACAGGTTAGGAATCGTCATCACAAAGGTCTCTTTAGGGCCGTGGAGATCGAATTCTCCCTTGAATTCAGCCTGAGAGGTGCTGTTGCCGCTCTTGATATAACCCACAATCCCTTTCAGATATAACTTTTCTGTGTTCAATTCTGCATCGCCATTCAAATTATAAATCAGGAATGGCCAATTTGCATACATGGCCTCTAACCCATTAAGATTGACGTTAATTACGTAATCCTTTTTCTTTTGCTTATCTCGATTATCAAAATTGGCCGTGCAGGATACATTAATCTTTCCTGTGGGTTTATAATTATTCCATAGCGTCTTGCCTATGTATGGGAAATGGGTTAAAAATTCCTCATTCAGCATAATATTGTTTGCATTAGCTTTTATATCGAGGCTGGGAATACCGGGGTGAAGATCCATAGTAAACGAATAATTTCCAAAAAGTTCGTCATCTATATTTCCCTTAATTACAATGTCTTTAAAAGAGCCTGCGTAAGGTAGAAATGTGATATCAACACCTGATAATTTGATTTCATGGCTGTTTGTCTGAGGGTTTTCCTTGATATGGACCTTTAAATCTCTGATCTCTAATCCGTGGTTTAAAACATCTATATATGTGGGCATTTCTGCCTTATCAAAGTTTGCCTTAATGGCATCAAGGAGCGACCAAACATCAGTTGCTTTTTCGACAGTCAACTCAGGGGCAATAACGATTGCATTATTAATGTTGATTTGACCTTTTATGAGGCTTTGCGGACTATGTTTTAATACGATTTTGGGAACTTTTATAGATTTGCCTCTTAGGTATTCAGATGTGCCGATGAACGAAAGGTTATCTATAATAATTCCTTCCAAAAAATCCATGTGAACGTGTTCAACTTCCACCTCTCCGAAATCTTTCAATGCGCTTAACAGACGACTCTTAATTACTTCATCCGATGTTGCCCTTTTGAAAATGAAGTATCCAGTGCCTGCAGTTCCTAATAGAACGCAAACAATGGCTGAGATAATAATTAAGTTTTTTTTCATTAAATTATCTCTTTTTCCCAGAATTGTAGGATAGAATTATCAATTAAGGTTACTGTTATTCCAGATGTATTTCAAGTCTAAATTTCTAAAAGGGTTAAAATAAGCATTGTGTAAAAATCCTTGCAGAGAATGATAACTTGGCATATAATTTTGCCTATTTGAAATGCAGATTTTATTGGTGTGCCAAATTATAGTTTTCATTTTTGTGATAAATAATTGAATAGAAAAGCACTGATAAAAGAATATCCAGACTATAACAAGTATGTTGATAATATTTTTGAAGCTGGGCAAACTCACGTCTTCAAATGGTGGAATGATATATCCCCTCCTGAAAAAAAGCGCCTCTTAGAACAGATAGCCTCTATTAATTTCCAATTTGTACGTAAACTTTTCAATGATAGTTTCAAGAAAACTACACAAACCACTAAAGGAAGCTTGGTTCCACCGCAAATTATAACCATTCCCAAGAATACTTCTGAAAAAGATGTTGCGCAAAAGGCAAGGCAAATTGGAGAGGATGCTTTACGAAAAGGAGAGATTGCTGTCCTGACAGTTGCAGGAGGACATGGAACAAGGTTGGGGGCTGATGGGCCAAAGGGAACGCTTCCCATTGCGCCAATCAGTAGCAAGAGTATTTTTCAGCTTCATGCAGAAAAGATACGTGCAACGCAACAAAAATATCAGACATGTATTCCATGGTATATTATGACCAGTGAGACGAATGATCTTGTAACACAAACTTTTTTCCAAACTAATCAGTTCTTTGGATTAGATCCCAGACAGGTATGCTTTTTTACTCAGGGTATGCTTCCTGCCGTGGATTTTCAAGGTAATTTATTGATGGATTCCAAATCGAACATTGTAATGAGTCCCAACGGCCACGGAGGCACTATTATTGCCCTAAAGGAAAAAGGCATACTTGAAGATATGGAAAGGCGCGGTATTAAAATTATTTTCTATCATCAAGTTGATAACGTGTTAATAAAGATCGTTGACCCTGTTTTTATTGGTTATCATCTGAGGGATAGGGCAGAGATGTCATTAAAAGTAGTTAAAAAATGCCGCCCTGAAGAAAAAGTAGGGGTTGTAGTATGCATCAATGGGTCTTTGCATATTGTGGAATATAGCGAACTAAGTCGGGATGAGATGTATGCAAGGAATGAGAATGGTACACTAAAATATAATGCGGGGAGTATTGCAGTTCACATAATTAGTATTGATTTTCTTGAGAAAGTACATCAAAAAGGAGAGGGTCTTCCTTATCATGCTGCTGTAAAAAAGGTTTCCTGCCTTGACGGGAATGGTAATATAATTAATCCTGATAAAAACAATGCCATTAAATTTGAGAGTTTTATCTTTGATGTACTCAAGTACGTAAAGAAAGGTGTGGTTATGGAAGTTCTTCGCGAGGACGAGTTTTCGCCTGTAAAAAATATGGAGGGGGAAAACTCTCCAGCTACTGCAAGACAAGACTTGATTAATTTGTTTGGACGATGGTTGCGTAGTGCTGGTATTTCTATTCCTACAGACTCTCAAGGCAATGTCGTCGGTCTAATCGAGATTAGTCCTTGCTTTGCGCTGGAAGAAGAGGAATTAAAAAGCAAGATAGATAAGCACTTGCAGTTTAATGGTAATTTGCATTTGTAAGGTATTTACAAATTAAATTGTTTATTGTCAGCTACCTGTGTATCTTTATAAATTACAAATAACAAGCACCAAATAACAAATAAATTTCAGCGAGCTATAATGAACGTCCACAAATAAGTTGACATGCAAGTGTCATTGCGAGCGAAGCGAAGCAATCCCACCTTTGTGATTGCTTCAGGCTAACACCCTCGCAATGACATCGTTCAGGTCCGTCGATTAATATAAATACGAACGAGGGCATAGATGAAAGACAGACAAGCAATACACTTTGATTTTAATAATATGATGGCAGAGGCTATTGGATCAATACATGGCATAACTGAGCAAGAATTAAGAGACATTGAGTCCCTTGCTGCCAGATATGTAAAGGATTTGAAAGAGGAACGTGCAGCAGGTAAACTACGGTTTCTTGACTTGCCTTACGACAAAAAAGTTTTATCGAAGATTCTTAAAACTACAAATTCTCTAAAAGGAAAATTTAAAAACTTTCTTGTTGTCGGTATCGGCGGCTCTGCGTTGGGTAATATTGCTATCCACACGGCTTTAAATCATCCTTTTTACAATATTCTCAGTGATGCAGGAAGGAATGGTTGTCCACGCGTTTTTGTGCTGGATAATATTGACCCTGACAGGTTCTCCGGCCTCATGGAAATTTTTAAACCCGAAGAAACCCTGTTCAATTTTATAACTAAGTCTGGTACTACAGTTGAAACTATGTCCCAGTTCTTAATAATAACTAGACTTTTATACGATAGGCTTGGTAACGGTTACAAAGAACACATTGTTGCCACCACAGATAGTGGAAAAGGCACTTTAAGAGAAATCACAAGGCGTGAAGGTTTTGAGTCCTTTGTGATTCCTGCAGGAGTAGGCGGACGGTATTCGGTATTAACGCCTGTTGGCTTGTTTTCGGCGGCAATGAGCGGGATAGATATAACAGCCATGCTAGATGGTGCGGCGCTTATGGACAAACTTTGTCAATCGGACAATATATGGGGGAACCCGGCTATAATGGGTGCAGCGCTTTATTTCTTGAGTCATACAAAAAAAGGCAAAAACATATTAGTCATGATGCCGTATTCCAACGCCCTTAGCGGTGTGGCTGATTGGTTCTGCCAACTCTGGGCGGAGAGCCTGGGTAAAAAGATTTCATTAAATAAAGAGGTTGTACATACGGGTTTGACACCAGTAAGGGCTATTGGTGTTGTAGACCAGCATTCACAACTTCAGCTTTACATGGAAGGTCCTTATGACAAGGTTATAACTTTCTGGACTATTAAACGATTTAACAAGGATGTTTCTATTATGGATGAAACACTCTCAGGCAAAAAAAATACCCCCCCATCCCCCCCTTTGAAAGGGGGGGATGGGGGGGTAATCTCCCATAACGAATTGTCCTACCTAAAAGGGCATTCACTGAACAATGTTATGAAAGCAGAGTTTGAAGGGACACGGCTTGCTTTAACGGAACAAAAGCGTCCTAATTGTACCATTACACTCGATGAACTTTCTGCGCTCACCCTGGGACAGCTATTCTATCTGTTTGAGCTGCAAACAGCTTATGCCGGTAAGTTTTATAATGTAAACGCATTTGACCAGCCCGGCGTCGAGGCAGGGAAAATTAATGCCTTTGCAATGTTAGGGAAAAAAGGATTTGAGCAAAGAAAAAATGAGATTGATATTTTATTGCAAAAGGTACAAGAAAAATACTGCATTTGGTAAGTAGTTTACAGCGCGTTGT